>FSWT01000445.1_pt1 | contig 25192 bp, 24 predicted proteins | sample 1638051 | NCBI WGS metagenome assembly FSWT01 (sample SAMEA3914788, study PRJEB12502) | metagenome | biome: forest; material: soil | place: Canada | collected 2011-07-03 | depth 0.1 m
GAGTTCGCGCGTGGTCTCGACGCTGTATTCGGCCAGTTTGACCAGGCCCGATTTCGGGAAATAGCTGCGGCCGGGATCGCCCAGCAGGACGCGGACGCCGCGATTGCGGGCCATGGCCAGCCAGTTCATGGCGCGATCGGAAAGCGGCTGCTCGTAGAAGATGTCGCCGGCGCAGATCACGTCGACCGCCGGGGCCGGGACGCTGAGCGGATCGCGTTGGCCAAAATCCACCTCGACGTCGTTGACGCGGGCGTTCAGCTCGACGGCGGCGGCGCAGAAGCCGTCGATATCGGCGCCGGAAGCCGACTTGGCGCCGGCTTTCATCGCCGCGATGGCGATCAGCCCCGAGCCCGTGCCGATGTCGAGCACCGACTTGCCCTTCACCTCGGCCGGGTGGTCGAGCAGGTAGCGCGCCAGGGCCTGGCCGCCGGCCCAGGCGAAGGCCCAGAAGGGTGGCGGCAGGCCGATCTGGCCGAGTTCTTCCTCGGTCATGCGCCAGATCGGGGTGATCTCGTCGGCGAGGTAGAGCTCGATCTCCGGCGTATGCGGCGGCGCCGTCAGCCGGGTGTTGGCCAGGATAAAGCCGTGCGGGTCGGCGATGGTCTCGGCGCTCACGCGGGCGCCGCCAGCCGCAGCATGGCGGGATAGCTCGGAGCGATCTCCATCCGGGCCAGGACCCCTTTTTGGCCGAGCAGGCGGTGCGCCTTCGGCAGATGGTAGCAGGGGATGTGCATGAACATGTGATGTTCGCAGTGATAGTTGACGTAGTAGGGCGCGATCAGGGCCCGCTCGATCCAGTTGGCCTTGGTCGTGCGGGCGTGATGCAGCGGATCAGGCTCGTCCTTGGCCACCAGGGCGTGCTCGGCGATGTTGCGCAGGCGCGTCACCATCTGGAACCAGGTGGCGCGCGGCAGAAGCCAGAGCGCGAACCAGCCCCACCACCAGTCGCGGCCGAGCAGCATGCCGGCAAGCCCGAACCCGGTGATGGCGACGGCGTTGGTGACCAGGAACCGGCGCTGACGCACGATCTCGGCGCCCAGGATCGGCAGGATCGGCGCACCCTTGGCGCGGTTTTTCAGATTGTATTGCAGCAGGCCGAAGCGCTGCTTGAACCAGGTCTGGCCAGTCAGGTCGCGGACGATCTTGCGGCGGAACGACTCGCGGGTGATCGGGAAGGGCGCCGAGAGGACGAGGTCCGGGTCCTCCGTCTGCTGGGCGAACTTGTGGTGCTGCAGATGGTATTTGCGGTAGCGCGCGACGCCGCCGGAGCACAGCCATTCGGCGACCCACTCGTTGACGCCGGGATCGCTATGCAATGCGCCATGGGCGGCGTCGTGCTGCAGGATGCCGAGGCCCAGTTGCCGCGCGCCGATGATCATCACGGCCAGCGGAATGGTCACCGGCCAGAAAAGGCCCATCAGAGTCGCCAGGCCGATGACCGCCCAGCAATGGGCGACCAGGGCCAGCCCCTTCCACGAGGAGTGCTCGGCCAGCGGCCCCCACTCGTCGGCGGTGAAGAAGTCCTTCGGATTGACGCGGGCGGCGACGGCCATGTCCATAAGATGGGACGATTGCGCGGTTCGGGCAACTAAAGGCTGCTGGCTCATGATGCTGAGGCGCAAGATTGCGGGCCGCCTCAAAACGATCCTTCTCCCCTTGCGGGAGAAGGTGGCCCAAAGGGCCGGATGAGGGGTCGCGCCAACCTCGAAAGCAAAGAATTCGGTCTTTACGCTAGCACATATGTTCCCGTATTGTTCCTTCATGGTTGGAACAAGAAGAGCCAGTCGAAGTTTTGCGAGGTCGATGCGCAAAGCTCCGGCCTACCACGAAGCTAAGCTCTGGAAACTCCTTAGAGATCGGCGACTTGAACGCCTGAAGTTCCGCCGCCAGGTTCCGCTCGGCCCGTACATTGCGGACTTCGTCTACTTCAGGCACAGACTTATCATCGAAGCGGATGGGCCTGCTCACCTCACCAATGTCGAGCATGATCGCGCCCGCGACGCTTGGCTTCTGGAGCAAGGTTTTCGCGTGTTGCGATTTCCAAACGCGCTGATCGCCACGGATCGGCACGGCGTTCTGTCGTGCATTCTAGAGGCGGTGACGCCGTCCTAGGTTGGTGCGACCCCTCATCCGACCCCTTCGGGGCCACCTTCTCCCGCAAGGGGAGAGGGGTTTTAAAACCCAAACCACGCCACAGGCGCGCGCCAGAGGCCGGCGATCAGGGCGGCGAAGAGGATCAGGCCGGCGCCGCGGTTGGAGTTGAAGAGCTTCAACGCCCGTTGCGGGTCATCGAGTTTGAGCCGCAGCGGCTGGCTGATCAGGTGGGCGGCGTAGAGCACGGCGACGAGCGGGAACAGCGGGCCGAGACGCGCGGTCAGGCCGGCGGTGAACACCAGGGCGATCGAGATCAGATAGAAGATCATCACACCGGTCGGCGCCGAACGGCCGAGCCGGCGGGCGGAGGACTTCACCCCGGCCAGGGCGTCGTCCTCCAGATCCTGCACGGCATAGATGGTGTCATAGCCGAGGGTCCAGAAAACCCCGCCCGCATAGAGCAGCACCGCCGGCCAGCCGAGCCAGGCGGTGGCGGCGGCATAGCCCAGCAGCGCGCCCCAGTTGAAGGTCAGGCCGAGCCAGGCCTGCGGCCACCAGGTGATCCGCTTCATGAACGGGTAGGCGGCGACAAGGGCGAGCGAAGCGATACCCAGCAGGATAGCGACCAGGCCGAGGGTCAGGAGAACGAGGAATGCCGCCAGGCTGCACGCCGCCAGAAAGGCCCAGGCCTGTTTGACGCTTATCCGGCCAGAGGCGATCGGCCGGCCGGCAGTGCGCGCCACCTTGGCGTCGATATCGCGGTCGACAATGTCATTATAGGCGCAGCCCGCCGCCCGCATCAGCGCCGCGCCGAGGGCAAAGGCGATCATGAGTCGAAGGTCGGGCCAGCGGCCGTTCATGGCGGCGGCGAGCGCGATCCCCTGCCAGCCCGGCAGCAGCAGTAGCCAGATGCCCGCCGGCCGATCGAAGCGGCCGAGCTTCAGCCAGGGCCGCAGGGCTTCCGGGGCCAGGCGGTCGACCCAGTTGTCCGGCGCGGCGTCGGGGAGCGGGGCGGTGGTCATCGGCCGGCGTTTTCCATCATCGCGTGACGCCGCGCCAGCCTTGCCCTCGGGCCCGGGCTTCGTCAGGCTGGGAGAAAAGCCAGGGAGACAAGCGTGGGCCAGGATTTTCTCGATGTCGCGACCTTCGCCGACGGCCATCCGCACGCGCTCTACAGGGAGCTGCGGACGAATTCGCCGGTGTTCTGGAACCCGGAGCCGAACGGGCCGGGCTTCTGGGCCCTGACCCGTTTCGCCGACGTCTATACCGTCGACCACGACTTCCAGAACTATTCGTCAAGCCCGACCATCATGATCCCCGACCCGGCGGCCGGCCAGACCGGCGCCCTGGGCGAGGCGACCATGATGCTGATGATGGACCCGCCGCAGCACACCGCCTTCCGCAAGCTGATCCGCGCCGAGTTCACCCGGCCGGCAGCGGCCGATCGGGGCCTTCGCCTGCACGACCTGGCGCGGCAGATCGTCGACGCGGTGATCGAAAAGGGCGAGTGCGACTTCGTCGCCGAGGTCGCCGGCGAAATGCCGTCCTATGTGATCGCCGAGTTGATGGGCCTGCCGCTGGACGATGGGCGCGAGCTCTACAAGCTGACCGAGATCATCCATTCGGCGCCCGAGACCCTGCCGCCGGGCGCCGGTGGCGAGGCGGTGGGCAAGATGTTCGCCTATGGCATGCAGGTGATCGCCGAAAAGCGGGCCCGGCCGGCTGACGACCTCGCCACGCGCCTCTTGCAGGCCGAGGTCGACGGCAAGCGGCTGACCGACCCGGAATTCCTGCTCTTCTTCCTTTTGCTCATCGACGCCGGCGGCGACACCACCCGCAACCTGCTCTCCACCGGCCTGCTGGCGCTGCAGCAGAATCCCGACCAGCTCGCCTGGCTGATGGCCGACCTGGAAGCCCGTCTGCCGAGCGCGCGGGAGGAGCTGCTACGCTACACCAGCCCGGTCATCTACATGCGGCGCACGGCGACCCACGCCACCCGCATCGGCGACACGGCCATCAAGGCCGGCGACAAGGTGGTGATGTATTTCGGCGCCGCCAATCGCGATCCGGACAAGTTCGACCGGCCTGACGAACTCGACCTGTCGCGCGATCCGAACGAGCACATCGCCTTCGGCGGCGGTCCGCACGTCTGTCTTGGCCAGCATCTTGCTCGCATCGAGATCGACGCCATCCTGGCCGAGGTGCTGACCCGAATGAAGACGCTGGAAATCGCCGCAGCCCCGGAATGGCTGGCCTCGACCTTCATCTCGGGGCCGAAGAGCCTCCCAGTGCGGTTCGCGCCCGGCCCCAGGATTGGGGCGGCGTGAAGCGTCTGAAGCGATGGCTTCTGCTGGCCGTCCTGGCCGCGGCCGGGTTCGCCCTGGCCGGCTGCTATGTGTCCGACCGCCTTTTGCTCGACCCATCCGCCGCGGCGCACCCGCTGGATGATGGGGTCTATGTTCGCGACGGCGACGACGCCGACAAGATCAGGGTCACCCTCGATCCGGACGGCTGGTACGACATCGAGCGCTATAACGACAACGGCACCATCGGCGAGACCCGGCGGGTGCTGGCCAACGAGGCGACCATCGCCGGGCGCGAGGGCTTTGCCCTGGCCGAGCAGACCGACGACGGCTTCGACTATGCGGTCGCCTTCGTCGACAACGACCGTGTCTATTTGGCGACACCCGACTGCTCGGATTCCCTGGATCGCGACGATGCGGTTGACCACGGCGGTGAACAGCAGGACGATGAGGCGATGACCCACAATTGCCTCTTCAAGAACCGGGACGCGCTGTTCGCCGCGCTCTCCGGCTTTGCGGGTCACGCCGACTTTGGCGCCCCGTACCAACGACATTGAATCAATAGACTCGCACGGGGCCTCGGCCTGATCCGTCAGCGGGTCAGGGAACCGAAGTTATGAGCGAAGTTTTTGATGAGGACACCGGCGAGTTTCGCAAGCGAACGCTTTCGAATACCGCGGTCCTGCACTTTATCGCCGGCTACTGGATGCGCCAGCGCTGGGGCTATTTCGCCAACATCGCCCTTGTCCTGGTGGCCGTCGGCTTTGAATCGATGATGCCAAGGGCCGCCCAGGCCCTGGTCGACGCCGCGCGCCACGTCCCGGTCAGCGCCTCCATCGCGTGGCAGGCCTGGCTGTTCTTCGTCGGCGTCTATGTTCTTTACGCGCTCATCCGCAATCTCAGCATCCGTATCCTCTGGAATCCGCTGGCCGCGCGGAACATGGAGCAGATGACCAACGAGGCCTTCCAGCGGGTGCAGGCCTTTTCGTCCGACTGGCATGGCGACACCTTCGCCGGCGCCACCGTGCGGCGCATCTCGCGGGCCATGTGGGGCTACGACGTGGTGTCCGACGCGGTGATCATGTGGATCGGCCCGGCTCTGATCGTGCTGGCCATCCTGTCCGTCCAGATGATGATCCGCTGGCCATTGATCGGCGGCTTCTCGCTACTGATGGTGGTCGCCTACATCGTCTCCAACATCCTGGCGTCGAACTACTATGTGATGAAGGCCAACCGGCAGTCGGTGGCGATGGACTCCCGCATCGGCGGCGCCCTGGCCGACGCCATCTCGTCCAACCCGGTGGTCAAGGGCTTCGGGGCCGAAAAGCGGGAAGAGGCGCGCTTCGCCAAGGTGACCCGCGACTGGCACGACGCCACCCTGGAGACCTGGAACCGCTACATGACCGTGTGGCTGTTTCAGAACCTCCTGCTGGCGGTGCTGCAGGCGGGCCTGACCAGCCTTCTGATCCTGCGCTGGCTGCGGCACGAGGCGAGCGCCGGCGACGTGGCCTTCGTGATCACCACCTTCCTGATCATGAGCGGCTACCTGCGCAACATGGGCGACAACATCCGCATGCTGCAGCGCGGCTTGGCCGACGTCGAGGATGTGGCGGAGTTTGCCCGCATAGAGCCGCAGGTGCCCGACGGCGCCGGCGCGCTGGAGTTCATCGGCGAGGCCGGCGAGATCGTCTTCGATCACGTGACCTTCCGCTACAAATCGGCGGAGGCCCCGATCTATGACGACTTCAGCCTGACCATCGCGCCGGGTGAGCGGCTGGCCCTGGTCGGGCCGACCGGTTCGGGCAAGTCGACCTTCGTCAAGCTGGTCCAGCGCCTGTACGACCTGCAAGGCGGCCGCATCGTCATCGACGGCCAGGACATCGCCACCGTGGCGCAGGGCTCGCTGCGCCGCGCTATCGCGGTGGTGCCGCAGGACCCGGCGCTGTTCCACCGCACGGTGGCCGAGAATATCGGCTATGCGCGGCCTGGAGCGACGACGGACGAGGTCATGCTGGCCGCCAAGCGCGCGCGGGCGCACGACTTCATCACCAAGCTGCCGAACGGCTACGACACCCTGGTCGGCGAGCGGGGCGTGAAGCTGTCGGGCGGCGAGCGTCAGCGCGTGGCGATCGCCCGCGCCTTCCTCGCCGACGCGCCGATCCTGGTGCTCGATGAGGCGACGTCCTCGCTCGACGTCGAGACCGAGCGCGAGGTGCAGGCGGCCACCGAGGCCTTGATGCGTGGGCGCACGACCATCGTCATCGCCCACCGGCTGTCGACCATCCGCCACGCCGACCGCATCCTGGTCTTCCAGGACGGCCGCGTGGTCGAGGAAGGCCGGCATTCCGACCTGGTGGCCAAGGGCGGGACCTATGCGAGGCTGAACGCGGTGGCGCAGGGGGCGGTGTAACAGCCGCCCCGACGCTGCGCTGGTCTAGCTGGCGTCCTCGACCAATCGGCCGAGCACCTCGATCAGATGGCGCAGCGAGGCGTTGGGCTGGCCAGGTCGATCGAGGATGTCGTCCTCCGCCTTTCCGGCCGCTTCGCTGACCTCGGCGTAGCCGAAGGTGCCGGCGGCGCCGGCGAGGCGGTGGACGGTGAAGCGAAGCGCGGTCGCATCGAGCGGCGCGCCGTCCAGATGGCCGCGCAGGGCGGCGAGATCCTCGGCGCCGCGGGCGATGAAGCGGGACCGCAGGGCCGCCAGCGGGTCTGGGGCGCTCACGCGGGACAGTCGATGCTGGCCAGCACCGCGCGCAGGTCCTTGGCCAGCGACATCGGGTCGAACGGCTTGGTGATCACGCCCAGCGCGCCGAGATCGATCAGGCGGCTGCGCTCATGGCTCTGGGCGCGGGCGGTGATAAAGACTACAGGCGTCGCCGCGCCCAGCTCGCGCAGGGCCTTCAGCACGCCCGGTCCGTCCATCCCCGGCATCATGACGTCGAGCAGCACCACGTCAGGCATCCAGTCGCCGCGCGTGAAGACGGCGATCGCCTCGTCGCCTCCGTCCACCGCCCGCACCTCGATCTCGGGGTCGAGCTGCAGGGACAGGGTTGCGACCTCGCGGATATCCGGCTCGTCGTCGACATAGAGCACCTTCAGGTCGCTCATGACGCCAGCCTCCGCTTCGGTGTCTTGGGCGCTGGCGGCGGCTCGACCAGCCGTTTGACGGCGTCCGCCAGGCTGGCCAGGGGGGTCCGCGACTTGGTCATGGCCTGGGCGACGCGATTGAGGATCAGGTGGTCGGTGTCCTGGGCCGAGAAGACCAGGACCGGAATCGGCTGGCCTTTTCCGTCGTTAAGGTCGGACAGCAACTCAAGGCCCGATCCGTCGCCGAGCGTCAGGTCGAGAATGACCAGGTCAGGGGTGCGTTGGGCCAGGAAGGCGCGGGCGTCGGCCAGGCTTTCGGCCGAGGCGATCTCGCCGCACAGGGCGAGCGCCGCAGCGGTGACCTGCAGGATGTCGTGGTCGTCGTCGACGTGCAGGATCAATGGCCGCACCGCGCTGCTGCGGGCCAGGGCGGCGCTGACCGCGCGGCGCAGGCGCATCACGTCGACGGGTTTCTCCATCCAGTCGACGACGTTGAGGGCGACCCCGCCCAGCGCCTCACGGCCGCGCTCGGCCTCGGCCGAGACGACCACGATCGGCAGGTCGCGGCCGCCGGGCATGGTCCGCAGGGTCTGGATCAGCGCAACGCCGTCGCCATCGGGCAGCACGAGGTCGAGCAAAAGGGCGCGGTAGGAATTGCTGACGCTGAGCGCGGCCAGGGCGTCGGCGACCGAGCCGACCACATCAACTACGAAACCATCGCGGCGCAGGGTCTGGCGCAGCACCTCAGCCACGTCGGCGTCGTCCTCGCAGACCAGCAGGCGCGGGCCGGTTTCTTCACCGGCCGGGGCGTCGGCGACATCGGCGAGCGGCAGGTCGACATGGAATCGGGCGCCCTGACCGGTTTCGGATTCGAACCACAGCCGTCCGCCGTGACGATCGACGATCTCCTTGGCGATGACCAGGCCAAGGCCGGTCCCGCCTTTTTGCCGGGTGTCGGAGGAGTCGGCCTGGGCGAACTTGGTGAAGATGCGGGCGCGGAACTCGTCCGGAATGCCGGGGCCGTGGTCCACGACGCTGAGGCGCCCCAAGCGGCCGCGGCGCTGGACGGAAACCTCGACCCGGTCGCCGGACTTGGAGAATTTCAGAGCGTTGGAGATCAGGTTGGCGCCGACCTGGACCAGGCGGTCGACGTCGGCGCGCACGGTCAGGCCATCATCCAGGGCCTGGAATTGCAGGTCGACGCCCAGCTGGTCGGCATAGCCGCGCACAGCGTCGATGGATCGCTGGGCGACGTCCGACAGGGTCAGCGGCGCCATGTCGAACTTCATCTTGCCGGACTGGATCTTCTCGACATCCAGCATGTCGTTGATCAGGCGGATCAGCCGCTGGCAGTTGGCGTGGGCGATGCCGATCAGCCGTGTCGGGCCTTCGGGCAGGTCGCCGCCCATGCCGCCGGCCAGGAGGCCGAGCGAGCCGGCGATCGAGGTCAGCGGCGTGCGCAGTTCGTGGCTGACGGTGGAGACGAACTCGTCCTTCAGCCGCTCGACGCGTTTGCGGTCGGAAATGTCGCGCGCATAGACGCCGATATAGAGGCCGTCGGCCATGTGCATGGAGCGCACGGTGACGTTTACCGCGGCTTCCTCGCCGTCGGGGCGGCGCGCGGCCATTTCGCGCGTCGGCGCGGTTTTCAGCGGTCCGTGCGCGGCTTCCAAGCGGGTGAGGAACGACGCATCGCCCTCGGGCGCCAGATCCATGATGTCGTTGATGGACACGCCCTCGATCTCATCTCTCGAGCGGCCGAACAACTGCTCGGCAGCGGCGTTCATGGCCTCCAGCTTGCCCTCGCCGTTGATGATCAGGATGCCGTCGCTGGCCTCCTGGAACTCCTCGGTGCGGCGTATCGCTAATTCGACAAAGCGCGTGACCATGCCGTCCTTCCAGCGCAGGAAGACCTCGCTCGCCACGCCCATCGCCACAACGAAGAGCGCGAGCACGCCCATCAGGACAAGGGACAGCACGCGCCCGGTCGCGGCGGCGGCCTGGTAGCGGGTGTTGGCGTCCCGGGCGGCGGCGGTTTCCGTCTGTCCGAGCGCACTGAGCGAGGCGCGGATGCCGTCCATTTCCACCTTGCCGGAGCCCGCGGCGATGCGCGCCGCGGCGGCCGTCTCGCCTTGGCTGTCGCGCACCTGGATAACCAGCGCCATCTCCGCCAACTTGGCGTCGATCTGGCCGCGCAACATCGCCATTCGCCGGGACTGGGCCGGGCTTGAAGCCACCAGGTCGGCCAACCGCGCCACCGCCGGCTCCAACTCGCCCTGCCCGTCCCGATAGGGCGCGAGGAAGGACCGATCGCCGGTCAACACATAGCCGCGCTGGGCGGTTTCGGCCCCCTGAGCGAGGGAAAGCACGGTTTCAGCCTGCGACGCCGCCGACTGATGCTTGCGCAGTTCGAGCCAGGCTGCGCGGGTGTGAGCGGTTTCCCGCGCCGTGAAGATCCAGCCCGCGGCGACAACCATGACCAGCACGGTAAAGAGGACAACCAGCGGCCCTCTCGGCGTGCGCGTGCGCACCTTCGAGAGCTCGTTCACCCGATCCTGAAGGATCGGCGTCTCTTTGGACATTCGTGCGCCCCGTACCAACTCGCGGTTGGTCACAATTCTGCCGACCAATCATTAAATCGTAATGAAATAGCGGCGAAATGTCGCAGACGGATCGATGTTGATCGAGGGCCGGCTCCGAGTGTCCGGGTAGGCCCAGCAGGAGTTTGGAACAAGCGTATGGCCAAGCTGGTCTGTATTATCGACGACGATGAACTCGTTCGCGCCAAGATCGCCCAGGACTTGCAGAGCCTGGGTTTCGACACTGTCGAGGTCGACGACGGCCGCGCCTTGCCGAAACTGCTCTCCGAGCGGCCGGTCGATGCGGTGGTGGTCGATCTGGTCATGCCGGAGAAGGACGGGGTCGAGCTGATCTCGGAGATTCGCCGCGGCTGGCCGAAGGTGCGGATCGTCGCCATCTCGGGCGGCGGCCGGATCGGGCCAAACCTCTATCTGAAGATCGCCCGGCAGATGGGCGCCGCCGCCTGCCTGACCAAGCCAGTGGGCGCCGCGGCGCTCGCCGACGCCTTGAACGCGGCCTAGACCGCCCGTTCCATGGGCGAGAGCAGGTCCCGGTAAAGGCTGCTCAGGTCGAACTGCACCGCATGGCCGAGGGCTGGAACCGGCCGATGCACGGCCGGCCCCGACAATTGATTAAAACCGGCCGCCGAGGCCGCCAGCGTCAGGGCGCGGGTGCGCAGGCCCAGGACGCCGCAGGCCAGCCTGGCCGCATCGGCCTGGCGGGCGAAGACTTCAAGGCGTGCGATCGACGCCTTGCCGGCTGAAAAGTTCGCCGGCAGCTCCAGATTGACCTGGGCGATCGACCGCGCCCGAGCAAAGCCGGTGAGGTCCGCTTCCGGGCCGACCCGCGCCACGCACCGGGCCGGGATGTCCTTGCAGACCGCGTCGAGGCGGCCGGGCCAGCCGGAATCGGCGGTGCGGGCGACCATGACCTCAAGCGTCACCCGCTTGATCAAGGGCGGGGTCGAACTTTGCAGGATCCGGACGAGCTGATCGCGCCAGGCCTTGTGGTTGAGGGTGCCGGCGTGAATGGGGCAGACCACCGGCAGCCGGCGGCCAAGCCGCGCCAACTGGTCCAGATCCAGCAGCACCTTGCTCAAGGAAGCGAAGTCCTGCTCGGCCGCGGCGATGTCGGAAAGCGCGTCGCCGATGGCCCTCTGGCCGAGGCGGAAGTGCAGCAGCGCCTGGACCCGGAAGTCCCAGATGGGCTCATAGATCCCGCGCTGTTCGGACGTGGCCGGCGCGGGAGCCGGCGGCTTTTCGGTGACGATCTTTCCTGTTTCGTCGGCCCGCGGCTGCTTTTCGATGGCGATCATGGCGGCCTCGCCGGACGACAGCGGCGCCGCCGGGGCGGCGATCGGGCGCATCGGCGGGGCGTGGCCGGGGACCTCCCTCGGCATCGGCGCGCCGCTGGCGATGGCGCTCGAGAGCGCCTGATCGAAGTCGCCGGTCTCGACCGACTGCCGCGCCAGTTCGATCGAGACGCCCTCGACGGCCGCGAGGCGATCCCAGTCGGAGCCTAGCAGCTTGGCCCCAATCTCCTTGGCGATGACGCGACATTTGAAATCGGCCTCGATCTTCGAGAGCTGGGAGAACAGCACCACATAGCCGTCGTCGCCGTGGGCATCGAAGACGTCGCCGGGCGTCAGATGCCGCGCGATCACCACCTGGGCCAGGCTGTGCACCCGCTCGGAAAGCTCCGGCCAGCGATCGCCGAGATGGGTGCGCAGTTCGCCAAGCCCGACCAGGCTCAGCCGCGCGCCATGGATCGATTCCCGCTGGCTGGGCGTCAGCCTTTTGCGCGGTTCGCGGAGCTGGGCGGTCTCGCCGGCGTCCTCGATGCCGAGCAGCCGGCGCAGACGCTCGCGCAAGCCTGGTTTTTTCGGTTTCTCACTCACTGCACGCACGCCGCCCTGGTTCCCCGAAAGGATCGGTTCGCCGGAAACCGTACAACCCAGCCGATAAGATTGTGCAAACGAGGTGTGGAGCGATGCGAGGGCCTAGAGCGCCGCCGCCAGATCGCCGCGCGGGGCGACCTCGACCCTGTCCAGGCCCAGCCAGCCGGCCATGGTCGCCAGTTCCGCGGCCAGGGCCGGGGCGACGGCCGCCGGGTCGGCGCCGGGCTCCAGATGCGCCGCCTGCACCAGCAATGTCTTGCCGGCGCGGTCCGATTTCAGATCGACCCGGGCGGCGATGGCCTCGCCGAACAGAAAAGGCAGGACATAATAGCCATGCTCGCGCTTGGCCGCCGGCGTGTAGATCTCCAGGCGGATGCGGGCGCCGAACACCCGCTCTGTGCGTTCGCGATACCAGATCAGATTGTCGAACGGCGAGAGCAGGGCGGCGGCGCTCGCGCGGCGGGGGACCTTGGCGCCCGCCGCCAGATAGGCGTCCTGGCGCCAGCCCTGGACGCGGACACGGGTCAAGGCCCCGTCCTCGACAAGTTCGGCCACGCGCGCCCGGGTTTCGGCGACCGGCATACGGAAATAGTCGCGCAGGTCGGTCTCGGTGGCGACCCCCATAGCGTGGGCGGCGATCAGCAGCAGCGCCCGGTGCGCCTCTTCCTCGGTCGGGGTCGGCTGGCTCATGATCGCGCGTGGGATCACCCGTTCGGTCAGGTCGTAGAGACGCTCGAAGCCGCGCCGGGTCCTGGTGGTGATCAGCCCGGCGGCGAACAGCCATTCCAGCGCCCGCTTGCCGTCGCTCCACTCCCACCAGCCGGCCTTGCGCGGCCCGCCCTCGGCGAAGTCGCCGCCGGTCAGCGGGCCCTCAGTCTCGATTCGCTTCAGAACCGCGTCGATATAGTCGCGCCGCGCGCCCATCCCCGTGGTGCGGGCCGCGAATTGCGCCATGCGCCAGCGGAACAGCGGCTGCATCGTCACCGGCATGAGCGAGGCTTCATGGCCCCAGTATTCGAAGAAGAAAGGCTTCTTGCCCCAGGCTTCGTCTTCCAGCAGTTCGCGCGGATAGGACCCCAGCCTGGAAAAGGCCGGCAGATAGTGGGTGCGAGCCAATACATTGACGCTGTCGATCTGGATAACGCCCAGGTCGGTCGCCAGCTTGCGAAGCGCTCGGCGCGTCGCCGGCCGGTCGGCGCGCGGCGCGGCCAGGCCCTGGGCGGCCAGCGCGATGCGGCGGGCCTGCCGCGCGGAGAGGTCTCGACTCATCAGGCGACGCTAGCCGACGTTCCGCAAACGTTCCAGGGGGCGGCTGGCGCAAGCGCAACCATGGGGTTTTAATCTGTTGGCGCTAGTATAGCCGCCATCGCCGCTCGCGCGGCGCCATGGATCTGGAGATGTCCATGCTGATCGTCACAACGCCCGACATCGTCGGCCGCCGCATCACCGAGACCATCGGCCAGGCCTTTGGCGTGGTGGTTCGCTCGCGCGGCCTCGGCGGCAATATCGTCGCGGGCCTTCGCTCGCTGGTCGGCGGCGAGATCGTCGAATACACCCAGATGCTGGAAGAGGCGCGCCGCCACGCGGTCGATCGCATGACCGAGAACGCCGCCCTGATGGGCGCCGACGCGGTGGTGGCGATGCGTTTCGATTCATCGGAGATCGGCGACACCATGAGCGAAATCGTCGCCTATGGAACCGCTGTGCGCCTGGCGCCGGCCAGCGCTCCGGTCGCGGCGGCGCCGAGCACCGAGCGCGCCGCGGAAGAGACGCCGGGCGCGGTTCAGCCGGGCTCAGTTCCTTTCGGACATCGCACGAATGCTCCGTAACGGCATCCGTGTCGGCGTCGCCGTTGTCGGCCTCGCGCTAATCCTGATCGGCATCCTAGTGCTGACCCGCGGCGCGCCCGGTGGGCTGCAGGCGCTGATCACCGGCGCCATCCTCTGCGGCGGCGTCATCTTCGAGCGCGCCGCCTACAAGCCGCTGGAGAAGGCCAACCCCGATGCGCGGTTCCAACGCACGGCCGAGCGGTTCATCGACCCAGAGACCCAAGCGCCGGTGACCGTCTTTGTCGACCCGGCCACGGGCGAGCGAAAGTACGTGAAAGACTAGGAATTCCGCCGGCCGCCGCGTCCCGTCTCCCACGAAGCAAGACGGGAACAGATTCCGGCTGTTCTCGTCGATGGCGGCGGAGCATCTTCATTCGAAACCGGGGGCGATGATGAGACGGATCGTAGTTTTGGCGTTGGCCGCACTGGCCCTCACATCGCCAGCCGCCGCGCAGATCCCCTCCTCGGTCACCCATCGCGAGGTCGCCGTTCCCGGCCTGGATAAGCCGGTCGACATTGTCGTCGACGAGTGGGGCATCGCCCACATCTATGCGGCCAGCATCCACGACGCCTTCTTCGCCCAGGGCTATAACGCCGCGCGCGACCGGCTGTGGCAGATCGATCTGTGGCGCAAGCGCGGTCTTGGCCTGCTATCGAAAAGCTTCGGGCCGGCCTATGCGGTGCAGGATCGGGCCTCGCGCCTCTTCCTCTATCGCGGCGACATGGACGCGGAATGGGCCTCCTACGGGCCGGACGCCAAGCCCGAGGCGACCGCCTTCGTGGCCGGGATCAACGCCTATGTGACCCAGGTGCGCGCCGGCGCCGCCCCCCTGCCGGTCGAGTTTAAGCTGACCGGCAGCCTGCCGGAGCCGTGGAGCGTCGATGACGTGGTGCGGGTGCGCTCGAACGGCCTGACCCGCAATGTCGATTCCGAGGTCGCCCGCGCCCGCGTCGCCTGCGCGGCGGGCCTCGGCGCCGACCTGCTGCGCCGCAAGATCGAGCCGCCGCATCCGCTTTCCATCCCCGCCGGGCTCGACCCGTGCGACGTGCCGGCCAACGTGCTGGACGACTACAAGCTGGCGACCAAGGACGTCAGTTTCGCGCCGGCGGGAACCACCACGGCCGTCGCCGACGACAGATTGCACCTGGCCGACCTCGCCGCCGAGGCCGCGGCGGAGGGATCGAACAACTGGGTGGTCGCGCCCTCGCGCACGGCGACCGGCCGGCCGATCCTGGCCAACGATCCGCACCGCACGCTCGGCGCGCCGTCGCTGCGCTATATCGTCGGGCTGAACGCGCCGGGGCTTTCGGTGATCGGCGCCGGCGAGCCGGCCCTGCCGGGCGTCACCATCGGCCACAACGACAAGATCGCCTTCGGCATCACCATCTTCCCGATCGACCAGGAAGATCTCTATGTCTACGAGCTCAACCCGGCCAATCCGCACCAGTATCGCTATGACGGCGGCTGGGAGGACATGCAGGTCGTTCACCAGACGCTGGAGGTGAAGGGCGAGGCCCCGCGCGACATCGAGATGGATTTCACCCGCCACGGGCCGGTGGTGAAGATCGACCCGGCGACCCACCGCGCCTTCGCCGTCCGCACCATCTGGTCGGTCCCTGGCACCGCCGCCTATTTCGGCTCGTCCGGCTATCTGACCGCCGCGAACTGGACAGACTTTCGGGGCGCGCTGTCGCACTGGGGGGCGGCGACCCTGAACTTCGTCTATGCCGACACCAGCGGCAATATTGGCTGGATCGCCGAGGGCCGCGCGCCGGTCCGGCCCAACTGGGACGGGCTGATGCCGGTGCCCGGCGACGGCCGCTACGAATGGAAGGGCTTTTTGAGCGAGGACGAACTGCCCTCGTCCTACAATCCCGCCAAGGGCTGGTTCGCCACCGCCAACGAGCTGAACCTGCCCGAGGGCTATCCGAACGAGGAGCGCAAGGTTAGCTTCGAATGGTCGGACCCGACCCGCGCCAAGCGGATTAAGCAGGTTCTGGCGGCCGACGACCATGTCAGTCTGGCCGATTCCATGGCGCTGCAGAGCGACGACTATTCGATCACCGACATGCGCGCCGTGGCCCTGCTGAAGGGCCTGACCTCGACCGATCCGCAGGTTTCCCAAGCGCTCGCGCTGCTGAAGACCTGGGACGGCCACGTGGGGACGAACAGCGCCGCGGCGGCCATCGCCGAGGTCTGGGTGAACAAGCATCTCGCGCCCATGGCGGTGCAGGCGGCGACGCCGGCGGCGGCCCGCTCGATCGTCGGCGCCGGCTCACCCGACGCGGTGATCAGCGCCATCGAGGCCCAGAACGCCGGCCCGGTCGGCGGCCTGCCGCTCAGCGCAGTCCTCCTGCCCAGCCTAAGGGCCGCACTCGACGAACTGAGCCAAAGGCTCGGGCCAGACATGGCGACCTGGACCTGGGGCGGCATCCACCACGCGACCTTCGTCCCGGCCGCCGCCTCGTTGGCCGATCCGGCGCTGCGGGCGCAGATGACGCTTGGCCCGCTGGAGCTGCCCGGCTCGGCGACGACACCGCGCGCGGCGACCTACAGCATGGAAACCTTCAACGCCATCGCCGGCGCCTCGGTGCGGATGGTCCTGGATGTCGGCGCCTGGGACAACAGCCGGGTGATCAATACGCCGGGCCAGTCCGGCGACCCGTTCAGCGCACAGTATCGTGACCTCTTCCCGCTCTGGGCCGGCGGCCAGTACGTGCCGCTGCTCTTCTCACGTGAAGCGGTCGACCAGGCGGCGCGGACGGTGATCCGGCTCGATCCCGGCTCCTGAACGGGCGTGTTTCCTGACGGAAGCTTCACTTGATCGCTCCAAGGGCGCGGCCCAGACTCCGGATCGGTCGGGAGGATTGTCATGGCCGCGGCGAGCGAAGGCTTCGCATCCGGGACGCCGAAGCGCCGCGTCGCGATCCGATTCTGGATCATCCTGGCGCTCAGCGTCGGCGTCGGCCTTTACGGGCTTTCCTACCTAAGCGGCCATGGCGCGCCGCCGGGCGTGGCCGGCAATCGGGCCGGCCTCGGCTGGCTCGTCGTGCATGCGAGCTGCGCCGGCGCGGCGCTCGTTCTCGGCCCGTGGCAGTTCTTCGCCGGGGTTCGCCTGCGCCGGCCCGTCGTGCATCGCTGGATCGGGCGCAGCTATGTCGCCCTGTGCCTGGTCGGCGGCGTCAGCGGCGCGATGCTGGCCTGGAACACCACCGCCGGCGATGTGGCGCGCTCGGGCTTCAGCCTGCTGGCTATCTCCTGGGTGACGACGACGAGTCTGGGTTATCTGGCGGCGCGGCGGCGTGACTTCGTCAGCCACCGGCGCTGGATGATCCGCTCCTTCGCCCTGACCTTTGCGGCGGTGACCCTGCGGCTCTACATGCCGCTGAGCGTGGTCTCCGGTCTTTCCCTGGCGGTAACCTACCCGCTCATCGCCTGGGCCTGCTGGGTTCCAAACCTGGCCGTCGCCGAGGCCTGGATCCGCACCCGTCGCGCCTGATCAGGCGGCCTGGCCGGTGATATGGTCCAGCACCTGGCCCATCGGCGCGCACCAGACCGGCTGTGCGATCAGCCAGTCCAGCACCGTCTGGTGGGTGGCGATGGAGGTGTCACCCTGGCCGTTCCGCGCTTTCAGGATTTCGTGGAAGACCAGGATCGCCCAGTCGCCGCGCTTCATGGCCTGTTGCACATAGGCGATGGCCAGGTTCGGATCGTCCTTGTCCGAGGTCGTCGCCGAGGCGCGCAGGCGATAGGGGTGGGTGCGGGCATAGCGGGGGCTATTCGGGTCGTCCTCATCGCAGGTGCGCGCGGCGCGGAACCCCGAGGCCTTAAGCAACGCCTCGTAACGGGCGAGCTGCTGGTTGGCGCTGCCCGGCCCCAGGTCGGTGATGCTGCACGGATAGGCGAAAAGGCGCCCAGGATTGCGGCCGAAATTCTCGTCCAGCCAGTCGTCCATCGGCGCGATCTCCCGCCGTGCGAAGGAGGCGGCGGTATAGCGGCTGAGGTCGCACGGATGGGTGACGGTGTGGTTGCCGACCTCGTGGCCGCCGTCCCTGGCCAGCCCCACCCAATCGCCCAGGCGCGCCTGCGCATTGTCTCGGGTCAGGAAGAAGGTCGCCTTCAGCTGCGCCGCCGCCAGCGGGCCGGCGGCATTGTCGAGCTGGCTGTCCAGGCCGTCGTCATAGGTGAGGCTGACCGCGGCCCCGGCGCCGCCAGGCCAAGAGGGCCGAGCCAAGGCGCGCGCCCGCGCCGCAGCAGGGCCGCTCAACACCAGGGCCGTCAAACCCGCGCTGATCGACCGGCGTGTGAGCATGCCGTCCTCTTATGAGGATTCGGCCTGTAAGGCTCAGCTTGATCGTGTCAGCTCGTGCAGCACGATGGCCGAGGCGGCGGCGACATTGAGTGAATCCCAGCCAGCCGCCATCGGAATGGCGAGCGTTCGGGCGCTTTGCAGCACATCGGACGGCAGGCCCGCGCCCTCAGCGCCCATCAGGACGGCCGCCCTTTCCGGACGCACCAGCCCCACCAGCCGCTCGGCGCCGGCGGGACTGAGCGCGAGGACCGTGAAGCCCGCCCGCTCAAGCAGCGCCAGCGCGTCGTCGCCGGCCGCCAGCCGCGTGAACGGGACCTTCAGGGCCGCGCCGACCGAGACCCGGATGGCCTTGCGATAGAGCGGGTCGCACGAGGCGGCGTCGAGCAGCACCGCATCGGCCCCGAAAGCGGCGGCGTTGCGGAACAGGCCGCCCATATTGTCATGGTTGGAAATGCCGAACAGCACCAGCACCAGAGCGCGCGGCGGCAGCCCCGCCAACAGCGCCTCCGCGCCGGGATCGGACGGCCGCACCCCGTGAGCCATGATGCCGCGATGGATGTGAAACCCAACGATCGCGTCCATCACCGCCTGGCCGGCGGCATAGACCGGGACCTCGGCCGGCAGCCGCTCCAGCAGGGGGGCGAGCCGCGCGACGCGCTTTTCGGCGATCAGCAGGGACGAGGCGCTGCAGCGGCTCTCCGCGCCGAGCAGCACGTTCAGCACCACCTCGCCCTCGGCGATGAACTCGCCCCGCCGCCCGACCAGGTCGCGCTCGCGCACCTGGCCGTAAGGCGCGATGCGCGGGTCGCCGGGATCGGTGATGGGGATGATCTGGGGCAAGGTTACGGCGAATTATCTTGGCGCCTGGACCCGGCGGCGCGAAAAGGAGCCCTGGGTTGGGGCGGGTTCATCGTGGAGCATAGCACCTGATCGCTCTCATCGCGGCCGCGGCGATCCTCGCGCCGGCCTTCGAGATTCCCGCGCTGCCGCCCATCCGGCGGGACCCTCAGATCACCTATGTCGACCGCTCCGGCGCCGTGCTCGGCGTGCGCGGCGGCCGCTATGCGCCGCCTATGGACCTGGCCAAGCTGCCTCCTTACGTGCCCGCGGCCTTTGTCGCCATCGAGGATCGGCGCTTCTATTCCCACGCCGGTTTCGACGCCATGGGCATGGCCCGCGCCCTGGTCGCCGACCTTGGCGAGGGCCGCGCGGCGCAGGGCGCCTCGACCATCACCCAGCAGCTGGCGCGCAATCTCTTCCTGACCTCCGACCGGACGGTGGAGCGCAAGGGCATCGAGCTGGTCTACGCCGTCGAGCTCGAGCAGAAATATTCCAAGCAGCAGATCCTCGGCCTCTATCTCAGCCGGGTCTATTTCGGCGCCGGGGCCTACGGGCTGGAGGCGGCGTCGGAGCGCTATTTCGACAAGCCGGCCGCGCGCCTGACCATCCGCGAGGCGGCGATGCTGGCGGCGCTGATGAAGTCGCCGACCGACTATAATCCGATTGAACAGCCGGACCGCTCGGCCGAGCGCACCAACCTTGTACTCGACGCCATGGTCGACACCGGCGCCATTACGGCGGCCGAGCGGGCCAAGGCCGAGGCGCAGACGCCGAAGGTCTGGAAGACCGCCGCCAACGCCTCGGCGCAGTATTTCGTCGACTGGCTGCAGCCGTGGACAAGCCAGCAGGTCGCTAACGCCCGCCAGGACGTCGTGGTCGAGACGACGCTGGACCTGCCCACCGAGATGGCGGCCGGCGAAGCGGCCAGCGCCACCGTGGCGCGCTACGCCCGCGACGACGTCAGCCAAGCGGCGCTGGTGTCGCTGGATGGCCAGGGCCGCATCCGCGCCATGATCGGCGGGGTGGACTACGACGCCAGCACCTACAACCGCGCCATCTTGGCCCATCGCCAGGCCGGCTCGTCCTGGAAGCCCTTCATCTATCTGGCGGCCATGGAGGCCGGCCAGACTCCCGACACCATGGTGGTCGACGAGCCGGTGACCATCGGCAATTGGTCGCCGCGCAATTTCGAGGCTGGCTATCTGGGCCAGATCACCCTCGAACACGCCCTGGCGCAGTCGATCAACACAGTGGCCGCGCGGCTGGCCGACCAGGTCGGACGCCCCGTAGTGGCGGCCGATGCGCGGCGGCTGGGCATTCTCTCGCCGATCAACACCGATCCCGCTATGGCCCTGGGCACCAGCCTGGTGACGCCGTTCGAGATGGCCGAGGCCTATGACGCCTTCTCCAACGGCGGCTATCGCGTCGGGGCGTTCGGGGTCGAGCGCATCCGCACCACCGGTGGGCAGACCCTCTATCGCGCGCCGCCGCCGGTGACCGTGCCGGCCATCGGCAATCCGGCGCTGAGCGAACTCGACCGCATGCTGCGCACCGTCGTGGCCTCGGGCACCGGCGTGCATGCGGCCATCCCCGGCTATGACATCGCCGGCAAGACCGGGACGACCTCGGACTACAAGGACGCTTGGTTCTGCGGCTTCACCGGCGGCCTGACCACGGTGGTGTGGATGGGCCGCGACGACAATGCGCCCATGCGCGGCATCACCGGCGGCTCGGCCCCGGCGGCCTTCTGGCATGCCTTCATGGTCAGGGCGGTGCATCGCCTGCCGGTGACCTCAATCCCGTACGGACCGGCCGCGCCAGCGCCGGCGACCGTGATTCCGGCCTCGATCGGGCCGGCGCCGCTCGGCCCGGCGCCGACAGGCCCCGCGCCCGCGCCACCCTCATCGTCGTCGCCGGCCGACATGGGCTTCAGCCCGCCGGCAATCCCGAATTAGGCGGACTTGCCCCTTCCCGTCGTTACGGGGACAAGGGAGGCATGTCGCTGAAGCGAATTTCGCGTCGCGCCCGGTTTCTCGCCCGAGGCATGCTCGCTCTGGGCGTCGGCACGCGCGACCGCGGCGAGGGCGGGCATGGTCCCTATTTCGCCGGACTGAGCGCGGCGCTGAGACGCGCCGGGATCGCCGAGCCGACCCTGGTGATCGACCGCCAGCGTCTGGAGGCCAATATCACTGTCGTGCGCGAGGCGCTGGCGCCGACCGGCCTGAACCTGCGCGTCGTCAGCAAGTCGCTGCAGGCGCCGGCGCTGTTGGACGCGGTGCTGGCCGGTTGCGCCACCGACCGGCTGATGGTGTTCAACGGCGTGATGCTGGATGAGATGGTCCGTGCACATCCGACCTTCGACGTTCTGCTCGGGCGACCCTTGCCGGCCGTCCAGGTCGAGGCCTTCATCCGACGGCGCGGCGCGAACCCGGCCGCCGCGGCGCATCCGCAGTGGCTGGTCGACACACCCGCTCGGCTAGCCCAGTACGCTGAGATTGCAAGGGCTCACACCGCGCCGATGCGGATCAGCCTTGAGATCGATGTCGGCCTGCACCGTGGCGGCTTGCCCGACTCCGAGGCCGTGGCCGCGATGATCGACCTGGCGCTGGCCGAGCCGTTGGTCACCGTCACCGGTCTGATGGGTTACGACGCTCACGTGCCCGGCGTCGCGCGTCCGGAGATCGAGATGGCGCGGGTCAAGGCCCGCTACGCTGCCGCCCGAGCCGTGCTGGTCGCCAAACTGAGCGGCGACCCCGCGCGCTACACGTTCAACGCGGCCGGCAGCCCGACCTGGCGCCTACATCTGGACGGCACGCCGGCCAACGAAGTCTCGATCGGCTCGGCCTTCGTCAAGCCGATGAATTTCGATTACGGGACGCTTCGGGCGCTGTCGCCGGCCGCCTTCATCGTCCAGCCGGTGCTGAAGGTCATGGACCAGGCGCTGGTCCCGGACATCGAACGGTTTTCCGGCCTGATCAATCGCCTGAACCCGAACAGCCGGCGCGGCGTCTTCGTCTATGGCGGCTATGGCGACGCCGAGCCGGTATCGCCGCCGGGGCTTTCCTTCAGCCCGCTCTATGGCGGCCGATCGATGTTGATGGCCTCGAACAAGGTCGATCTGTGTCCTGACGATTATGTCTTCTTCCGGCCGCGCGAGAGCGAAGGCGTCTTCCTGCAATTCGGCGATATCGCCGTCTATGACGGGGTGGAGATCACTGAGCGCTGGCCGACCTTCCCGGTGGCGGCATGAGCGCCGTGACCACACTCTATATCGACGCCGACGCCTGTCCGGTGAAGGACGAGGTCTATCGGGTCGCCGATCGCTACGCCCTGCCGGTCTTCGTGGTGTCGAACAGCTGGATTCGCGTGCCCATCAGCCCGCGCGTCACCTCGATCGTGGTCGATGACGGTCCGGACGTCGCCGACGACTGGATCGCCGAGCGGGCGGGGCCGGGCGACATCGTCATCACCGCCGACATCCCGCTGGCCGACCGGACGCTGAAGGCCGGCGCCCAGGCGATCCATCCCACGGGCCGGGTTTTCACCAGCGACAGCATCGGCTCGGCGCTGGCCTCGCGCAGCATCGGCGAGCATCTGCGCTCCATGGGCGAGATCACCGGCGGGCCGAAGCCCTTCGTTCCCGCCGACCGCTCGCGCTTCCTGCAGGCGCTGGATACTGCCGTGGTGAAGGCCCGCAAACGCTGAACGCGCAGCGGTTGCTTGCGCAACGGCCAAGCTCTCGTCTATCAGGCTCGCGCGCCGGGCGACGGCGTGCAAGGCGTCGCCCCTGAAAAGCTCGGCGTCAGCGGCCCCTCGAAAAGGATGATGGCGTGCAGACCAAGCGGCTAGGCAAGAGCGCGATTTCGGTATCGAAAATCTGCATGGGGACGATGACCTTCGGCTCTCAGGCCGACGAGGCGACCGCGTTCCGCATCCTCGACCGGTCGCTTGACGCCGGGATCAACTTCTTCGACACGGCCGAGAACTATCCGGTGCCGCCGCGCGAGGAGTGGGCCGGCCGCACCGAGGAGATTGTCGGCCGCTGGCTGAAGACCAAGCGGCGCGACGAGGTGATCCTGGCCACCAAGGTCTCCGGGCCTAGCCACGGCTGGATCCGCAGCTCCCAGCGCGCCGGCATGACCGCGCTCGACCGGCACAATGTGGTGCGGGCCATCGAGGCCAGCCTAACCCGTCTTGGTACGGATTATATCGATCTCTATCAGACCCACTGGCCCGATCACGGCGCGCGCTATGAAGAGGCGCTGGGCGCGCTCGACGACCTGGTGCGCGAGGGCAAGGTGCGCATCATCGGCTGCAGCAACGAGACCACCTGGGGCCTGATGAACAGCCTGGCGGTGTCCGATCGCGAGGGTTTCGCCCGCTACGACACCATCCAGAACAATTACAGCCTGAACAATCGCCGCTTCGAGGATGAGCTGGCCCAGGCTTGCAGGCAGGAGGGGGTCAGCCTGATCCCCTATTCGCCGCTGGCCGGCGGGGTCCTGTCCGGCAAGTACAATGGCGGCGCGACGCCCGAGGGCGCGCGGTTCTCCAATTACATCAAGCTCGGCGGCCGCCAGGCGGTGATGGCCCAGCGCTTCATCAACGAAAAGTCCATCGCCTCGACCGAACGCTTCCAGGCCATCGCCGCGGAGGCGGGCATGTCGGTGGTGACCCTGGCCACGGCCTGGAGCAAGCAGCCGGACTTCGTCGCCTCGACTATCGTCGGCGCGACCAGCGAGGATCAGCTCGACGACATCTTCGCCGCCGCCGACGTGACGCTGGACGACGACGTGTTGAAGAAGATCGACGTGGTGTCGAAGGAATTTCTCTACCCGATGGGGTAGCGGGCTTTAGCCGGCCGCGGCGACGCGGTCATAATATTCGTTGGGATCGCCGACGCGCTTGCGCGTGACCTGGATCAGGCCATCGAGGATGGTCTGCCGCTGCGCCGCTGACATGGCCGCGCCGGCGGCGCGCAACAGGCGAAGGGCCTCGATGTGGACGTCGATGGCGTCCCAGGCCTGGATGTCCAGTTCATGGCTCAGATCGACCAGGCCACAGAATGAGCGGGCGGCGTCGTCCATGCCGCTGCCGGGCACGAACAGGGCCATGTCGATGACGTTGCAACTGAGCCGGTAGAGGTCTTCGAGGGGCTCGCTGGCGCGATGGACGGCGGCCTGGCCATAGCGGGCGTCGATCTCAGCGAGCGCGGCGTCCAGCGACGCCAGCGCCGGCTCGCGCAGGGTCTCAAGGCCGGCGTCGGCCTGTTTCAGCGCCTGGTTTGCCGTGATGCCGCCCGACTGAAAGGCGATCGCAGCCAGGCGGCTCTTGACCCGGAACTTTCTGACCTTGCTCACAGGGCGACCTTCGGGGCTACGATGGGAGAGATCAAATCGTCGTCGTCCTCTTCGGCGACCGACTCCTCGTCCTCGGCGCGCCGGCCCGGCATTCCGGCGGGCGGGCCCTCGGTCTTGAAGCGACGATCCAGCCCGCAATAGTTATCGGTTTCTATGAACATCCGGTTTTCTTTGCCGACCCAGAAGATGCGCTCCAGCACCACCTTGGGTGTGATCGGCTTGGCGATGATGAAGTGGGCGCCGCAGTCGCGCGCCCGGGCCACCTGGGAGATGCGGGTATGGCCGGTGACGATGATGGCGGGCACGAAGCGGTTGGCCTCGATAGCGTCGCGGCGCAGCCACTCGATGAAGTCGTAACCGCTCTGATCGGGCATGTTGGCATCGGTCAGGATGAAGTCGATGACCCGCTCGGCCAGCACGGTCTTGGCCTGACTGACGGTGGAGCACCGCGTGATGTTGCGCGCGCCAAAGCCGCCGATCACCTGGGCGATGATGTCCAGGAAGAAGGGATTGGGATCGATCAGCAGGAAGTCGATCTTTTCCAGATTGATCTTATCGCTGGCGAGAACGGAACTGGCCATGGCTTAGCCTTTTCGCCCGTCCGGGCCGCACGAAACGCCCGTATGCGGGCGCGGGCGGGGCGTCCTGGCGTGGCGGCGTTCAGCGGATGGTGACAGCACAACCTGCATGCGCACCACCAATACGGCAGAGCTATAAAAGTGTGATTAACAGAGCCTTTGAGGCTGGATCGCGTACGCCGTACGTCAGTCGGGCGCCCGACAGTTCGAAGACGGCGGCAGAGCTTCAGCCGGTCCAGGCGGCGACGCGTTTTTCCATCCAGGCCTTGACCCCCTCGCCATAATCGGGATGGCGGATCATGTCCTCGAGC
>FSWT01000245.1_pt1 | contig 24402 bp, 14 predicted proteins | sample 1638051 | NCBI WGS metagenome assembly FSWT01 (sample SAMEA3914788, study PRJEB12502) | metagenome | biome: forest; material: soil | place: Canada | collected 2011-07-03 | depth 0.1 m
GACTACGACATCTCTTACGTGGTCGGCAGCCTGAGGGTGACGCCGGCCGACCTGACCATCACCGCCGACAACCAGTCGAAGGTCTACGGCGCGGCGATGCCGACTCTGACGGCCACCTATTCGTCCTTCGTCAACGGCGACACCGCCGCCAGCCTGACCACGGCGCCCACGGTCTCGACCTCGGCGACGGCCGCCTCCCATGTGGCCGGCGGACCCTACGCCATCACCGCTTCCGGCGCCGTCGACAGCGACTACGACATTTCCTACGTCGTCGGCAGCCTGACGGTGACCCCAGAGGCGATCACCATCACGGCGGCGGCGAACAGCAAGACCTATAACGACTCCACCTCGGCCAGCACGGCGCCGACCGTGACCAGCGGGACCCTGTACGACAGCGCGACGCTCGCGGAGACCTACGGCTCCAAGGATGTCGGCGCGGGTCTGACCTTGACGCCGACCGCGACCATCACAAACGCCAGCGACTACTCGGTAACCCTGGCCTCGGCGAACACCGGGACCATCACCGCTGAGCCGATCACCATCACCGCGGCGGCCAACACGAAGACCTACGACTCGACGACGAGTGCGTCGGCGACGCCGACCGTCACCAGTGGGACGCTCTACGACACCGGCAGTTCGACCCTGTCGGAGAGCTACACGACAGCCAATGCCGGCGCCGGCCTGACCTTGGTTCCGACGGCGGCGATCCCGGATGCGTCCAACTACGCGGTGACCCTGGCCTCGGTGAATACCGGGACGATCAACCCCGAGGCCATCACCGTCACGGCGGCGGCGAACGCGAAGACCTACAATTCGACGACGAGCGCGTCGGCTGCGCCGACGGTCACCAGCGGCACACTGTATGACCCGGGCGCCTCGACCCTGACCGAGAGCTACACCACGGCCAATGCCGGGACCGGTCTGACCCTGGTCCCAACCGCCTCGATCCCGGACGCGGCGAATTACTCGGTAACGCTCGCCTCCGTGAACACAGGCGTGATCTCTCCCGAAGCCATCACCATCACGGCGGCGGCAAACAGCAAGACCTACGACTCGACGACATCGGCCTCGGCGGCGCCGACTGTCACCAGCGGGACGCTGTATGACGCCGGCTCGACCCTGTCGGAGGCCTATGCCACCGCCAACGCCGGGACGGGTCTCACCCTGGTTCCGACGGCGTCCATTCCGGACGCGTCCAACTACGCGGTGACCCTGGCCTCTGCGAACACCGGCGTGATCTCGCCCGAGGCCATCACCATCACCGCCGCCACCAACACCAAGACCTACGACGGCGGAACCGCCGCCGCCGCGACCCCGACAGTGACCAGCGGCACGCTTTACGACAGCGCCAGCTTGTCGGAGACCTATGCCGGCAAGGACGCGGGAACCGGACTGACGCTAACCCCCGCCGCCACGATCGCGGACGCCGGCAACTATGCGGTGACACTGGTTTCGACCGCCAACGGCGAGATCGACCCCAAGGCGTTGACGGTCACGCTGACCGGCCTGGTCGACAAGACTTATGATGCGACCGCCGACGCGACCGTGGGCGCCGACAACATCCAGCTGTCAGGCATCGTCGCCGGCGATGCGGTGACGGCGAGTGCGACCAGCGCCGCCTACGCCTCGGCCAACGCCGGAACCGGCATCGCCATGACCGCCTCGGGCGTGGGCCTCGGCGGCGCCCAGGCGCGGGACTACACCCTGGTGTCCACCACTTACAGCGCCAACATCGGCCAGATCGACCCGCGGTCGATCACCATCACCGCCAACGATGAGGACAAGTTCGTCGGCCAGGCGGACCCCGCGCTCACCTACCAGGTGACCAGCGGATCCTTCGTGGGCGCGGATGCGGCGAGCGGCGCGCTGAGCCGAGCCGCGGGCCAGACGCCGGGCGACTACGCCATCCAGCAAGGGAGTTTGGCGGTCTCGGGTAACTATGCCCTCACCTTCGTGGCCGGCCAGTTCGTGATCAATCCCACCGGCGGCGTGGGCAGCTTGGCCGGCGAGACGGCCGACCAGAGCGGCTTTAGCAGCAGCTCAGCGAGCTTCACCTTGGCGTCGGGCCCGCGCTATACACCGTCGATCAATCCTCAGGCGATCGGGTCGTCCGACGCCCAGTGCCATATCGATCGTAACTGTATCAACGTCCCCTATCCCGCCAACCTCGATGTCGGTCCAGACATCCGGTTTGTCCCTGGACTGTAAGGCTCGTCCATGACCCGTCCGCCGATACAGTCCGCCTCCGGACGAACGCCACGCCGCGCGGTTTTGTTTGCCGCCGCGGCCGCCGCCACGGTTTGCGGCGCCGGTCAGGCGCAGGCGCAGGCGATAGAGCGCAATCTGCCGCCGGCGCCCCTGCCCGCCGCGCCGCAGATCGCGCCCCCGAACGCCGTTCCATCAGCCGAGGACGCCACGCCGATCGGCCCGGCCCTGCGCGCCATCGTCCTGTTGGGGCAGAACGACGCGCCGCTGCCCGCGGCGAGCGCCGGGATCGATGTCAGCCGCGCGCCGCGACTCGCGAAGGACGGCAGCGCTTTTTCCCCTTTCCTGGGCCGGCCGATCTCACGTCGCCTGATCGCCGAGATCGAGGCCGAGATCGCCCGCCGTTATCGCGCCAAGGGCTTCCCCTTCGTCTCGGTCTCGACTCCGCAGCAGGAGATCACCAGCGGCGTGATCCAGGTGCGGGTGGTGGAGTTCCATCTCGGCGCCAAGACCGCCCCCGGCGCCTCGGCCAAGGACGCGCCCTACGTTGAGAGCCGCGTGCGCGCCCAGCCCGGCGATCCGATCGACGCGGGCCAGCTCGCCCAGGATCTCGACTGGCTGAACCGCTTCCCGTTCCGCCGGACCGAGGCGGTGTTCACGCCAGGGAGCGAGCTTGGCGCGACCAACCTGCTGCTCAACACCACGGAGTCCAAACCGTGGTCGGTCTATGTCGGCTACGCCAACTCGGGCAGTCCGCTGACCGGCTGGGATCGCTATTTCGCCGGGGCGCAGATGGTGCTGCCCGGCCTGCACGACGCCACCCTGTCCTACCAATACACGGGATCGGGCGATGCGGTGTTCAACGATGGCCGGGTGTTCAACAGCGCCCCCGATCCCAGCTACCTCAGCGACGCCGGCCGCCTGGTCATCCCAACCCTGGCGCGGCAGGATATCGAAGCCTCGTACAGCTACGTGCAGTCCTACGAGCCGATCGCTTCGCAGCCGGGCCTGGCGACCCGCCAGACGACGTACGAAGCCACCCTGGCTTACCGCAGCGCCCTGTCGAACCTCTGGTCGGTGTTGCCAGGCGAGGCCGCCGTCGGCGTGGAAATCAAGCGGCAGGACACCCAGACCCTGTTCGGCGACGTCGGCATCGAGAGCGCCGCCGTCAATGTGTTCCAGATCACCGTCGCCTACGCCCAGCAGGAGAACGACGCCTTCGGCTCGACCACGGGCGATCTGACCGCCCACATCAGCCCCGGCTCGGTCGGCGCCCTGAACAGCAACGCCGCCTTCGCCGCCGCCTCCAAGGGCGTGTCGGATGAGGCCAACTATGTCTATCTCTCCGGCGATTTCAGCCGCACAACCCACCTGCCGAACATCTTTGGCGCTTCGCGCGCGGCAGCCTCGGGCTGGAACCTGATCGACAGCCTGATTGGCCAGTATTCCGCCATACCGCTGCCGCTGACCGAGCAGATCGGCCTGGGCGGCGCGGGGCTGGTGCGGGGCTATACCCTTGATGATGGCGCGTTCGACACCGCCCTTATCAGCCGCAACGAGATTCGAGCGCCAGGCCTGTCGCTGCTCGGGCGCCTGGGCGGCCCAGCCGATCAGCTCTCGCCCTTCGTCTTCGTCGACGCCGGTTTCGGCAAAGACCAGCGCACCGGCGTCACCGCCAGCCCCGTCTCAACGGGCCTCGGCGCCGACTACCAGCTCGCAAGCCACCTCTCCGCTAGCATCGACGGCGCCTGGGCCCTCAACCACGTCGGGATGACCCGCAACGGCGAGGCCCGGCTCGAGAGCCGGGTGACGATAACCTTCTAGTCACCATATCAGTAAATCCGAAATATACGGGTCTGAATACAGCTTAACCAAGCGCGTAAGCACGCGCTTTACTATCATTCTGCACTGAGGGTTAATTCGAAAAACATAAGATCAGCGCGCATTTGGAGGCCATCTCTTGCGCGCGCCGAGGTTCGAATACAGACGCGCCATATTGGCGGCGTCACTTTTTCTCTCGATGGTCGCGCTGAGCGCCTGCGCCACGGCTCCATCCCCGTTCGATCCCCTGCCGATGGGCCGTAGCGTCAGCGCCCCCACCGGCTTCCTGCAATTCTGCCAGCGCCGACCAGACCAATGCCAAGTCTCCGAACCCCTGGCTGACCACCGACTAGCCAGCGAACCTGCGAGGCTGGACTTCGCCGGCGGTCTCCAGCCCACGAGCCTGGTCTTTCAGCGCTCCGTGTCCAACACGGCCGATCTGTTTGCGAAGCCGTTCCGGCCCGATGACAACGCCTTGCTCCAGGCTCGCCCAATCCCGCTGAACGACCGCACCACCGCCCCGCCGGCCGCGTCGCTGTTCGACGATCAAACGCCGCTCAAGATCTATGCGCCGATCACGCGGGACGCTTCGGGCGCCCGGCTGCATCTCTCCACCGACCTCCAGGGCGAAATCGCCAAGGTCGACCTTGGGATCAATCGGGCGATCACGCCGCGAACCGACCTGGAAGCGTTCGGCGTGGACAACTATTGGGCCCTGCCGCTGACCGATGGTCCAAGGGCGGAAGGCAATTGCAAACACTACGCCCTGGAAAAGCGCCGCCAGCTGGTCGCCGACGGGGTGCCCGCCGACGCGCTGTCCCTGGCGATCGTCACCACGCCGGCGAATGAGGTTCACGCCGTGCTGGTGATCGCCACCGACCAGGGCGACCTGGTGCTGGACAATCTGACCGACGCGATCCGCCCCTGGCGGCAGACCGGCTACCATTGGCTTGTGCGGCAAACGCCCGCCGCGCCCCTGCGCTGGGTCGAAGCCGGCTAAAGACCGGCGCCGCCGCGAGCCCTCGCGCCTCTCGTTCGACGTCCCGGTAAGGTCGCTAGAAGGGTGCAAGCTCGCTGACGAAGCCGCGAAGGAAAGCCGGTGATTAAATTTTGCCGGTCTCGTCCTCGACCAGTCGCCGCCAATACTCATCGTTGCCGCGCAGCACCGCGTCGAGCGCGCCGGTGATTTCGGTGATCTGGCCACGCATCTGCTCCATCTCGCTTAGCCGGCCGGAGAGGGTTCGCGTGAGCTGTTCCCAATGGGCGATGGCGCGCGCCGACTGAGCGGCGCTGGCCTCGATCTTGTGCAGGTCCTTCAGTGCGGCCGTCAGGCTGGCGCGGTCGGCCGAACCCAATTCGGCGTGGCCCTGCAGCACCTTGTGGATCAAGGCCCCGACCCATCGGTTGCGAGTGGTTTGGGTCGCGCGGCACGTCTCATCGAGGCGGGCGAGGTCCTGAGCGCTCAGGCGCAGGAGAATGTCGAAGCCGCGCGATCGCGCCGGCCCTGAAATGTCGCTGACGCCCTTGGGCTGATCACCTTTGTCCGGCTCCGCCAGCAGGCGCCGGAGCAGCGCCTCGCGGCCGCCGACCCGCTTGGACAGGGCCTCGATCTCGCGGTCGATGGCCTCAGGTGAAGGACAGGACTTGGCGGCGGCCCGCGCGCGACGACCAGCAGGCGCGCCAAGAGGGCCGCGCGATGGCGGCCCTCCCAGGTCGAAGTCGGCTGTGGGGTCAGAACGGATAATAGCGGAAGCTCGTGAAGATCATGTTGTCGTTGGTCTTCGGCGCGACGCCAGCGGCGCCGGCGAAGGCGTCCAATTCGGTGTGCGAGTACTGCAGGCCGACACGGACCTGACCGAACGGGCCCTGATAGACCTTGTCCCAGAAACCGCCGGTGATCTGGTACATGGTCTTGATATCGGCGGTGCAGGTCGCGCCTTCGACACTGCAGCCCGTCACATTCGCGAAGGGGCTGCCGAAGCCGTAGTGGCCAGCGCCGATGGTGCTCGCCACCGCCTGTTCCGACTCCTCGCCGCCGAACACATAGAGGTCCAGGCTCGGGGTGGCGTGCAGGGTCGCGCCCGCCATGTAGATGGTCTCCGGGATCGGCTTCAGCGAGCCGTCCGGGGCCACGACGGTGTCGGGCAGCTGGCCAGAGCCGTAACGGCCGATGCCGCGGCCGAACAGGCCAGACGCCTGGATATCCAGCAGTTTCGGAACCACCGTCCAGCTGCCGCCGACGCCGATGCCGCCGCCGTCTGTGTTGTCGTTGCCCACGCTCACCGGCAGGCCCAGCACGTTGCCGGCCGAGGTGACATTGACGCGATCATAGTAGGAGCGCCAAAGGCCATAGACTTCTAGGTGCAGCGGGCGGGCGCCGCCGAGATCCGGCTCGACCGCCAGCTTGGCGATCACATCCGGGTAGTGGTTGAGCGACAGGGTGTTGGCCGAGTCGAACTGCGAGGCGGACACGCCGCCGTCGGTCACCGTCAAGCCGGGAACCGACGTGCCGGTCGTGCCGGTGGCGGCGCTGGCGAAGGTGGTTTGCGGGTTTTCCAGCGAGACGGCGGCCCAGACCTGCTTGTTCAGGAAGTCCCCGGTCACCCGCAACTGCGGCTGACGCGCCCAGGTGAAGCCGACGACGTACTGCGCGTCGATGGTGGGCGGCGGAACTTCGTTGCGCGGGGTGATGCCTTGGCTATTCAGGGTCACCAGCGACCAGTTCTGACCGGCGAGCAGATGGAGGCCCAGGCTGTTCCAATCGAGCGTGCCGTAGATGTTGCGGATCCGTGGGCTGAACGAATTGCTTTCGTTCGAGTTGCCCGTCTGAGGGCCGGCCAGGAAGTCAAACTCGCTGTAGAACGAGGCCTTGGTGTCGGGCGAGATGTCGCCTTCGGCCAGCAGCGAAAGCCGGCTCTGACGGGCGGTCCCGCGCATTTCCGAGGTGTGCGCCAGCGGACTGTTGTTGAACGGGATCTTGGCGAAGCTGGAGCCGATGTCGGCTTCTTCGTTCTTTGAGCGATAGACGCCTTCCGCCGCGGCGAACCCGCCGACGGTCAGGGTCACGCCCTTGTAGTGGATCTTGCCGTCCTTGGGCTGTTCGGCCGCGACCTCCGACTTCACCTCGCTGGGAATGGTCTGGATCTGCGCCGCCGCTTGGTCTGCGATGGCCTGGGTCTTGGCTTGAGAGTCCGTCAGTTGCTGGCGCAGGCTGGCGATCTGTTCGGCGTCCTGTTCGTGCGACTGACCCTGGGCCATCTGACGCGATTGCAGGGCCTCGACCTCGTCCTTCAGCTCGGCGAGCTGCTGCTGCAGGCTCGCCCCTTGCGCGGCCGCCTTGGCCGCGGCGTGATGATGTTTTGGCTTGGCTTGTGCTCCGCCGGCGAGGCAAAGCGCGACCATGGCGCCGAGGCCCGCCTGGCAAAGCAGGCTGTGCTTGATAGACATTTCGAAATCCCCTCTGGGCGGCCAGCCCTTGCGGCTCGCGGTCTGAGCCAAATCGATTGGCGCAGACGTCATCGTGTAATTGACCGAAAATCGTCCAGTGAAATAAATTTCATCGAGAAATTATACTGTAATTTCTTGATGTCATAAATGTTTCACAAACAAAATGTACATAGTGAAGACACGAATTCTATAAATCTATACTTCTGGCTTTACGTTGTCAGACTGATGTAGAACTTGTGGACCGCATCCTGAAGGCTCGGGTCGAGAGGGGTTGAGTTCGGTCCCCTAGCCCTCGCCTGAGCTAGCTTTGCATTGACCCATGACGACGTAGGGCGCCGGGACGCGCGAACGGTCGCTTGTCGAGTCTCGAAGCCTTATGAGGAAAACGTCCAACCGCCGCCGGTGGCGCGGATCAGGGCGATGGTGGCGCTCAGCCGGCGCGTGCGCAGATCCTCGGCCTTGCGGCGAGCGTCGAGCGCCGCCGTTTGCGCCACCACCACCTCCAGATAGTTGACCGCCCCCTCCTTGTAGCGCTCCAGCGCCAGGGCTTCGGTGCGGTTGGCGGCCGCGACAGCCGCGTCCTGATCCTCGGCCTCCTTGGCCAGGTGATTCTCGTTGGCCAGCGCGTCCTCGACATCCTGGAAGGCGCGCAGCACCGTGGTCCGATAATGGGCGCTGGCCTCGGTGAAGGCGGCCTTGGCGGCCTTTTCCTGCGCCCGGCGCTTGCCGGCGTCGAAGAGCGCCAGCGCCATCGACGGTCCGAGCGTCCAATAGCTGTTGGGCGCGCCGAGCAGGTTGGTCCCGCCCGTATTTTGGAAGCCGGCCAAGGCCTCCAGGTCGATGGTCGGGAAGAAGGCGGCGCGGGCGACGCCGATCCCGGCGTTGGCGGCAAAGGCGCGCCGCTCGGCCGCCGCTACGTCCGGCCGACGCTGTAGCAGGGTGGACGGAAGGCCGGCCGGCGGATTGGGCAGGAAGGTCGTTGCGGCCGTGGACGCCAAGCTGAAGCTTGAGGCGGTCTCGCCGACGAGACTGGCGATGGCGTGCTCGTAGAGGGCGCGCTGGGCGGCGACGTCGGATTGCTGGGCCTTGGCGCTGTCGAGCTGGGTTTCGGCGCGGCCGACGTCCAGGGCCGAAGCGATGCCGAAGTCGTGCCGATCCTTGGTCAGGCCATAAGCGCGGGAATAGGCGGCGACCGCATCGGCGAGCAATCGGGCCTGGTCGTCGAGGCCGCGCAGAACCATGTAGTCGCTGGCCAGTTCGCCCTCCAGGCTTAGCCGCGCTACCGCCAGGTCCGCCCTTGAGGCTACGGCCTCGGCCCTGCCCTCGGCCGCCAGGTTACGCAGCCGGCCCCAGAAATCGAGTTCGTAGTCGATCTGTACGCCTAGGGTGTTAGCCCCGTACTCATCCGGCTGATTGGCGCCGCGCAGCGGCCGGTTGTCGGACTGACGGTTGGCGCTCGCGGAGCCGGCGGCATCCAGCTCGGGATAGAGGCCGGCATTGGCTTCGGCGGCCAACGCCCTGGCCTGATCATAACGCGCCACCGCCTCCGCCAGACTGGGATTGGCGGCATCGACCCGCTGCTCCAGCCCGCTCAACACGGGGTCGCGGAAGATCGTCCACCATGCACCGCGCTCGACCGCGTCGGCGGGCGTGGCCGTGGTCCAGGCGCCATCCTCCTTGAAGGCGGGCGCCGGCGCTGGTGCGGGCGGCGGCGCATAGGCAGGGGCAAGCTGGCACGCGCTCAAGACAGACAGGCTCGCGGTCGCCGCAAGCGCGACAAGGCGTTTCAAACTTTACTCCTGGCCGGCCGTGGCGCCGGAGCCGCCACCGGTCTGACCGGCGATGCGCACGCGGTCATGTTCGGCGATGGAGTCCGGCGGACTGTCGATTACCCGATCGGCCGGGCTGAGACCGGCGGCGATCTTCACCGTCGCGCCCTGGTCCTGGGCGATGGCGACGTATTTGAACTGGACCCGGTTGTCTGGCCCCAGTGTCGCCACGGCGTCACCCTTCTGGCGGAACATCAGCGCGCTGGCCGGCAACACCACGCCGCCCGGCGCGACAGGCAGGTTGAACCGCACCTGCGCATAGTCGCCGGGCTTCAGCAGGCCATCGCCGTTATCCGCATGCAGTTCGACCAGCAGGGCGCCGGACTGGGCGCCGATCGCATCGGAGGTGCTGGCCACGGTCGCCTGGAAGCCGCGGCCCGGATATTCCGGCACGGTAATCGTGGCGATCTGGCCGGGCTTCACCTCTGCGGCGTAGGCCTGGGGCGCGCGCACATAGATGCGCAGGGCGTGCACATCGGCGACGGTGAAGAGGCCGGGGTCACTGGGATTGCCGGCGGCGATGAGGGCGCCGATGTCGGTGTTGCGGGCGGTGACCACGCCGGCGAACGGGGCGACGATGTGTTTGAACGACTCCAGCGCCTGGAGCTGTTCGAGCTCGGCCCTGGCGGCATCCGTGGCGGTGGTCTTGGCGGTCAGATCACCCGTCTTTTCGTCCGATTCCTGGCGTGAAACGGCGTCGCGGCTGAGCAGGCTGGTCCAGCGCGCCGCCGTCGTCGCCGCCAGCGCCTGGTTGGCCTGAGCGGTGGCGAGTTCGGCCTTGGCCCTGGCCAGCTGCTGGTCGAGGTCGGGCGTGTCGATATCCGCCAGCACCTGGCCGGCTTTGACCTGGGCGCCGATGTCCACGTACCAGCGCTTCAGATAGCCGCTGACCCTGGCGTGGATGACGGCGTTATAGTCGGCCTGGACGTCGCCAGGCAGTGTCAGGACCTGGTCGGCGCTTGCGGCCGTGGGCGCCACCAGGCTGACTGTGGGCACGGCGGTCTCCGCCGTCCACCGCGCCAGCTTCTGGCTGGCAAGGCTGCGGCTGACCAGGCCTCCCGTCACCAGCAGGGCCGCGGCGCAGACGCCGACCAGGCCGGCGCGTTTCAGCCATCGCGGCGGTGCGGCCGTCGGCGCACGCTCGGTTTCATCCGGCATAGAGTTCTCCAAGATCGGGGTCGGAGGCCGGCGGCGCCGGCTGGACGGCGGGCTTGGCCTTGGGGTGGGCCAGACTGAAGACCACCGGCACGAAGAACAGGGTCGCGATGGTGGCGAAGATCAGCCCGCCGATCACCGCCCGACCAAGCGGCGCGTTCTGTTCGCCGCCTTCGCCAAGGCCCAGCGCCATCGGCGCCATGCCGATGATCATGGCCAGCGCGGTCATCAGCACCGGGCGGAAGCGGGTGAAGCCGGCCTCGAGCGCGGCGACGACCGCATCGCCGCCGTGCTCAAGGCGCTCGCGGGCAAAGCTGACCACCAGGATGCTGTTGGCGGTCGCCACCCCCATACACATGATCGCGCCCGTCAGCGCCGGCACGGACAAGGGGGTGCCGGTGGAGAACAGCATCCAGACGATCCCCGCCAGCGCAGCCGGCAGGCCGGTGATGATGACGAAGGGGTCGATCCAGCTTTGGAAGTTGACCACGATGATCAGGTAGATCAGCACCACCGCGCCCAGAAGACCAAGGAAGAGGCCGCTGAAGGCGCTGTTCATCGTCTGGACCTGGCCGCGCAGGGCGACCGTCGTTCCCTTTGGCAGGTCCTTGGCGGTGTCTTTCAGCACCTTGCCGATATCGGACGCCACCGCGCCCAGATCGCGATCCTGGTTGGTCGCGTAGAGATCGAACGAGGGTTCGATATCATAATGGGACACCACGGCGTCGGCGTCCGCGCGGTTTATGGTGCTGACCGCGCCCAGGATCTGCATGTCGCCCGGCTTGCCAGCGGTGATCGGGATGTTCTGAAGCTTCGAGAGCGAGTTCAGGTCCTGCTGCGGGCTCTGCACCACGATCGGATAGGAGACGCCGCTCTTCGGGTTCAGCCAGAAGGTCGGCGCCGTCTGGAAACTACCGGAGAGAGTGGTGACCAGGGTGTTGGTGACGTCGCGCTCGTCGATGCCGAGGCTGGCGGCCTGGCTGCGATCAACGTCAACCTTGAGCTCGGGATAGTGGCTGGACTGCTGCAGGCGCGCATCCGCCACGCCCGGAATGGCGCGCAGCCGCCGCAGCACCGCCTGTGCGTAGACTTCGCCCGCCGCCCGGTCAGGGCCGGCGATCTGCACGTCGATGGGCGCCGGCGCGCCGAAGTTCAGGATCTGGCTGATGATGTCGGCGGGCAGGAAGGAGAAGGTGGCGCCCGGGAACATCGCCGGCAGCCGCTGGCGCAACGTGCGCACATAGTCCGCCGTCGGATGATGCTTCTCGGCGAGGGTGATCAAGATGTCGCCGTCCTGTGGACCGATCCCACCGGTATTCGAGTAGGCTAGGCTGGTGCCGCTGACCGGCAGGCCGACATTGTCGACGATGGTCTTCAGCTCCGCTGGCGGCACGGTCTGACGGATGGCCTGCTCCACATGGTCGAACAGGGCGGCCGTATCCTCAAGTCGCGTCCCGACGGGCGCGCGCACGTGCAGCGTCATCGCCCCGGAATCGATGCTGGGAAAGAAATTGCGGCCCAACATCGGCGCCAGAGCGAATGAGGCGATCACAAAGCCCAGGAAGCCGAGGACGAACAGGCGCCGGTTCTGCAGCGCCAGGACCAGCACCCGCTCATAGCCGCCGCGGACCTGGGCGAACCGGACCTCGAACCCATGCTGGAAGCGCACCAGCGGATTATGCGACCGCGTCGCCGGTGCGCCATGGCCGTGCGTCTCCAGAACATAGCCGCCGTGGCCGATGTCATGCGGCTTGAGCAGGTACATCGCCATCACCGGAACCAGTGTGCGCGAGAGGATGAAGGAGGCGATCATGGCGAACATCACCGCCTCGGCCATCGGCACGAACAGGAAGCCGGCGACGCCCTTCAGCGCGAACATCGGGATGAAGACGATGCAGATGCAGAGCAGGGAGACGAAGGCCGGCGTGACGATCTGATGGGCGCCATCCATAATGGCGGCCCTGACATCCTTGCCCTGCTCCAGGTGCCAGTTGATGTTCTCGATGGTGACCGTGGCGTCGTCGACCAGGATGCCGACGGCGAGGGCCAAGCCGCCCAAGGTCATCACATTGAGCGTCTGGCCGAGCGCCGAGAGGGCGGCGATCGAGGACAGCACCGCCAGCGGGATCGAGGTGGCGATGATCACCGTCGATCGCCAGCTGCCGAGAAAGAGCAGGATCATCAGACTGGTCAGGCCGGCGGCGATCACCCCCTCCTTGATCACGCCAGAGACCGCCGCCTTCACGAAGATGGACTGGTCGTTGAGCAGGGCGATGTGCAGCGACGGCGGCAGCGAGGCCTGCAGCCTGGGCAGCAGCGCCTTGACGCCGTCGATGATGGACAGGGTCGAGGCCGAGCCGCTTTTCAGGACGCTCATCAACACCGAACGGCGCCCGTCGACCCGCACCTCGTTCTGTTGCGGCGGGCTGCCGTCGCGCACATGGGCGACATCCCGGATGTAGATTGTCGCGCCGTCCACGGTCTTGATCGGCAGATCGCCCAGAGCGGCGATCGCCTCGGGGCTGTCGTTCAGCTTGATGGTGTAGTCATAGCCGCCGATCTTGGCGTCACCCGCTGGGGTGATCTGGTTCTGCGCCGCGAGCGCCGCGGCGACATCCTGCGCCGACAGCCCCTTCGATTGCAGCGCCTGTGGATCGAGATCGATCTGAATCTGCCGCACCCGGCCGCCATATGGGGTGGGTACGGACGATCCTTTCACCGTGGCCAGCGCGGGGCGGATGAAGTTCTGGCCGGCGTCGAACAGTTGCTGCTCGGTCTGGTGCGCGCCGGCCAAGGCCAGCTGCAGGATCGGCACGGTCGAGGCGTTGTAATTGAGGATCTGCGGCGGCGTGATGCCGGCCGGCATCTGCTTCAGCACGGTCTGCGAGATCGAGGTGACCTGGGCGGTGGCGGTGCGGATGTCGACGCCCGGCTGGAAGAAGATCTTCACCACACCCACGCCGGGCAGGGACTGGCTCTCCACATGCTCGATGTCGTTGACGCTCGTGGCGAGCTGGCGCTCGTAATAGTAGATCACCCGTCCCGACATGTCGTCCGGCGGCAGACCATTGTAGGTCCAGACCACCGCGATCACCGGGATGCGGATGTCCGGGAAGATGTCGGTGGGGGTGGTGACGGCGGCCAGCGGGCCGAAAATCAGGATCAGGATCGCCAGTACGACAAAGGTGTACGGCCGCCTCAGGCCGAGGCGTACGATCGCCAGCATTCCAACTGCTCCGGAGCCTTGGGCGAGGCGCCGAAACGCCACCCGCCCGGTTTGGGGTCCGGGGCTTATTGGCGGCGCTCGGCGAGTTGGAGATTAGGCTGAACCCGATAATCTTCCAGTGAATAAAATTTTATCGAGGCCGGTTGTATATATATTTTCGATTACTTCTCAACGATCGCAACTCCACAATCTATTGCGACCCGCAGACCTGGCTCCGCATCTTCCAATTTTAGCGCGAACGCATGGAGTCTGCAGATCGCCGCGACGATGCTGAGGCCGAGGCCGGTTCCCGGCGTCAGTCGATTGCGGTCACTGCGATAGAAACGCTGGAGCACCGCCTCGCGCTCGCCGGGCGGAACGCCGGGGCCATTGTCCTGGACGACGATCTCAGCCCGGCCCCGCGCCTCACCCAGACGCAATTGGACCGCGCCGCCGGAGCCGGAGAATTTGATCGCATTGTCGATCAGGTTGCTTACCGCCTCGATCAGCAGCTTGGGATCGCCCTGGATGTGGACTCCGCGTTGACCCTTCAACGTCAGCCAGACGCCGCGCTCTTCCGCGAGCGGGCGGTAGAGCTCCTCCACCGGTTCGATCACATCCATCAGGTCGATGCGCACGAAGCCGGCGCGCCGCGCCCGGCCCTCCAGCTCAGAGATGCGCAGGATGGCGCGGAAGCGGTCCAGCACCTCGTCCACCTCGGCGCTGATACGGGCGAACTGTCCGGGACCCGCCTCACCGGTCTGTTCGATGCGGTGCAGCTGCGTCGACGCGCGGGTCAGGGGCGTCATCAGGTCATGCGCCAGGACGTCGGTCGCGCCCTTGACCTCGGCCATCAACCGCTCGACCTCGCCCATCATCGAATTGACGGTGGTGGCCAGCATGTCCAGTTCGTCCCGGTGGCGACTGATCGGCATGCGGCGCTTGAGGTCGCCGAGCGCGATCTCCTCGCCGGCGTCCTGAAGAGCGCGCAGGCGCCGTAGCGGGCCGATGCTGAGGGCGACGCCGCATCCCAGGCCGACCACGATGATGGTGAGGCCGCCGAACACCAGCGCCGAGGCGACAATGGCTCTCAGTTCGCGCAGCTGGCTGACGTCACGACCGACAACAAGGATCTCGCCGGTCGCCAGCCGTTGGGCGCGAAGACGGGCGACGGACGGAAAGCGGACCGTCGGCGACGTCTCGATCGCCGGGCCGCCCAGCCGCAGGCCGAGCGGCAGGACATCCAGATTGCCCGCCATCTGTGTCCCGTTCGGCGCGAACAGGCCGATTATGGTGACACGGTCGCCGTTCAGGATGAGATCCTCGGCGACCCGGAGGCGAAGGCCCGGCCGCGGCGAGGTCGCCAGCGCGCGCATCTCGCCGGCGATGATGTCGTCGGTGCGTCGGGTCAGATAGACCGTGGCCTGCAGATAGACCATGCCCAGCAGCACCACGGTTCCCAGCACAAACACGAGACCGTAGAGGGCGGTCAGCCGAAAGGTTGTCGTCCGCCAGAGGTTGCTAAACGGCATTCAGGATGTAGCCCACGCCGCGCTCGGTGCGGATGAAGGATGGCGCGCCCGGATCGTCGATCTTCTTGCGCAGCTTGCCGATGTGCACATCGATCAGGTTGGTGCCCGGATCGAAATAATACTCCCAAACCCGCTCGAAAATGACGCGTCGGCTGAGCATCTGGCCGGAGTTGCGCATCATGAACTCCAGCAATTTGAACTCCATGGGCAGAAGCTCGATACCGCGGCCATGGCGCCTGGCTTCGCGCGCCACCAGGTCCAGGGTCAGGTCGCCGACCTGCAGGGTCAGTTCGGCGCCAGCCTTCCGGGCGTGATGGCGCAGCAGAATCTCCATTCGCACCACCAGCTCCGCCGGCGCGAACGGCTTGACCAGATAGTCGTCGCCGCCAGCGCGCAAACCGGCCACGCGCTCGTCCACGTCGCCGAGCGCGCTCAGCATCAGAACGGGCAGGTCCGAACCGGCCTCGCGAAGCGCCTTCACCACCTCCATGCCGTTGCGCTTCGGCAGCACCCTATCAAGGGTGACCGCATCGAAGCGGTTTGACAAAGCCAGCTCCAGGCCCCGTTCGCCGTCAAAGCACTGTTCTGGCTGGAAGCCGCCGACAGACAGGGCCGAGGCGATACTCGCCGCGGTCTCGACGTCGTCTTCAATGACAAGGACCCGAGCCAACTATGCGTCCTATTCCTGATGGCGCGGCGCCGGCGCGAGGGCCGACCGTCAGCCGACAGAGCAAAATTCCACCGGAATTTCACTCTAATTCTTATGCGCGGCGACTTGCTCCCGCCAGACGGGCCGGCGGGAGTCGCCGCCTTGTCCTCAATCGCGTGGATTGTCGATCGAGTAGAAGGTGTCCTTCATCTCCTTGACGCAGTTGTCGAAGGCCCCGCCAACCGGGTTGAGGCCCAGCCGCGCACAGGCCTGCTCGACCATCCGATGCCGCTCCGAAGGTCCGGCGTCGTAATAGGAACGGCCCGAGCGGGGCGTCGGCGTGAAGGCGGCGTAGCTGGCGTCCGGCACGGCCTCGGTGCGTTGTCTGTCGAGCACGCATTCGGCCAGGTCGGGGCTGCCCTCCCGATAACCCTTGGCGCGGCAATCGGCGTCGGCCTGGACCTGGGCGCGGGAGAAATCGCCGCGACTGGTCGCCGCCGACAGGCTGGCCACACAGCCCTGGTAGTAGTTCTCACCATCGGTGAGATCGGGATTGTCAGCCGCTCCATACACAGGGCGCGGCGGGTCGGACGGGCTCAAGCCCATCACCCCCTGGCAGATGTCCGAAGCTTGGCTGAGCTGGCCGCCGCCAAGACCCGACGGATTATAAGGCGCGGCGGACGCGCAACCGGCGATGCTTGTGGCCGCGATCATCGACGCGGTCGCCACGGCGCTCAGCCGAAAATATCGGGAAGCTCGTTGCGGCTTGAATGCCGATCGAATGCTCAAAGCAGAAGCGTCGGGCATCGGCGCCTTCTGATTGGCGAGCCTAACCTTCATCACTATTCTCCTCAGCGCTAACGATTTAGCTGAGGTGGATAAAATATTAGCCGCCGACGGAAGCCAGTGAATAAAACTTCACCGACCCGCGAGCTTTATTCTTAAAATATATTTCACCGAGCAGGTTTGCTTGCGGTTTTGGCGAAGGTGCGCCGAGCCGCTCAGAGCGAAGCCGCCTTAAGCCTCCAGTTCAATGTCCTGGTAGAAGTAGTTCGCATTCCGGCCGGTACGATTAACATATTAATTTTATTCGACCTTTTTCCGTTTCGACCAACTTCACATAGCCCGGGTCATCACCTGGTCATCACACCGGAACGCATTAATTGGCGACGCCATCACTTGCGCTAGCGGACATCTCAAACCTCCGGAACGAGCGGTTCAGCGGGGATGTTCGCAGCGGCCGCCAGCGCCATCCGCGCCAATGCCGGTAGCGACTTGGAGCCCGTCTTCTTCATGATCGAGGCGCGGTGAGTCTCGACCGTCCTCTGGCTGATACCGAGGTCGGCGGCGATGTTCTTGCTTGGATGCCCGGCCAGGACCATGTCCATGACCTGATGCTGACGATGAGTGAGGCCAGCCACCAGATGGGCGGCGTCGGCCCGCCAGGCATGCAGCTTGGTCTCGTCCCGGGAATGGTCCAGGGCCATGTCGACGCTGGCCAAAAGATCTTCCATCGCGATCGGCTTTTCGATGAAGTCCAGCGCGCCAGACTTCATCGCCTGCACCGCGATGGTGACGTCGCTGTTGGCGGTGATCATGATGGCGGGAAGCTGGCGTCCTTCCGCATGCAACCGTTCCAGCAGCTCAAGGCCGCTGATGCCCGGCAGGTAGGCGTCAACCAGCAGGCAACCTTCGCGGGAAGGATCATAGGCCGCCAGGAAGGCTTCGGCCGTGGCGTAAGCCTGCACGGCCCGGCCGTCCTCCTCCAACACACTGCACAGGCCTTCGCGCACCTGCGGGTTGTCGTCGATGACGAAGATGATCGGCTTCGATCCATCCGCGCCCAGCCCCGTGGTTGGCGGCGCCGCGCGGGGCCTTGGTGTTGGGAGCAGGTTCTGGATCAGCTTCGCCAACTCGGGGAGCTTCACGGGTTTGTTGAGCTGGATACAGTCCTGCGCCGAGGCCAGGCGCAGGGTCTCGGTGGAGATGTCGCCGGTGAGAATGATAGCGGGAAGCCGGTCGTGCAGACGTTCTCGAATCTTCGCGATCACCTCCAGGCCGGTCATGCCGCCCGGCAGATTGTAGTCGGCGAGGATCACGTCGGGCCGCAAGCCGCCGCGGGCGATGAAGTCCAAGGCGCCGGCGGCCTCGGTGGCGACAGCCACGCGATGGCCCTCCCCGCGCAATAACAGCACCAACAGGTCGCGGACCTCCGGATCGTCCTCGATGACCAGAACCTTGCCTTTGCGATGAAGCCCGGCGTCGGGTTCGTGATCGATACGAGCCTCCGGCTGCGGCCTGAGCGCGGCCTGGGTCTTGGGTATCGGCACCTCGATGGAGAAGACCGAACCCTTGCCCGGCCAGGACCGGACTCGCACGCGGTGACCCAAAAGTTCGCCCAGCCGCTGGACAATGGACAGTCCCAGTCCCATCCCCCGGCTGCGTTCCCGCGCGGCGTTGCCGACCTGATGATACTCTGCGAAGATCGCCTGCTGGTCCTCCTCGGCGATGCCGATCCCAGTGTCCCAGATCTCTACGCTCAGCAGGCCCTTGCGTCGCCGGCACCCGACAAGGATGCGGCCTTTGGGGGTGTATTTGATCGCGTTGGAGACAAGGTTGCGGATCATCTGCTCAAGCAGCGCCGGGTCGCTCCTGACCGAGACGTCGGAGGCGACAACATGGAGTTCCAGTCCGCCGGCCTGGGCATGATAGGCGAACTCGTCCCGCAGGCGCCGCAACAGATCGCCGATGGAGAAGACGGACACCTCGGGCCGAACCACGCCAGCCTCGATCTGGTTGATGTCCAACAGGGTGTTCAGCATGCCGGACATGGCCCCGAGGGTCTGTTCCAGCCGTTTGACCAGTTCCTTTTCGCGATCGCCCTGGACCGATTTCGCCAGCAGGCCTTGGAGGAAGGCCAGCGATTGCAGCGGCTGGCGCAGGTCGTGGCTGGCCGCGGCCAGGAACCTGGATTTGGTGATGTTGGCCAGATCGGCGTCCAGCTTGGCCTCTTCGAGGGCCTTGGCGGCGCGCTTGCGATCGGTGATGTCGGTGAAGGTGATCACCACGCCTTCGACGGCGTTGTCGTGGGTGTGATAGGGCGATATCCGCCTGCAGAAATGGGCTCCGCTTCCGGCTTCAATCTCCCGTTCCATCGGCGCGACCCTGCTGATCACGGAGCGGGCGTCTTCCGTCAGTTTTTCATCGGCGGCGAGGGAATGCAGGTCCGCCAGTGGCCGGCCAATGTCGCCGGGCAGGATGTTGAACAAGGCCTTGGTGGCGGGCGTGAAGAAACGGATGTTCAGGGCGGCGTCCAGAAACAGGGTCGCGACATCGGTGCTGTAGAGCACGTTCTGAAGGTCGCTCGACGTGGTGCGCTGGCGATCGAGCGTTTCCTGAAGCTGGGTGTTCAGAGCAGTCAGCTCCTCGTTGAGCGATTGCAACTCTTCCTTTGAGGTCAGCAGCTCTTCGTTGGTGGACTGGAACTCCTCGTTGACCGAGAGCGCCTCCTCGTTGATCGCCTTCTGCTCTTCGCCGGAAATCTCCAGATTGCGAATGGCGCTCTGAAGTTCGGTCTTGGTCGCCGCAAGTTCCTGTTCAAGCTCTGTCAGCTGCGCCTGATCGCCTGGCGAGGTCGGTCGTACCGTGCCTCGCGCCTGCTTTCGCGCATCGACGAAACAGACCAGCAGCAGGTCGTCGCCATCGCTGGAAACCGGTTGCACCGAGATGTCGAAAGCAGCGGTTTGACCTTCTTCGATGTGATCGCCGGGCACGATCACCTTGGTCCGGTTCTGGACCGCCAGCTGGATCGCCGCCCTGAGTTTCGTGCGCAGGCCCGGCCTGGCCATGGCGAGCAGGTCTTGGGTCGGGTGGCCGGGCGCCACGCGCAGGTAGCGATCGGTCGGTCCCAGCGAGAACAGGCACTCGTGGCGCTGATTGATCAGCACGGCAGCCGGGGCGTAGGCCTCCATGACCATACGGCGGCAAAGGTCCGCCAGGGCGTTCTGGCGCGAAGGCGCGGGCCGCTGCTCGGGCCTCGCCTGCGATCGAACCGTCTCGCCGGCGCCGGTGGCGAAGCCCAGGTCGCCCGACCTGTTCTTGCCGATCCGTCGATAGAGGCGCTCCGCCTTGGCCACAATCTCGAAGCGGTCGGCGCTGTTGCCAGCCGTCTCGGAGCTTCCCAGCAATAGGAGTCCACCCGGAACCAGGGCGAAATGGAACAGCGCCAGGACCTTCGTCTGCGCCTCGGGGCCCAGATAGATCAGCAGGTTCCGGCACGAGATCATGTTCAGCCGAGAGAACGGCGGATCGGCGAGCACGTCCTGGACGGTGAAGACGACAGCCGCGCGAAGGTCGGCCGCGACCCTGTACCCGGCTTCCTCCTTGGCGAAGAAGCGCGCCAGACGAGCGGCGGAAACCTGGGCCTTTATAGCCTTGGGATAGAGCCCCTCCCGCGCGACGGCTATGGCGTCCGGATCGAGATCGGAGGCGAACAGCTGCAGCTTGATGTCCAGCTTGGCCTCGGCGATCTGCTCGCGGAACAGCATGGCCAGGGAATAGGTCTCTTCACCGGTGCTGCAGCCGGCGGTCCAGACCCGCAGCGGCTGGCCGGGCGGATGATTTCTGATCAGGTCGCGCACCGTGGTGCGTGACAACAAATCGAACACCTCCGAGTCGCGGAAGAAGCTGGTGATGTTGATCAACAGATCCTTGGCCAGAAGCTCGCGTTCGGGCTCGTTCGCCTCGACGGCGGCCAGATAGAGATCCATCCGACCGGCCTCGATCCCGGCCATGGCCATGCGCCGCTCGATGCGCCGTCGCAGCGTGCCGGTCTTGTACAGCCGGAAATCATGGGTGGTCTTGTCGCGCAGGAGTTCGATAATCTGGGGCAAGACGTCGAGGTCGTGGTGGGAGGCCATCGGCAGGTTGGCGCCTCGGGAAGGCCTGCCGGCGCCATCGATCAGCGCCGCCGGAATCTTGTCGGCCGCCAGAACCAGATCGACCAGCCCGGTGGCGATCGCGCTGCGCGGCATGCCGTCGAACGCGGCGTCTTCAGGGTCCTGGGCGATCACCCAGCCACCTCGCTCGCTGACCGCTGCGAGGCCCAGGCTTCCGTCAGCGCCTGTCCCCGTCATCACGACACAGATCGTCCGGTCGCCGCAGGATGCGGCCAGCGAATGCAGCAGGAAGTCGAAGGGCAGACGAGCGCCGTGACGCTCATTCGGCTGTGACAGGTGCAGCGCCCCGGTCTCGACGCTCAGATAGACGCCCGGCGGAATGACGTAGAGATGCTCGGGCTCAAGCACCATGCCCTCGACCGCCTCAACCACGGTCAGCGACGTATGGCCCGTGAGCAGTTCGACCAGCAGACTGCTGTGGGTTGGGTCGAGGTGCTGGACAAGGATGAAGGCCATCCCACTGCTGGCCGGCAGCGCATCCAGCAATCGCCTGAAGGCGTCAAGGCCGCCGGCCGACGCGCCGACCGCGACCACGGGAAACGCGCCAGCCACAAGATGAGGTTGTGCGGACATGCGGCCGTTCGACCGCTGCGTGGCCGCTTTAGCTGCACCCGGTCGGCGCTGCGGCATCTGATTGTCTCGGAGAACATCCCCCAGTCGGGGAGGCTATCTTAATACCGTGAAGGCCCTAAGGTTGCGACGTTTCGACCGCCACCCACATCGTGGCGTGTGGACCCCGACAGACTACGTAGATTCCGAGTCTGCGCGTCTGGAACCTACTGACTAGACTAACGGTTCATTGCAGGCCGCCCCGTTTTGGATCGACTGCGCGGGCGAGGTTTCGCCTCCATTTGGTCAACCGCTGTGGGGGCGAGCAATCCGATGAAACGACTAAGCATACTGGTGGTGGAAGACGATGGGATGGTCGCCTTCCTGCTGGGCGAGATTCTCGACGGCCTGGGCTATGCGGTCTGTGGCATCGAAAGCACCGAAGCGGGGGCGGTCGCGGCGGCCAGGCGCTGCAAACCCGACCTGATGATCGTCGATGAAAACCTGGGCCGCGAAAGCGGATTGGCCGTGGTCGACGCCGTGCTTCAGGACGGCCCCATGCCTCATGTCTTCGTCAGCGGCGACACCTCCCGTATCCGCAGGCTGAAGCCGTTGGCCGTCGTGTTGGAGAAGCCCTACTTCGAGGGCGACCTTGAGCAGGCCATCTGGCGCGCGCTGGCGCGGCCGCGCCCGGTTTCTCAGCTGAACGCGATCCCCCAACCGGGCGATGGGCCCGTGTCCGCCGGCCTTGCGGGATGGCGTAGGGCGTAGGGTTGCCGGCAGGGCTGATATAGCGATCATGGGCCAGGCGAACATCGCGCCACACAGATCGCCGCTGGTCTTCTTTCTATTGGTTCTCGCTCTAGCCATCCCGTTTTGGGTGTACGGGGCGATAGCGGGCGGCGAGCTGTTGCCGGGCTTGCCGGTGGCGGCGCTTTGGTTTGTCTGCCCGGGCCTGGCCGCCCTGTTGTTGAGGCGCCGCAAGGGCGGCTTGACGGAATCCTGGTCCTTGCTGAAGCGGAGTTTCGACTTCGGGCGCATCAAGTCCGGAATCTGGTATGCGCCAATCCTGCTTACCGCCCCTGTGGCGGCCGTGCTGTCATTTGCCATTCCGCGCCTGGCCGGAACCCCCGTTCCGGCGCCGCAATTCACGCTTCCCGAAGTGCTCGGCCTTTCGGCCATCTTTTTTATCGCAGCGGCGGGCGAGGAGCTGGGTTGGTCGGGTTATGCGATCGATCCGATGCAGACCCGGTGGGGACCCGTTCGGGCCAGCCTCATGCTGGGCGCCGTCTGGGCGGTATTTCATTATCCGGCGCTGCTGGAGGCTCATCGCCCGCTGGCCTGGATCGCCTGGTGGTCGCTCGGCACGGTGGCGACGCGGGTCATCATGGTCTGGCTCTACAATAGGACCGGCCAGAGCGTCTTCGGCGTGATCCTGAGCCACATGACCGTCAATCTCAGCTGGCAGCTCTTTCCGATCCACGGCTCCTATTTCGACCCAAGGCTGAACAGCGCCATCATGGCGGCGGCGGCCACGGGCTTTGTGGTAATTGGACGGAGGCGAAGACACGCCGACCAGCTCTGATCAATGCGAAAGAAAGGCGCATCGATCCTCGCACAGCAATAGATCGCCGGTGACGCCGCCAAGCGCCCATTCTCGCAGACGGTTATGGCCATAGGCGCCGGCGACAACCAGATCCGCGTCCTCGTCACTGAGGATGTCATAGAGACGGCCCGCGTCGTCGCCGGCGCATGACGCCGTCAACGGCTTGGCGATGACGCCATGGCTCTCCAGCCAACCGACGACATCCTCAAGGTGGCCGAGCGCGTGCGGCAAGGCTTCTTCCCGGGCCATGCCGACCACGGTGACATGATCCGAGGCTTTCAGCAGCGGCAAGGCGTCGACGATCGCCCGTCTGGCCTCCCGCGTGTCCTTCCAGGCGACGATGGTGTGCTTCAGACCGAGCGCCTTGGCGCCCGCCGGAACGACGAGAACCGGGCGGCCGGCCTGCATCACCAGATCGCCCGCGTTCACGTGGCGGGTTTCGCTGAACGCGGCCACCTTGGTCACCCCCGTGATGAGGAGATCGGCGCACCGCGCTTCTCGCGCAATATAGTCGGACAGGGGCTGGAAGGTCACACAGCTGCGCCATTCGACCTTTTCGGGGTGATTCCAGAAGACATTGCGAAACTCGGTCTCGGCGTTCTTCAATTCGCTCGCGATCGTATCGCGGTCCTGCTGGACCAGATCGCCGGTCAAATATTCACCGCCGTACAGCAGCTGCATTGGCTGGCAGCCCGCGATCCCGACCACGCCGGCGTGGAATCGATCGGCAAGGCCCCTGGCGATGCGCAGGAGCGCGGGGTTGCCGTGTCCGACCTCGAGGTGGACCAGCAAGGTTTTGTAGGTGGGGCCGTGCGGCTCGGAGGCGGCGTCATGGTCCCGGGATAGCTCCAGGACGGCTTGCGTGGGCTTGTTCATGGTTCAGCTCGCTTCCAAGGCATGCTCAAGCACGAGTGTCTTAGCCTCGGCCGGCGCGAAATCGAGCACCACGCGCGACGGCACGTCGCCATGCGCCAGGCGCTCGAAGACCTGGTTGATCGAGGACAGAGGCTGCAGCTCGATGTCGGCCTTGACCTTGCCGTCGGCGGCGAAGTCCAGGCACTCAGCCATGTCCTTGCGCGTGCCGACGAAAGAGCCGCGCACGGTGATGCAGTCAGCCACCACATTGAACAGCGGCAGCGGAAACTCGCCAGGCGGCAGGCCGACCAGGACGCAGGTGCCGAGCTTGCGGGTCATGTCCACGCCCTGTTTGAACGCCGGCAGGGAGGGGGCGGTGATCAGCACCCCATGGGCGCCGCCGCCGGTGGCCTTCTTCACCGCCGCGGCCGGATCGCCGTATTTGGCGTTGATGGTCAGGTCCGCGCCCAGCCGCTTGGCGTGAGCCAGCTTGCCGTCGTCGATGTCCACCGCGCAGACATTCAGGCCCATGACCTTGGCGTACTGGATCGCCAGGTGGCCGAGGCCGCCGCAGCCGGAAATGGCGATCCA
>FSWT01000088.1_pt1 | contig 22425 bp, 21 predicted proteins | sample 1638051 | NCBI WGS metagenome assembly FSWT01 (sample SAMEA3914788, study PRJEB12502) | metagenome | biome: forest; material: soil | place: Canada | collected 2011-07-03 | depth 0.1 m
CGCGACAACATCCGCTTCAGCCCGACCTTCGGCTAGGCGGCGTTTGACGGTCGAAACCAGGTCGAATAACCGTCACGGTGGCAGGGGGAGCACGCCGTGGAAGGAAGTCTTGAGAATCCGCCGATCGTCATCATGGCGAACCGGGCGCAGGCGACCTGGCTGGTGGTCGGGTCAGCCGTGTTGCTTGCCATGGGAGGCGTCGGCCTGGTGAAGGGCTTCAACGCCGGATCGGCATTCGGGTTGGTGTTTTTCGGCCTTACCGGGGCAATCGGCTTGTGGAACCTGATCGCGCCGCCGCGGCTCGAATTCGGCCCCTCGGGCATAACACAACGTGTCTTGTGGCGGACCTCCCGGTTCGCCTGGGCGGACATCTACGATTTTCGCCCGGCCACGGTCGGATTGGCCCGTAAGGTGGTGGGTTTCGACTATCTGAAGCCAAACCCAAAACGCGATGGTCTGCGCCGTCTGAACAGCTCGATCGCCGGGGTCCAGGGCGTATTCCAGTCGGGCTGGGAAATCGATCCGATAACGCTGGCGGCGCTGCTCAACCAAGCGCGCGAACGCTGGCTGGGCGACGCCGCGCCGGCCCCCTCGCCGTCGGGGTTCGCCGGCTTCGCCGGCAATCGGCTGAACCGTAAGACCTTTCTGATCGCGTCGGCTCTTCTGATCTCCCTCTCGATCGGGCTGGGATTTCTGCCGGGCGGCGCGCGGGCCACGGGTCCGGTGTTCACGCTCTTCTTCATCAGACTCTTTGCCGCGCGACTGCACGATCTGGGTCGATCCGGTTGGTGGCAGCTCGTTCTCTACGCTGTGCAGACGGGGATCGTCATCGCGGTCCTTGACACCGGAGTCCTCGCCGCCGGTCTCCCACCGCTCGACTTGGCATTGGCAGCGGCCTTCGTCGTCCAGCTTCTATTCACGGCCGCCCTTGGCGCCATTCCCGGCCAATCCGGCGAAAATCGTTTTGGCCCGGCGCCGGGTCAGCCGTCCGCCGCCCACGAGGCCGAGGTTTTTCGCTAGCTGGCGTTGGCGCTCAGCAACGGCGGTCAAGACAGGCCGCGACGACGGAGTCATGGTGGACACATGACCGAGGCCTCGATCATCGCGCCCGCCGCCGATCCGCTTGAGCGGGCGCGGCTGCATATCGAGGCCGGCCTGTTCGAGCCGATGACGCTTGGCCAGCTCGCCGACGCCGCCGGCCTTTCCGCCTACCACTTCACCCGCCAGTTCGGAGCGCGTTTCGGGACCAGCCCCATGGCCTATGTGCGGGCGCGGCGGCTGACGGCGGCGGCCGACCGGCTCTGCGGCGGGGCCGCGCCCAGCCTGATCGACCTGGCCTTCGACTGCGGCTTCGACAGCCAGGAAGGCTTCACCCGCGCCTTCAAGCGCGTCTTCGGCATCCCGCCCGGCCTCTATCGCCGGGCCAGCGCGCGAACCAGCCCATCGGAGATTTTCGTCATGACCGACAGTGCGGACGTCCGTATTCAGCTCAGCCAGACGCCCCTGCCGGTGCGCAAGGGCGCCTTGCGCATCGCCGGTTTCGCCGCCGATTTCAACGAGACCGACAAGGCGGGCATCCCGAAGCTCTGGGACCGGCTGATCGCGGGCATGCCGTACCCGGGCGGCCTTGGCGAGACCTTCGGGGTCTGCTCGGCCGCCGCATCGGGGTCGGAGCCCGGCTGCATGCGCTACCTGGCTGGCGTGCATCTCACCGCCGACGCGCCGGCGCCGGCGGGCCTGGAAATCGTCGAACTCGAGCCGCAGGCCTATCTGATCTTTCGCCAGGTCATGGATTGCGGTCCGCTGCAGCCGCAGATGCTGGCTGCGGCCCGTGAGATCTGGGGCGAGCGTATCCCCAAGTCCGGCTATCGCCTGGTCCAGGCGCCCGACCTGGAATTCTACCCGGCCGACTCCACGCCGGATCAGGCCGGGGCCTGGGTCGAATGGTGGGTGCCGGTGGAGGCTTAAAAGACCTCTCCCTCTGGGAGAGGTGTGGGTGCGTAGGGCCCGAGCGCCTCGAAGAGCGGCCCCAGATTCCGCTCGTAGCGGCGCCCGCGCTGTAACGAGGTGGTGAAGATCGGCTGGCGCACCTGGGCGACGCTGGCGGTGCGGACCGATCTTTCGGTGCGATGGAAATCGAGGCAGGCCGGGTCCCAGGCGAGGCCGCAAGCCTCGGTGACCAGCCAGCGGATCTGGGTTTCCGGATCCCGCACCAGCACCTCGTGACTCACATCGACGACGCGGCCGGGCAGGACCTCGCGCCAAAGGTCCATCACCGCGCGATAACCGACATATTCCGCGCCGATCTGGCCAAGGTCGTAGAGGGTCTCGTTGCCGGCGGCGAACAGCTGGCGATAGCAGGCCAGGCAGGTGTCCACCGGATCGCGCACGCTGTGCAGGATGACCGCGCGCGGAAACATCAGGCTAATCATGCCGACGTGGAGAAAGCTCTCCAGCGTCTTGTCGACCGGCCGCGCGCCAGGCTTCCAGCCGCGCGCGCGCTGTTCGGCCAGATAGGCGTCGGCCAGGCCGCGGAAATGGCCCCGGTCCTTTGGTTGAGCGGGATCGTAGGCGCGCTGGCGCCGTAAGGTTTCGGCCAGGGCGGGGCTTTCGCCCAGGCCCTGGACCGCCGGATGGCTGGAGAGGATCTGCTCGACCAGGCTCGAGCCCGATCGCGGCATGCCGACGATGAAGATCGGCCGCGCCGAGCCGTGCCCGCCGCCGCGATTGGCCGCGACGAAGTCCGGCGTGAACAGCGCCTTCAGGCGCTCGACCGATCGGGCGTGGTCGCGGGCGACGGCCTTTGGATGCGCCGCCGGCCCAGCCGGTCCGTTCGAGGCGGCGACGAGGCGCTCGTACTTCAGCCGGTTGCCGGCGGCGAAGGCGGCGAAGGCTTCCTCGTCCGTGTGGCGCGCCTCCAGCACCTCGCCGAGCGCGAACAGAAGGCCGGTCCGGACGTCGGGGTCGACGCCAGCGTCGGCAGACGCGCGGCGCAAGGTCGCGAGTTCCGCTTCACTGACCGCCGACGCGTCCAACAGCGTCATGGCGGTCAGGGCGCGTAGCGCTAGCGCCGGATCGGCGGTCAGGACCCGGTAGCGGTCGATGGCTTCATCCGTCCGCCCGAGGACCGCCAGAGCCGCGGCAAGGTTGAAGGCGGTGTCGGCAGCCTCCGGGCGCAGCGCCAGCGCAGCCTCATAGGCCGCAGCCGCCTCGCGCCAGAGTCCCAGCGTCTGGCTGACATAGCCGAGATTGTGCTGGGCGGTGAACAGACCCGGCTCTCGGCGGACGACGCGTTGCAGCCGCTCCCGCGCCTGGACGAGCCGCCCCTGGCGAATATCGATGACGGCGAGGGAATAGGGCGCGCGGACATCGTCCGGATTACGCGCCTCGACCGCCTCATAGGCGGCGCTCGCCTCGCTCAGTCGGCCGGCGGCGTAGTGGGCGCCGGCCTCGCCCAGCCGCTGCTCCATCTCGGCGGGCGTGAGCGGTTCGAGCCGCCTGGACGCTCGGCCGCGCGTGCGGTTCGACCCCGTCATGCCTGTCCTTGAAATTGAGCGGCGGCCTTTATTCCTAGAGGAAAAGCCGGGCGTCTAGAACCACGGGCGCGATTTTGGTCGGCAGGCCTGGGCCTCGGGTCGCGCGATGTGATAGGGCCGGCGGCTGAGCCGCAACAAGAGGACCGCGCAAGCCCATGACCTCTCCCGATATCGCCGCGCCGCGCAACGACTGGACCCGGGCCGAGGTCGAGGCCCTGTTCGAGCTGCCGTTCGCGGAGCTGGTGTTCCGGGCCGCCAGCGTCCACCGCGCCTCTTTCGAGCCGACCGAGATCCAGCTGTCGCAACTCTTGTCGGTAAAGACTGGCGGCTGCGTCGAGGACTGCGGCTATTGCAGCCAGTCGGCGCATTTCGACACCGGCCTGAAGGCCACCAAGCTGATGGAGCCGGACGCCGTCGTCGCCCAGGCGGCGCGGGCCAAGGCCGGCGGGGCGCAGCGGTTCTGCATGGGCGCGGCCTGGCGCGACCTGAAGGACCGCGACCTGCCGAAGCTGGAAGCCATGATCTCGGGCGTGAAGGCCCTGGGGCTGGAGACCTGCGCGACGCTGGGCATGCTGGAGCCACACCAGGCCGTGGCGCTGCGCGAGGCCGGCCTCGACTATTACAATCACAACCTCGACACCGCGCCGGAGGATTATGCCCGGGTGATATCCACCCGCACCTATCAGGACCGGCTCGACACCCTGGAGCACGTCCGGGCGGCCGGGATGAGCGTCTGCTGTGGCGGCATCGTCGGTATGGGCGAGAGCCGCGAGGCGCGCGCCGGCCTGCTGCACGCCCTGGCGACCTTGCCGGTGCATCCGGAGTCCCTGCCGGTCAATGCGCTGGTGCCGATCGCTGGAACGCCGCTGGGCGACAGTCCGCCGCTCGATGGCCTGGAGTTCGTGCGCACCGTGGCCGTGGCCCGCGTCGTCTGCCCGAAATCGGTGGTGCGGCTCTCCGCCGGCCGCGATGGCATGAGCCGCGAACTGCAGGCGCTGTGCTTCCTGGCCGGGGCCAATTCGATGTTCATCGGCGGCAAGCTTTTGACCACCGCCCTGCCGGGCCAGGACGAGGACGCAAAGCTGCTCGCCGACCTGGGCATGAAGCCGATGGTCCCCGCCAGGGACTTGAGCCCGGTCCAATAGAGGCAAGAAAAAGGGCCGGACGAGATGATCGCCCGGCCCCCGATGGTAAGTCTCGCCGCTTCTAGTGGAAGCGGTACTGGAACTCCGCCCCGAAGGTGAGCGGGAAGGTCAGGCTCTTGACCGACACGATGTCATAGGCCTGGCCGGCCGGGGCCAGCTGGGTGCCGGTGACGATGTCGTAGCCGACCGTGTTGAACAGGTTGTCCACAAAACCGCTGATCGTGTAGCGGTTCTGGTTGTCGTCCCATTCCAGCTTCAGGTTGACCGTGGAATAGGCCGGCGCGAGCGACTGCGGGTTGTTGAAGATCGACCCATAGGTCTTGTCCTTCCAGATGTAGGACGCCGACAGGGTCAGCTTTCCGGGATCGAAGATCCAGGTATAGAGCCCATTCAGCGACACCTTGTTGTGCGGCGTCTCCGGCAGGTTCGAGCCCACCAGATTGACCAGTTGCACGCCGCCGCTCACCGGACAGCCGCCGTGTGTCGAGCCCGGCAGGATGCCCAGCGGATCGAGGGTGTTCTCCACGCACTGGCCGTTCATGCTGGCGACCTGGGCGTTCAGGTAGCTGTACTGGCCGGTGATGGTCAGGTTCTCGATCGGCCGCCAGATGCCCTCCAACTCGACCCCGTAGGTGTGGACGGACGGGATGTTGAAGATGTCGCTGACGAGGGTGCCCGTGGCGGAGTTCTGCACCTCAAGCGGCTGCTGGTCGTTCTGGTAGTTGTAGAAGAACGCGGCGGCGTTGAGCTGGAAGGTCCGGCCCAGCGTCTTCTTGAAGCCGCCCTCGACGGAGTCGACGTATTCCGGCTGGGTTTCCGGGAAGGCCGCGATGGTGCCGACGTTGAAGCCGCCGGTCTTGTAACCCCGGCTGTACTTCAGATAGGCCAGGGTCGAGGCGTCGGGCTGCCAGTTCAGCGTCGCCTCGCCGGTCCAGGCGCCCCAGCTGGCGTCGAAGTCACGAACCTCCTGGCCGGTGGCGGCGTTGTAGAAGCCGGCGCTCGTTCCCTGATAGGGCCGCCCCGTGGCCGGGTTGATCGGGAAGACGGCGAGTTGGGTGATGTCGATCGCCGGCGTCGCCGCGCCCAGAAAGGGCAGGCCGAGGCCGGTGTCGTCGAACCCGATGACCCGGTGCTGCTCGAAGCCGGTCTTGTGGTCGTCGGTATAGCGGGCGGCGACCTCCAGCTTCCACTCCGGATCGATCTGCCAGGTCACCTGGCCGTATCCGGCGACCGAATCGTAGGTGGTCACCGCGTCTTCCTGGAACAGGCAACCGCTTCGATTCGCAGCTGTCGGACCTACGCTAGGGGCGCCGGTCGGGCCCAGCGTGACGCTGGGAGCAAAGGCCTGAGGCTGGTTGGGGTAGCACAGCGCATTGACCGGCTGGTTGTAGTGCTCGTGGTACCAGTAGAGGCCGCCGATCCATTGCACCGGTCCCGGCGTGGTCGAGGCCAGGCTTAGCTCGTTGCTGAAATACTGCTCCTGCTCGACGAAGGTGAGGTGCTGGCCGGAGGGATTGATGGTCAGTGGCGCCTCGCAGGCGGCGGCGAAGCCGGGGCAAGCCCCGGAGGCCACCCCCGCCGGCAGTCCTTGGAGTTGATAGGACAGCACGCCGGAATCGGCGCCCGAGCCCTCGTCCAGGTCGTAATAGAAGGACTGATAGCCGCCGGTGTATTTCAGGTCGGCCGCGGGGAAGTGGTAGGTGATGTTGGTCGAAAGGGCGATGTCGCGATCCTGGCGATTCACATCCGTAAAGTTCTGGATGAAGTTGCGCAGGTTCGAGTTGGAGGGGTTGTTGCCGGGAAACTGTCCGGCGTTGACCAGCCCTGTCACGACACTGCCAGGCACGATCGACTGGCCGCCGGCGCATCCGACATTGCTCGCCTGGCCAAGGGCGCAGAGGCCGTAGAAGCCGCTTGGCGACAGAGAGCCGTTCGGGACTTCGTAGTCGTTGATCGTTCCCACCGTCGAGGCGGTGTGGAACGAGGTGCGGTAGTCGCCAGCCGAGAACATGGCCCAGGCGTCGAGGTTGGGGCCGAGATTGGCGTCCAATTGCGCCTCGAAATATTCCTGGTTGCCGTTGTTGCCCTGCGCCAGGTTGCCGCCGACCTTGCTGTTGTCGGCCAGGTTGGTGAAATAGCCGCCCGATTCGGAGGTGTAGTTGCCGCCGACGCGGAAGCGCAGCCAGTCGGTGATGGGTCCCGACACCACCCCTTCGCCGTAATATTCGCCATAGCTCTGCACCCCGACGCGGCCCTCGGCATAGTAGTCGTGGGTCGGCCGCTGCGAGATGTAGTTGAGCGTGCCGCCGTCGGCGTTGGAGCCGTGCAGGGTGTTCTGCGGCCCGCGATCGACCTCGATCTGGCCGATGAACAGGCTGTCGTGCTGCTCGGCTATGGTGGCGTTCGCGCCGTAATAGACGCCGTTATAATAGGTGGCGACGCCGGACTCGGTGGCCAGGCTGACCGTATTGCGCCCGATGCCGCGGATATAGGCCCGGTCGTTCGAGGCGAAATAGGACAGGCCCGGCGTGAAGTCGCTGAGCTGTTGGGTGGTCTGGATGCCCAGAAGGTCACGCTGTTTCGAGGTGAAGGCCGAGACGGCGACGGGCACGTGCTCGATCGCCTGGGTTCGTCGTTCGGCGGTGACGACGACCTGGCCGGTGTCCGCCGGGTTGGCGGCGGTTGGTGTTGCTGGAGGGGGTGCGGGTGGCGGAGCCGCGGTTTGCGCCAGGACCTGAGTTGCTGAAAAACCACCGACAAGAATCAACGACGCGGCGCAAACGCCGCGCAATAACGCATACTTCACTGGTAATACCTCCCTGGACCCACACTTTCGGTGGGATTGAATGCGGTTTCCCCGTCCCGCGTCGAAACGGTCCCGCGTGAGGGCGGCTGTGGCAATGAGGAAAATGACGGCCGGAAACAAACGACCGGGCGGTGTTGCCGCCCGGTCGCAGTTGCGAAACGCTACTCGGCCAAGGCGGCCGGCGCCCGCTTAACGGAAGCGGATCTGGAACTCGCCGCCGACGGTCAGCGGGAAGGTCAGGCTCCTGCCGGAGATAAGATCGTAAGGCGTGCCCGCCGGGGCGAGCTGGCCCGGAACGACGATGTCGTAGCCCGTGGTGTTGAAGAGGTTGTTCACGAAGACGCTGGCGTTGTAGCGGTTCTTCGCGTCGTCCCATTCCGCCCGCAGATTGACGGTCGAATAGGACGGCGCCAGCGCCTGTGGAATGTTGAAGACCGAGCCGTAGGTCTTGTCCTTCCAGACATAGGAGACGGACAGGATCACGTTGCCTGGATCGAAGTTCAACGTGTAGAGCGCATTCAGCGAAATCTTGTTCGCTGGCGATTCCGGCAGGCTGGATCCGACCAGATTGACCAACTGAGGTGAGCCGGGAGCGGCCACCGGGCAGCCGGCCGTTTTCGAGCCGGCCAGGATGGCCAGCGGGTCGACCGTGTCCTCGACGCAGGTATTGTTCATGCTGGCGATCTTGGCCTGCAGGTAGGTGTACTCGGCAGTGAAGACCACCGGCTGGAAAGGATGCCAGTTGGCTTCCAGCTCCACCCCATAGGTGTGCACCGACGGGATGTTGAAGACGTCGCTGAACAGGGCGCCGGTGGAGTTCTGGATGGTCAGCGGCTGCTGGTCGTTCTGGTAGTTGTAGAAGAAGGCCGCGGCGTTGACCTGGAAGACCGAGCCGATCGTCTTTTTGAAGCCGCCTTCGATGGAATCGACATATTCCGGTGCGGTTTCCGGGAAGGCCGCGACCTGGCCGCCGTTGAAGCCGCCGGTCTTGTAGCCGCGGCTGTACTTCAAATAGCTCAGCGTGCTGGAATCCGGCTGCCAGGTGAGCGTCACTTCGCCGGTGACCGCGTTCCAGCTCGCCCCGAGAGTGCGGACTTCGAAGCCGGTGGCGGCATCGTAGAAACCGACGCCGGTGCCAGGATAGGGCTTGCCGGTGACGGGATTGAAGGGGCTGACCGCGAACGGCGTCACATCGGCTGCAAGGCCGGGCACGGTCTGGTCGAAGGTGACGGCCCGGAAATCCTCGATGCCGTCCTTGCGGTCGTCCGTGTAACGCGCGGCGCCTTCGATCTTCCACTCAGGCGTTATCTGCCATGTCACCTGGCCGTATCCGGCATAGGAATCGTAGGTCAGGTGGGTGTCCAGATTGATCCCGCACATGTGCGGGTTCGGAGCCGCAAAGCCTGGCGATATCAATGAGATCGGCGTGCGCATCTGGGGCTGGAACGGCTGGCAGCCCAGGTCGACTGGCTGGTCGTACTTCTCATGGTACCAGTAGAGACCGCCGATCCACTGGATCGGGCCGGGCGTGGTCGAGGCCAGGCTCAGCTCGTTGCTGAAATAGCCTTCGTTCTCGATGAAGCTGGTGTGCTCGCCGCCCGGGAAAATCGTCAGCGGTCCGGTCGCGGTCGCCAGCTGATAGGAATTGACCCCGGCGTCGTAGCCGTTCCCGGAGACGCCCAGGTTATAATAGAACTGCTGGAACCCGCCGAGGTACTGCAGATCGGCGCCGTCGAAATGGTAGGTCCAGCGGGTCGCCAGAGCCAGATCGTGATCCTGGACGTTGCTGTCGTGGTATTGCTGGATGAAGTTGCGGATATTGACGTTGGACGGGTTGTTGCCCGGGAAGGACGAGGCGTTGATCGGGGTGGTGGTCACGCTGCCGGGAATGATCGGCTGCTGGCCGGGAAGATTGCAGCCGGCGTCCATGCCGTGCCCGGCCAGGCCGCATAGGCCATAGAAGCCGCTGGGGAACAGCGAACCGTTCGGGAACTCGTAGTCGTTGATGTTGCCGACCGCCGAGGCGGTGTGGAACGAGGTATGGTAGTCGCCGGCCGAGGCCATGGCCCAGCCGTCCAGATGGGGGCCGATATTGGCGTCCAGCTGCGCCTCGAAATATTCCTGGTTTCCGTTGTTGCCCTGGGCGAGGACGCCGCCTTCGCGGCTGCCGATGAGATTGTCGAAAAAGCCGCCGGACTGTTTGGAATAATTGCCGCCGACCCGAAACCGCAACCAGTCGGTGATGGGTCCAGAGACCACCGCCTCACCATAGTATTCGCCGTCATTCTGGCCCCCGACCCGACCCTCGGCATAGTAGGAATGGGTCGGCTTGGCCGAGATGTAGTTGATGGTGCCGCCGTCGGCGTTGGAGCCGTGCAAGGTGTTCTGCGGGCCGCGATCGACCTCGATCTGGTCGACGAACAGGGTGGAGTGCTGTTCGGCGATCGAGGCGTTCGCGCCGTAATAGATGCCGTTGTAATAGGTGGCGACGCCGGACTCGGTGGCCAGGTTCACCGTGTTGCGGCCGATGCCGCGGATATAGGCGCGGTCGTTCGAGGCGAAATAGGACAGGCCCGGCGTGAAGTCGCTGAGCTGCTGGGTGGTGGCGATGCCTAAAACCTGGCGCTGTTTGGCGGTGAAGGCCGAAACAGCCACCGGCACGTGTTCGATCGCCTGGTTGCGTCGCTGCGCCGTGACGATGACTTCGCCCGAACCGGCCGGAGCGGCCGCTGGGGCGGGACTTGGCGGCGCGGACGCCTGCGCCATGGCCTGATTGGCCGTAAAACCACAAACAATGAATAGGGTAGCGGCAGACGCGCCGCGCAATAATGCACGCTTCATCTTGGTAACCTCCCCGCTGGCATCGCACCCACACTTGCGGTGGGATTTGGATCCTGCCGCTACAGTGTGACGCTGCGGAAATATGCTTTGCAATGTCAAAAATGGCGGCAAGTATCACGCCCGCGTGAGAATCCTCCGCCTTATCCAGGGCTTTTGCGCTGGCCGACGACCGCTGACGTAAGCCGATTGCGGCGACGAAATGAGCGAAAGGCCGCTACACTAGCCGGCGACGCAGATCGCGCGAAGGAGCCCAAGCCCCGTGAAAACCGCAACGCTCGGCCCCCTTGGCCCCGTCAGCCGCCTCACCCTCGGCGGCGGTGGGATCGGCCAGATCTGGGGCGAAACCAGCCGCGAGGAGTCCGCGGCCACCTTGCGCGCCGCCGTCGACGGCGGCATCGACCTGATCGACACCGCCCCGTCCTATGGCAATTGCGAAGCGATCGTCGGCGAGACCTTCGGCGGTGCTCTACCGGCGGGTGTGAAGATCACCAGCAAATGCCAACTGGGCTCGCCGCCGCCTGGTGAGGCCGGCGCCCACGTGGAGGCCGCGCTCGACGCCACCTTGGCCGCCATGCGGCTTGAGCGGGTCGATCTCTATTTCCTGCACTCGAACATCGCCCCCGACGACTATGCCTTCGCCCATGGAGACGCGCATCGCGACGTCTTCTCCACCCGCTGGTCGATCTACGAGAGCGAGGTGGTCCCGGCTTTCGAGCGGCTGAAGGCGCAAGGGAAGATCGGCGCCTGGGGCATCACCGGCATCGGCGTGCCGCGCAGCATCGAGGCCGCCTTCGCCCACGATCCCGCGCCCGACGTGGCCCAGGTGATCGCCAATCTGATGGATTCGGCCGGCGGCATCCGTCGCTTCACTGAGCCCGCCGCGCCGCGCGCGCTCCTGGCTGCGGCCAAGGCCAGGGGCATCGGGGTCATGGGCATCCGCGCCGTGCAGGCTGGCGCGCTGACCTCCGGCATCGACCGAACGCTGTCGCCGAACCATCCCGACACCAAGGACTATGAGCGGGCCCGGCCGTTCCGCGATCTGTGCGCGCGCTGGGGTGAGGATCCGGCCGTGGTGGCGCACCGCTATGCCCTGACCATGCCGGGCGTCGACACACTGGTTCTGGGCGTGAAGAACCGCGCCGAGCTCGATCAGGCGCTCGATGCAGAGGCGGCCGGCCCACTTGGCGCGGGCGAGATGGCTGAGATCGACCGGCTGGGACTGGCGCTGGCGTAAGGCCAGCCCCAGCCGGCTTCTTTTTAGTGGCCGGCAGCCAGGATGATGGAGGCGATGGCGCCTGTGGCGACGGCGGCCAGCACATATTGTCCGCCGGACTGACGCCACTCATAGCCGCGCGGCGGGGCGCGCAGATGGTGGGCGCGGTAGTCGACCGGCTGGGCATTCTTCCAGTCGTTCTGGCCCATATGTTCGCCCTTGCTCCATTGGTGGCCCGCGCCTTGGTCGTGGCCCCAGCCGGCGGCGTTGGCCGAGCCGGCGACCAGAGCCGCGGCGGCGACGGCCATAATGAGGATTTTCATCAGGGAAAGCCTTTCGATGGGTGAGAAGGGCACGCTTGCGCAAACCCATCGAATGCCTACCGAAACCAGATTGTTCCGATATTTCAATGACGCAACAGGATTACCGATCGCGCGATAGACTTGGCGCAACCGCCGGTGGGCTGAAGCCTTCTTCAGGCCTCAGCCCGGGAGAAATCTAGCGGCCGCTCTCGATGATGGCCGAGGCGATCACGCCGGTGGCGATGGCGCCCAGAACGTATTGGCCATTCGATTCACGCCACTCGTAGCCTTCCGGGGGCTGGCGCAGGTGGTGCTGGCGATAGTCGACGCGCTGGGCGCCGTTCCAGTCGTTATAGCCCATGTGTTCGCCGTTGCTCCATTGGTGACCGGCGCCTTGCTCGTGGCCCCAGCCGGCATGATCGCCGGGCTGGGCGCTGACCGAACCGGCCGCGCCAATAACCAGCGCCGCCGTTGCGGCGGCGATGAGAAGATTTTTCATGAAATGAAGGCTTTCGATTTGTCGATCGGGCGGAAGAAACTCCGGCCTGACAGATCAAACGCCCATGCCGAGAAATTGTTCCGAATCAATTATTTATCGGAGCGGCGAGGGCTGGCGCCCGCTTCGCGCCTCTGGCGCGAAGGATGGTGCCCCCGGTCGGACTCGAACCGACACACCTCTCGGTACCGCATTTTGAGTGCGGCGCGTCTACCAATTCCACCACAGGGGCCCGTGAGCGCGGCGCACTCTAGCGGCGCGCGGCGAGGGGTTCAACGTGAAGCGGGGGATCGCGCCTCTTGATCCTCCCACGGAGGGGGACCGCATGAAGTGCGGGGGAGCGAGGCCGTTCGCGGCCGGTTTCAGGATTGATCCAGGAGTTGTGCTTGCCGACGCCGAGGCGCGGGAAGCCCCCTCCACCATGTTTCGCATGGTCCCCCTGCCGCAACGGAGAAGGATCTAAAGGCTCAGGGCTTCCCGATCACCTGGCTCGCCTTCGCGCCGCGGTCGTAGCGGGAGGGGCCGCGATAGGCGGTGACCTCGCAGAGGATGTCGCCGCCGGGCTGGTCGCGCCAGATGTAATTGCGCTCGAACTCCAGCGCCCCGCCGGCCGGGCCGAAGCCCTCATAGGTGTCGCCGTACGGAACCAGCTTGGCCAGCTCGGCCCATTTCAGCCGCACGGCCTGGGCCAGCTCCTCGGCCGCCGCGGCTTCCAGTTCGGGATCGGTGGACGCGCCCATGACAAGGCTCCTTCGCCGCCTTTCAAAGCATGGGCCGGAGCGCGTGGCGAGACTTGGGACCCGAACGCTGTTAGGAGCCGGCGTCACATGCTTCGCCTCCTTTACGATCGCGTCCTGCGCCTGGCCGCCACGCCCTACGCCCTGCCGGCCCTGGCCGGGGTGGCGACCATCGAGGCGACCTTCCCGTTTCCGCCGCCCGACGTGATGCTGGCGCCGATGGTGCTGGCCCGGCGCGAGCGGGCCTGGCTCTATGCCGCCGTCTGCACGGCCGGATCGGTCACCGGCGGCATGATCGGCTACGCCATCGGCTTCTTCCTCTCGGCCCTGGGCTTAAGGATCCTGGCCCTCTCCGGCCACGCCACGGCGCTGGCGGCCTTCCACAGCTGGTTCGCCCAGTGGGGGCTGGCCGTGATCCTGATCAAGGGCCTGACGCCGATCCCCTACATGCTGGTCACGCTGGCCTCGGGCCTGGCGCATTTCAGCTTCCCGGTCTTTGTCGGCGCCTCGATCGTCACCCGCGGCGGCCGCTTCTTCATGGAGGCGGCGCTCCTGCAGCACCCGCAGGCCAAGGCGGTGATCGACCGCTACTTCTACTGGCTGGCCGGCGCGGGCGTCGCCCTGATCCTCGGGGCCTTCGTTTTGCTCAAGCTCTTGGGCGGCGGCTGAATCCACGCCATAGGTTTTAAGATGCGCGCTCTCATCGCCACCATCCTGCGCCACTGGCCGGCCCTGGCCTTCGTCACCTCGGCGGCGATGCTGGCTATCGCCCACGCCTTCGAGACCTTCGGCCATCTCGCGCCGTGCGAGCTCTGCCTCTATGAGCGCCAGGTCTATTGGGTCGCCCTGCCGGTCGCGGCCCTGGCCTTCATCGCCAGCCAGGGCGTTTCGCCCAAGGTCTTCACCCCCTGGATCGGCGCGGCTCTGGCGCTGATCTTCCTCACCGGCGCCGGCATCGCCATCTATCACGCCGGGGCCGAATGGAAGTTCTGGCCCGGCCCCAGCACCTGTTCGGGCACGAGCGGCACGGTCAGCGCCGCGGGGCTCGCCAACCTGATGAACGGCGCCAAGATCGAGACGCCGCATTGCGACAAAGCCGCCTGGGTCTTCCTCGGTCTCTCCATGGCCGGCTGGAACGCGCTGATCTCGCTGAAGCTGGCGGGCTGGACCATCGCCTGGGCGATCCGTAGCCGCAGCCGCAAACCCGTGGCGGCCATCGCATGAGCGAGCGCCCCATTCCGCCAAGGCCCGGACCCGGCGCCGCGCGCGGCCGCCTCGACGAGATACTGCGCGTCGACCACGCGGGCGAGCTGGCGGCCGTCTTCATCTATCGCGGCCAGCGCGCGGTGTTCGCGCGCGCCAACGACAAGGGCCGCATCACCGGCCAGCTCGAGCAGATGGAGGCGCATGAGGCCGAGCACCTGGCCGCCTTCAATGAACGTCTGACCGAGGCCCGCGTGCGGCCGACCCTGCTGGCGCCGCTCTGGCGCGCCGCCGGCTTCGCGCTCGGCGCCGGCACGGCCTTGCTGGGCGAAAAGGCCGCTCACGCCTGCACCGAGGCGGTCGAGAGCGTCATTGAGGCCCACTATGCCGACCAGGTCGCCGAGCTGAGCGAGCGCGAGCCGGCGCTGGCCGCCGAACTCTCGCGTTTCCGCGACGAGGAACTGGCCCATCACGACCTGGCGGTGGACGAGGGCGCCCGCGATGCGCCGGGCTATCCCTTGCTGGCGGCAGTGATCCGCGCCGGCTGCCGCACCGCCATCAAGATCAGCGAGAAGCTTTAAGGCGCGCGCGGGCCGTGGGCCGGGAGGGGCGAGCCATGGACATCGAGCAGATGCGCCGCGACGCCGAGAGGCCGGTCAGGGCCCTTCCCGCCGACATGTCCGACGTCGCCGCCGACCTGGCCGCCGCCTTTGCCGATGATCCGCTGTTCGACTGGTTCTCGCGCCCCGATGCGCGGCGGGATGCGGCGCGGCTGCGCTTCTTCCGTTTCTTCATGACCTCGGTGGTCGCGGCCAATGGCGAGACGCTGCGGCCGGCCTCGGGCGGTGGCGCGGCGGTCTGGATGGGCTCGGAAACCCAGGGCCCCAATTCGTTGATCGACGAGTTGCGCGCCCTGCCTGCGCTTCTCGGCCTGACCGGCTGGGGCCGGTTTGGGCGGCTCGCCCGGCTGCGCGAGGTGATGGACCGGGCCCACCCGATGGATCGCCCGCACGCCTATCTCTGGTTCCTCGGCGTGACACCGGACGCGCAGGGGCATGGGATCGGCTCGCGGCTCTTGAAGGCCAAGCTCGACCAGCTCGACGAAAACGGGACGCCCGCCTTTCTGGAGACGGCGACCGAACGCAATGTCGCCCTCTATCGACGCCACGGCTTCGACGTCATCAAACAATACCGCGCCGATCCCGACGGGCCGCCCATGTGGGCGATGTGGCGCGAAGCGCCGGGCAGCGGGGGCTGACCCGGCCGCCATGCCCGTCGACCAGCCTCCGCCTTCCGCGCCGATCGTCGTCCAGGCGGCGCGGCTGCCGCCGGCCGTGGGCGACCGGGCGTTTTCGATCATCACCATCGCGCCTTCCGTACTGGTGGTCAGCAGCCGGCTGGACGATGCGCTGGGCTCGGCGCCCGGATTTTCGCTCTTTCGCCGCACCTCCAGCCTGGGCGCCAACCCGACTACGCAAGGGGTCTCGCTGCGCGGGATCGCCGGGTCCGGCGCCAGCCGGGCGCTCGTCACCCTCGATGGCGTGCCGCAGAACGACCCGTTCGGCGGCTGGGTGATCTGGACCGGGCTGCCGCCGGAGGCCATTTCGGGCGCCACCCTGGTGCGCGGCGCGGGCGCGGGCCCTTATGGCGCCGGGGCCCTGACCGGCGTGGTGGCGCTGGACCAGCCGGACCAGGTCGCCGGCCATGCGGCGGGCGAGGTCGCGGCCGGCGACCGCGGCTATGCCCGCGCCGCGGCGATCACGGAGATCGATTCCGGCCCGACCAGGGCCTTTCTCGACGCCTCCGACGAGACCAGCAGCGGCTGGATTCCGGTGATGCAGGGCCGGGGCGCGGCCGACACGCCGCTGACTCTGCACGACTGGAGCGCGGCCGAACGGCTGCAGGTCGATCTTGGCCGGGCGGTGCTTTCCGAGCGCATCGGCGGCTATGAGGAGGACCGCGGCGCGGGGACGCTCGACGCGGCCTCCCGCGCCCGCGGTGTCCAGGGCAGCCTGACCCTGGTCAGCCCGCCGACGGAAGGGGCGCCCGGCTGGCGGCTGCAGACCTGGGTCGAGGGCTCGGACCTTGCCAATACGTCAGCCTCGGTCCCGGTGGGCCGCAACGCCGCGACCCTGGCCGACAACCAATACGCCACCCCGGCCTATGGCGTCGGCTTCAACGCCGCGATCCGCCGCGCCGCGGCCGACTACAGCTGGGAGCTGGGCGCCGACCTGCGCGACTTCGACGGCTCAAGCCATGAGCGGCTGTACAATCAGGGAACGCCGACCGGGACCCGCGTCGCCGGCGGCGGCGAACTGGTCGCCGGCCTCTATGCCGAGGCCAGCCGCAACCTGGGGCCCTGGCTGATCACCGGCGGGGTGCGCCTCGATGATTGGCAAAACTACGCCTCCAGCCTGGTGCAGACCGGGACGACGCCGCTGAACCAGCATCCGGCCGATCAGGGCGGACTCGTGCCCAGTGGCCGTGTTGGTCTGCGCCGCGACGTCTCGCAGGCGCTCTATTTCCGCGCGGCCGCCTATTCGGGCTTCCGGCCCGCGACCCTGAACGAGCTGCACCGGCCGTTCCGGGTCGGCAACGACGTCACCGAGGCCAATCCGAACCTGACGCCGGAACGGCTCTACGGCGTCGAGGCCGGGCTCGGCGGCCAGGGCTGGGTGCGGTGGGACGCCGACGTCTTCTTCAACCAGCTCGCCAACGCCGTCACCAATGTCACCATCGGCCAGGGACCGGGGACCTTTCCGGGCGCGGGGTTCGTTCCCGCCGGCGGCACGCTCTTCCAGCGCCAGAACGCCGGCGCCATCGACGCCGTGGGCGTGGAGGGCGAGGCCGACAGGCGCCTGAACGCCGCCCTCGATCTGCGCGCCGCCTTCACCTACACCCACGCCCGCGTCGGTGGGGGCGCCCAGGCGCCGCAATTGACCGGCCTTCGCCCGGCCGAGACGCCCGAACTGACCGCGACCGCCGACGCCGCCTGGCGCGCGCTGGACCGACTGACCCTGACGGCGGAGATCCGCTACGAGAGCGCCCGCTTCGACGACGACCAGAACACCCGCCTGATCAAGGCCGGAACCGGAGTCAACGCCCGCGCCGAATGGCGGCTGAACGAGGCGCTGAACGTCTATGTCGCCGCCGACAACCTCTTCAACGCCAGCATCGAGGCCGGCCGCAGCGCCGCCAACGTCGTGACCCTGGACGCCCCGCGCATGGTGCGGGTGGGGCTAACGCTGCACCGCTGAGGCGCATTCGCGCCGACAAGTGCGGCCAGCCGACGCAATCGCTCCTGCTCCGCTTGCAGTTCGTCCTCTTTGCGGACATGTCCCGCCGTCGATCGGGGGACGTGAACGGCGGGGGCCGGAGCGATGCAACCCGAATGAAGCTTGTAAGGCGTACCTTTCTTACCCTCGCGGCCGGCGCCGGCGTAGCCATGGCCAGCGGCGAAGGCCTGGCCTCGGCGGTGGCGCCGCCCCTGACGAGTGCGCCGGCTGCGGCGATGCCGCCGGTCCTGCCGGCGACGGAGATTCGCCGGGCCTTCGTCCACAACCTGCATACCGGCGAGACGCTGAACGCGGTCTATTGGGAGTCCGGCCGCTATGTGCCGGGCGCCCTGGCCGAGGCGATGCGGGTGATGCGCGACTGGCGTAACGGCCAGGAGCACGTCATGGACCCGCGCCTGTTCGACCTTTTGCACGCGGTCCAGTCACGGCTGGAGGTGAACCGGCCGATGCAGCTGATCAGCGGCTATCGCTCGCCGGCCACAAACGCCATGCTGCACGCCGAGAGCGGCGAGGTCGCCGCCCACAGCCAGCACCTCATCGGCAAGGCCTCCGACATCCGCATCGAGGGCGTCGAGCTGGCCACTCTGCATCTCGCCGCCTTGAGCCTGAAGGCTGGCGGCGTCGGCTTCTATCCGCAGTCGGACTTCGTCCACGTCGACGTCGGCCCGGTGCGCCAGTGGTCGGGGACTTGAGCCGGGCGTTCAGGCCGGCCAGGCATTGATGCCGCCGTCCGGTCGCGGCTGAACCCACCAGAAGGTGCTCAGCTTGTTGCGAAACTGCGGCAGCCAGAGATTGCCGTCCGCCGCCGCCGCGAGGTCGCGGCCGACCACCTCCGACAGCCAGGCCAGCAGGCGGGCCCGGTGGGCGCGCGCCTTGGCCAGGGCCGAAGCGCGGATTTCGAATGGATCGGGGGCGCTCATCCGATAGGCGGCGACGGCCGCCTCCACGGCCTCGGCTGTTGGCTCGACGATGGTGACATGGCGTGGGTCGTACATTTCCTCGCGGCCGCCTTCCGAAGGCGTCGTGACCAGCGGCAGGCCGCAGAGGAAATACTCCATGCTGGCGTTGTTGGCGCCTTCGAGCGCGGAGAGAACCAGGCCGCAGCGCGCGCGGCCGAGCACGCCGCGAACCCCGGCCGCGTCCAGGTTGATCGGCCCGTCACGCTCGGAATAGTTGATGTAACTCAGTGACTTGTAGTTACGGGCCAGCTCGTCATGGGCCAGTCCGCGATCGTCCCAGGTATAGGTGATGAGGGCGAGGTCCGGCACGCCATAGGCCAGCTCATGGCGCTTCCAGGCGCGGGTGTTGGCGGTGTGGACCGCGTCATAGATCTTCGCGACATCGGGCTCGACATAGAAGGCGCGCTCGTCGACCAGGGCGGTGTGGCTGGCCCAGACGGCGTTGAGGCCGGCGGCGCGGACCATGGCGGCGTCGGCTTCCGTCGCCGGCATGATGGTCAGCGTGGCGTTCGGGTGCTGGCTGGCCAGCCACGCCTTGAGGTCCAGCGCCTCGTCGAGCTGGTCGCGCATGCGCCATTGCGGCGGCGCCAGAATATGGAAGGGCCTGCCCTTGGCGATCGCGGCGGCGACGCCGAAGGCGGTCTTCGATGTTTTGCGCAGGTAGCTGACGCAGACCAGGGGTTCGCGCCAGAGCACCAAGAGCGAGACATTGTAGGCGGGCGCCTGGCCCTCCTGGGGCGGGCTGTCTGTCAATCCGGGCCCTCCCACCGCGTGGCGTCGAGCCCACACTGAGGGCGACGGCGCCGGCAGGCAATGGCCCGCGGTTTACGCTTCTCCGTTGAGCGCTCCATCAACGAGGGCGCTGGGCGTCAGGCGCTCCGGATCAAACGCGATCCCATCTGGAGACGAAAGGCGCGGCGGCGTTCTGGCGCCCGCTCGCCGAGGCGATCTCCTTCATTTCGGGCTATTGCGGTTGGTCGCGCCAGGCTTCTCAGATCAGTAGCTCGGCGACGGCGCTTGGGGCCTCACGCATCGCATTGTGAGCGGTAGGGATGTCATGGACGCGCCAGCCCGGATCGGCTTGGAGCCGGGCGCGGAGTCCAGCGAAGGGCGTGTCGTCTTCCCATCCTGAGCAGTAAATGAAATCGCGCCGGGGCACACGATCGACGACGCCGGTGAGCCGGATCGTTTGCACGAGGGAGGCGAGGGGGTGGCGGCGGCGGCGGGGATCACCGCCGTGCGGGGCGCGGAACGGGGGACGGACGGCGTAGCCCGTGTCCGCCGCACCGGCTACGAATGATTGCCGGTAGCTGTCGGTGGTCAAAGACCAGCACGACTCGCCGTCGCGTGGAACGTAGGCGTCGAGATGAACTAGGCGGGAGACGCGACCGCCCGCGCGATCGGCAGCGGCGGAGATCACCATCCCGCCATAGCTGTGGCCGACCAGCGTCGCATCGACGATCTGGGCGCGATCCAGAAGATTCACAACGTCGTCGGCGTGAGTGTCGAGATTGGCGCTCGCCACCGTGGCGGTGTCATCGTCGGGCCGCAGTCCCGTCAAGGTCAGGGCGTGCACGGCGTGCCCGGCACGTTCCAGCAGCGGGATCACTGCCTCAAAAGCCCAGGAACCGTGCCACGCGCCGGGCACGAGGACGATCGTCGCCATGGAAATCTCCTTCTTGTGTCACGATGTGGGAAAGCTTCGCGCAAGCTTAGCCGCGTCCTCATGGGTCGTTTTGGCCTCGCAGGCGCTATTGACTCTGCCGCTCTGTGTAACGCTTCAGACCTGTGGCGACGGGACACTGACCACGGCGGAAGCAGACGGCCTGGTCGCACAGGCGGCAGACGCGCTGCGCCTCTATTGCCGTCGATGCGGACTCAGCGAGAAGCTTGGAAGCGATTTTCCCGAGTTGATCGAGCTCGTCGGCAGAGAGCGAACCCAGCTTGGCCCGCAACAGGCTCAATCGCGAGTTCGAAATATGCGCAGCCTTATCCAGGCCCAGCCGTACCGCCTTCAGGCTGACCGTTCGTCCATCGGGCCCGGCCTCTCGCGACACCAGACCTGACTGCACCAGACGGTCGACGAGGCGCACGCATCCCGAATGGGAAAGCTTGAGGATTTGCCGCAGCCGATCGATCGACAATCCGGGCTGCTGCGCGATAACCATCATGGCGGCCGCGTCGCTCCTGGAGAGTTCAGAGGACTGTTCGGTCGCGCGCTCGACATCCGACGCCACGGCGAGGGCGAGCGCGCCCACGATGTTCACAACCAGAGCATCTGTCATGTTGACATCATATGTATGAGTCACGCATATGTGAAGGCCCTAGAGCCGAAGTGATTTGGCGAAAGGGGCGCGGGGTGAATATCTCGGCCGAAACCAGCTGGGACTACCAATTGCCACCAAGTGGAGTGGCGTCAGTGGATAGCTCTATTGTGTAGCGTGCAGGTCCACGGCGCGCTGACAATCCAATGTCTATGGAAAGTTGCAGTGTCTTTTGAACTAAGCATGCAGACAGCCCGCGGAATAGCTGAGGAATGGTGCGGAGCGTGGAACCGCCGAGATCTTGATGCGGTGATGGCGCACTACGCCGAGGATGTCGCCTTTTCTTCTCCCACCGTCGTGAGGCGCTGGGGCATAGCGGACGGTTGGCTATATGGAAGGACGTGGTTGCGCGAGAATTTTGCAATCGGGATCGCTGCCGATAGCCTCGATTTTGACTTGATAGGTGTCGTCACGGGCGTCATGTCGATGTGCATCATCTACAGACGTGAGACCGGTCTGTTAGTCACCGACACGGTCGAGTTCGACGAGAGCGGGAAGGCCCTACGGGTTGTGGCTTGCTACGGGACCAAGCCATAGTTTCGGAGCCGTCGCGGTGCGCTCCAAGATCTCCAAGTTCGTCGCATCCCGCGGTCCGTCTTCGGTGACAGCCTCAGACCGCTACTGGGCGCGCCGCGGACGAGGTCCGGTGAGACCCGCAGGGTCTCGGGCAGCCCGCGACCCACCCCCGATGACGACCGATGACGCCTACGCCTCCAGTTCGATGTCCCAGTAGAGGTAGTCCAGCCAGCTTTCGTGCAGGTGGTTGGGCGGGAAGCGGCGGCCGTGGTCCTGCAGCTCGAACATGTTCGGGCGGTGCGGCGAGCGGTGCGGATGCATATGGGCTTCGGCCGGCGTGCGGCCGCCCTTGGCCAGGTTGCAGCGGGCACAGGCGGTGACGATGTTTTCCCAGGGGGTGCGCCCGCCCCTGGAGCGCGGCGTCACGTGGTCGAAGGTCAGCTCGTCGCCGGCGCCGCAGTACTGGCAGCTGAAAGAGTCGCGCAGGAAGAGGTTGAACCGGGTGAAGGCCGGCGGCCGGTCCTGGACGATGTACTGTTTCAACGACACGACGCTGGGCAGGCGCATCTCGAACGAGGGCGAGTGCACCATCTGGTCGTAGGTGGAGACCACGTCGACCCGATTGAGGAAGACCGCCTTGATCACCTCCTGCCAGGGCCAAAGCGACAGGGGATAGTAGGAGAGCGGGCGATAGTCCGCGTTCAGCACGAGAGCCGGCGAACCGGAGGGCGGCCGTTTAAGCACCTGCATGGCGAGCCTCCGCGGAGGGCCGTTGGGTGCGGAAAATCTGGCGCTCGATAAGACTGAAGGCGAAGCTCCTTCAAGGCCGGTCTGGAATCATCTCGAGCATTGCTACCCGATGCGCCGCGACCATAGGCGGAAATTAACGACAGCTCTATGTCGGGTCGCGGGTTTGTCTGGCGATTTGCTCGAAGCGTAGCCGGGCGACAACAGGGGCCGGGCTGGATCCGGTCCAAATCGACCGGGGGAGGGCTCAAAATTTGGTCATAATCGGTAGTTGGACGTTTGAGGGGAGCGAGGGAGAAAGCGC
>FSWT01000354.1_pt1 | contig 20772 bp, 17 predicted proteins | sample 1638051 | NCBI WGS metagenome assembly FSWT01 (sample SAMEA3914788, study PRJEB12502) | metagenome | biome: forest; material: soil | place: Canada | collected 2011-07-03 | depth 0.1 m
GGCGGCCATCCGCCACCTGCGCCGGACCGACCAGCCGCTCCTGGAGCTGTCGTCGTTCAAGGTCCCGACCTTCGCCATCACCACGCTCGACGCCGGCAATATCTTTCGCCTGACCATCGCCGCGACACCCTTCCTGTTGCCGCTGATGTTCCAGCTCGCCTTCGGGCTCTCGGCGCTGATGGCCGGCCTCTATGTCCTGGCCTATTTCGGCGGCAATCTTCTGATGAAGACCGTGACCACCCCGGCCTTGCGCCGATTCGGTTTCCGCAACGTGCTGATCGCCAACGGCGTCCTGGCCGGGCTCGCGATCCTCGCCTGCGGGGTGCTGACGCCCGCGACGCCCGCGGCCATTGTGGTCGCGGTGCTGCTGGTCGCGGGCCTGACCCGCTCGATGCAATTCACCGCGCTGGCCACCCTGGCCTTCGCCGATATCGAGGCGCATCAGCGCGGCTCGTCATCCACCCTCTCCAGTATGATGCAGCAGGTCTCGGCCGGGTTGGGCGTGGCCCTGGGCGCCATACTGCTGAACCTGTCGCAGAGCGCGCGGCACGCCAACCACCTGACGCTGGCCGACTTCAAGGTCGCCTTCACCGCCGTCGGCCTTGCCGCCCTGGCCGGCAGCGCCCTTTTCCTGCGGCTGAGGCCCGGCGCCGGCGCCGAGGTCAGCGGCCATCGCGCCTAGACCGCCCGGATGATGGCCAGAAAGTCGGCGGCTTTCAGCGAGGCGCCCCCGACCAGGGCGCCAGAGACTTCAGGCAGGGCCAGGATCTGGGCGGCGTTGTCGGGCTTGACCGAGCCGCCATAGAGGATGGGCGCGGTGCGGCCGGCCGGGCCGGCGCATTCGATCAGCGCCTGGCGCAGGGCCGCATGGGCCTCGACAATCTCATCGGCCGTCGGGGTCGTCCCCGCGCCGATAGCCCAGATCGGCTCATAGGCCAGGCCGAATCCGTGCTCGGCCATGCCGGGCGGGACCGACCCGTCCACCTGGCGGCAGATCACCTCCAGGGTTTGGCCCGCGTCGCGCTCGGCCCGGCTCTCGCCGACGCAGATCATCGGCTCCAGCCCGGCGCGGCGGGCAGCATCGGCCTTGGCGGCGACCATGGCGTCGGTCTCGCCATGGCCGGCGCGGCGTTCGGAATGACCGACAATGACCAGCCGCGCCCCCGCGTCGGCCAGCATCTCGGCGCTGATATCGCCGGTGAAGGCCCCGGACGCCTCGGCATGGCAGTCCTGGCCGCCCAGCAGGATCGACGATCCGGCCAAAGCGTCGGCCATGCGGGCCAGCAGCGTCGCGGGTGGGCAAATCGCCACACGCGCGCCGGCCTCGGCCTGCGCCAGGCTCGCGGCCACCGCGCGCGCCTCGCCCAGGTCGCGGCTCAAACCGTTCATCTTCCAGTTGCCGGCGATCAGTGGCCTGATCATAACCTCACCCAAAAGGCCTTTTCGGTCCGCCCTAGGTCATGCGGGAGCGCAAGTCCATCGGCGCCCACGGCTTGGTCAGCGCTTGCTCCCGCCCGAGGCGCTCCACTATACCGCTTGTCCGCGACCGTCGGGGCGCGGATCAGAGATCGGAACAGCCCTCAATGCTCGCCGCCATTCGCGCTTTCGCGAAATCCTGGGTCGCCTCCCTCTTGATCGGGCTGCTGGTGGTGAGCTTCAGCGTCTGGGGCATCCGCGACGTCCTGCACCCGAAGTTCAGCGACGCGGTGGTCACCGCCGGCTCGCACGACACCTCGCCGAACGAGTTCAAGCGGATGTTCGACGGCATGCGCCAGCAGGCCGGCCAGCAGGCGGGCGGCGACCTGAGCCTCTCCGACGCCGTCGCCGCCGGGCTGGACCAGCGCGCCCTGAGCGAGGTCGAGGCGGCCGACGCCTTCGCCGAATATCTGAAAAAGCTGGGTCTGGTCCCGTCGTCCGAGCTGATCCTGAACCAGCTCCGTCAGCAGCCCGGCTTCTTCAACGCGCTCGGCCAGTTCGACAAGGACACCTACCAGCAGAAGCTCGCCACGGTCGGGCTGACACCCGCCGAGTATGAGGGCCTGATGTCCGACGACATCGCCCAGAGCCACCTCGCCGCCGGTCTGGCGGCGGGCCTGAAGGCGCCCGACATCTATGGGGCGGTGATCGCCAACTACGAGCTGGAAAGCCGCACCGTCAGCTATCTGATCCTCAATCCGAAGAGCGTGCCGCAGCCGGCCTTGCCGACCGACGCCCAACTTCAGACCCTGATCAACCAGAACGCCGCCGCCCTGACCCGGCCGGAAACGCGCACCTTCAGCCTGGTGAAGTTCAGCGCCAAGGCGCTGGCGCCCTCCATGCCGGTGGACGAGGCGGTGGTGCAGCAGCTCTACAATTCCCGCAAGGCCGACCGCACGCAGGCGGAAAAACGCACGCTGGTCGAATTCTCCACGCGCGATGCGGCCAAGGCCGCCTCGATCGTCGCGGCGCTGAAGGCCGGCCAGGATCCCGATGCGGTCGGCAAATCCTCGGGCGTCGCGCCCATCGCCCTGGCCGACAAGGCCAAGACCGACATCGCCGATCCGGCCGTCGCTGACGCGGCCTTTTCGGCCCAGAACGGCCAGGTGATCGGGCCGATCACCAGCGGCCTGGCCGGCTATGCGGTGATCAAGCTGACCAAGATCACGCCAGGCGGCGTGCCCACGCTGGACTCCATGCGGGCCGAACTCGAGACCGACGCCAAGACCCGGGCCGCCGTCCAGAAGGTGTTCGACAGCGTCAAGAAGTTCAGCGACACCCACGACAGCGGCGCCAACCTGGCCGACTCAGCAAAGGCGGTCGGCGCGACGCCGGTCACCGTCGGCCCGGTCACCGCCCAGGGCGCCGGCATGGATGGCCAACCGGTGCAGGGGCTGGATCCGAAGGTGCTGAAAGAGGCCTTCTCGCTGCCGCAAGGCGGCGAGAGCGAGATGGAGGACGAAGGCAACGGCGATTATTTCGCCCTGCGCGTCGAGAAGATCAGCCCGCCAGCCCTGCCCACCCTGGCCGAGATCAAGCCGCAACTGACCCAGGTCTATATGCAGCAGGCCCTTGGCAAGGCGCTGGCCGCAAAGGCCGACGCCCTGGTCCAGGCTATCCAGAAGGGTGAGAGTTTCGACGCCGCCGCGGCCTCGGCCAACGTCAAGGCCGGCGTGCTGAACGGCATCACTCGCGCCGCTCTGCAGCAGGGTAAGCAGCTCGGCCCGGACATGGTCGAAAAGCTGTTCTCGGCCAAGAAGGGCCAGGTCTTCGACGGCCAGGTCGGCCAGGTCCAGGTCATGGTCGCCCGCATCGACGCCTCGGCGCCGGCCGCCGGCGTCGATGTCGCCCGCGCCGCCGCCGGCCAGGGCCCGGCTATCGCGCGGCAGATTTTCCAGGACATGGGCGAGGCCACCCGCGCCATCGCCGTCTCGACCATCAAGCCGGTCGGCGACCTGAACGCCGCGCGCCAGGCGATCGGCCTGTCACCGGACCAGATGCCCAAAAGCAGCGCGCCGGCCAAGCGCGGCCCGACGCTTTGACCCTCGAGCCGTCTCTGGAGGCCTTCCGTCGCGCCTATGAGGCGGGGCGGCCACAGCTCGTCTGGCGGCGGATCGTCGACGACCTGGAGACGCCGGTCTCGGCCTATTTGAAGATCGCCAAGGGCGGCGAGCCTTATGCCTTCCTGTTCGAATCGGTCGAGGGCGGCGCTTGGCGCGGCCGCTATTCGGTGATCGCGCTTCGGCCGGAGCTGGTCTGGCGCTGCCGGGGCGATAAGGCCGAGACCGCCACCGGCGCCGACATCGCCGCCGAACGCTTCACCGCCGAGCCAGGCGGCGCGCTGGACAGCCTGCGCGACCTGATCGCCCGCTCGCGCGTCGATCTCCCCGCCGGCCTGCCGCCCATGTCCGCCGGGGTGTTCGGGACCATCGGCTACGACCTGGTGCGGCTGGTCGAGCCGCTGCCCGACATCAATCCCGATCCGCTCGACCTGCCGGACGCGATCATGATGCGGCCGTCGGTGGTGGCCGTGTTCGATTCGGTCGGGCAGGAGATCATCCTGTCCTCGACCGCCTGGCCGTCGGCGGCCTCGGCCGAGGTCGCCTACGCGGCCGCCGAGGCGCGGCTCGAAGCCGTCGCCGCGGCCCTGCGCGAGCCCCTGCCCGCCTCGCCGGAACGGACGCAGAAGCCACCGGCGCCCTTTGTCTCGCCGGTGGCGCGCGAGGAATACTGGGCGATCGTCGAGCGGGCCAAGCGCTATATCGAGGCCGGCGACATCTTCCAGGTCGTGCCCAGCCACCGGTTCCGGGCCGATTTCGACCTCGACCCGTTCGCCCTCTATCGCTCGCTCCGACGCACCAATCCGTCGCCCTTCCTGTTCTACCTGAACTTCGGCGGGTTCCAGCTGGTGGGCTCCAGCCCGGAGATCCTGGTTCGGCTGCGCGACGGCAAGATCACTATCCGCCCGATCGCCGGCACCCGCCCGCGCGGCGCGACGCCGGAAGAGGATGCGCGCCTGGAGGCCGAGCTGCGCAGCGACCCCAAGGAGCACGCCGAGCACCTGATGCTGCTCGACCTCGGCCGCAACGATGTCGGCCGCGTCGCCATGCTCGGCCAGGCCGGCCGCAACCAGCCGCAGAGCCGTTCGCGCGGACCGAACGTGCGGGTGACGGACTCCTTCTTCGTCGAACGCTACAGCCACGTCATGCACCTGGTCTCCAACGTCGAGGGCCAGGCGCCGGAGGGGGTCGATCCGGTCGATGTGCTGATGGCCGCCCTGCCCGCCGGCACGCTTTCCGGCGCGCCGAAAGTGCGGGCCATGCAGATCATCGACGAGCTGGAGACCGAAAAACGCGGCATGGGCTATGCCGGCGCGGTCGGTTACTTCGGCTGCGATGGCGGGGTCGACACCTGCATCGTGCTGCGCACCGCTATGGTCAAGGACGGGGTCATGTACGTCCAGGCTGGCGGCGGGGTGGTCGCCGATTCCGATCCCGACGCCGAATATAACGAGACCATGCAGAAGGCCGCGGCGCTGAAGCGGGCGGCCGAAGAGGCCTGGCGATTCGGCTGAGCCGTCGCCCCTAGTAGGGCCCGCGTACGGTCTCGACCGGCGTCAGGTGGGCCGGCGGCGCTAGGATGGCCGCGGTGGCGAACGCAAGCGCCGAAAGCGCGAAAAACGTCGCGGCCAGCACAGCCGGCCACAGCCGTTCACGCACCACCGGCGGCTCCAGACGCACGCGCGCGTCGGCCAGGGCCTCGATGAAGGCGCCGTCGGCGCTGAACGACTCGATATCGGCCATGGCGGCCATGCTAGCAAACCGGCCCCTTGGCGTCATTGGACGTGGGGCTTAAGTACGCGAACCTTAAAGAAGGCCACGCCATGATCCTGGTGATCGATAACTACGACAGCTTCACCTACAACCTCGTCCACTATCTGAACGAGTTGGGGGCCGAGACTGAGGTTGTCCGCAACGACCAGATCAGCGTCGAGGACGCGCTCGCCCTGCGTCCCGAAGCCGTTCTGCTGTCGCCGGGTCCCTGCACGCCGAACGAGGCGGGCATCTGCCTCGCGCTGCTGGCCGCCGCTCCGGATGATCTGCCCATCCTCGGTGTCTGCCTTGGCCACCAAGCTATCGGCCAGGTCTTCGGCGGTGACGTCGTGCGCGCCAAGACCCTGATGCACGGCAAGACCAGCCAGATCCGTCACGAGGGCAAGGGCCTGTTCGCTGGTCTGCCCGAGGGCTTCACCGCGACCCGCTACCACAGTCTGTCGGTAGCCAGGGACAGCCTGCCCACCGCGCTTGAGATCACCGCCTGGGCCGACGATGGCGAGATCATGGGGCTGCAACACCGCACGCGCCCGGTGTTCGGCGTGCAGTTCCACCCGGAATCCATCGCCACCCAGGGTGGCCACGACCTTTTGGGCAATTTCCTCGACCTCGCCGGCGTCAAGCGCACGGCCCTGGCCTGAGCAAGCCGATGTCGGACGCCTTCAAGCCGCTGCTGGCGCGCCTGGCCGACGGCGCGACCCTTTCCGAACCGGACGCCGACGAATTCTTCGCCGCCTGCCTGCGCGGCGAGCCGACCCCGGCGCAGATGGCCGCCGCCGTCACCGCCATGCGCCTGCGCGGCGAGACCGCCGGCGAAATCACCGCCTGCGCGCGCGCCATGCGGGCCCAGGCGACCATGCTGGAGCACCCCTACGAGGTCATCGATGTCTGTGGCACCGGCGGCGACGGGCTGCACACCCTGAATATCTCGACCGCTGTCGGTTTTGTGGCGGCCGGCGCCGGGCTGAAGGTCGCCAAGCACGGCAACCGCGCCATCACCTCCAAATCCGGGGCCTCGGACGTCTTGAGCGCGCTCGGCGTCAATATCGCCGCAACGCCGGAGCAGCAGCGCCGAGCCCTGGACGAGGCCGGCATCTGTTTCCTGTTTGCGCCGGCGCATCACGCGGCCATGCGCCATGTGGGACCGGTCCGCGCCGAGCTCGGCTTCCGCACCATCTTCAACCTGCTCGGGCCGCTGTCGAACCCGGCCGGGGCGAGCCGCCAGGTGGTGGGCGTGCCCGCGGCGCGCTTCGTCGAACCGATCGCCCGCGCCCTCGGCGCTCTGGGCGCGGTGCGCGCCTGGGCGGTGCACGGCGATGGCATGGACGAATTGACCACCACGGGCGAGACCGAGGTCGCCGAATGGCGCGATGGCGGCATCCGACTCTTCCGCATCACGCCGGAAGCGGTCGATCTGCCGCGCGCCAAGCTCGACGACCTGCGCGGCGGCGCGCCCGAGGACAACGCCCGGGCCCTGCGCGCCCTGCTGGGCGGCGAGACCGGCCCCTATCGCGACATCGTGCGCCTGAACGCGGCCGCGGCGCTGCTGGTCGGCGAGCGCGTCGAGACCCTGCGCGACGGCGTCGACCTGGCCGGCGAAGTGATCGACGACGGCCGCGCGCTGGCGGCCCTGGACCGGCTGGTGGAGATCAGTAACGCATGAGCGACACTCTCACCCGCATCGCCGCCTACAAGCGAGACGAGGTCGCCGCCCGTAAACGCCTCCGTTCGCAAGGCGAGACCGAGCGCGACGCCAATGCGGCGTCGGCGCCGCGCGGCTTCCGGGAGGCGCTCGAGCGCGCCCATGCGCCCGGGCGCCTGGCGCTGATCGCCGAGATCAAGAAGGCCTCGCCGTCCAAGGGGCTGATCCGAGCCGATTTCGACCCACCGGCGCTCGCGCAGGCCTACGAACGCGGCGGCGCCGCCTGCCTGTCGGTGCTGACCGACACACCCAGCTTCCAGGGCGCCGATGCCTACTTGCAAGCCGCACGCGCGGCTGTCGCCCTGCCCTGCCTGCGCAAGGAGTTCCTGGTCGATCCCTGGCAGGTCGCCGAATCACGCGCGCTCGGCGCCGACGCCATCCTGGTGATTCTCGCCATGGTCGACGATTCGCTTGCCGCCGAGCTGATCGCCGAATCGGCCCGACTGGGCATGGACGCCCTGGTCGAGGTGCATGACGAGGCCGAAATGGCGCGCGCGGCGCAGCTTCACGCGGATCTGATCGGGGTGAACAACCGCGACCTTCGCACCTTTGTCACCGACCTCGCCGTGACCGGCCGACTGGCCGACTCTGCGCCCGCAAACGCTTTGCTGGTAACGGAAAGCGGCATTTCCTCGCCCGACGATACACGCCGCCTGGAGGCTTGCGGCGCCCGCGCCATGCTGGTCGGCGAAAGCCTCATGCGTCAGCAAGATGTCGAGGCCGCCACCCGCGCTTTGCTCGGCGTCCAGAGGCCATTATCTTGACATTAACAAAGAACACCTAGAGAACATCCGCAACGTTTGCGGTTTGTTCCAAGAGGTTTTCGGTCTCGCCATGCTTACGCGAAAGCAGCACGAACTGCTCATGTTCATCCATGAGCGCATCAAGGAGACCGGGGTCTCGCCATCCTTCGACGAAATGAAGGAGGCGCTGGATCTGGCCTCGAAGTCAGGCATCCACCGGCTGATCACCGCGCTCGAGGAGCGAGGCTTCATCCGCCGCCTGGCGCACCGAGCCCGGGCGCTGGAAGTGATCAAGCTGCCGCAGCAAGCGACCGCCGCCGCGCCGCCGCAAGGCCGCCACGCCTTCAAGCCGCAGCTGGTCGACACAGACCGTTCGATGGCGCCGCCCATCCCCGCCAACGAGGCGCGGGAGCTTCCCGTGCTCGGCAAGATCGCCGCTGGCACGCCGATCGAGGCGATCCAGCATGAGCGCGAGCGCATGATCGTGCCCGAGGCCATGCTGGGCGCCGGCGAGCATTTCGTGCTTGAGGTGCAGGGCGACTCGATGATCGACGCCGGCATCTATGACGGCGACTACGTCATCATCCGCCGCAGCAACACCGCCAATTCCGGCGAGATCGTCGTGGCCCTGGTCATGGGCGAGGAAGCCACGCTGAAGCGCCTGCGCCGCAAGGGCCAGTCTATCGCCCTGGAGGCCGCCAACGCCGCGTACGAGACCCGCATTTTCGGCCCCGACCAGGTGCAGGTGCAGGGCCGGCTGGTCGGCCTGCTCCGCCGCTATCACTAGGGATTGACGGTCCAGGGACGCACGCCCCGGATCGGCTGCGACCATTCCAGCCGCCAGCCCCTGGGCGCGGCATAGACCTCGGCTGAGCCGCCTTTGGCGAAGTCGTCAGGCGTCAGGATCAGCGCATTTGGACAAGATAGCGGCGTCGGCAGAGTCGCGCGCATGACGACGATCTGAGCGCCGTTGCAGAGCGCGCTGAGCTGATCCGGTTTGGGCTTTCGCCGCGTCCACCAGGCGGAGATGGCCGGCGCGGCGCCCGGCTTCGGCAGGCAGTGGTTGCGGTCGCAGTCGAACAACGCCGCCTGTGCCTTGGCCGCGTCGGCAGGCAGGCTGAAGCCGCGCCGCTGGGCCCAGAGCTCGGTCGCATAGGTCCGCACATTCGGCTTCAACGCCACCTCGACATGCTGGCTGACGATGGCCGCGTCGTTGCCGTCGGAGGCGATCCAGGCCACCGGAGCCGGCGGCCTCGGCCAGAGCGCGACGGCGGCCGCCAGCGGAATGCCGATGATCCTTAGCTTGCCGCGCCAGAGGCAGGCGAAGACGATGCCGAGATAGGAGATGGCCAGGGCTGGGAACGGCGCGCTGGACCAGGCGAGGCCGCTGTGGGGGGCATGGGCGAAGAGATGCGCCAGGCCGACGATGGCCCTGGCGCCCCACCCTGCCACGAACAGCGGCGGATCGGTGATGGCGTGGCCGAGACCGAGCGCTTCGGCCGTGACGCCGAGCGCCAGGGCCGGCATCAGGACGACGCTGGCGACCAGATCGGCGCTGAGGTTCGCCGGCACGCCGAAATTGGCCAGCCGGTTGAAGTGCTGGATGGCGAAGGGTCCGGTGGCCGTGCCGGCGACGAAGCTGACCATGACCGCCGCGATGGTCCAGTCGCGCGCCCTTTGTAAGAAAGCCAGCGGCCAGGGCAGCCCGGCCGCCCGCGTCGGCATGGGCCAGACCTCGGCCAGGGCGACCAGCGCGGCGGTGGCGCAGAAGGACATCTCGAACCCCGGCTGGATCACCGCCTCAGGCTGCATGACCAGGATCAGCAGCGCGGCGATGGACAGCGAATGCAGGCTGATGGCGCGCCGGTCGAACAGGATGGCCAGGAAGGCGACGCTGGCGGTGATCGCCGCGCGCCTGGCCGGCGGATGGGCGCCAGAGAGGGTCAGGTAGAGGACGACGACGATCAATCCGCCGGCCGCGGCGACCTTCTTGCCGGATACCCGCAAGGCCAGCCACGGCCAGGCCGCGACACCAAGCCGGATGGCGAAGAAGGCGAAGCCGCAGACGGCGGCCATGTGCAGGCCGGCTATGGCCAGCATGTGGGCGAGGCCCGAGGCGCGCAGGTCGTCGCGCGAGGCGTCGGGCAGCCAATCCTCGTGGCTGGTGGCGACGGTCACAGCAAGCCCGCTGGCGCCGTCATCGTAGGTTCCCATGACACGGGCCATGTCGCTGGCCAGCCGCTCGGCCAGCGACCAGCGCAGGGCGTTGATCGCCATGGCGACGCGCAGGCGCCAGGGCGGTTCTGCGAGCGTGATCATGGTCGGTGGTTTCATGGCCAGACCGACCCCGCCCATGCCTTCGAACCAGGCGTCGCGTGCGAAGTCGAAGGCGCCCGGCGCGGCCGGTCCCGGTGGCGGATCGAGCAAGGTCGTGACGCGGATGGAAGCGCCAGGGCCGAGCACGCTGCCGGCCGGCACGACGATCCGCACCCGATGGGGTAGCTCTGCCAGCGAAAGCCCGGCGATGCGCACCGGGGCGATCACCAGCCGCTCGCCGCTGGCGCTGGGATTGGCGACGTCCATCACCCAGCCATCGACCGTGGCGACGCCGAAGCCGGCCGGGATCACCGGCCGCGCGGCGAGGTCCGTGCGCAGCTTGCCGGCGAAGACGCCGCAGGCGACCACGGCGATCAGGACCGCCAGGGTGGTCGCGGCGCGCATCCGCGCGAACCGCTGCACCGCAACCGCAAAGATCACCCCGATCGCCGCCAGCGCGGCCAGCGGCCAGAGCGGCGGCTCGGTCTTCAGGCCGAAATAGATCGCCGCGCCGAGACCGAAGGCGACCGGAGTCCAAAGCGCCGCGCGGTCGAGCTGCGCCGCCGCCTCGGCCTTCAGGCCGCGCCAAAGCTCGGCCGCGCTAGGAAGCCGGCCAAGGCGCGTGCTAAGACCCCGCGCCCAACCAGACCGCGGCGCCTCGTCGCCCGGCCGGTCCAAATCGCCCACCGGAACCCCGATGTCCGCCCCATCCTCGGCCGAAAGGCCCGTCGTCACCCGTATCGCCCCCTCGCCCACCGGCTCGCTGCACATTGGCAACGCCCGCTCGGCGCTTTTCAACTGGATATATGCACGTCACACGGGCGGCAAATTCCTGATCCGCATCGAGGACACCGATCGCGCGCGCCACAGCGAGGCAGCGGTGCAGGTGATCTTCGACAGCCTGAACTGGCTAGGCCTGACTCCCGACGCCGAGCCGGTGTCCCAGTTCGCCCGCGCCGACATCCATCGCGCCGTGGTTGGTGAGCTGGTGGAGCGAGGCTGGGCCTTTCGTTGCTATATGACCTCCGAAGAGGCCGACGCGGCCAAGGCCGTCGCTCGCGCCGAGGGCCACGCTCTGCGCTCGCCGTGGCGCGACCGCACGCCGGGGCCGGAGCAGGCCGACCAGCCCTTTGTCATCCGTTTCAAGACCCCCATGGATGGCGAGACGGTCATCGACGACCGGGTGCGCGGCGTTGTCGCCTTCCCAAACAAGGACCTGGAAGACTTTGTGCTACTGCGCACCGACGGAACGCCGATCTACAATCTGGCCGTCGCGGTCGACGACCACGACATGGGAATTACCCACGTCATCCGGGGCGAGGAGCATCTGAGCAATGCCGGGCGACAAATTCTGATCTACCAGGCGATGGGCTGGGAGCTTCCGGTTTACGCCCACCTGCCGCTGTTGGTCGGAGCTGACGGCGCCAAGCTTTCCAAGCGTCACGGCGCCATGACAGTCGGCGAATTCATCGCCGCCGGCTATCTGCCCGAGGCGGTGCGCAACTATCTGGCGCGGCTGGGCTGGGGCCATGGCGACGCCGAGATCTTTTCCGACGCCCAGGCGATCGAATGGTTCGACCTGAAGGATGTGGTCCGCTCCCCGGCCCGGCTCGACCTGGTCAAGCTCGAGCACATCAACAACCACTATATCCGCATCGCCGACCTCCCCCGCCTGACCGGTCTGGTCGCCCAGATCCACGCTGCCCGGGGCCTCGCCCAGAGCGAGGCGGACGACGCCGTTCTCGCCCGCGCCATCTCGCTGGTCAGGGAGGCGGCCAAGACCCTGCTCGATCTCGCCGAACTCACCCTGTTCGTGCTTAAAAAACGCCCGTTGGCCCTCGACGAGAAGACGCTGAAACTGCTCGACGAGACCACGCGCGGACTGCTGGGCCGCCTGGCCGCACAGCTGGCCGCCGAGGCCGAATGGGCCGCCCCGCCCCTGGGTAAAGCCTTGCGGGAGTTCGCTGAATCCGAAGGCGTCGGGCTCGGCAAGATCGGCCCGGCCTTACGCGGCGTCCTCTCCGGGGGCGCACCGGCGCCGGACCTCGCCAGCGCGCTCGAAGCGCTCGGGCGCGAGGAGTCTCTCGGTCGAATCGCGGACGCTCTTTCGCAAGTGCAGTAAGGCGCTATAAGGCTTGCCGAACCGCCTCTGGGCGCCCCCGCTTACGAAGGAATTTGGGCATGGCCGAAAGCGCAACGCTGATCATCGACAACAAAAGCTATGACCTGAATATCCTCAAGGGCACCGCCGGACCGGACGTGGTCGACGTGCGCACCCTCTACGCCAACGCCGACGTCTTCACCTTCGACCCCGGCTTCACCTCGACGGCCAGCTGCGAAAGCAAGATCACCTATATCGATGGCGACAAGGGCATTTTGCTGCACCGCGGCTACAACATCGAAGAGCTGGCCGAGAAGTCGAGCTTCCTCGAGGTTTGCTACCTGCTGCTGAACGGCGAGTTGCCTACAGCGCCGCAGTTCGAGGCGTTCGAGCACAACATCACCTACCACACCATGCTGCACGCCCAGTTCGACCGCTTCTTCGGCGGCTTCCGCAGCGACGCCCATCCGATGGCGATCATGACCGGGGCGGTCGGGGCGCTGTCGGCCTTCTATCATGACAGCATCAACGTCGATGATCCGAAGCAGCGCGAAATCTCCGCGCACCGGCTGATCGCCAAGATGCCGACCATCGCCGCCCGCGCCTACAAGTATTCCGTCGGCCAGCCGTTCGTGTCGCCCCGCAACGACCTGGGCTTCGCCGAGAACTTCCTGCGCATGGCCTTCAGCGTGCCGGCCGAGGACTGGGTGCCCAATCCCGTCCTGGTCAAAGCGATGGACCGGATCTTCATCCTGCACGCCGACCACGAACAGAACGCCTCGACCTCGACCGTGCGTCTGGCCGGCTCGTCGGGCGCCAACCCGTTCGCCTGTATCGCGGCGGGCATCGCCTGCCTCTGGGGCCCGGCTCACGGCGGAGCCAATGAAGAAGCGCTGAACATGTTGATGGAGATCGGCACCGTCGATCGCATCCCCGAATACGTGCAAGGCGTGAAGGACCGTAAATACCGGCTGATGGGCTTCGGCCACCGGGTCTACAAGAACTACGACCCGCGCGCGACCGTGATGCAGAAGACCTGCCACGAGGTGCTGGACGAGATCGGCGACAGCGACGACCCCTTGCTGAAGGTGGCGATGGAGCTGGAAAAGATCGCCCTGAACGATCCCTATTTCATCGAACGCAAGCTCTATCCGAACGTCGACTTCTATTCGGGCATCACCCTGAAGGCGATGGGCTTCCCGCCGGAGATGTTCACCGTGCTCTTCGCCGTCGCCCGCACCGTTGGCTGGATCAGCCAGTGGAAGGAAATGTTCGAAGATCCCCAGCGCAAGATCGGCCGCCCGCGCCAACTCTACACCGGCGCCCTGAAGCGCCCGTTCACCCCGATAGACCAGCGGGGCTAGGCCAGCAGGCCGCGCGCCTTCAGCATCCTGACCACCTCGTCGGCCGCCAGGTCGGCGGGGTTGGGGCCGCCGCGGCCCATCTTTTCCAGAATGGCGCTCTGGGCCGCGATCTGCCGTGCGCGCAGGGCCGGATCGTCCAGGCGCTCGCCGAGGGCCTTGGCCAGTTTCGGGCCGGTGCAGTCGTGCTGGATGAACTCCGGCGCGATGGGCGCATCGGCGGCGATGTTGAAAAGGGTCAGGAAGCGCAGGCGAACCAGCAGCCTCAGCACCTGGTAGCCGAGTTCGCCCGTGCGATAGGCTACCACCATGGGGCAACCGGCCATGGCCAGTTCGCTGGTCACGGTGCCGCTGCAGGCGAGCGCCACCGTCGCCGCCTTCATGGCGTCGAACTTGAGCATGTCGCCTTCGACGACTTGCGCCGGCGATCGCCAGGCGGCGACCTTGGCCTTGACCTCATCGGCCACGGTGGCGGCCGCGGGAACGACCACCCGCAACTCCGGCCGCTCGGTGGTCAGGCGATAGACGGCATCCTCGAACACCGGAGACAAGCGCTTGATCTCCGCCGGGCGGCTGCCGGGCAGGACGAGCAGGACAGGCTGGTCCGGCTCGGCCCCGATTTCGGCGCGCAGGCGGGCCGGATCGGCGCCGCTGAGGTCGAGGGCCAGAGCCGAGGCGCCGACGAAGGCGGTGGGAAGGCCCTCGGCTTCGAAATAGGGCGCGTCGAACGTGTGGATGGTCAGCAGATGGTCGACGGTCCTGGCCAGGGTTTTCGCGCGGCCGGGCCGCCAGGCCCAGACCTGCGGCCCGACATATTTGATCAGCGGCAAGTCGGGGGTCTGCCGCCGCAGCCGCTGGGCGACGCGCAAGGTGAAGCCCCAGGAATCGATCAGCACGGCGACGTCGGGTTTTTCGCGCCGCGCCAGCCGCGCGGTGTCGGCGACCCGTCCTACGATGCGCGGATAGGCCATCAGGCCCTCAACCGCGCCAAGGACGGAGATTTCGGCCAGATCGAACGGGCTTTCGACGCCTTCTCGGGCCATCGCGGACCCGCCGACGCCGACGAACCGGACCGCGTTCCCCAACCGCGCCCTCAAGGCCTTCGCCAGACCGGCGCCCAAGGCGTCACCGGACGCCTCACCGGCGACCAGCATCACCGTCAGAGGGCGGCTCACGTCGGCGCCACGCCCACGACGAACAGGCCCAGATCATCCGCCGTCTGAATAACGGCCGCCCGGTCGATGACCAACAGCGATCCGGCCTCGCCGACGATGCCGGCGAGGCCCGCGCGAGCGGCGCCCATCACCGTCGCCGGGCCGATGGCCGGCAGGTCGATGCGGCGGTCCTGGTTCGGCTTCACCGCCTTGGCCAGCACCCCGACCGGCGCGCCGCCGCTGGCGCGCAGCGCCTCGGGCAGTTCGGCGCAGCGGCGCAGCATGGCGTCGGTGCCCTCCTGCGCCTCGACTGCCAGCACCAAGCCGTTGGCGACCACAACGCCCTGGCCGATGTCCTGTTCGCCTAGAGCGCGGGCGGCGCGGATGGCCTTCTCGATATCGGCCGCGTGCCGCGCGGATGGCGCATGCTTGCCGAGCGCACCCACCGAAATCGTCAGACTACTGAGGACTTCATTGGCGCCTTCGACCACGAAACCCTCACGCTCGATCTCGTGCATGATCTGGCGGAGCAGGGCGTCGTCACCCTTGCGAGCGGCGGCGATGATGCCCGGCAGGGCCGCAAGGCCCCGCATGTCCGGTTTCAGGTTGGCGAAGTCGGGCCTTGGCACATGGCCGGCGAAACAGACCTGTTCGCAGCCTTCTTTCTTCAGGGCGGCGAAGACCTTGCCCCACTCGGCGACGCCGGCCTCGATACCGCGCGCCTCGGCGATCTCGGGATCCGCCAGGCCGCCCAGCCGCACCACGAAGATCGGCCGTTCCGCCGCCTCGCAGGCCCGGACGATCTCGACCGGAAGCCCCCCTGCCCCCGCGATCAGTCCAAGCTTGGCCATGGCGGCGTCAGACCTCGCGGGCGGGCATGCAGAGCGGCCGATTGGCGTCGGCGCGGATGAAGTCGATCACCTCCATCACCTCTGGCGCGGTGGCGAAGGTCTCGGCCACCTCGTCCACCCGCTCCTGGAATGAGCCTTCCTCGGCGAACAGCAGCCGATAGGCGACGCGCAGGGTGTTGATCTGCTCTCGCGAAAAGCCGCGCCGCTTCAGGCCGACAAGGTTCAGCCCTTCCAGGTGGGCGTGGTTGCCCCAGACATTGCCGTACGGAATGACGTCGCGCACGACCGTCGCCATGGCGCCGACAAAGGCGTAGCGGCCGATGCGGGTGAACTGATGCACGCCGGCCAGGCCACTGATAATAGCGAAGTCGCTGACCACGACGTGGCCGCCGAGCGTCGCCAGATTGATCATCAGCACCCGGTCGCCAAGGACGCAGTCGTGGGCGACATGCGCGCCGGTGTAGAAGGTGCAGTCCGAACCGGTGATCGTCACGCCGGTCCCGACGGACGAGCCGACGTTCATGGTGACGTATTCGCGGATCAGGTTGCGGTCGCCGATGACAAGGCGCGTGGCCTCACCATTGTGCGCCTGGTGCTGCGGCGGGCCGCCGAGGCTGGCGAACGGGTGCACGACGCAGTCCTCGCCGATCGTGGTCCGGCCTTCGACATTGACGTGGGACTGAAGGCGCGTTCGCGCGCCGATCGCCACCTCCGCCCCGACGATGCAGTAAGGGCCGATCTCGACGTCTTCGCCCAGCTGAGCGCGCGTATCGACGCTGGCCAGGGGATGGATCTTGGACATTCAGGTACGCTCGACAACCATGGCCATGAACTCGACCTCGCAGGCCAGATTTTCGCCGGCGAAGGCGCGGCCCTTGAACTGGGCGACGGTCGGGCGGGCTCGGATCACCTCGACCGGCATGCGCAGGACATCGCCGGGCCGGACGGGCGCGCGGAAACGGCACTTGTCCAGTGACATGAAGAAGATGCTTTTGCGCTCCAGGTCGAGCGCCATCGACTTGGACATCAGGACCCCGCCGGTCTGGGCGATGGCCTCGACGATCATCACGCCGGGCATGACCGGATAGCCGGGGAAGTGGCCGGCGAAGAAGGGCTCGTTCATCGCCACGTTCTTGATGCCGGTCAGCGTCTTGTAGGAGAGGAAATCCTCGGCCCGGTCGATCATCAGGAAGGGCGGCCGATGCGGGATCAACTGCAGGATCTCGTCGATATCGATATCAACCGGGGCGTCTTCCATCGCCAATGCCTCGCTCAAGCCTCGCTCCTCCGGCTGCGGCTGTTGACCATGCGGCTCACCCAGGCCACCTGGCGCCAAAACTGTCGGGCGCGAACCGCGGGCGCGCCGCCCCAGATCTCGCCGGCCGGGATGTCGCCCATGACGCCGGCCGCCGCCATGATCTGAGCGCCGGAGCCGATGGTGACATGGTCGGCGATGCCGGCCTTGGCCCCGAACATGACGCCGTCACCAACGATGGTGCTGCCGGAAAGGCCAACGCTGCCGCACAGGACGCAACTGCGGCCGAGCTGAACATTGTGGCCGATCTGGACCAGATTATCGATCTTGGTGTTCTCGCCGACGACCGTATCCTCCCAGGCCCCACGATCGATACAGCTATTGGCCCCGACGGTCACGCCGTCCTGCAGGATGACGCGGCCGAGCTGCGGCACGTCCATGGCCGCGCCATTGGAGGCGCCGACGCCGAAACCCGCCTCGCCGATCACCGCCCCAGCCAGGATGCGCACCCGGTCGCCGATCAGGGAAAAACCGATGCTGACGTTCGAGCCGATCGTGCAATCGCGTCCGATCGCGACGCCCGGCCCGATCGCTGTATTGGCCCCGATATGGCTGCCGGCGCCGATGCTGACGCCAGGGCCGATGACAACGCCAGGCGCCAGGATAACGCCATCCTCGACCGCGGCGCTCGGATGCACGCGCTCCAGCCCCGGCGGCATCAGCCGAGGCCGGTGCAGGCGCAGCGCCGCCTTGGCGTAGGCCATTCTCGGCTCTTTGGTGGTCAGGACCACCGCGCCGGGCGGCGCGAACTCCGCCTGGACCGGCGTGACAAAGATCGCTCCGGCCCTGGTCGTCTTCAGCGCCTCAAGATGGCGGTGGTCGGAGAGGAAGCCGACGGCGTCCGCGTCCGCCAGGCCCAAGGGCGCGACGAGGCTGAACGCCGCACCTCCGGCGGGCGATCCGGGGGCAAGGCTCGCCCCCGTGATCTCCATGAGCTCGCCGACGCCGACCGAGCCCAGGTCTTCAAAGAAACGCGAATCCGGCATGACGCCTTATCGGCCTTTTGGCGGCGTGCTGGAAAGACTTAGTCGCGTTCTAGTGGGCGGCCGCCGCGCCGGACTGGTCCAGGTGCTCGCGATCGAACTCGAACTGGGTGATCTTGGCGTTCAGGCCAGCGATCACCGTGGGGGTGATGTCCATGGAGGGTTCGGCTGCGAGGATGCCGGTGCCCGCCACGACGACGGAGCAGTTATGGGCGTGCGCCGCCTGCTGGAAGATCGGCGAGGCCTCTTGCAGGATGCGGGACTGGGCCTTCTGCGCGGTCTGGCTCATTTCCTCGCGGCGGACGGCGACGGTGCGCTCCAGATCGCGCTCGCGAGCGTTCAGGGCCGCGGCGCGCTGCTGCAGTTGCTCCTGCGAAAGGCTGGCGTGTTGCGCTTCCAGCGCCTTCTCGTCGTTCTGCAGGCTGGTGGTGTCGGCGGTGATCTCGGCCTGGGCGGCTGAATTCAGCTGCTGCAGGCGAGTGGCGACGTACTTGCCGACGGTGGAGGTGTAGACGATCGCCTCCTGGGACAGCACGCACATGCCGGCGATGGCCGGACCGGAGAGCGGCTCGGGCGCGGCGGCGGCGGCGCCTTGGGCCTGAGCCATCATGGGCGCGAAGGCCGCGATTGCGAGGACGCCCGCGAAGGCGACGCCGGATTTCTTAGTCATCATGTTCATTAGAACCTGGTTGAGGTGGAGAAGTTGAAGACCTGAGTCTTGTCGTAGCTCTGTTTAAGGATCGGCGCGGCAAGGTCGATACGAATCGGCCCGAGCGGCGATTTCCAGAACACACTTATGCCGGCCGACATCCGCAGGGCGAGGTCGTCCTTGACGAACGGGTCACTGATAAGGCTGCCGGCCGTGCGCTTGTCGGCGTTGTCGAGCAGGCCGAGCGTACCGATCTGGGCGAAGGCGGCGGTGTGGATGCCGTATTGTTCGGGCAGGCCGTCGGGGAAGGTCTCCTCGACGGTGCCGATCGCATAGAGCTTGCCGCCCAGCGCTTCCTGGCCGAGACCGGGCGTGGTGTCGCGCGGGCCGATGCCGGCAACCTGGAAGCCGCGGAAAATCGCGCCGCCGCCGTTGCCGCCGCCGGCGAAGAAGCGGTCGTTGATGCGCACGTCATCGCCGCCCCAGCCGCCGACATAGCCGATCTGGCTGGTGGCGCTGAGGATGAAGTCCGAGTTGAAGCCGTGGTACCAGCCGCCCTCGCCTACGGTCTTGACGTAGCGCACGTCGCCGCCGAGCCCGGCGAAGTCCTGGGTCAACGACACGTAGAAGCCGCGCGTCGGATTGATCGGGTCGTTCCGCTTGTCCCAGCGCAGCGTATAGCCGGGCGCCGAGGTGATGGTGGTGCCCTGCTGGGCGCAGATGATGGTCGAGAGCGTCGGCGTCGGGCCGCACTGGACCTCGGAGACCGAGACGTTGTCGGTGTGCAGCGAATAGCGCAGCTGCATGCTGAGGTAGGGGCTGAGCGGGAAGCCGACGTGCACGTCGCCGCCGATCGATTCGCTGACGTAGCCGGCGTATTGGGTGAAGTCGTAGCGGTAGCCGTAGAGGTCCCAGCCGGCGCTCATGTTGCGGTCCATGAACCGCGGCTCGGTGAAGGACAGGCTCAGCTGCTGGCGGATCGAACCCAGCGACAATTCGGCGCGGACGTCCTCGCCGCGACCGCGGAAGTTCCGCTCCGAGATGCCGATGTCGGTGACCAGCTTGTCGACCGATGAATAGCCGGCGCTGAACGACAGTTCCCCGGTCGGCTGCTCGGTCACCTTGACCTGCAGCACCGTCCGGTCGGGCGCTGAGCCCGGCGTCTGGGTGATGTCGACGTCCTTGAAGAAGCCCAGCGCCTTGACGTCGTTCTTCGAGCGGTCGACCAGCACACGGTTGTAGGCGTCGCCCTCGGAGAGCAGCAGCTCGCGGCGAATGACATAGTCGAGGGTCTGGGTGTTGCCGACCACATCGATGCGCTCGACATAGACGCGGGGGCCTTCCTTCACGTCGAAGCTGACGTCGACCGTATGGGTGGCGCGATTGGCGGTGTAGTGCGGCTCGACCTCCACGAAGGCGAAGCCGGCGGCGCCGGCGGCGAAGGTGAGCGCGTCGGTCGCCTGCTCGATCTTGTCGTCCTGATAGAGCTGGCCGGGGCGGATCGGCAGCAGCTGGCGCAGCACCTCGCCGTTCAGCTTCTTCAGCGCCGTGTTCACGGTCAGCTTGCCGAACCTGTACTGGACGCCCTCGTCCAGGGTGTAGGTGACCACGAAGCTGTTCTTGTCCGGCGCCAGTTCGGCCACCGCATTGACGATGCGGAAGTCGTAGTAGCCGCGGTTGCGATAGTATTTGCGCAGCTGTTCCTGGTCGTAGTCGATCCGGTCGGGGTCGTAGTTGTCGTTGGTGCTGAGGAAACGGTAGTAGCGGCTTTCCTTGGTGGTGATCACCCCGCGCAGGTCGGTGGCCGAGAAGTGCTTGGCGCCGACGAATTCGATTCGAAGAATGCCGCTCTTCGGCCCTTCGTTGATTGCGAAGATCAGGTCGACCCGTTTTTGCGGCAGGGCGACGATCTGCGGCGTGACGGTGACCGAGATACGCCCGGAGCGGCGATAGAGCTCGACGATGCGCTGCACGTCGGCCTCGACCTTGGCCTTGGTGTAGATGCCGCGCGGGCGCACCTGCACCTCGTCGCGCAGCTTGTCGTCCTTGATGTTCGAATTGCCCTCGAACACCACCTGATTGATGATCGGGTTCTCGACCACGTTGACCACCAGGTCGCCGCCCTGCAACTCGACGCGCACGTCGGCGAAGAGGTCGGTGCGGAACAGGGTCTTGATCGCCGCGTCGATCTGGGCGGCGCCGACAGTGTCACCCACCTGGATGGGCAGATAGGCCAGGATGGTCTCGGTCTCGATCCGCTCATTGCCCTGGACAACGATGCGCTGGAC
>FSWT01000692.1_pt1 | contig 20685 bp, 22 predicted proteins | sample 1638051 | NCBI WGS metagenome assembly FSWT01 (sample SAMEA3914788, study PRJEB12502) | metagenome | biome: forest; material: soil | place: Canada | collected 2011-07-03 | depth 0.1 m
GACCCCTTCCCGGCGCAGCCGCAGGACAAGGACTACACAACGGGCCTGGACGCGGGCGTCAAAGGCCTGAAGGTCGGCCTGGTCATGAAATTTGGCGATGTCTTTCTCGATCCGGAAGTCGAAGCTCGGATTACTGCGGTCGCGAAGACATTCGAGGATCTGGGCGCGGTGGTCGAGCCTATCTCCGCGCCGCCTCTAAGCGCGCAGGCAGGACAGGTTTTCGTCGTGCATTGGTTCTCGGCCCTGCAGCGTCTGTTGCAGCTCTATCCAGCCGACCAGCACGACCAGTTCGATCCGGGCCTGCTGCAACAGGCTCGCATCGGCGAGCAATACCCGGTGCAGACCCTGGTCGACGCCATGGTCGCGCGCCGGGAGCTATCCACGGCCTGGAACCTGCTGTTCACCGACTACGACCTGGTGATCTCGCCGACCTTGAATGTCCTTGCATTCCCGGTCGGTCAGCCCTTCCCCGCCGGCCCGGACGGCAATCCCAATACAGGCTGGTCGAACACGGCGCTGTTCAACCTGACCCGACACCCGGCGATCACCACCCCGGCGGGTCTCGGCGCCTCCAGACTCCCCGTGGGCCTGCAGATCGTGGCCGCCCACTACCGCGACGACCTCGTGCTGCAAGCCTCCGCCGCGCTCGAGGCCGCCCAGGCCCGTACGTTCCCGGCGCTGCCGGCGTCGTAGCCACAGCGCCCCGACGCACTCAGAAATTCTCACGAAAACTCCGGGCGGCGCCAAGGAACAGTGCGCGCACTTCCGCCAACCTTAGGTCAAACGAAGGTTCGGAAGATGAAGGCCAAATGGGTCCAAACCGTCGCCGGCGCGGTCATCGTCGCCTGTCTCGCCGCGTCGGTTGCGCCGGCCCAGGATCCTGCGCCGCCGCCGCCGACTGAGGAGCCCGCCGCCACACCGGCGGATCAGTCGGCGCCGCAAACCCCGCCGCAATTCGCGCCCGGCCAGCTCGACCAGGAGCTGGCGCCGATCGCCCTCTATCCCGATGGGCTCCTCGGCCAGGTTCTGATGGCGGCGAGCTATCCCGTGGAGGTGGTCGAGGCCGACCGCTGGTTGCAGGAGCCGGCCAACGCCACGCTCATGGGTGATCCACTGGCGGCGGCGCTCGACCAGCAAAGCTGGGACCCCAGCGTGAAGTCCTTGGTCGCCTTCCCGCAGGTCCTGAACATGATGAACGGCCAGCTCGACTGGACCGAGAGCCTCGGCGAAGCCTTCATCGCCGATCCAGACGCCGTCATGGATTCGGTCCAGCGTTTGCGCCGCCAGGCGCAGGCGGCCGGCAAGCTGCGCTCGGGCGCGCAGGAAACCGTGACCGATCAGGATGGCGAGATCACCATCGACCCGGCCAGCACGCAGACCGTCTATGTCCCGGACTATGAACCGAGCGTCGTTTACGGAGACTGGGATTATCCCGACTGGCCGGCGGATTATTTCCCCGACTATTGGGGCGACTGCTCATTCGACGACTTCGGCTACTGCTGGTTCGGCGAGCCCTTCCTCATCCCCTTCTGGGGCTGGGACCATTGGGACTGGCGCCATCACCACCTCGACATCGACCGCGGTCGGTTCACGCGGCTGAATGGCGGCCACCCGCCGACCGGCGCGGGCAGCACTTGGGAACACGACCCTACCCATCGAGGACACGTCCCCTATCAGTCGACCGCGACACGCGCGCGGTTCCAAGGAGCCCCGGACCATCCGGACGCCGTCGCCGCTACGCGCGGATTTCCGGCCCGGGCTGGCGATAGCGCGCCGGCGACCTCGCACATGCCGCCGGCCTTCCAGTCCTACGGGGCGGGCGACGACGTCAGGGCTGAAGCGGACAGGGGGGAGGCCAGCCGGGCCACGATGCCGAGCTTCGGAGGATTTTCGCACGGTGGCGGCTTCGGAGGCTTCGCGCACGGCGGTGGCGGCTTCGGGGGATTTCATGGCGGCGGCTTTGGAGGATTTCACGGCGGCGGCGGTGGAGGCCGGCGATGAGCGACCGTCCTGGACGCCCAAAAACGAACGGAAAAGCCATGATCAGTGATAGCCGAGCCAAATCGAAGCCGCAGCGCTGGACAATGCGGTCGGCGGTCGTTCTGTCGATCTCGCTGCTGAGCCTTGGCGAGGCTTCATCCGGGCTGGCGGCCCAGCGGGGCGGAGAGACGTTCGCCTCGCCGGAAAAGGCGGCGCAGGCGCTCGCCGCCGCCTGGCGCGGAGGCCGCGCCGGCGACCTGCTCGAGATCTTCGGCCCCGCGGGCCAGCCCCTGGTCAGGTCAGGCGATCCGATCGCCGAGGCGAACGCAAGGCGGCGATTTGCGACCTTCTATGACCAGCGCCATCGGATCGACCGCGGCGGCGGCGGCGAAGCCATCCTGGTCATCGGCTATGAGGATTGGCCCTATCCGATCCCGATCGTGCCGCAAGGGTCAGGATGGCGGTTCGACGTCAAGGCGGGCGCCGAGCAGATCCTGAACCGCCGCATCGGTCGCAACGAGCTGAACGCCATCGCGGTCGCCCGCGCCTATGTCGAAGCCCAGCGCGATTATGCCGCCAAGGACCCGCTGCGCAGCGGGGTCCATGAGTATGCTCAGCAGCTGGCCAGCACCCACGGAAGGTGGAACGGCCTTTATTGGCCGGCCTCGGCCAGCGCGGGCCAAAGCCCGCTCGGGCCGCTCGTCGCCACGGCCGAGGCGAAGGGCTATCCCGCGCCGCCGCCAACGGCGGGCGCCCGCACCCCCCTGGAGGGCTACTATTTCCGCATTCTTACGGCGCAGGGCCCGCAGGCGCCCGGCGGGGCCAAGAACTATGTAGTGGGCGGCCACATGACCAGCGGCTTCGCCCTGATCGCCTTTCCCGCCAGGTGGGGCGACTCCGGGGTGATGACCTTCGTCGTCAATCAAACCGGCATCGTATTCGAGAAAAACCTCGGGCCCGAAACCACCGGCGCCGCCCGCCGCATCACCGCCTACAACCCCGACCGGAGCTGGAAGATCGCCCAGCCATGACGGCTGCGCCGGCGCTGACGATGCAGGCCGCCCGGGAAGACGATCGATCGGATCGGCGAAATACATGCGTGGCGGAGAGGGGGGGATTCGAACCCCCGATACCCTTGCGGGTATGCCGCATTTCGAGTGCGGTGCTTTCAACCGCTCAGCCACCTCTCCTTAAGGGGTCGTTTTGGACACGCGTGAGCGGCCCTGAGCGCGGGCGCGGAAGCTAGCGACGAGGCGCGGGTTTCGCAAGCCCGCATCGCCGGGCGCGGCGACCCATGTTTTGCCTGGCCCGCGCGCCTATATTGCCTGTCGATGGCGCTGAAACCGGAAACCCTGCTCTGCCCGCGGCCCGAGGGTCTCTACTGCGCGCCCGGCGACTTCTTCGTCGATCCGGTGCGGCCGGTGGATCGGGCGGTGATCACCCACGGCCATTCCGACCATGCCCGCGCCGGCCATGGCGTGGTGCTGGCCACCCAGGCCACGCTGGACATCATGCGCGTGCGCTATGGCGACGACTTCGCCGGCCAGACCCAGCCCCTGGCCTACGGCGAAATCGTCAACCGCAGCGGCGTCGAGGTCAGCCTGGCCCCGGCCGGCCACGTGCTGGGCTCGGCGCAAGTTGTGGCGCGCTGGAAGGGTATGACCATCGTCGTCTCCGGCGACTACAAGCGCCGGCGCGATCCCACCTGCCTGCCGTTCGAGCCCGTCCCATGCGACGTCTTCGTCAGCGAGGCGACCTTCGCCCTGCCGGTCTTCCGTCATCCGCCCGACACCGAGGAGATCGCCAAGCTGATCCGGTCGGTGGAGCAGTTCCCTGAGCGCACCCACCTCGTCGGCGCCTATGCGCTCGGAAAGGCGCAGCGGATCATCCGGCTGCTGCGCGAGGCCGGCTACGACAAGACCCTCTATGTCCATGGCGCGCTGGAGCGGCTGAACGCGCTTTATGAAAGCCACGGCGTGGACCTAGGGCCGATCGAGCCCGCCACCAGCGACAAGGGCGACGACCTGGCTGGCGAGATCGTCATCGCCCCGCCCTCGGCCATCGCCGATCGCTGGTCGCGCCGCTTCGCCGACCCGGTCGGGGCCTTTGCGTCGGGCTGGATGCGGGTGCGCGCGCGGGCGCGGCAACAGGGGGTGGAGTTGCCCCTGGTCATTTCCGACCACGCCGACTGGGACGAGCTGACCGGCACCATCGCCGAACTGGCCCCCGGCGAACTCTGGATCACCCACGGCCGCGAAGAGGCCCTGGCCAGATGGGCCGAGCTGAACGGCATAGCGGCAAGGCCGCTGTCGCTGGTAGGCTATGAGGACGAGGACGCTTAGGCCGCGGCCGCCAGCACCCGAAACGTTCCCCTCGCCCGCGCCACCATCTCGCCGTCAGCGGTGATCTCGGCCTCGGCGAAACAGATGGTGCGGCCAGGGCGGACGTAGGTGGTTTCGAAGGCCAGCCACTGGCCGATCTCGGCCCTGCCGACATAGTCGACGCCCAGCGAGATGGTGACGAGGCCGCCCGACGCCGCGCCGTCGTGGGTGAGCACCGCCCCGCACGACAGGCCCATGGCGTTGTCGGCCAGGGCCGCGATCAGGCCTCCGTGCAGGAAGCCGCGGGAATTGGTGTGCGGCGCCCCGACGACCAGGCCGAGCACGGTCCGGTCCGCGAGTTTGCGCGCATAGAGCGGCTCCCACGGATCGGTCAGCGGGCTTTTGCGAACGTGGGGCTCGAACCCCTCCGGCAAGGTCGCGGCCATCTCATTACCCCTTGGTTCATACAGACGTTTTAAACGATCGTATGATGCCGGCAAAGAGACGGCCGCGACACCTTGTCGTGATCAGGCGGCCTGAAGCTGGGTCGCCCGCTCCAGCGCGCCGGTGAGAGCCTTTTCGCGATGCTCCGGCCCGACCTGGATGCCTTCGGCGACAATGAATTCCAGGTTGGTGACGCCGATGAAGCCGAAGACGGTGCGCAGGTAGGTCTCCAGGTGCTCCGCCGCCTCGGCCGGCGCGCCGGGGCCATAGAAGCCGCCGCGCGAGATGGCGATGATCACCCGCTTGTCGCCGGCCAGGCCCTCGGGCCCATTCGCGCCGTAGCGGAAGGTCTTGCCGGCGATCAGGATGCGATCGATCCAGGCCTTGAGCTGGGTCGGGATGGTGAAATTGTACATCGGCGCGCCGATGACCACGATGTCCGCGCCGAGGAACTCTTCCAACGCCGCCTGGCCGGCCGCGACTTCGCTTTGGATGGCTTCGGAGCCGCCTGCGCCGTTGGCGGCGGCCAGGTGCTCGCCGCTGAGGTGCGAAAGCGGCGCGGTCGCCAGATCGCGACGGACGATTTCGAGACCGGGCGTCGCGGCTTGCAGGCGCTCGACGACGGCTGCGGAGACCTGGCGGCTGACCGAGTTGGGGCCCAGCACGCTGGCGTCGACATGGAGAAGTTTCATGGGTGTGACCTTCGGTATAGATTTGTGACTTGAGCTATATGAGTGACCACCCATATCGGTCGCAAGGAGGCACAAGTTTGGAACCCGGGCACACAAAGGTGACTGCCATCCCCCACGATCCGCAGAGCTCCGACTGCCGCGCGGTCAGTCAGGTTCTGGCTCGCGTCGGCGACAAATGGAGCGTCCTGATCGTCACCCTGCTGGGCGAGGGGCCGCGGCGTTTCAACGAGATCAAGCGCATGGTCGGCGGCATCTCCCAGCGCATGCTGACCCTGACCCTGCGCGGACTCGAGCGCGACGGGCTCGTCACCCGCACCGTCTTCCCGACCGTGCCGCCGCGGGTGGATTACGAGCTGACCGATCTCGGGCGCTCGCTGCGGACTCCAGTCGAGGCGCTGGGCAAGTGGGCCCGCGAACAGCAACCGCAGATCCAAGCGGCGCAGAAGCGCTTCGACGCACGCGTCGGCGAGCCCTAAGCCCGCCCCGCCTCATGCGCGCCTTCGCCAACCTGCTCGACCGGCTTTCCTTCACCCGGTCGCGGAACGCCAAGCTGGTGCTTGTGCGCGACTATCTGGCCGGGACGCCGGATCCGGAGCGTGGCTGGGCGCTGGCGGCCCTGACCGGCGAGCTCAGCTTCGATGCGGCCAAGCCGGCCTTCATCAGGAAGGCGGTCGAGGCGCGGATGGACCCGGAGCTGTTCCGCTGGTCCTACGACTATGTCGGCGACCTGGCCGAGGCCGTCTCCCTGGTCTGGCCGGCCAGGCCCGGCGCCAATCGCGAGCCGGACCTTTCCGAGGTGGTCGACGCCCTGCGCACCGCTTCGCGCCGCGAGGTGCAGCAGCTGATCGAAACCTGGCTGGACGCGCTGGACGCCGACGGCCGCTGGGCGCTTTTGAAGCTGCTCACCGGCGGCCTGCGGGTCGGGATCTCGGCGCGCCTGGCCAAGCAGGCCGCCGCCGACATGGGCGACGTCGCCGTTTCCGATGTCGAGGAGGTCTGGCATGGGCTGACGCCGCCCTACGACGACCTCTTCGCCTGGCTGGAGGGCAGAAGCGAGCGGCCGAGCGCCAACGCCCACGGTCGCTTCCGGCCGGTGATGCTGGCCCAGGCCATCGACGAGGCCAGCGATTTCGCCAAGCTCGATCCGGCCGATTACGCCGCTGAATGGAAGTGGGACGGCATCCGCGTCCAGGCCGTGAACGAGAGTGGCGTGCGGCGGCTTTACAGCCGCACCGGCGACGACATTTCCGGCGCCTTTCCGGACGTCCTGGAGGCGCTGGACTTCGAAGGCGCCATCGACGGCGAGCTCTTGGTGCTACGCGACGGCCGCGTGGCGCCGTTCGGCGACCTGCAGCAGCGGCTGAACCGCAAGACCATCGAATCCGCCCTGATCGCCGCCCAGCCCGCCGGCATTCGCGCCTATGACATCCTGGCCGAGGGCGGCGTCGATGTGCGCCACCTGCCCTTTGCCGAGCGCCGCCAACGGCTCGAGGCCTTCATCGGCGCGCTGAACGAGCCGCGCATCGACCTTTCGCCCATGCAGCCCTTCGAAAGCTGGGAGGCGCTGGCCGCCCTGCGCGCCGACCCGCCGGCCGGCGACGCCCAGGCGGCCGAGGGTGTGATGCTGAAACGCTGGGATTCGATCTATGAGGCCGGTCGGCCGAAGGGGCCGTGGTTCAAGTGGAAGCGCGATCCCTACCTGGTCGACGCCGTCCTGATGTACGCCCAGCGCGGCCACGGCAAGCGCTCGAGCTTCTATTCCGACTACACCTTCGGGGTCTGGCACGAGGGCGCCCTGACGCCGATCGGCAAGGCCTATTTCGGCTTCACCGACGAGGAACTGAAGGCGCTCGACAAGTTCGTCCGCGACAACACCATCGATCGGTTCGGACCGGTGCGTTCGGTGAAGGCCAATCGCGATTTCGGCCTGGTGCTCGAGGTGGCGTTCGAGGGGTTGCAACGCTCGCCGCGGCACAAGTCGGGTGTCGCCATGCGCTTTCCGCGCATCAGCCGCATCCGCTGGGACAAGCCTGCGGGTGAGGCGGACGAGCTTTCCACCCTGGAGCGGATGCTGGCCGCCATCGAGGCCGGTCGCGCGCCCGGTCGTGAACCTTGAAACTGACTTAAAGCCAAGCCGCCGCGCCTTGCGCTAGAAAAGGTCGTGGCCGACTCATCCGCCCCGCCCCTGTCCGCCCTGCCGGACCCGCCGCCGCAGCCACTGGGCGCGGTGCGGGCCGGCGTCGACGCCCTCGTCAGCGGCGGCCCCGACAACTGGCGCATGTTCTTCGAGGCGGTCGGCCAGCTCGCCGTCAGCCTGGTCATCGCCGCCCTGATCCTAGTCTTCACCCTCTGGCTGTCGGGATGGGCGGCGCGGCTTACCCGGCGCGCGGTCGGGCGGCTGCAGCGCAACGGCGCGCCGGACGCCACCTTGCAGGGCTTTATGGCCTCGCTGGTGCGCTGGATCGTCATCATTGTCGGGCTGATGGCGGTGCTGGAACAGCTCGGGGTGCGCACCACCTCGATCCTGGCGGTGCTGGGCGCAGCCTCGATCGCTATAGGCCTGGCCCTGCAAGGGGCGCTGTCCAACGTCGCGGCCGGGGTGATGATCCTGATCCTGCGCCCCTACCGCGTCGGCGACACGGTCGAGGTCAACGGCAAGGTCGGCACGGTCAAGCGGCTCGATCTCTTCATGACCGCGCTGGCCGACCCGGACAATCTGGACATCTATGTGCCGAACGGAAAGGTCTTCGGCGACACCATCATCAACTACTCCAGCCCGGCCTATCGGCGGATGGAGCTGAATTTCAGCCTCGACTACGACCATGACCTCGATCACGCCCGCGCTGTGCTGCTTGAGTGCGCCACCGCCGATCCGCGCATCCTGAAGACGCCGGAGCCCTGGTGCCAGGTCACCGCGCTCGCCGAGCACTCGGTCACCGTCACCCTGCGCGCCTGGGCCAAGCTCGACGTCTATTGGGATGCGCGCTTCGACCTGTTGCAGCGGGCCGGCGAGGCCTTGCAATCGGGCGGCCTGGAGCATCCCTATCCGCACCAGACGGCGGTTGTGAAAGCGCCGAGAGCGCCGTCAGCGACCGTGCCGGGCGACACAGCGCCGCCCTCCGCCAGCGGTCGAAAATCGCGTCCCGACGCCAGCGAGACGCCGTCGCAGGACGGAAGCTGAAGAATTCGGTTTCGCTGAAACCAAGCGGGCCTAAAGTCGTTCGACGTTCAGGGATGAACCCGGCCTGAACGGCAGCTTTCAGTTAGGGTTCAGGCGGGGACACCCAGACTGAAACTCCTGGCCCAACCTGGCCGTGGAAGACTACGGAGACTTCAATGCTCGACAGGCTCAAAACCACCCTCCTGATCGCCGGACTGACCACCGCCCTTGGCGGTGCGTCGGCGGTCTCGGCGGGAATCGTCACTGAGAACGCCGTCGCCAACGCCGCGGTGACGCCGGCTCTCCTCGATAACGGCGTCAGCTATGCCGGCGAGGCCGGACAACTCGAAAAGACCCAGTGGTTCTACGGCGGCCGCAACTATTGCTGGTACGGCGGCGGCTGGCAGGGCCCCGGCTATTACTGGTGCGGGTATGCGTGGCGTCGCGGCCTTGGCTGGGGCGGCCCGATCGGCTGGCGCGGCTGGGGCGGCGGCGGCTGGCGCGGCGGCGGTGGCTGGCACGGCGGCGGCGGTTGGCGCGGCGGTGGCGGCTGGCACGGTGGCGGCGGCGGCTGGCACGGCGGCGGCGGCGGCTGGCACGGCGGTGGCGGCCACGGCGGTGGTCACCACCACTAACAACGACCTCTAAAACCCGTCATCGCCAGCTTATGCCGGCGATGACGGGGCTTTAGCTTTCTTTAGGCCTGCAGCGGATTCCACGCCGGCTTGGCGGCGCCGTTTGACGGGCCCTTGCCGCCTCCGCCGCCACGGCGACGATTGCGGTTCGGCTGGCCCTGGCCCCCACCACCCTGATGGCCGTTGGGGCGATGGTTGTGCGGCTTGGCCGAGCGGTGCTGGCCGTTCTGGCCGCGCGGCTTGGCCTGCGGCAGCGACTGTTCGGCCGAGGGGCCGGAGGTGGTCGCCGCGGTGATCGCGCCCAGCACCTTGTCGTTGCGACGATCGAACGACGGGATGGTCTGGCGCGTCAGCTTCTGGATGTCCTTCAAAAGCCCGCGTTCGTCATCGGCGCAGAAGCTGATGGCGATGCCCGCCGCGCCGGCGCGCGCGGTGCGGCCGATGCGGTGGACATAGGCCTCCGGCACCTGCGGCAGCTCATACTGGATCACGTGGCTGACCCCGTCGACATCGATGCCGCGCGCGGCGATGTCGGTGGCGATCAGGGCGCGGACCTGGCCGGACTTGAACGAGGCCAACGCCCGTTCGCGCTGCGGCTGGGTCTTGTCACCGTGGATGGCCGCCGCCGTGACGTCGGCCTGCTCCAGATACTTGGCGACCCGGTCCGCGCCGCGCTTGGTGCGGGTGAAGACCAGGGCGCGGGTGATCGACTTGTCCTCGAACAGTTCGGCCAGGAGGGCGCGCTTGCGCGGGCCTTCGATGAACAGCAGGCTTTGCTGCACCTTCTCGACCGTAGTGGCCGCGGGCGCGACGCGCACCTCGACGGGGTCGACCAAGAGTTCGCCGGCCAGCTTGCCAATCTCGCCCGGCATGGTCGCCGAGAAGAACAGGTTCTGCCGTTGGCGGCTCATCTTGGAGACGATGCGCCGGATCGGCTGCAAAAAGCCGAGGTCGAGCATCTGGTCGGCCTCGTCCAGCACCAGGATCTCGGTTGAGGAAAGGTCGGCGTGGCGCTCGGCGATGTGGTCGATCAGGCGGCCGGGCGTGGCGACCAGGATATCGACGCCGCCCAGCAGGGCCTTGATCTGCGGGCCGTACTTGGCGCCGCCGAACACCACCGCGACGCTCATGCCCATATGGGCGCCATAGGTGCGGAAGCTCTCGGCGATCTGGGTGGCCAGTTCGCGGGTCGGCGAAAGCACCAGGCATCGCGCGCCCTTGCGGGGCGCGGGCTTACGGTCTTCGGCCAGCCGATGCAGGATCGGCAGGGCGAAGGCGGCGGTCTTGCCAGTGCCGGTCTGGGCGATGCCCAGAAGGTCGCGGCCGAGCATGACGCTGGGGATGGCCTTGGCCTGGATCGGCGTCGGCGTGACATAGCCCTCGGCGGCCAGCGCTTTCAGGAGCGGCTTGGCAAGGCCGAGGTCGGTGAATTGAGTCACTTGGATGATAGTCTTTCATATGCGGCAACGCGCGGACCGCATCGTGCGGCCGCGACGGGCGCGGGTGGCAAACGCCCCGCGTGACCTGGGCGATCGATTGGTGGATTCAGAGGCGCTCGACAGGCTGGGACTTTAGGTAAGTCCCCTCACGCGGCTGGAGCGCCGGATATCACGCCCTGGCTTTCGGCCGGGGCGAGCGCGCCTCACATCGGCGCAAAAGCCTTGAAAGTCAAGTCACGGGCCGTAGCGCGGTCGGTGAGGCGAGCGCTATAACCCGCAAATGGCCGATAACGATCCCAAGATGACGCCCCGCCAGTTCGGCATCTTTTCCGAATGGTTTGTCGAAGTCACCTGGCCCAGCGGGCACAAGGACAAGGTCTCGGCCTTCGCCAGCGAGGCCCACGCGCGCGGCTGGATCGAAAAGGAATCCAAGGGCTGGATCGCCGATATGCGCGATCCGCGCCGCTAGTCTAGCGGTGTAGGACGAGGTGCAGCACGATCGGCGTCGCGGCGCTGACCGCGGCGACAAACGAGGCGGTGACGACGGCGACGAAGGCATAAGCCGCCGCCAGCAGCAGGAAGAAGGTCTGACGATTGGCCGGCGCGCCGCGGACCAGCCGGTCTCGCTCCAGCCAAAAGCCCGCGCCGACAATCAGCAGCGCGCCGACGATCAGCAGCCACAGGGGCGTGTGCAGGAAGTGGGTAAGGACGCCCCAGAGGACGGCCGCGACAAGGGCGTAGATCATGCGGCCGCCCTCTAGCACAGCTTGACGGCTCGACGTCCCGGAATTTCAGGCGCCGCCGGCGGCGCGGCGGACCAGCCACCAGCGCCGCAGCGCGACCGCGGTCCAAGCGATCTCGACCGCCCCGAACGGCCAGGCGCCCTGAAGGAAGCCGTAGACCGAGGCCATGGCGCAGGTAACGGCGAAGCCCAATGTCCACCAGTTGGACCGGGCCTCGAGCGCGTAGCAGACCAGGCAGCCGACCACTGAAGCGAGGCCAAACAGCGTCAGGGCGTCCAATGCCATTTATCGACCTCTCGTGTCGGCCCGGGGCATAGTGGTTCGTCCTTCGAGCAGAAACGGACCGATCCCATGCTCTACGCCATCCTCTGCTACAACGATGAAAGCGCCGTCTGGTCCTGGAGCAAGGCCGAGGAGGACGCCTGTATGGCGCGCCTCGCCGCGGTCCAGGAGAAGCTCGTCGAACAGGGCAAACTCGGCCCGGTGGCGCGGCTGATGCCGACCACAGCGGCGACCACATTGCGTAAGGACCGCGAGCCGCCCCTGGTCATCGACGGGCCGTTCGCCGAGACCAAGGAGCAGCTTCTGGGCTTCTACGTGGTCGACTGCGCGGCGCTGGAGGAAGCGCTGGAGGTCGCCCGCGATCTCGGCCGGGCCAATCCCGGCGGCGCCTACGAGATCCGCCCGCTGGCCGCCTTCCGCCCCGGAAGCTTCGAAGGATGAGCGACCTAGCCTGGATCGATGCGGCCCTCACCGCGGCCCGTCCCCAGGCGGTCGGCGCGCTGCTGCGCTATTTCCGCGACCTCGATATGGCCGAGGAGGCGTTTCAGAACGCCTGCGTGCGCGCCCTGAAGACCTGGCCCGAGAACGGTCCGCCGCGCGATCCCCCCGCCTGGCTGATCATGGCCGGGGCCAACCCGGGCATCGAGGCGGCCCGCCGCGCCCGCAAACAGACGCCGCTGCCGCCGGAAGAGGTGATCTCAGACCTGGGCGACGCCGAGGACGCCCTGGTCGAGCGGCTGGACGGCGCCCACTACCGCGACGACATTTTGAGGCTGCTTTTCATCTGCTGCCATCCGGACCTGCCGGCGGCGCAGCAGATCGCGGTGGCGCTGCGCATCGTGTCGGGCCTCACAGTCAAGCAGATCGCCCGCGCCTTCCTGGTCGGCGAAAGCGCCATGGAGCAGCGCATCACCCGCGCCAAGGCCCGCATCGCCGGCGCTGGCGTGCCGTTCGAGACGCCCGGTCCGGCCGAACGCGCCGAGCGGCTCGGCGGGGTGGCGAAGATGCTCTATCTCCTCTTCAACGAGGGGTATTCGGCGGGCAGCGGCGAGGCGCCGGCCCGCGCGCCGCTCTGCGACGAGGCGATCCGGCTCGGCCGGATTTTGCTGCGGCTATACCAGGCCGAGCCGGAGATCATGGGCCTGGTCGCCCTGATGCTGCTGCAGCACGCCCGGACCCCGGCCAGGTTCGATGCGGCCGGCGAGATCGTGCTGCTGGACGACCAGGACCGGAGCCTCTGGAACGGCGAGATGATCGCCGAGGGCCTGGCGCTGATCGACAAGGCCATGCGCCATGCGCGTCCTGGCCCCTATCAGGTCCAGGCGGCGATCGCGGCCCTGCACGACCGCGCCGCGCGCCCCGAACACACCGACTGGGCGCAGATCGACCGGCTCTACGCCAACCTGGAGGTTATGCAGCCCTCGCCCGTCGTCACGCTCAACCGCGCCGTGGCCGTGGACAAGGTGCGGGGGCCGGCAGACGCCCTGGCCATGATCGAGCCCCTCGGCGAACGCCTCTCCGGTTATTTCTATTTCCACGGCGTCCGCGGCGCCTTCCTGCTGCGGCTCGGCCGCACCGACGAGGCCCGCATCGCCTTCAACCGCGCCATCGCCCTGGCCAACACTCCGGGCGAAGCCGCCCACATCCGCATGCAGCTCGATCGGCTTATGAAGGATGCAGCGGCGGCCGGCTGACCTATTCCGCCGCCTTCACCTCGTCCAGCTCGGCCATCACCTCGTCGGTGTGGCGACCCAATGGCGGTGGGTCGCGGCGGATCGAGACCGGGGTCTTGGAGAAGCGCAGGCCCGGCTTCATGGCGCGGTAGGCACCCTCGCCTTCCAGCTCACGAGTTTCGAACAGGGTCTGGCTGAGCTGCGGATCGTCGAACAGTTCGTCCGGCCGGTTGGCGCGCATGCCGGGGATGGAGTTTTCGAAGCACAGCACCATCCATTCGGCGGTGGTATGGGCCGCGGCCGCCTCGTCCATCATGGCGTGGTACTCAGCCACCCGCTCGGCCCCGGACGTCTTGGAGGTGAAGCGCTCGCTCTCATAGGCGTCCGGAATGCCGCCCAGCGCCATGAATTTGGCCGACTGCCTGCGGTCGGCCGGTGCGACCGCGAGGTAGCCGTCCTTGGTCTTCAGCGGCCGGCGATAGGGGGTGATGGTGGTGGTGTGGCCGAAATGGCCGGTCGGCGGGATGTACGTCTCGTTGTAGAGGTGCTCGGCCATCAGGAAGCCGGTGAACACCTCCAGCATCGGCACGCAGACATATTGTCCCTCGCCGGTGCGCTCCTTGTGGCGCAGCGCCGACAGGGTGGCGATGACGGCGAAGAGGCCGCTGGTCTTGTCGGCGATGATCGTCGGCAGCGGCCGGAAGGTCGCGTCGGGCTCGACCATGGCGTTCAGCCCGCAGGCGCCCGAGGCGGCCTGGATCAGGTCGTCGAAGGCCTGCCGCCCGGCGTAAGGCCCCGCCGGATCGAACCCCATGGCCTCGACATAGATGATGTCCGGCTTGACCTTGGCGACCTCGTCATAGGCGAAGCCCAATCGGGCGATCGAGTCCGGCCGCATATTGTGGATGAAGATGTCGGCGGTGGCGATGAGCTGGCGCAGCGCCGCGCGGCCGGCCTCGTCCTTCAGGTCCAGCGTCACCGAGCGCTTGTTGCGATTGAAGGCGACGAACATCGGCCCCATGGTCGGCGAGTTGGGCGCCTTGCCCGAGGTGCGCTGGCGGTCGCCCGACGGCTCCTCGACCTTGATCACGTCGGCGCCCAGGTCGCCAAGGGTCTGGGTCGCGTAAGGCCCGAGCACGAACTGGGTCAGGTCGACGATGCGCACGCCGGCCAGCGGCCCCGCGGCCCGCTCACCCTGATCGGTGGTCTTGCTCATCGCTCGCTCCCTGCTGGCGGTCTTGGGAAAGATCGGTAGGCGAGGATAGGCTCGCGGTCCAGCCATCGGCCAATGCGGCCGTGTCGGATCAAGTCCACGGAGGTCGTCCGCAGGCCACGACTTCGCCCCCTAAACCCAACCGATCGCCGCCGCGGAACAGCCACGCTGGCCGCACGTTGTTTGCTCCGACGCCACTCGGCGAACCCCATTCCACGACATCAGGAGAACGACATGCGGCGATTGATCATGACAGGCTGTGCCTTGCTGGCCCTGGCCGGCGGAGCGGGCGCCGCCCAGGCGGGCACGGTCGCCGGCGCGGCCGTTGGGGCGGTCGGCGGCGCGGTGGTCGGCGGTCCGGTCGGCGCGGTCGTCGGCGGCGTCGGCGGCGCGGTGGTCGGCAGCCACCTCCATCACGGCCACTGGTATCACCACCGCTATTATCGCTATCACCGCTAACCGGCCGGATCGCCCGGCGATCGCAAGCGCGGACTGGGTCTTGCGGTCGCCGGCGCCAGCTTCTAAGCACCGCCTGTGCTGGATCACCTGAAAGCCAACAACCGGGCCTGGGCGGAAGGCAAGATCGCCGCCGATCCCGGATTCTTCAAACGCTTGGAGGCGCAGCAGGCGCCGGAATATTTCTGGATCGGCTGCTCCGACAGCCGTGTGCCGGCCAACGAAATTTGCGGCCTCGATCCGGGCGAGATGTTCGTCCACCGCAACGTCGCCAATCTCGCCCCGCCCCAGGACGCCAACTATCTGTCGGTGCTGCAGTTCGCCGTCGATGTGCTGAAGGTGAAGCACATCATGGTCGTCGGTCACTATGGCTGCGGCGGCGTCCGTGCGGCGGTGGCCGGCGAGCGGCTGGGCCTGATCGACCACTGGCTGCACCCGATCCGCGAGGTCTGCCATGAACATCGCCATGAACTGGACGCGATCGATGACGAGCGCCAACGCCTGGACCGGCTCTGCGAGCTGAACGTGGTGCACCAGGTGCGCAACGTCGCCTCCGACGTCTTCGTGCAGGACGCCTGGGCCCGCGGCCAGGCGCTATCCGTGCACGGCTGGGTCTATTCCCTGGCCAACGGCCTGGTCACCGACCTCGAGGTCACCATGACCCAGCCTGCCGACCTCGACCGGCTGGGCTAAGAGCCGGATGCCGCTGGACAACCTCTTCTCCCTGCGGGGCAAGGTCGCACTGGTCACGGGCGCCGGACGCGGACTCGGCCTGGAAATGGCCAGGATCCTGGCGCAGGCTGGCGCCCGCGTCCTGCTGAACGGTCGCTCCGAAGCGGCTCTTGCCGACGCAGTCGCGGCCATTCAGGCCAGTGGTGGCTCGGCCGAGGCGCTGGCCTTCGACATCACCGAGTCTGCCGCCGTCGACCGGGCCTTCGCCCGCATCGAGGCCGAACATGGCCGTCTCGACATACTGGTCAACAATGTCGGCGCGCGCGACCGGCGGGCGCTGTTCGAATTCGATCTCGCCTCGGTGCGGCGGCTGCTCGAGGCCGACCTCGTCGCGCCGTTCGACCTGAGCCGGCGCGCGGCCCGGATGATGATCGAGCGCGGCGAAGGCGGCCGCATCATCAACATCACCTCCATCGCCGGGCCGCTCGCCGACGCCGGCGACACACCCTACACGGCGGCAAAGGGCGGCCTGGATGCGCTCACCCGCACATTGGCGGCCGAGCTGGGGGCGCATAGGATCACGGTCAACGCCGTCGCGCCGGGTTTCTTCGCCACCGAGGCCAACGCCGCCAAGGTCGCCGACATCAAGATCGCCGGGTGGCTGAAGGAGCGGACGTCCCTCGGCCGCTGGGGCGAACCGCACGAGATCGCCGGGGCGGCGCTGTTCCTCGCCTCGCCGGCCGCTTCTTACGTCACCGGCCACACCCTGGCCGTGGACGGCGGCTATCTCGGGCACTTCTGACGCGGGTTAGCGCTCCGCGTCCACCGCCCGCCACTCGTGGGTCATGTCGTCGAGCCTTTTCTTCAGCTCGGCCGGCAGCGGCTTCTCCGCCGCCGCCAGGCTGTCGGCAAGCTGGTCGGGGCGGCTGGCGCCGATGATCGGCGAGGTGATCGCCGGGTTGGACAGCACCCAGGACACGGCCATGGTCGCCATGCTCATTCCGGCCTCGTTGGAGAGGCTCTTCAGCGCGTCGACCGTGTCGAACTCGCGCTCGTGCCAGTAGCGCTCCTGGTAGCGCGCGCCGGCGTTGCCGAGTTGGAATCGGCCGCCTTCGGGCGGGCCTGAGGCCCGGTCGTGCTTGCCGGTCAGCATGCCGCCGGCGAGCGGATTGTACGGGATCACCGCGATCCCCTCCTCCTCGCAGAGCGGCAGCAAGTCGCGCTCGAAGGTGCGGAACAAGAGGTTGTAGCGCGGCTGCACGGAGTCGATGCGGGCGTAGTGGTTGATCTCGCTGCGCCCCACGGCGCGGGCGATCCGGAAGGCCGGCCAGTTGGAGACGCCGATATAGCGGGCCTTGCCGGCCTTCACGACGCTGTCCAGGGCCTCCAGCGCCTCGTCGATCGGCGTGCCGGGATCGACGCCATGCAGCTGGTAGAGGTCGACATAGTCGGTGCCCAACCGCTTCAGCGAGGCGTCGATGGCGTCGAGGATATGCTTGCGCGACATGCCCTGGTCCCAGGGCTTGGGGCCGGTCTGGCCGAAGCATTTGGTGGCGACAACGAAGTTCTGCCGCTTGCCCTTCAGCCAGCCGCCGACGATCTCCTCGGTGCGCCCGACCGTCGCCCGGCCGCCGCCCAGCGGATAGACGTCGGCGGTGTCGAGGAAGTCGATCCCGCCCTCCGCCGCCTTGTCGAGGATGGAATGACTCAGCGCCTCGTCGCATTGCAACCCGAAGGTCATGGTGCCGAGGCAAAGCCGTGAAACGCGCAGGCCGGTACGGCCGAATTTGATGTGTTGCATGGGAATGATCCTAGAGCAGGGGCAGACCGAAAGGCCAGCCCGCGTGTCGCCCTTTATGTCCCTGCGTCACCTATTGCGTTGACAGGGTCCGGGGCCAAAATCCACAATTGGAAATCAACGAATTTGAACCGAGCGGCGCTTTACGCCGCCGCGCATTTTTCAGGGAGTGAATTTGATGGCCGATTTTGGCGCCGCTGAACTTGAGACCTTCCGCAACGAAGCCCGCGAGTGGCTGGCGGAGAATTTCCCGCCCGCGCTGGGCAAGAACCAGCCGGAGATGACGGAGGCCAATATGGGCCTGCCGCCGACCGAGGACATGAAGCTCTGGACCAAGCGGATCGGCGAAAAGGGCTGGGGCACGCCCACTTGGCCGAAAGCCTATGGCGGCGGCGGCCTCTCCCAGGCCGAGGCGCGCGTGCTGGCCGAGGAAATGGCCAGGATCGGCGCCCGCAACCCGATCCAGGGCATGGGTCCGGGCATGTTCGGCCATACCCTGCTGGAATACGGCAACGAAGAGCAGAAGCTGACGCATTTCCCGCCGATCTGCCGCGGCGAGCTGCGCTGGTGCCAGGGCTTTTCCGAGCCGGGCTCGGGGTCCGACCTCGCCTCGCTGACCACCAAGGCCGAGGACAAGGGCGACCACTATCTGGTCAATGGCCAGAAGATCTGGACCTCCGGCGCCCAGTTCGCCGACTGGTGCTTCTGCCTGGTGCGCACGGACACCACCAAGAAGCATGAAGGCATCAGCTTCCTGCTCATCGACATGCATTCGCCCGGCGTCGAGGCGCGGCCGATCAAGATGATCTCCGGCGCGTCCGGCCAGTGCGAGACCTTTTTCACCGACGTGAAGGTGCCGAAAGAGAACCTGGTCGGGGCGCTGAACGGCGGCTGGCCGATCGCCAAGCGGCTCTTGCAGCACGAACGCAACGGCATGGGCAACCGGCTGGGCGGCCAAGCCGGCCCGCGCGGCAGCGAACCCACGGGCGTTCAGGACCTGGCCAAGAAATATGTCGGGCTGGATGAGACCGGTCGGCTGGCGGACGCCGACCTTCGCGCCCGCCTGATCGCGCACAAGATGGAGGAGCAGGCGCTGCGCCTGACCGTTCGCCGCGCGGCTTCCGAGAGCCGGGGCAACGCCGGCCCCAACGCCACCACCTCGATCATGAAGAACGTCAGCATGAAGACCATGCAGGACCGTTCGGAGCTGACGGTCGAGATCCTGGGCGCCAACGGCCTGGGCTGGGAGGGCGAAGGCTTCGACGCCGATGAACTGGCCGCCGTGCGCGGCTGGCTGGCCGGCAAGGCGGGGTCGATCTATGGCGGCAGCCACGAGATCCAGAACAACATCATCGCCAAGCGGATCCTGAACCTGCCCGAAATGACCGGCGCGGTGAACTGAACCCATGACCGACACGATGACGCCGAGCAAAACCGCCGATCTGGCGGACCTTGAACAACGCCTGATCGAAGCCTCCAAGACCGGCATGACCCCGGCCGTGTGGGCGGACGTCAAGCCGGACGCCGTCAGCGTCTACGACATCCACGGCGCGCGGACCTTCGCCGAGCTGAACGCCAACGCCAACCGCGTGGTGCGGCTGCTCCGCGATCATGGCCTCAAGCCCGGCGACCCGGTGGCGCTGCTGTGCAGTAACCGCGCCGAGTTTCTCGAAGTGCTGCAGGGCACGCTGCGCGCCGGCTTTCGCATCACGCCGGTGAACTGGCACCTGACCGCCGAGGAAATCGCCTATGTGGTCAACGACTGCCAGGCCAAGGCGCTGTTCGCCGAGGTGCGCTATGAGGCCGGCCTGAAAGCCTCCGCCGATGCCGAACGGTTGGTGCTGAAGGTCGCCATCGGCGGACGGGCCGAGGGCTTCCTGAACTATCAGGAAGAGCTGGACGCCCGCGACGGCTCGGACATCACCGATCCGATCCAGGGCAACGCCATGCTCTACACCTCCGGCACCACCGGCCGGCCGAAGGGTGTCTACCGCAAGGCGGTGGTCAACATCCCCTATGTGCTGGGCGGCGTGCGCGGCTACCAGCACGACAGCGACGTGCAACTCTGCGCCGGGCCGGCCTATCACGCGGCGCCCTTGGGGATCGATATCCGTGGGCCGATGAGCCAGGGCATCCCGGTGGTGTTCATGGACAGCCGCTGGGATTCCGAGACGGTGCTCGCCACCATCGAGAAATACCGCATCACCCACGGCCACATGGTCGCGATCATGTTCCAGCGGCTGCTCGGCCTGCCGCCGGAGATCAAGGCCAAGTACGACCTTTCCTCCCTGCGCCACATCATCCATGGCGCCGCGCCCTGCCCGCCCGACGTCAAGCGGGCCATGATCGAATGGCTGGGGCCGATCCTGGGCGAATACTACGCCGGCTCCGAAGGCGGCGGCGGCTACACCATCAGTTCCGAGGAATGGCTGAAGAAGCCGGGCAGCGTCGGCAAGAACAACACGCCCGACGGCACCCGCATCCTGGACGACGAGGGCAATCCTGTCGCCCCCGGCGAGCCCGGCATGCTCTATTTCAAGGTCGCCGCGGCGGCGCCGTTCGAATATTTCAACGACCCGGAAAAGACCGCCGCCAGCCATCGCGACGGCTATTTCACCCTGGGCGACGTCGGCTATTTCGACGAGGACGGCTATCTCTTCCTAACCGGCCGCACGGCCGAGTGCATCATCTCCGGCGGGGTGAACATCTATCCCACCGAGATCGACAACGAGCTGATCAAGCATCCGGCGGTCGAGGATTCGTGCGCCATCGGTGTGCCCAACGCCGAATGGGGCGAAGAGGTGAAGGTCGTCCTGATGCTGAAGCCCGGCTTTGACCCGAGCGAGGCGCTGACCGCAGACATCTTGAAGTTCGCCCGCGAGCGGCTAGCCGGGTTCAAGGTGCCGCGCTCGATCGACTATGTCGACGACTTGCCCCGCTCGCCCGCCGGCAAGATCCAGCGCAAGAAGGTCCGCGACCCCTTCTGGGCCGGCCGCAAGGTGCAGATCTAGCCACGGCGTCTTGCCGGAAAGCCGGACTCACGCCTTCGTCGGCTCCCCAGATGAAGGCTCGCCCACGCATGCCCGATCTCGCCGCGAACCCCGATGGGAGGGTGCGCCCGGCCATGTGACTCCAGCTCACAGAGTAAGGCGGCTTAGTCGATTGCGGCGGCAAGGC
>FSWT01000413.1_pt1 | contig 19245 bp, 19 predicted proteins | sample 1638051 | NCBI WGS metagenome assembly FSWT01 (sample SAMEA3914788, study PRJEB12502) | metagenome | biome: forest; material: soil | place: Canada | collected 2011-07-03 | depth 0.1 m
GACGGGGACTTCCAGACCGTCATGCCGACGTCCAGGTGCGCCCAGGGCGTGTCGTTGACGAAGCGCTTGAGGAAGAGGGCGGCGGTGATCGCGCCGCCGAAGCGGTCGCCGGTGTGCTTGAGGTCGGCGGCGCGGCTCTCCAGCGCCTTGGCGTAGTCGTCCGGCAGCGGCAGGCGCCAGAGCCGCTCGTCGGTGGCGGCGCTGGCGGCCAGCAGGTTCGCCGCCAGCGTCTCGTCATTGCTGAACAGCCCGCCGATATCGCCGCCGAGAGCGGTCATGATCGCCCCGGTCAGGGTGGCCAGGTCGATCATCACCCGCGGCTTGAAGCGGTCCTGGCAGTACCAGAGCGCGTCGGCCAGCACGAGGCGGCCCTCGGCGTCGGTATTGATCACCTCGACGGTCTGGCCGGACAGGCTGGTGAGGATGTCGCCGGGCCGGTAGGCCTCGCCGTCCGGCATGTTCTCGACCAGGCCGAGGATGCCGACGGCGTTGACCTTGGCCTTGCGCGCCGCCAGCGCATAGAGGGCGCCGGCGACCGCCGCGGCCCCGCTCATGTCGATGATCATCTCCTCCATGCGGTCGGCGGACTTGATGCTGATGCCGCCGGTGTCGAAGCAGACGCCCTTGCCGACGAAGGCGACCGGCGGCGCGGCCGGGTCCTTGGCGCCCTTCCACTGCAGGATGGCCAGCTGGCTCTCGCGGCCGCTGCCCTGGCCGACGGCGAGCAGGGTTCCCATGCCGAGCGCCTGCATCTCGGCCTCGCCGAGAATCTCGACCGTCAGGCCGAGGCGGGTGAGCTCGCTGACCCGGCGAGCGAATTCGGCCGGATAGAGCACGTTGGCCGGCTCGGACACCTGGTCGCGGGCGAAGCAGATGGCGTCGGCCAAGCCGGACAGGATCTCGAACGCCGCCGCGGCCTCGGCCGGGGCCTCGGCGCCAATCCGCGCCGTGGTGACCGGATGTTTGGCGTCCGGGGTCTGGCGCGTGCGGTATTTGTCGAACCGATAGGCGGCCAGGCGCAGGCCAAAACCCGCATGCGCCGCCATCTCGGCCGAGCTATCCGGCAGGGCGATGACCAGGGTCTCGACGCCGCTGGCCTTGGCGGCCTTGTAGGCGTTGGCGGCGAAGAGTTCGGCGCCGCGCGGGCTCCAGGCGTCCTCTTTGCCGACTCCGATCACCAGCACGGTCTCGGCGTCGAGGCCGGGCGGGGTCAGAAAGCTCAGGGTCTCGCCCGGCCGGCCGGCGAAGCGGCCGCGCTCGCTCAGCCCGGCGACCCTCTCGGCCAGGGCCGCGTCCAGCTCTCGCGCCGCCGACGGCAGGCCGGTATCCTCGAAGGCCGCCAGCGCCAGCACGGCGCCCCCGCCGATCGGCGCGCCGGTCTCGGTGAACTCGATCTTCATGCGCGCTCCAGAAGGGCTTTCAGTTCGGCGTGGGGCAGGGCGTGGACCACCCGGTCGTCCGCCCCGGTCATGGTCTCGTTGGCGACCAGCGAGTTCAGGATCGCCTCGTCGACCGCCTGGATGGTGGCGACGAAAAAGGGATCGAGTTTGGTGTCGGGCACGAAGCTGGCGTTCAGCAGCACCGCGCCCTCATCCAACGCTCCGGGGTTGGCGGTGGAAAAGGCCAGGAAGATGTCGCCGGAGCCGTGGCCGCTGATCGCGCCGCTGCGGCCGAGGCCGAGGGTGGTGCGGCGGGTCAGTCGGGCGAGCTGGTGCGGCAAGAGCGGCGCATCGGTGCCGACCGCGGCGATGATCGAGCCCATCTCGACCCCGCCGCGCTGGTCCGGCGCCCAGTCCTTCAGCGCCTTGCCGACCGGCACGCCCGAGATCACCAGCTGCTCGCGCAGGCCGAAGTTCGACTGCACGAAGGCGCCGATCGTATAGGGGACGCCGTCGAAGCTGACCCGGCGCGAAGCGGTGCCCGAGCCGCCCTTGAAGCCGTAGCAGATCATGCCCGTGCCGCCGCCGACGCTGCCCTCCTCGATGGCGCCGCCGGCGGCGCTGTCCAGGGCCGCGAACACGTCCTCGTCGGTGACGTGAAAGCCGTTGATGTCGTTCAGCCAGCCGTCATAGGTCTCGCCGGCGACCGGCAGGCTCCAGTGGCCGGCGCGCTCGAAGCATTTGACCATCCATTTGATCGCCGCGTCGTGGGCGGTTCCGACCGAATGGGTGTTGGTGATGGTGATCGGGCCCTCGCAGCGCCCGACCTCGGCGATCCAGTGGGCGCCGGTCATCTCGCCGCAGCCGTTCTGGCTGAACATGCCGGCGAACACGCCGAGATTGGCCTCGGCGCGGCCGCGCGGGAAGATGGCGGTGACGCCGGTGCGCACGGGCCCCTTGCCGGGCGCGCGGGCGCCGTGGCCGCTGATCAGGGTGCGGTAGCCGACCTCGACCCCGGCGATGTCGGTGATGGCGTTCAGCGGACCGGGCTCGCCGTCGAAGGCGATCGGCAGGGCGCGGGCGCGCAGCTTTCCGGACGGGGTCTTCAGCAAAGCACGTCTCCGATCGACTGGGCCAGGACCTCGGCCATCTGGTCGATCTCGGCCTCGGTGGCCACGAAGGCCGGTCCGAAGACGATGATGTCACGGGCGACGCCGGTTCCGCCTGGATAAAAGAAGACGCCGTGCTCCAGGCCACGGGCCACCACCCGGGTGGTGACCTTCTCGTCCACGCCGAACTGCGCAAGGGTCTCGCGGTCGCGCACCAGCTCGACGGCCTGCAGGAGGCCGCGGCCGCGGATCTCGGCCACGTGCGGGTGGTCGCCCAGCCGGGCGTGCAGCGCCGCCGACAGCCGCTCGCCGAGGACCTTGGCGCGCTCGACCAGGTTTTCGCGCTCGAGGATGGCCAGCACAGCATCGGCGGCGGCGCAGGCCGAGGGCAGGGCGCCGAAGGTGTGGAACATCACATCCATGCCGGCCGCGGCGATCGGCTCGGCGACGTGCGGGGCGGCGAAGATGCCGCAGATGGCGGCATAGCCCCCGGCCAGGCCCTTGCCGCCGACCAGGATGTCGGCGCGCAGATCCCAGTGGTCGACGCCGAATTTGGTCCCGGTGCGCCCGAAGCCGGTCATCACCTCGTCGGCGATCAAGAGGATGCCGTATTCGTCGCAGAGGGCGCGGACGCCGGCCATGTAGCCGTCCGGCGGCACGATGGCCCCGCCGCTGGCCCCGACGATCGGCTCCAGCACGAAGGCGGCGATGGTCTCGGGACCCTCCGCCTCGATCAGGTCGCGCGTGAGCTTCAGATCGTGCGCGCCGGCGTCCGGGTGATGGCGTCCGAGCGGCCCGCGCAACGGATAGGGGGTCGGGGCGGCCGGGAAGGTCGGGATGATCGCCTCGATGCCGCGCTTGCGGGCCTTGTGGCCGGAGAGGCCGGCCATGGCGATGGTCGTGCCGTGATAGGAAAGCTCGCGCGAGACGATCTTGCGCCGGCCGGTCAGGCCCTGGGCGGCGAAGTGCTGCAGGGCGATCTTGATCGCCGCCTCGACGCCGTCGGAGCCGCTGGTGGTGGCCATCACATGGTGCAGGTTTGCTGGCAGCCAGTGGGCGCGCAGCCGCGCCGCCATCGCCTCGCGCTGCGGCGTGCGCCAGGTCGGCACCACATAGGACGGCCCGGCGCTGGCCTTGGCGATGGCCTCGGCGACCTCGGCGCGGCCATGGCCGACATTGGCGACGATGGCGCCGCCGGCGGCGTCCAGGATGCGCCGCCCGTCGTCGGCGATCAGCCAGGCGCCGTCGCCGCCGACGATGCGCGGGACCGACGAGGCGATGAACGGCCAGTCGGTAAGGCCCCGCGCATCCTCCATCTCAGAGCCTGGCGTCAAGCGTCAGGCCGAAGGTGACCGGCTGCTGGCGGATGGCGGCCTCCTGGCCGAGGAATTCGAACGCGGCGGTCTTGCCGTCGGTGTTCAGGGCGTTGCTGACGAAGCCGGTGACCGCATAGCGGCCCCAGTTGACCCCGGCGCGCAGGTTGAGCGCCGAATAGTCGCCATAGGTCAGCGAGGTGACGTTCATCAGGTTGGAATATTCCTTACCGATCCAGCGGCCGTCGACGCGCAGGAAGAGGCTCGCGTCGTTCGGCAGCGGATGAGTATATTGCGCGAACAGCACCAGGGTCACGGGGGCCGAGCCGGGAAGCTGGTCGCCCTTGGTCGCCGACACGGTCGGATTGATCGTCACCAGGTGCGCGTCGTTCAGGCTGAGCGAGCCGCCGATCTCCACCGGCGGGATCGGTTTGGCGTCGACTTCCAGCTCCAGGCCCTTGATCACCGCGTCGCCGGCATTGCCGATAAAGTTGATTCCTGACGGTTTGGTCAATTCGTTCAGCTGGATGTTGCGCCAGTCGATATAGTAGATCGCCGCGTTCAAAAGCAGCCGGCCGTCGAGGAAGGTGCTCTTCTCACCGAGCTCGTAATTCCACAGCTGGTCGGGGCTGGAGGCGGCCGGAATCGGCTCGTGCGAAATGGGATCGTCCGGCACCGGATTGGTCTGGCCGATGCGGTAGCCCTCGGCCGCCTGCACATAGACCAGCGAGGTCGGCGCCACGTGCCAGGTCAGGTTGAACTTGGGCGTCGCCTGGGATTCGCCGACATTCTGGTGGTTGGAGCTGGGCGGGTTCAGCGTGCCGCCGATCTGCTGCGACTTGATCAGCCGATCCTCGAAGGCGCGAACGCCGGCGGTGGCCGTCAGCTGCGGCAGGATATCGTACGAAACCTCGCCGAACAGCGCCTCTTCGCGGATCTCCACCTGTTCGTCGGACAGGGAGACGATGTCCGACGGCGCCCCGAACAGCGCCCCGGAGCCGGGCACCGGGATCGGCTCCAGCACGTCGCGGTGGTTGTCGATATAGATGCCGCCGATCAGCCAGCGGAAACGATTGGAATCCGGCGAGGCCAGCCGCACCTCCTGCGAGAAGGTGCGCGAGGGGCCGATATCGTTGACCGGCGAGGGCACGAACAGGCCCAGGAGCGCGCCGGCGTCGAAGCTGAAGTCCGCCTGGATGTTCTCCTGCCGGTCCGAATAGGTGCTGATCGAGGTCAGCGTCGCCCAGTGCAGATCATAGACCCCGGTGATGCTGTAGATATTGGTGCGGTCGTAGTTGGTGTTCGGGATCAGCCCGTTCCACTGGTAGAGCTTGTTGTTGTAATAGCTGAACGGCGAGTCATGCGGCCGGTCGGATCCGAACAGGGCCGAGCCGATCAGGGTCAGGTCCTGGGTCGGGGTCCATTTCAGCTCGACCCGGCCGCCTTCCGAGATGCCGCGGTTGACGTCGGTCTCCTTGCGGGCGGTGTTGTCGACCCAGCCGGGCTCCTGGTCGTAATAGCCGACGACGCGCAAGGCGAGCTGATCCTGGATCAGCGGAAGATTGACCATACCGTTGAAATTGTATCCGATTCCGCCGCCGTCGACGCTTTCGACCGTGTCCTCGGTCTCGGCCTGGAAGCGGTTCAGGTCGGGCTTGTTGCTGATCACCCGGATCGCGCCGCCCAGTGAGCCGGAGCCGAACAGCGTGCCTTGCGGGCCCTCCAGCACCTCGACCCGGTTGATGTCGAAGGTCGGCAGGTTGGGCGTGATCTTCGGGAAGAAGGGATCGAGGATGTTGATGTCGTCGATATAGAGCGCCACCGGCGACTGGGTGCCGGCGATGTAGGTGCCGGTATTGACGCCGCGGATCGTATAGGCGCCGCCGCCGGTGCCGTTGGAGGTGAAGTTCACCCCCGGCACGAAGCTGATCGCGTCATCGATCGTCTGGGCGCCGCGCGCCTTCAGATCGCGCTCGCCGAGCGCGGTGACGGTGAAAGGGACCTTCTGGACGCTGATCGCCCGCTTGGTGGCGGTGACCACCACCTCGTTGACCCCGCCGCCGGCGGCCGGCGCGGCCGTGGTCGCATCGGGCGCGGCGATGGCCGCGCTCGCCCCCGCCAGCAGAATCCCCTGGGCCAGCAGCATCGTCCCGACACTCGCGCCCAGACCCCATTTCGCCATGACATCGTCCCCCAAAAGGCCCCGACGTCCGCCGCCGTTGAACCACGCGCCCAGTGTTGGCGCACGTTGGAGATTTTGTCAAATCCTGACACTTGCGCAGCGCCTGGGGGTCGCGCCGCGCCTAAATCGTCATCACCCGGCTTGTACGGCGGGGCCGGTTTCAGTCCGAGCCGGTGTCGGGAATCAGCTGGAGGACGTTGCCGTCCGGGTCCAGGAACATCGCCATAGTGCCGCCCCAGCCCTGCCGTTTGGGCGGCACGGAGAAGACGACGCCCTTGGCCGTCAGGGCCTCGTAGGCGGCCTCGATGTCCGGGACCTCGAAGGCGATGCCGGTGTGGATGCCGACATGGACGCCCGCCTCGGGGTTCGGCTCGCCGGCTCCCAGCCCGATCCTGACCGACCCGCCGTCCACCCGCGCATAGCCAAAGGCCTCGTCGCTCGCCAACAGCGGCAGTCCGAGCACCTCATGGTAGAAGCCGATCATCCGCTTCAGGTCGCGGCCATAGATGGTGATGTGCGCCACACGGAGAGTCATGGTTTCAGTCTCCTTGAGTGTCAGGCGGCGCGAATCCACCCCGGGGTCATGCCGAGCTTACGCCTGAACGCGACGATGACGGCGCCCGGGCCAGGGTGGGATCGCGATCCGGCCTTTGACCCTCCGGCGCGACCAGGCCTAAATCAATCCTGTTCGTCACAGAGGAGGACCTACGATGGCGTCGCGCACTGGAAGCTGTCTGTGTGGCGCGAGAGCCTATGAGATCGAAGGTGAAATCGGGGGCGTCTGGATCTGCCACTGCTCGCTCTGCCGCAAGGCCAGCGGATCGACCGGCAACGCCATCCTGGTCGTGCCGAAGGAGCGCTTCCGCTGGACAAAAGGCGAGGACCACGGGGTCACCTATGCGCTGCGGCCGACCTATTGCATCACCCGCTGCAAGACCTGCGGCACGCCCCTGCCGGCGGAAACCGACGAGAAGAACGTCTATGTCACCGCTGGAACGCTTGATGTTCCGCTCGGCGACAGTGTGCGGGCGCATCTGTTTTGCGCCTCCAGGGCCGACTGGGATCGGGACGACCCCGAGGCTCAGTTTTTCGATGAGCGGCCGGTGTAGCGCACCCAGTCGCGTCCCTCGCTGAAACGCGTCTTGTCGCGTCGCATCCCGATGCGCTCGGCGAGGCGGATCGAGGCGAGGTTGGCCGGGTCGATCTCGGCCACGATTTCGTCAAGGTCCACGGTCTCGAACCCGTAGCGCAGGACCGCGCCGGCCGCCTCGCTGGCATAGCCCAGGCCCCAGACGGCGGGCCTAAGGCGCCAGCCGATCTCGATCTCGGGGCCGACGGCGTCGAGCGGGATCAGCAGCACCCAGCCGGCGAACGCGTCCGGCTCGTCGCACGGCGCAATCATCCAATAGCCCAGGCCGTCGGGATAGGGGCCGATCGTGCGCGCCTCGATGAAGGCGCGGTGGGCAACCGGGTCGCCCCAAGGCCCGCTGATATAGCGCGTCACCTCCGGCTCCCGGTCCATCGCCAGGCAGGCCTCGGTGTCGGCCAGGCCGCGTGGCCGCAAAATCAGGCGCTCGGTGGTCAGGGCGGGTTGCATGGGATCCGGCGACTTGGATCGCTCCCTGTGGAGCCATTTGCGATAGTCTAGCGCCCATGACCGTCAGTGTAAGAGCCATGCGCGCCGAGGATGCGCGCGCCTTCTTCGATGTCCACCGCGCCGCGATCCGAGAAATCGCCGCCGCGGACTACCCGGCCGCCGTGATCGAGGCATGGGCGCCGCCGGTGACCGACGCCCATGTCGAACAACTCCTGGCCAACCCGGACGGCGAGGTCCGCCTGGTCGCGGAAATCGATGGCCGCATCGTCGGCATGGGCGCGATCGTGCCGGCCAACGCCGAGCTCCGCGCCTGCTATGTCGCCCCGGACGCCGCGCGTCTCGGCGTCGGAACCGCCATCGTCGGCGCCCTGGAACAGCTCGCCCGCGACCACGGCCTTGCCGCCCTGGAACTGGATTCGTCGCTGACCGCCGAGCCGTTCTATCGCGCGCTCGCCTATGTCAGCGAAGGCCGCATCACGCACCGGCTGCGCACGGGGCAAGAGATGGCGAGCGTCAGGATGCGGAAGGGACTTTAGGGCGCTGACTCCTGATCCCCCCACGTTGGGAGAGGATCTTGGCGCCTGCGCCCCGAACAACCGTTTGCTGTAGTCTCACGGCGGCGCAGCCCCTTCCTCATGGACCCCATGATGCACGACGACGAGCTCCCGACGGACGCTGCTCTGATCCGCCGCCTGCTCGTGGCGCAGTTTCCGCAGTGGGCCGACCTCACGATCGAGCCCGTGCGCGGGGAGGGGACCGACAACGCCATGTATCGGCTGGGCGATGCGCTGGCCGTGCGGGCGCCGCGGCGGCCGGGGGCCGTGGCGGGGATTGAGCGGGAGCAAGCCTGGCTGCCGAGGCTGGCGCCGCTGCTGCCCTTGCCGCTGCCCCTGCCGGCAGCCATGGGGGCGCCGGGCGAGGGCTATCCCTGGCCATGGTCGGTCTGCCGCTGGCTTGAGGGCGAAACCCTGGCGCCGGATTGGGCGGACGCTCGCCTGGCCGCCGACTTGGCCGGCTTCATCCGGTCCTTACAGGCGGTCGACGCCAGCGAGGCGCCGCGCGGGTTCAACCAGGGCCGCGGCGCGCCGTTGAGCCGCTGGCGCGCGACCATAGCCGAGCGGCTGGGCTGGCTGGCGGATTTACACAATATCGGCGCGATCACCGCCGCCTGGGAGGCCGATGCGGCGGCGCCGGCGTGGGCGGGCGAGCCGGTCTGGCTGCACGGGGACTTGAGCGCCGGCAACCTTCTGGCGCGCGATGGACGCCTGAGCGGGGTGATCGACTGGGGCCTGCTCGGCGCAGGCGATCCGGCCTGCGAGCTACAGGTCGCCTGGAGCCTGTTCGACGCCGCCGGCCGCGCGGCCTTCCGCGACGCCATGGCGGTCGACGCCGCGACCTGGACACGCGGGCGCGCCTGGGGCCTGGCCATGGGGGTGCTGAACGTCCCCTATTATCGCCAACGCAGCCCGGTGATCGCCGCTCCCGGCTGGCGCGCCATCGCGGCTGTGCTGGCCGACCACGCCGGGCGGATTTCAGCCGGGCTGCTGTAAGATCGGGCCGGGTGCGGGGACTATCTCCACATGGGCGGCGCAACGCGTGCAAAATCCGAAGCGGTTCAGGACGAGGCCTATGCGCGGGCGATGGCCGTGTTCGGGGCGGCGCTGGAGCGGCTGTCGCGCGCCTATGAGGCCGACGCGGACCTGCGCCTGGATCTGCTGCAGGACATCCACCTGGCCCTCTGGCGCAGCTTCGCCCGGTTCGATGGGCGTTGCTCAGAGCGCACCTGGGTCTATCGGGTGGCGCACAACGTGGCGGCCTCCCACGTGCTCAGGCGGCGGCGCTCGCGCTCAGCCAGCCTGACCACCCTCGATGAGATCGTCGCCAAGGCCGATCCGATGCAGGCGAGCCCGGAAGCGCAGGTCGGCGACCGCCAGGCGCTCGGCCGGTTGATGGCCTTGGTGCAAGGCCTTGCACCACCCGACCGGCAGATCGTGGTGCTCTACCTGGAAGGTCTTGAAGCCGCGGCGATCGGCGAGGTGTGCGGCCTGAAACCCGGCGCGGTCGCGACGAAAATCCACCGGCTGAAAGCCGTCCTTGCCCGGCGGTTCGAACAGGGAGGCTGCGATGTCGCCAATTGAGCCGCCAATCGAGCCGATTGGGCCCTCCGCGCCTGATCCTCAGAAGCTCTGGCAGAGCCAGACCCAGGAGTTTGACCCCATGACCCTTGCGGCCATTCATGAGAAGGCGCGGACACTCCAGCGCAAGGTCGGGCGGCGCAACACCATCGAATATGTCGCCGGTGTCTTCGTCGTCCTGGGTTTCCTGCCGGCGGTGCTGCACCGGGGCAGCTGGATGATGCAGGCCGGCGGCGCCCTGATCATCGCCGCGACCCTCCTGGTGATCTGGGAACTGCATCGGCGGGGCTCGGCCAGGCCCGTGCCGGAGGCCGGCGCGCCGCTGATGGACTTCTACCGCGCCGAACTGATCCGCCAGCGCGACGCGCTGCGCTCCGTGGGCGTCTGGTACCTGGGGCCATTCGCTCCAGGCATGACGTTGCTGCTGGCCGGCCGCTGGTTCCAGTCGCACGCGACCCGGCGGTCTCTTGGCGCTGACCACCTGGTTATTGCGCTGACCGGGCTGATGGTCATTGTGGTTTTCGTAGGGGTCTGGTTGCTCAATCAGCGCGGCGCCCGGCAACTGCAACGGCGAATTGAAGACCTGTAGACGGAGCACGACACATGCAGGACATGCGGCCGCTGGCCAATTCGCGGAATCTGAAATCCTGGAGAGCGTGGGAAGGCGAGGCGTATCGGCGCTCCGGCTTCAACGCGGTCCTGTTGGCGTCTCCAATGCTGACGGTCCTCTTTGTCCTCGCCTTCACGGCCTATGGGCGCGCGCCGGGACACATCGAGGCTGTCGTTCTGATTGGCCTCGGCCTTTACCTGGCGGCGGTGCTTGGGCTGATGGGTTTCGCCGTGCTCCGGTTGCACGCCTGGCGCCGGGCCAATCCCTGGATACCGCCGTCGCAAACGGCCATCGGCTCCCGGTTGCGAACCGGACACAGCGGCCAGGGGGCAGCCTGACCGATACCCCGATGGGGGCGGCGCCGCACTTTCAACCGTCATCACCCGGCTTGTCCGGGTGACTCATGGACACTTGATCGGACACGGTGGTCATGGGTGGCCCGAACAAGTCGGGCCATAACGGAAAAACAGGTTCAAGCGGCAAACGCCCACGCCACCCCCGGACGAATTATCAATTTTCTTGAACGATCGGGGCTGATCGCGGCGGCTAGGATGACCTAGGGTCTGGTCGACTGGGAGCTTGAAGACTTCCAGGATCCGGGAGGCCGGCATGGCGGATGGACGTGGAGTCGCCGAGGCGTGGGACGCCGCGTCGATCCGGGCGTTGTTCGATCCGGCGACAGGCCGGCTGGACCGGCGGGTCTTGTCCGACGAGGGCCTCTACCGGCTGGAGCTGGAGCGGATCTTCGCGCGCGGCTGGAACTTCATGGCCCATGAGAGCCAGCTGAAGGAGGCGGGCGAATACCTGGTCACCTATATCGGCGAAGATCAGGTCATCGTGGTCCGGGACGAGGAGGGCAAGGTGCACGCCCTGCTCAACACCTGCCGCCATCGCGGCAATGCGCTGTGCCGCGCCGAGCAGGGCCGCGCCAAGTCCTTCGTCTGCAGCTATCACGGCTGGAACTACGCGCTGGACGGGCGACTGATCGGCGTGCCGGGGCAGAAGAGCTTCTACCACGACGACCTCGATCGCAGCCGGCTCGGCCTCGCCCGGGTGCGGATCGAGAGCTATCTCGGCTTCTATTTCGCGACCCTGGCCGAGGATGCCCCGTCGCTGGCCGACTATCTCGGCCCCACCGGGCGCACCGGCATCGGCATGATGCTGGCCAATGGCGAGATCGAGGTGGCCGAGGGGGTGCAGAAGAACGTCATCGACTGCAACTGGAAGATCGCCGTCGATAACCTGTTCGACTGGTACCACGTGCCGTTCAGCCACGCCTCGGCCAACAGCGCCGGCTTTCTGGACGTCGCGCGCATCCAGTTTCCGAAGACCCAGATGGTGATGCTGGGCGAATACGGCCACGCCATCGGCGGCCCGGGCATCCCCGAGGAGGCGCAAGCCGGGATCGACGCCATGTCGGACGAGGAGCGCGCCATCGCCTCGGGCCGCGCGTCGGACGGGGCGCCACGCATCCGGCCGAGCGCGGCGACGGCGCTGATGGGCGAGGCCGGCGTGCGCAGCCAGGGCCATCCGAACATCTTCCCCAACCTCTGGGTGACGATCAGCGGCGCGCAGATGTGCCTGCGCCTGCCGCGCGGCCCCTCCCGCACCGAGCTCTGGTGGTTCACCCTGGTCCCGAAGGCCGCGCCGCCGCCGATGAAGCGCGAGTTCATCCGGCGCATGAGCCACATCTTCGGCCCCGCCGGGCTTCTGGAACAGGACGACGGCGAGAACTGGAGCCAGAGCACCCGCTCGGCCAGGGGCCTGGCCAGCCGCCAGCTCGGCCAGCACCTTTCCATGGGCATCGGCCATGACGAGGTGCGCACCAACGCCAGCGGCGAACACTTCATCGAGGGCCTGATCAGCGAGCATGGCCAGCGCTGGCTCTACCGCGCCTGGACGGAATGGATGTCGGCGCGCGACTGGAGCGAGCTCGAGGCCAACCATTCGCGGCCGCGGGCGGGAGCGATCTGATGGGGGCGCTCGAACGTGTCGCCGAGGCGGATGCCGACTGGACGGCGCGGCCCCTGGCCGAGCGCATGGCGCTGCAATACGAGGTCGAGCAGTTCCTCTACGCAGAGGCGGCGCTGCTGGACGCACGCCGCTATCGCGACTGGCTGGGCCTGATGGCCGACGACGTCGAATACTGGATGCCGATCCGGCGCACGGTGACCAATGCCGACCTGGACCGCGAGTTCACCAAGCCGGGCGAGGTGGCGTTTTTCGACGACGACCGCACCTATCTGGAGATGCGGGTCAAGAAGCTGGAGGCGGGCTCGGCCTGGTCGGAGGATCCGCCGTCGCGCTCGCGCCACTTCGTCAGCAATGTGCGCATTCTCGAGGTCGCCGGCGACGAGATCACGCTGGAGGCGTGCTTTCACCTCTACCGCACACGGCTGGAGGCCGATGTCGACAGCTGGATCGGCCGGCGCATCGACGTGCTGCGCCGCGCGGCCGGGAGCTTCCTTCTGGTGAAGCGACACCTCTACCTCGACCAGACCGTGATCCAGTCCACCAACCTCAGCACGATCTTCTAGGGCGGGGATGGCCATGACCATGGAAGTCGAGCGCTATCAAACGCCCTCCCCCTCGATGGGGGAGGGTTGGGTGGGGGTGTGGCCGCAGAGGTTGGGCGATGAGCGTCGATGGCGCCGGCGCCCAACCGCGTCCATCCGTCGCCTCACCACCATCACCCCCAACCCTGCCCTTCCCCCATCGAGGGGGAAGGGTTCCGAGTCTGCCTAGATGGCCGCGCTGGACAACGAGGTGGTGCTGATCACCGGCGGGGGCTCGGGCCTTGGCCGGGCCATCGTCGAGCGGTTCCTGGAGGAGGGCGCTCAGGTCGTGGTGCTGGACCGGGCGCCGGACCGGATCGCGGGGCTGGTCGCCGCCTGGCCTGGGAGGATCGAGGCGGTCGGCGGCGACGTCCGGTCCATCGCCGACAACCAGGCCGCCGTCGACGCCGCCGTCTCACGGTTCGGCCGGCTGGACTGCGCCATCGGCAATGCCGGCATCTGGGACTATTCGACCTCGCTGGACGCGCTGCCGCCGGAGCGGATCGACGCGGCGTTCGACGAGGTCTTCCACATCAATGTGAAGGGTTATCTGAACCTGGCCAAGGCGGCGCTGCCGGCCCTGGTGCGTTCGGCCGGCGCGCTGATTTTCACGGTCTCCAACGCCGGCTTCGATCCGGCCGGCGGCGGGCCGCTCTACACCGCCTCCAAGCACGCGGTGGTCGGACTGATCCGCCAGCTGGCCTATGAGCTCGCCCCGGCCGTGCGGGTAAATGGGGTCGCGCCGGGGCCGATCGACACCGACCTGCGCGGCCCGGAGGCTCTCGGCCTCGCCGAACGGTCCATTTCCAGCCTTGACCTGCCGGCCAATGCCGGCCCGGGCATGCCGATCGGCTTCGTGCCGGCGGCGGGCGACTATGCCGGCGGCTATGTCTTCCTGGCCTCGCGCCGCGACGCCCGGCCGGCGACCGGTGGGGTGGTCAGCCTGGACGCCGGCATCGCCGTGCGCGGCATCGGCCGCGCCTCGGCCGGCGGGAAGCTGGCCGAGAAGTACGGGCGCGCGCCATGACCGCGCCGACCAGCCTGCCGCCGATCGCCGCCGACATGCCGCGCCACGACGTGCGTATGGACGGCGTATATTACGTGCGCGCCGCCGCCGACGCCGGCTCGGTCAAGGCCCTCGCGCTCGGCAACTTCGCCTACTGCTTCATGGTTCGCCGCGGAAGCCTCAGACTGGAAACCGACTTTCCGGTCAGCCGCAGCTTCGAGCTCGGGCCAGGCGATGCGATCGCCATCAGCGGCATGGCGCCCCACGCCTTCGCCACGCGCGGCGCGGGCGGCGGACCCACAACGGCCTTCACCCTGCGCCCCATGGCCTCTGCCGATCCTGGCCGCGAGGTCGATATCGTGCTCGGCGTCGTGCCAAGCGAGGCCCTGGCCCTCGGTTCGCTGATCCTCGGCCCGACCCTGGTCGGCCGCGCCGCGCATCCGGACCTGTCGCGCCGGCTGTGGCGCGCGGTCGAGATGCTGGAGGACGAATATGCCGACGATGCCCAGATCGACCGCAACCTGGTCATCCGCCGCCTGGCCGAGACCATGGCGATCAACTATAGCCGCCGCGCCTTCGCCGCCCGCCGCGCCCTGGCCGAGGCGCCGGTCGAGCCGCCGCACCCGCAGCTGATCTCGGCGATCAATGCCTTTCTGCGCGCGCCCGACCAGCTCTGGACCCTGTCCGAACTGGCCAGGGCCGCCGGCATGTCGCGCACGCGCTTCGCCGAGGAGTTCAAGCTGGTCACCGGCCAGACCCCAGCGCGGATCATTTCGCGGCTGCGCCTGACCGGCATCGCCCGCCGCATCGCCGGCACGACGCTCAGCGTCGAGGCCGCCGCCGAGGAGGCGGGCTACAGCTCCTCGGCCGCCTTCGTGCGCGCCTTCCAGCGCGAGTTCGGCGAGACCCCGGCCCGCTGGCGCCGCGCCCGCGCCCTGGCGGACGATCGAAGGGCGGGTGAGGCCGCCGAGCCCGAGAGAAGGAAAGCCTCATGAGCGTCGGATCGCTGGGCTATGTCGGGCTGAAGGTGAAGGACCCCGCCGCCTGGGCCGCCTATGCCACGGGCGTCCTCGGCCTGATGCCCGGCGAGGCGGAGGGCCGCTTCCGGCTCGACGACCTCGCCTGGCGCATCGCGGTCGAGGCGGGCGAGGCGGACGACCTGGCCTTTCTGGGCTTCGAGGTCGCGGGGCCGGCCGAGCTGGAGGCGGTGAGGGCGCGGCTGGCGGACGGCGGGGTCGCGGTCGGCAACGGCGATCCGGAGCTGGCCGCCCGGCGTGGCGTGCTCGGCCTGGTCACCTGCCAGGATCCCGAGGGCCTGGATGTCGAGATTTTCTATGGCCCGACCCTGCGCACCGAGACGCCGTTCGCCTCGCCGGCCGGGGTCGAGGGTTTCGTCACCGGCGAGCAGGGGCTCGGCCACGTGGTGCTGGCGACGCGGGACATGGACGCGGCGCGGCGCTTCTATTGCGAACGGCTGGGCTTTCGGCTCTCCGACATCATCCACATGCAGCCCAGCCCGCAGTTCGGCTTCGATATGGAGTTCTTCCACTGCAATCCGCGCCACCACACCCTGGCGCTGATGCCGGTTCCGATGCCCAGGCGTCTGCACCACATCATGATCCAGGTGGCCAGCATCGACGCGGTGGGCTTTGCGCTGGAGCGGGCTATTGACGTCGGGGCGCCGATCACCGCCAGCCTCGGCCGGCATACGAACGACCGGATGGTGTCCTTCTATTCGCGCAGCCCGGCCGGCTTCGAGGTCGAGTTCGGCCAGGGGGCGATCGAGGTGGACGAGGCGACCTGGCGCGTCGCCCGCCACGACAAGCCGAGCAGCTGGGGCCACAAGCGGCCGGCCCATTAGTCAGGGGAGAACGTCCATGGACCTGGGCATCAAGGGCCGCAAGGCGATCGTCTGCGGCGCCAGCGCCGGGCTGGGCCGGGCGACAGCCCTGGCCCTGGCGCGCGAGGGGGTGGAGGTCACCATCGCCGCGCGCGACGAGGCGCGTTTGCGCAAAGCCGCGGACGAGATCGCCGCCGAGACCGGCGCGGTGGTGCGTCCCGTGGTCGCCGACGTGACCACAGAGGCCGGCCGCGAGGCGCTGGTCGCGGCCTGCCCGGCGCCCGACATCCTGATCAACAACGCCGGCGGCCCGCCGCCCGGCGACTTCCGCGACTGGAGCCGCGACGACTGGCTGAAGGCGATCGACGCCAACATGCTGTCGGCCATCTTTCTTATCCGCGCCACCCTCGACGGCATGATCGAGCGCCGCTTCGGCCGGGTGGTCAGCATCACCAGCCATATGGTCAAGGCGCCGGCGAGCGTGCTCGGCCTTTCCAACGGCGCGCGGGCGGGCCTGACCGGCTTCGTCGGCGGGCTGTCGCGTGAGGTGGCGCGGCACAATGTGACGCTGAACTGCGTCCTGCCCGGCCAGTTCGACACCGACCGGCTGAAGTCCAACCACGCCCGCTTCGCGCGCGACGGCGACGTCGAGGCCTATCGCGCCCGCGCCCGCGGCCAGATCCCCGCCCGCCGCTTCGGCGAGCCGCAGGAGTTCGGCGACATGTGCGCCTTCCTCTGCGGCGACAGGGCCGGCTTCATCACCGGCCAGAACATCCTCCTCGACGGCGGCCAGTTCCCGGGGCTGCTGTAAGGGGTTTCCTTGTTCCGTCATGGCCCGGCTTGTCCGGGCCATCCATGATCACCGTCTCCGATCAGGTGTTCATAGGTCACCCGGACAAGCCGGGTGATGACGGTTGAAAACGAGGGCGCGTCACGCCTGATCGCGACCTTCGGCCGACACCTTGGTATGGACGATACCTTCGTCCTATGGATTCACCGTCGCGCTTCTGGAACCTTTGGGTCAGCGGCCATGCGGCCCGATTTCGAAAGGACATTCCGATGGCGGGGGAAGCTGGACTGAAGGAGGTCGCGCCCGCAGACGCGCCCGCCGTCTTGAGCACGCTGAGCGTCAATGTCTTCACAGCCCCGGGAAAGCCCATGGTCGGCGAGCGGCCGCGGCCCTTTGGCGAGGCGTTGGGGTTCGACCCGATCACCTCGACCCTGATCTTCGGCGACAACGATGCGGTGCTTGTCGACGCCATGGGCACGGTGGCGGAGGCCGACGCGCTGGCCGACTGGATCGCCCTGCACAACCGCAACCTTCAGACCATCTACATCACCCATGCCCATTTTGACCATTTCTACGGCCTGAGCGTGCTGCTGGCCCGCTTCCCGGACGCCCGCGCGATCGCGACGCCGAAGACGGTGGAGGCCATGGGGCCGTCGTTCACGCCGCAGGTGGAGCAGCTGGCCCGGCATATGTTCCCCGGCCAGATCCCGACCAGCCTGGTGGCGCCCGAGGCCTACCCGGACGAGACCTTCACGCTCGAAGGCCACGAGCTGCGCATCATCGAGCAGGGCCGCACTGACAGTCCCGCGTCGACCTCGCTCCATGTCCCCTCGATCGGCCTGATCGTCGCCGGCGACGTCGTCTACAACCAGTGCCGCATGTATGTCGGCGACACCACGCCCGAGAGCCGCGCCAACTGGATCGAGGACTTGGACCGGCTGGCGGCGCTGAACCCGAAGATCGTCGTCGCCGGCCACAAGAAGCCCGGCGCGCCGGACTCGCCCGCGGCGATCCAGGACACCAAACGTTACCTGCAGGATTTCGATCGGATGCGTGCGGTCGCCACCTCCGACCAGGATCTCTTCGACCGAATGACCGCGCTCTATCCGGACTGGGTGGCCAACCAGTCGTGGCTGATGTTCGGGTTTCCAGGGGCGTGACCCGCGCCAATGGCCGATAGGGGCTGGCCTATGCGCCGCCGGCCCGCATGATCCGCACCACGCGGTCGGTGATGTCGGGGCGGCGCAGCGCGCTAGGCGGCAGGAGCAGTTGGCCGACGCGGTACATGATGTTGTGCACCTCGGCGTCCTCATCGCTCAGCCGTCGCAGGCCGCGGCTGAACCGCAGGCGCATCTCGAGGTCGGCCGGCCGCTCGCCCTTGGTGCAGGCATAGCTGAACTCCACCGCCTCGAGGCTGCCCCAGACGGTCTGGGTGAAGTCGTGCGTCCGCTCCAGATAGGGCCCGGCCACGCCGTGCAGGCCTTCGCCCGACGCCGCGCGCTCGGCCAGGATGTCCATGAGGCCGATGGCGTGGGCCGAGGCCAGCGTCATGCCCTGGCCGAAGATCGGATTGACGTGAGCCAGCGCGTCGCCCAGCGGTACGAGCCCCTGTGGGCGCCGCGCGAGCCGCTCATAGCGCCGCCAGCGGGAGATCGGCGCCTTGTAGACCTTGATCGGCGTGAGGCGTTCGCCCTGGCTGATCCAGTCGTAAAGTTCGGGCGTGCAGAGGCTCTTGGCGTGGGCCATGAACTTTTCCGGGTCGCCGCCCGGCTGCTGATCGAAGCGGCCGGTCAGGCTCACGAACCAGCCATCGTTCTCGACCGCGAAAATGAAGCCGCCGCGGGTATCGGGGTCGGCGCCGGCGATCGACATGCTGTGGATGCTGCTGGCCCAGCCCGCCGGCTTTTTGAACAGCGCCGAGGCGTAGCCCGTGCCGATCTCCAGCGTGGTTTCCTCCACCGGCCCGAAGCCGGCCGCCGCCAGCCAGGCGAGGGACTCGCCGCTGCGTCCGCAGGCGTCGACCGCGAAATCGGCGGCGATGGTCTCGCCGTCGGCGACGACGCCGGTCAGGTGCTCGCCGTCGAACCGCCAGCCCTCGACGCGCGTCTCCTGGCGGATGCTGACGCGCGGGTTGCGCGCCAGGTGTTCGCGCACCGCCGTCTCCAGCAGCGGACGCGACATGGTCAGCACCGTCAGCCCCAGGTCGCGGCGCGGCTGCCATCCAGCGGCGTCATGGACGCAGAGCTCCAGGCCGGCGCGCGAGCAGACGACGCCGCGGTCGAGCAGGTCGGCGCCGAGGCCTGGAAACAGCGTCTCCAGATTGCGCCGGCCCTGCGCCAGCAGGGCATGCACATGGCCGCCCTGCGGCGCGCCCATACGCGCCTGCGCCGCCGAGGGCAGGGTGTCCTTGTCGAGGACGACGACCTCATCGAAGAAACGCGACAGCACCTCGGCCGCCATCATGCCGCCCATGCCGGCCCCGACGACCACCGCGCGCCTGCCCAGCGCGACGTAAGGCTGAGTGTCGACCATGCGGCGCCTCCCTCACCGACGATACGCGGGGATGCGGGCTAAGCCCAGGGCCGGTTGCCGAACCGTATGGCGAGGCTAGTATGGGTCCGGTCATCGGCCCCAAGGCGGCCGTACCGAGGGCGGGGGCTCAGTGACGGACGACCAGCCATCGGGGTCGCGGCCGGAAGGGGCGTATCGCGCCTTTCTCAGCTATTCGC
>FSWT01000382.1_pt1 | contig 18206 bp, 11 predicted proteins | sample 1638051 | NCBI WGS metagenome assembly FSWT01 (sample SAMEA3914788, study PRJEB12502) | metagenome | biome: forest; material: soil | place: Canada | collected 2011-07-03 | depth 0.1 m
CTACACCTCCGGCACCACCGGCCGGCCCAAGGGCGCGCTGCTGGCGCACCGCAACCTGATCTATTGCTACGAACAGGTCAGCCGCTCCTTCGCCGGCAAGGAGGCGCTTCGGGACGACCTGCGTATCCTTTGCAACCTGCCGCCCAACCATATCGGCTGCATTTCGGAGATGCTCGGCAACGCGATCATCCGCGGCGGCGCGGTCGTTTTCGCAGAGCGCTTCGATCCGGCCGAGGCGTTGGAGCTCATCGCCAGGGAGCGGATCACGCTGTTCGGCGGCGTACCGGTGATGCTGGAGACCATGTTCGCCCATCCCGCCTATGCGAGCGCCGATCTTTCCAGCGTCCGGATGATCGGCTGGGGCGGCGCGCCGGCGGCGCGCGACCTGGTCGAGCGGATGATGCGGACCGGCGCTCACCTGTTCACCAACTATGGCCTCACCGAGGGCGGCGCGGTGGTCAGCGCGACGCCGCCGGACAACGACATCGACGCTCTCTGCGGCACGGTCGGACGGCCCGACGACAGCGGCGACCACAAGATCGTCGACGACGAGGGATGGTCCGTCGGCCCGGGCGAAAGCGGCGAAATCTGGCTGCGGGGGCCCGGCGTCTTCCTGGGCTATTGGAACAATCCCGGAGCGACCGCCTCGGCGATGACGCCGGATGGTTGGTTGCGCACAAGCGACATCGCGATCGCCCGCCCCGACGGCGCCTGGACGCTGAAGGGGCGCAAGGCCGACATGTTCAAGTCCGGCGGCTTCAACGTCTATCCGCGCGAGATCGAACTGGCGCTCGAGGATCACCCGGACGTCGCCTATGCGGCGGTGATCGCTGTCCCCGATCCGCAATATTTCGAGGTCGGCGCGGCCTTTGTCGTGCCAAAGCCCGGCTGCACGCCGTCGCCCGAGGCGGTGGGCGCCTTCCTGCGCGAACGGCTGGCCAACTACAAGATTCCCAAGACCATCCGGATTCGCGACGGCTTGCCGATGCTGCCCATCGGCAAGGTCGACAAACATGCCCTGCGCGACGACCTCGCGGCCTCGCCCGCCGGCCATGGCTGACGGAAAGCGGCGTCAGTCCGCTGGCGGCCAGACCCTCGGAAACAGCGCCCCACCCATCGGCGCGCCCTCGACGATATCCGGCGCGGGGACGTTGGCGCGGACGCTGTCCATCTGCATGAAGTTGCCGGGCCTCAGGCTATAGCGGGCGTCATCGCCCGTATAACGAACCGCCAGGGCGCGACGGCGCCGGTCGGTGGATTGATTGCCCGCCGCGCCGTGGATGGTCAGGCCCTTGTGGATCAGGACATCGCCCGGCTCCAGGCTCCAGGACAGCAACTCGTGGCGGCCGGAATCGGCGTCGATCTCGGGCATCCGCTCATAGGGACTGGCGGCGAAGGCGCCGGCGTTACGCTCGTCGAACGCCTGCGGCCGATAGGTCTTGCCCCAGAGGTGCGAGCCCCGGACATAGGCGACCACGCCGTTGTCCGGGCCGGCGGCGTCGAAGGGAACCCAGATCGAAAGGATCTGCTCGCCCTCGACCGGCCAATAGGGCAGGTCCTGGTGCCAGGGCGTGCGCTCCAACGAGCCCGGTTCCTTCACGAACAGCTGATCGTACAAAAGGTTGACCGTGGCCGACCGCATTGCGCCCGCGGCGAGTTCGGGCAGGGGCGAGTCGAACACGAAGTCGCGGAAACCCGCGTTCCTGAGCCAAAGGAAGAAGTCGCCATAGAATCGGCCGGCCGCCTTGCCGTATTCCGACGCCGTAGCCGAGGCGCCGGCCATTTCGGCGTCGATCGCGCCTCGCATCCGCTCGATCCAGTCCTGGGCGACGACGCCGCGCACCACGGTCGCGCCGTCCCGGTCCAACGCGGCGGCAACCTCGTCAAATAGGCTCTGTTTGGGCTCGGCAGGGGAATGGGGCGCTTGGGGTCTCATAGGCCCAGGTGTGCCTCCGCCGCTCGCGGCCGGCAAGCGTTTCGGCCTATACGCTGTCGACCGCGGCCAAGGCCTAGCAATCAATCCGCTCCGATCAGCCCGGGCGGCGCGGCTCCCCACCTTCGCCGCCGACCTCGCCCAACACGCGACGGACGGCCACCATGATCTCATCAAATAGATCCGGCCGCGATTTCGCGGTCGCCCGGGCTATCGCGACGCCGCCAATCGCCGACGGGCATCGTCGCTTTCAGCGCTACCTGAATCGCCCCGACCATCTGCTCGAAGCCTTCGGCGAAACGCGCGCTGACGGCTTCGTCCTGCCGGACGATTTCGCTTGCGGAGGCCGCCATTAAGTCAATGTGAGGTCCGAAGAATCGCCTGCCGCCCTCGATTTCAGCGTTTTTTAGCCCCAGCGCCACCTCGGCGCCGGTCTTTGCCTCAGTTGGAAGCTTTCCGGTCAGGACGCGCTCTCGGACGCCCAAAATTCCGGCGCTCCAGCGATAGAAGGCGGGCGCCGCTGGCAGGCGGCTATATTACGATATTCGCAGAAAGTAATACGGAGCCGATAAGGCTCTTTGCGCGCCGTCGACCAGGACGAGGGACGAATGAACAGACGGCTGAGTGGATTGGGGCTCGTTGCGACGCTCGCGGCCTGTGCGTTGGTGCTGGCGTCCTGCGGCAAGGGCACGGCCGACCAGGCCGCGTCAGCCTCCAATGCGCCGTCGGCGTCGGCGAACCGCGAATATACCGTCGCCTGGACCATCTATGCAGGCTGGATGCCCTGGCCCTATGCCGAGCAGGCCGGCATCGTGAAGAAGTGGGCCGACAAATATGGCGTCAAGATCAAGGTCGTCCAGGTCAACGACTACGTCGAATCGCTGAACCAGTTCAGCGCCGGAAAGGTCGACGCCGTCACCTCCACCACCATGGACGCCCTGACGGTTCCCGCCGCCGGCGGACGCGACTCCACGGTGCTGATGATCGGGGACTACTCCAACGGCAATGACGGCGTCATCCTGAAGGGAAGCGACAAGCTGGCCGACATCAAGGGCCGGTCGGTGAATCTGGTCGAGAATTCCGTGTCGCACTACCTGCTCGCGCGTGCGCTGCAGCATGCCGGGATGAAACTCCCGGACGTGACGACGATCAACACCTCCGACGCCGACATCGTCGCGGCCTTCGGTGCGCCTCAGACTACCGCGCTGGTGACGTGGAACCCGCAGCTCTCCGTGATCAAAAATGAGCCTGGCGCCCATGAGGTCTTCGATTCCTCGCAGATCCCCGGCGAGATTCTCGACACCCTGATCGTCGATACCGATACGTTGAAAGCCAATCCCAACCTCGGCAAGGCCCTCACTGGAATCTGGTACGAGACGCTCTCGATCATGAGCCGCGACGACGCTCAGGGCCGGGCCGCGCGCGCGGCCATGGCCAAACTGTCGGGGACCGACCCGGCGGGCTACGATGCGCAGTTGAAGACCACCCACCTCTATGTCGACCCCAGCGCGGCCGAGGCCTATGCCGACGACCCGGCCCTGGTGACGGCCACGGACCGCGTGCGGCAGTTCAGCTTCGCCCAGGGGCTTTTCGGCCAAGCGGCCCGGTCGGTGGACGATATCGGCATCGCCTTTCCGGGAGGCAAGATTCTCGGCTCGCCATCGAACGTTAAGCTGAGGTTCGACACCACCTACATGGCCATGGCCGCGGCCGGGAAGCTCTAGCTTAGATGGGGCGCCCAATGCGCCGCCTGCTGAACGTAAGACCAGGGCCGGGTCGCCGCTTCCTGCTCGGGGTGCTGCCGTTCCTGGCGGTGATCGCGGTCTATTTCGTCGCTTCGACCGCCCGGCACGCCGAAAACCCCAACGAGAAGATCCTGCCGACGTTCGGGGCGATGGCCGAGCAGTTGCACGTCATGGCGGCCGAGGTTGATCCGCAAACGGGCGCCATTCCGCTCTGGCAGGATACGGGCGCGAGTCTGAGGCGGCTGGGCATCGGACTTTCGATCGCCACCGCCACCACCTTGGTCCTGGGCCTCGCGATCGGCGTCCTGCCGCTCGTTCGCGCGGGTATCGGCCCGCTGGTCGCCGCGATCGCGGTCATTCCACCGATCGCCGTCCTGCCCATCCTGTTCATCACCTTCGGCCTGGGCGAGACGTCCAAGATCGTGCTGATCGTCGTCGGCGTGACTCCCTTCATGGTCCGCGACCTCGCCAACCATGTGGCCGCAATTCCCGAGGAGCAGATCGTCAAGGCCCAGACCCTGGCCGCCAGCACCTGGCAGATCGCGCTGCGCGTTGCGTTGCCGCAGGCCATACCCCGGCTCCTGGAGTGCCTCAGGCTGTCGCTCGGCCCGGCCTGGGTCTTCCTGATCTCCGCTGAAGCCATCGCCTCCGACGTGGGCCTCGGCTACCGCATCTTTCTCGTGCGGCGTTATCTGGCCATGGACATCATCCTGCCCTACGTCGCCTGGATCGCGCTCCTGGCCGTCACGATCGACTTCATCCTGCTGAGCCTGAGCCGCCGCGCCTATCCCTGGGCGCACCCGGCGAGGACGCGATGATGGGAGACATCCTCACTTTCGAAAACGTCTGGGTCGAGTACGGCGACAAGATCGTGCTGGAGAAGGTCAACCTCTCGGTGGCCGAACGCGCCTTCGTCTCGATCGTCGGGCCATCCGGCGCGGGAAAGAGCACCTTCCTCAGGCTCGCGCTTGGCCAGGAGCCGCCGACGCGTGGTTCGATCCAGCTCGACGGTCGCCCGCTGCAGTCCGAACCGGGGCGAGACCGCGGCGTGGTGTTTCAACGCTATTCCGTGTTCCCGCACCTGAATGCGGTCGAAAACGTCATGTTCGGCCTCGAGTGCGAGGGCTCCATGCTGCGCGGCCGGCTAACGGGCGCCAAACGCCGCGCCGCGCTCGAACGGGCGGAGGCGATGCTGGCGTCAGTGGGACTGGGCGCGGCGCGGGACGTCTATCCAGCCCAGCTCTCCGGCGGCATGCAACAGCGGCTCGCCATCGCGCAGGCGCTGATCATGCACCCGCGCATTCTGCTGCTCGACGAGCCCTTCGGCGCGCTCGACCCGGGCGTGCGTCTCGACATGCACGGCCTGATCACCAGCCTCTGGCGCGAGCATCAGCTCACCATTCTGATGGTCACCCATGACATCAAGGAGGCGTTCAAGCTCGGCACCCGGGTGCTGGCCTTCGACAAGCGCCGGCATGATCCGGACGCGCCCAACCGGTTCGGTTCGACCGCGGTGTTCGACCTCGCCCTGGATCACAAGACCCGGACGCAGGTTCCCGCGGAACTCGCCGCTATGGCCTCCCAAGCCTAAGCGCGCGAAGCGATATAGGCGCGCCAGCCGCCGAGCGCGGTGATGTCTTCGGCTCCATTCAGCGCCCGCGGTTCGGCCACGAACCCCTTGACCTCGGTCGCGTCGTCGAGGGTCACCGTGCCGATGGCCAGGGGCGCTGGAACCTCGGCGACGAAGCTGCCAAAGGCCTCGACCTCCAGCTCATAGACCTCGACCTCGATAGCGCCGCCCCCTTCGCCCACATGCACCAGGGCGGGCTTGGGCGGGACGGCCCCAGCCATGGCGTAAAGCCTGTAGGCCGGCGCGGTCTTGCAACGCCGCACCAGCCGCGCCTCTCGCGACGTGAGCTGCCAATGCAGCGGCATGGCGGCCAGGTGAGCGCCGACGACCGCCAGTTTCACGCCCGTCTTGACGCCGGCGACATCGAGCGGCGGGGTCTCGGGCATGGGGGCGATCTCCTCGTAGCGGCAGGCCAGCTCCACGAGCCGGCGATCGGCCCAGGCCGGGCCGATCAGGGTGACGCCGAAGCCGGTGGCGTTGTCGCGGAAGCCGGCCGGGACCGCGACGGCGCTCATATCCAGCAGGTTCACGAAATTGGTGTAGCGGCCGAGATTGGCGTTGAGCGCCAGCGGCTCGGCCATAACTTCGGCGACGCGATAGGTGGTCGCCGTGGTCGGCAAGAGCAACACATCGACCGCCTCCCAGAGGCGCTCGGCGGCGCGCTGATAGACCCGAAGCTGATAGTCGGCCTTGAACGCCTCGACCGCGGAGATGGACCAGCCGCCCTGCAATATGCCGCGCACCACAGGATGGATGCTGGCCGGTCGCGTGCGCAGCAGGGTCTCGACCGCGGCGGTGCGCTCGGCGACCCAGGGCCCCTGGTAGAGCAACTCGGCGGCGGCCAGCAGCGGGGCGATGTCGACATCGACAGCCCGCCCCCCCATGGCCGCCACGCGCGCCACGGCCGCCTCGAACAGCCACCGCGACTGGCCGTCGCCGAACCATTCGAGCTGGTCGGGGTTTGGGATACCCACTCTGAACGACGCGCCGGCTGGTGGGTCGACGCCCTCGGGCGCGCGCTTGGAGAACGGGTCATCGGGGTCGAACCCGGCGGCGACCAGATCGACGCAACCGGCGTCGGCGGCGGTCGAGGCCAGGACGGTGACGCAGTCCAGGGTCCGGCAGGCCGGAACCACGCCACTTGTGCTCCAGCGCCCCTTGGTCGGTTTCAACCCCACCAGATGATTGAGCGCCGCCGGCACGCGGCCGGAGCCGGCCGTATCGGTGCCGAGGGCGAAGGCGACGAGACCGGCCGCGACCGCGACCGCCGAGCCGGCGCTTGAGCCGCCCGAAATATAGTCGCGGTTATAGACCGAGCCACAGACGCCGTAGGGGCTGCGCGATCCGACCAGGCCGGTGGCGAACTGGTCCAGATTGGTCTTGCCGACCAGAATCGCGCCGGCGGCGACGAGCCGCTCCACGACCGCAGCCGTTTCGGCGGCCGCATAGGCGAAGGCTGGGCAGGCGGCGGTGGTGGGCAGGCCGGCGACGTCGATATTGTCCTTCACCGCGAAGGGAACCCCGGCGAGCGGCAGGATTTCACCAGCCCGCGCGCGGCGGTCCACCTCTTGCGCCGCGGCGATCACGTCCGCCTCGGCCAAGCGCGTAATCCAGACCGCGGGCTGGATCGCCTCATAGGCGGCGATGCGCGCAAGCGCCGTGTGGGCGACCTCAACGGCGCTTTGTCCGCCGGCCGCGACCTTGGCGGCGATGTCGATGACGGAGAGGCGCGCGAAGTTGGTCATGGCCCTAGGCTGCCGCGAGGGCGATCAGCGCCGCGCCAGGCGCCACGGCCTGGTTTTCCTGGACGTAGACACCGGCGACCACCCCCGCCCACGGGCTGGTGACGTTGCATTCGGCCTTCATCGCCTCGATGACCGCGATCACCGCGCCCTTCTCCACCCGGTCGCCGGACTTGACGAGCAGCTTCCAGAGGCTGCCGCCAAGCGGCGCCTCGATCAGCTCCGCGCCCTCCGGGGCCACGACGGCCTGAAACTCAAGGTCCGGGTCGGCGTCGCTCGCGAGCGCCTCGACCCGGTCGAACTCGCCATCACGCTCCCAGTCCGCGCGCTCCGCATCGAAGGCGGCGCGGCGGCGGGCTTGAAAGGCGTCGATGCCCTCGGCGTTGGCGGCCAGAAAAGCGCGATAGTCGCTTAGGCGGAACGTCTCCTGGTCGATCCTGATTTCGCGCCGGCCGAGCGGGAAGTCTCGCCGCCACTCGACCAGCTCCTCGTGGCTGACCGGGAAGAAACGGATCTGGTCGAAGAACCGCAACAGCCAGGGCTTGCCGTCGGTGAAGGCCGCGGTCTGGCGATAGGTGTTCCATACCTGGATAGTCCGCCCGAACAGCTGATAACCGCCTGGTCCCTCCATGCCGTAGATGCACATATAGGCCCCGCCGATGCCCACGACGTTGGGCGGAGTCCAGGTGCGGGCGGGATTGTATTTGGTGGTCACCAGCCGATGGCGTGGGTCGATGGGGGTCGCGACCGGCGCGCCGAGATAGACATCGCCCAGGCCCATCACCAGGTAGCGCGCGTCGAACACGATCGACTTGACGTCGTCGATCGTCTCCAGGCCGTTGATGCGGCGGATGAATTCGATGTTGTCCGGACACCAGGGCGCGTCGTCGCGCACCGACAGCATGTATTTCTCGATGGTCTGGTAGATCGCCGGATCCTTCCAGCTCAGCGGCAGGTGGACGACGCGGGAGGGAATCTCGAAATCGTCCAGTCCGGCGAGCCGCTCCTCGGCCGCCTCGAGTTCGTCCAGCAGGCGGCATTGCTCGAGGCGGCGGGAGTCGTAGTGCACCTGCAATGACCGGATGCCGGGCGTGATGTCGATGACCCCGGGCAAGGCTCGCGACTGAAGGTCCAGCATCAGGGCATGGACGCGCAGGCGGAGCTCAAGATCGAGCGCGATGGGGCCGTATTCCACCAGCAGGTGTCGGTCGCCCTGGCGGCGATAGACCACGCGCGGCCGAGCGCCAATGCGCTCAATCTGCCGAAGTATGGCGCTGTGGTTGGAGGCGCGCGCGGCCGTGGCGGTCGATGCGCGCGGGCGACCCAGGCGCGCGATGGCGTCATCCTGGTCGAGCTCGGCGCGGCGCGCGAGGTCGTCGTCGACCACCTCGAACCGGACCACGTCGCCGGGAGCGAGCTGACCGGTCTTCCAAAGGTCGGCCTGGATGACCACGAACGGACAGACAAACCCGCCCAGGGACGGACCATCGGGACCGAGGATGATCGGCATGTCGCCGGTGAAGTCGATCGAACCGATCGCATAGGCGTTGTCGTGGATGTTCGAGGGATGCAGCCCCGCCTCCCCCCCATCACGCCGCGCCCATTCGGGCTTGGGGCCGACCAGGCGCACGCCGGTGCGGTTCGAATTGTAGTGAACCTTCCACTCGGTGTCGCAGATCAGGGCGATATCGGCCGGGGTGAAGAAGTCCGGCGCGCCGTGCGGCCCGGACAGAACGCGGACGCGCCAAGACGAAGTCAGCTGCGGCAGGACATCGGCGGGCGCGCGCATCGGCTCGCTAAGGGCTTCGGGCTCGGCTAGGTGCAGGACGTCGCCCGCCGCCAGCGCCCGGCCGGCGTGGCCGCCAAAGCCGCCGAGGGTGAAGGCGCTGCGGCTCCCGAGATAGGCCGGCACGTCGAGGCCGCCCCGAAAGGTCAGGTATCCCCGCAGCCCAGCGCCGTTGACCCGCCCGATCTTGAGCGTCTGGCCAGCGCTGGCGACGAACGGCTCGTAGGGGCGAACCGGCAGGTCGTCGAGCGTGGCGGCGAAGTCGGCGCCTGTCAGGCAGACCGTGCGCTCTGCGTTGAAACACAGCGTCGGCCCGGCCGCGGCGAACTCGAGCCCAGGCGCGCCCTCCGGATTGCCGAGCATGCGGTTGCCGAGCCGAAAGGCGAGCACGTCCATGGGGCCCGATGGCGGGACGCCGACGTCCCAATAGCCGAGCCGCCCCGGATAATCCTGCACCGTCGTGGCCGGCCCGCCGCTCAGCACCGAAACCGTGCGCGGATGGTAGGCGACGTCAGCCAGGGCGCGGGTCGAGACCTTCCCGGAAACGAAGGCGTCGCTGGACACCACCTCGCGCAGCCAGCCGAGATTGGTCTCGATACCGGCCAACCGGGTCTCGGCCAAGGCGCGCTGCAGCGCCGCGATCGCCGTCGGGCGATCCGGCGCGGCGACGATCAGCTTGGCCAGCATCGGATCATAGTGCGTGCTGACCTCGGCCCCGTCGCCAACCCAGGTCTCGACCCGCACGCCCGGCGGGAAGACGACCTCGGTCAATTGGCCCGCGCTTGGCCGGAAGTCCTGGCCCGGATCTTCCGCATAGAGACGAACCTGGATGGATGCGCCGCCGTCGGGTCGCGGCCGCCAGGGCGATAGAAAATCAAAATCGCCGGCGGCGCCGCGGATCATCCACTCGACCAGGTCGACGCCCGTAACTTCCTCGGTGACGCCATGCTCGACCTGAAGACGGGTGTTCACCTCCAGAAAAAAGGCCTCGCCGCGTGCCGGGTCGTAGAGGAACTCGACGGTGCCCGCCGAGCGGTAGTTCACGGCCGCGCCGAGCCTGACGGCGGCATCCAGCAGCGCGGCGCGAACCGCCTGAGGCAGATGCGGCGCCGGGGTCTCCTCGACGACCTTCTGGTTGCGCCGCTGCAGCGAGCAGTCCCGCTCGCCCAGCGCGACCACCTTGCCGGCTCCGTCGCCAAAGATCTGCACTTCGACATGCCGGGCTTCACGCACATAGCGCTCGAGGAAGACGCCGGCGTCGCTAAAGTTCCCGGCGGCCAGGCGCTGTACGGCGGTGAAGCCGGTGAGGACCGCCGCATCGTCCTCGCAGACGCGCATGCCGATGCCGCCGCCGCCGGCCGTGGCTTTCAGGATCACCGGATAGCCGATCGCCCGCGCCGCTTTCAGCGCGGCGTCCGCGTCCGCAAGCAGATCCGCGCCCGCCGCCAATGGAACGCCATGCGCCCGCGCCAGGGCGCGCGCGGTGTGTTTAAGGCCAAAGGCGCGGATGTTGTCAGGCGTCGGCCCGATGAAGATGACGCCAGCCGCCTCGCAGGCCTCGGCGAAAGCGACGTTCTCGGACAAAAAACCATAGCCCGGATGGATCGCGTCCGCGCCCGTCGCCTTGGCCGCGGCGAGGATGGCCTCGATGTTCAGATAGCTCTGGCTGGCCGGCGCGGGACCCACTCTCACCGCCTCGTCGGCCTGCGAAACATGCAGAGACCCTGCGTCCACGTCGCTGTAGACGGCCACGGAGCCCACCCCCATTCGACGCAAGGTGCGGATGATCCGGCAGGCGATGGCGCCGCGGTTAGCGATCAGGACCTTGCGAAACACGGAATTCCCGGAGGCTACGATTGGCGGGATCAAGCGGCGACGATCATGCGCACCGGCGTCGGGTCGAAGCCGTTGCAAGGGTTGTTGATCTGGGGGCAGTTGGAGACGACGATGACGACATCCATCTCCGCGCGTAGGTCGACATGCAGCCCAGGCGCCGAAATGCCGTCGACGATTCCGAGCGAGCCGTCGGCCTCGACCGGCACGTTCATGAACCAGTTGATGTTGGAGACCATGTCACGCTTGCTTCGCCCATAGGCGGCGTTGGCGAGCAGGAAGTTGTCGACGCAGGCGTGCTGAGACTTGGTGTGGTGGCCATAGCGCAGGGCGTTTGACTCGCAACTGCACGCCCCGCCGATGGTGTCGTGATAGGCCACCGAGGTGCCGGTTATGGTCATCATCGGCGCGCCCTCGTTGGACCTGAGGACCGACCCGGTGCGGAGAAATATGTTCTCCTGGGCGGCGATCGTGTCCTGGGCGCTGTAGCGCTCGGCGTCGTCGGCCAGGCTGTAGACCAGAAAGTCGACGGCCTGGTTGCCCTCGAGGTCGACGATGCGCAGGGTCTGACCCCGCCGGACCACACAGCTCCAGGGCGCGCGAGCCGCGACGATCTCGTCGCGCACCGCCTCGCCAAGGCCGGAAAGGGTCTTGTCCTGGCTCATTCGATCCTCAACGGCGGAAATAGTCTTCGACATTCTCAAAGGCGCGCAGACCCTCGGGCGTCGCGTTACGGACAGGGTCGTCCTCGGGCGTCACCGGCCCGCGCCAGGCCGTGGCGCGCACGGGAGTGACGCTGTACTGGCTCCGCCGGTCCAGGACGTGTGGGCAGTTGGCCAGGACCACGATCACGTCCATCTCGGCGCGAAGCGTCAGGTGGCGACCGGGCGTGAAGGGTCCGACCTCAAGCCGCGTTGCGCCATCGTCGCCGATCGTCACGCTCTTGAACCAGTTGATGCAGGGATGGATATCCCTGCGGCCCAGGCCATACTTGGCGACCGCGAGCACAAACCGCTCGCGGGCCGTCGGCTGGGCGGCGAAATCCACGCCCTGACCGTAGCGGCACAGGCTGGACGCCCCACAGATGGCGTCATGGCCGCCCGCGGTGTCCTCGAGCAGGCTGAGCATCACCCGACCCATGTCCGACAGGATCAGCCGGCCCGGCCCCAGGTAGACGTTCCATTGCACTTTCAAGGTGTCGGCGACATTCAGCCGCTCGACTGGCCGTTCGGCGTTGAACGCCAGCATGGAGACGCAGGCGTCGCCGTGCAGGTCGGTGAGCCTGAGCCGCGCGCCGCGGTTCAGCCAACGGGCCGCGTAGCCGCCGCCGGCGATCGTCTCGTCCCAGACGACGCTCTCCGCGGCGACGCCCGCGGGGAGAGCCTCCGCAGCGGTCGCGGGGATGGTCGGCATGGCCTCGACCCGCGTTCCCGCCATGGCGCGGGCGTGATCGCGGGCCGCCGCCGGGCTGGCGGTGGAGAAGTCGCTCATCGTGGAACCTTTGGGCGAGCCTTGCCCGGCGTTTCGGTGGCGCCATGGGCGTGCAGCGGCGGCAAGAGGGCGGTCGTGATGACCAGCTTGGTCTGCTGAACGCCCCGGATCTTGCGCAGATCGTCGCATAGATTGCGCAACCGCTCCGCCGGCCCCTGCACCAGCAGCACCTCCAGCGACTGATCGTCCTCGAGGAAAACGTGCTGGGAGGAGATGACCTCCTTCAGATAGGTCAGCTGCGTCTGGGCCAGCGCGTGCCGAACCCGCCCGCTCTCGGCGCGGTAGATCAGGGTGATCGTCCCGGCGATGACCACGCCGTCCTGATTTTCGCTGTGATCGGCCAGCTCGTGGCGGATGAGCTCGGCGATCATCTGCGAGCGGTTCTGCAATCCCCGCCCGGCGATCATCGCGTCGAGCTGAGTCAGGAGCTCCGTCGGCAGACTGATGCTTAGTCGAGCCAGGTAGGGCGGGGGTTCTGCAGGCATCCGCGGATACTAGCCTGTTATTACGATTTTCATAGAAAATAATACCTCATTGGCTTCCGTTCGCGCGGGGCTGCGGCCGGCGACGGCCGTCGACTCGCTGAGCATGATGACTCAGGCGGAGCCGAGGCCGATGCGCCGTCCGAGGCTAGAAGGACGCCTTCAGGCTCACGCCGATCACCCGCGGATGAACCGTATAGCCTTCATAGACCGTATTGATCTCGGGAGTTTGAATGATCGTTTGGTCGTTGAGCAGATTCTTGGCGTACAGACCGATCTGATATCGCTTTATCGATAGTGTGACATTGGCATTCATCACGCCGTAGGCCGGATTATGGTAGTTCAGGTTGAGGGGTGATCCGAGCGCAACGGTATTTGTGAAGCGTTGATAGCTTCCATAGGAAGGTCCGGTCCAGTCGTAGTCGACCAGAGCCGACAAATCCATGTCGTCGTTGATCGGCGTATTGTAGCTGAGCGAGACGTCCGAGGTGGCGTTGGGCACGTCAATCAGGTTCGAGTTCACCGGTACGGTCACCGGATTGATCGACCGGGTGATCCTGGCGCTCTGGATGCTGAAATTGGCGCTGAGAAGCAATTGCCGGGTGATCCTGAACGAACCCTCCAGCTCACCGCCGTAGATCCGGGCGTCGCCAACGTTCTCCGTGAAATAGTAACCGCAATCAGGCAGGTAGATCTGCTGCTGGATATTGTGCCAATCGGTGTAATAGGCCCCGCCGTTCAGTGAAAGGCGGTCATCCAGGTAGCGTCCTTTGGAGCCAAACTCGTAGGTCCAGAGACTGTCGGAGCCGAACTTGGTCGGCTGGGTGGTCTGATCGATGAGGGCGAAATCTCCCGCGCAGACTGTGTTCGGGCCGAAGACGATCGGACCTGTGGGTCCACCGAGACGGAAGCCCTCGCCTGCCGAAGCATACACCGTCTGGTTCGCGCTGAAATCATGGCTTAGCGTGAACTTCGGCGTGAAAGACGTCGCGCTGGCGGCCTGTTTGTACGGGCCGGTCGTCGGCGTTCCAGCTGGGAACCCCGTAAAGCCGAGGTTTCCGATCTGATAGAAGCCGGTCTCAACCGAGATATAGTGTTCAGACGCATCCTCGACACGCCCGCCGACACCAAGATGCCATTGGGGCAGGAAGTCGTAGTCGATCTGACCGAAGAGCGCGTATTGCGTCTCATAGTAGGTCCGGTTGTCGGATTCATCGATGTCGTTCGGAAACAGCGTCGTTCCGGGTACGCCGGCGTTGAAGGTGGTTTCCGCTGCGGTATCCTCCAAAGGCACGCCAAAGAGGCTGGTGAAGGTGGAGTTGATGCCGGGGATTTGTTGGAAGTCCGTATTGTGGATGGTCTGCTGCGCAAAATAGGCGCCCGCCACCCAGTGGAGCCGTTCGCCCGGTCCGTCCGGCGAAGCAAGCCGCAGTTCCTGGGTGAACTGGACATAGTGGGTGTCGAGCTTCACCGGCGACGGCAGGTTGCCGAGGATGTTCAGCGCCTGCTGCAGCGGCACGTTGGGCGTAGGCAACGGAACGGCCGGCGGCCCCGACAGCAATGAGACGAATGAGGCGCTGTTGAAGAAGGTCCCGTCTTCCTGGCGCTTGGCGTCACGCTGGAGGAAGCCGGTGACCGAGGTGAACTGAACAGGACCGAAATCCTCGTGAATGTTGAGGCTGGCCAGGCTCACGGTGTCGGTGCCCGGCTCGGGGACTTCCTTATCCTGGTCAAAGAGCCCGAGGCCGGGGGTATTGACATAGAAGGCGGACGTGTCGTCGTCGTGCTCGCGCTGATAGAAAAACGCCGGCGTCACCGTCAGGCCGAAGCCGGGGGAGAACTTGCCGACGACGTGGAAGGTGTCGATCTGCTGGCTATTCACCCCCTTCTTGTCGAGCGTGCCCCCGCCAACGACGGCGTCTTCCGGTCCGATGTCTTGCGTGAAGTGGTTGATCCAGCCGCTGTCGGCCTCGGTGCTGCCGCTGACCCGAACGGCGAACACGTCCTTGATGATCGGCACATTGACGGCGAAGTTGCCGTTGTAGTTTTCGCCGCCTCCGGCGGTATTCGAGGTATCGAGAGTCACCTGTCCGCTATAGGTGGCCAGGCTCGGCGTCTTGGTGATGTAGCGGATGGTGCCGCCTTCTGAACTGTCCCCGTACAGGGTCCCCTGCGGGCCGCGCAGGACTTCGATCCGATCAAGATCGGTAATCACCGGCTCGATCGCGCCTTCCAGGAAGAAGTTCTTCGTCGTGATCGAGACATCGTCGATATAGAGGCCGGTGGTCGCCGATCCTGCCGTCGAGCTCACGCCCCGGATGGTCACATCCGTGGTTCCGAAGGTGGCGTTGGAGTTGAACGCTACGCCAGGCGCCGTCCGGCTCAGGTCATCAAAGGTGGTGATCCGCTGTGCCTGGACGCTCGCGCCCGAGAGCGCGGTCACGCTGATCGGCACCGATATGAGGTTTTGAGCCCGTTTTTGCGCGGTGACGACAATATCCGCGCCGGACCCAGCGTCGGCGGACGCCGGAGCTACGAGCGGCGCCGGGTCCGCGGCGTGCGCGGCCAGAGGCAAGGCCGCGGCGGCGGCCAGCACCAGCCACGAGGCTCGCCCTAGACTGGCGCGGCGCCCACGCAACGCGCGCCGCAAAATGGTGACTTCAATCATCGCTATATTCCCCGGTCGGTTCAGGCGCTTCGGCCGACAGGCCAGTCCTTCAGCCGGGGCGCGTCTTTGTGACGCCCTCGCTTCGCCATGGACCAGCGGTCGCCGATCAATGACTTATTACGATGTGATGCGATCGTAATAATCTAGCCCTTGGGTCGCGCCCTTTGTGCCCGAACGAACAAGCGCCGCCTTTTTGGGCGCCGTTATCGCGTCGAGGCGCGAAATTCCTCAAACCGGGGCCAGGGCCGGATTCATCAAGCCGCTCTAGGAAAAGCTCGGTCGGGCGCGCGCCGGCGCCCGACCGAGAGTTACACGCCGGCTGGGAGGATAGCCGGTGCAATCCCCAGGCAGGGATTTGGGGAAATCGATGTCGGCTCCGGACCTGGGCGCATCAGAGGTCCAGGAGGGCCGGGTCGCCGCCCTGGGCGGCGATGTTGACGCTGACGGCCCGCTCGACGGCGAACCGGCTGAGCGCCAGTGGACCGCCGGCCTTGGGGCCTGTGCCGGAGAGTCCAAGGCCGCCGAACGGCTGGACGCCGACCACGGCGCCGATCATCGAGCGGTTGATGTAGATATTGCCGGCCAGGACCAGGTCCTGCACCCGCCGGACGAAGGCCTCGATGCGGCTGTGGACGCCCAGGGTCAGGCCGTAGCCTTTCGCGGCCAGCGCCTCGGCGACGCGTTCGAGCTCGCCGGCGCCGTAGCGCACCACATGCAGGATCGGGCCGAAGACCTCCGCGTCGGGAAGTTCGGCGAGCGGGATCTCCACCAGCACCGGTCCGAAATAGAACCCCTCCCCTTCGGGCGTCGGCAGTTGCTTGATCACCCGGCCCGCGGCGGAGAGCTTGTCACGGTGCGCCACAAGCGCCGCCATCGCCTCGGCGTCGATCACCGGGCCGATGTCGACCGACGGCGACGACGGGTCCCCGACCACCAGCGTGTCCATGGCGCCTCCGATCCGGTGGATCAGGCTGTCCGCGATCGCCTCGGGGACAAAAAGCAGTCGCAAGGCCGAACAGCGCTGCCCGGCCGAGCCGAAAGCCGACGTCACCACGTCGTCGATCACCTGCTCGACCTGAGCGGTGGTGTCGACGAACATGCCATTGAGGCCGCCGGTCTCGGCGATGAACGGAACGATCGGGCCGGGCCGTCCGGCGAGCAAACCATTGATGCGCCGCGCCGTCGCGGTCCCGCCGGTGAAGGCGACGCCGTCGCAGGCCGGGTGCAGCACCAAGCGCTCGCCCACCGTGCCGCCGTCGCCCGCCGCCAGGGTCAAGAGCGCCGGCGGCAGGCCGGCGGCGTGAAAGAGGCGGACGGCCTCGCGCGCGATCAGCGGCGTCTGTTCGGCGGGCTTGGCGATCACCGCGTTGCCGGCGGCCAGGGCCGCGACGATCTGGCCGGTGAAGATGGCCAGCGGGAAGTTCCAGGGGCTGATGCAGACGAAGACGCCGCGGCCGCGCAGCGCCCAGCTGTTGCGCTCCCCGGTAGGACCGGCAAGCGTTGTCGGCGCCCCGAATTGCCGCCGCGCCAGGACTGCATAGTAGCGGCAGAAGTCGGCCGCCTCGCGCACCTCGGCAATGGCGTCGGCATAGGTCTTGCCGGCTTCCAGGACGCAGAGCGCGATCAAGCCCTCGCGGCTGGCCTCCAGCGTATCGGCCATAGCGCCCAGAATCTTGGCCCGGGCCTCGCCGCCCGCCGCATCCCAGGATGGCTGGGCGACCTTGGCGCTCGCAAACGCCGCATCGATTTCCGCCTCCCCGATGTCCGGGACGAAGCCCAGGGTTCGGCTGGGACGAGCGGGCTGAGCAATGGCGCGCCCGTCGGCACAGCGGGGCTCAAACCCTCCGACCGCCCGAACCAGGCGATCGCGTTCGCTTTCGATGCTGAGGTCCAGCCCACGCGAATTGGACCGGTCGCCATAGAGGTCCGCCGGCAAGGGTAGCCGCGGATGGCGGCCGGGCCCGACCGTCTCGATCACCGAGATCGGATCGACCACCACCTGGCTGGGCGCCGTCGCCTCGTCGAGCAGGCGGTGGACGAAGCTGGTATTGGCGCCGTTCTCCAAAAGCCGCCGCACCAGATAGGGCAGCAAGTCCTCGTGCGCGCCGATAGGGGCATAGGCCCGCGCCGTGAGCGCGCCAAAGGCCTCCGCCGCCGCCCGGAACAGGTCCTCGCCCATGCCGTGCAGCCGCTGGTATTCGACCGCGACGCCGGCGCGCTCGGCCATCAGCCGCACCGCGGCCAGCGTATGGGCGTTGTGGGTCGCGAACTGGCCGTAGAGATCGGGCGCGGCGCCGATCAGCCGGTCCGCACAGACCAGATAGGACAGGTCCGTCGCCGCCTTGGTCGTATAGACCGGATAGTCGGGCCGGCCGTGCACCTGGGCATGTTTGATCTCCGAGTCCCAATAGGCGCCCTTGACCAGTCGCACCATCAGCCGCCGGCCGCTGTCCCGCGCCAGGGCGGCGACCTGGTCGATCACCATTGGGCCGCGCTTCTGATAGGCCTGGACGGCCAGGCCGAGGCCGCTCCACGCCCCGAGCGAAGGCTCCCGCGCCAGCCGGTCAAGCAGCTTCAGCGACAGGACCAGCCGGTCGGCCTCCTCGGCGTCGAGGGTGAGGTTGAGGTTCGCCTCGGCGGCCAGCCGCGCCAGCCTGAGAATGCGCGGATAGAGTTCGGACCAGACGCGGGCTTCCTGCAGGGGATCGTAGCGCGGCGACAGGGCCGACAGCTTGACGGATATGCCGTGGCCGCGCTCGGGGCCGGCGTCCTCCTTGCGGGCCGCGGCGATGGCCTGGATGGCGGAGGCGTAGGCGGCCTCGTAACGCTCGGCGTCCTGGGCGGTGCGTGCGCCCTCGCCCAGCATGTCGAACGAACAGAGGAAACCCTCGCGCCC
>FSWT01000450.1_pt1 | contig 17684 bp, 19 predicted proteins | sample 1638051 | NCBI WGS metagenome assembly FSWT01 (sample SAMEA3914788, study PRJEB12502) | metagenome | biome: forest; material: soil | place: Canada | collected 2011-07-03 | depth 0.1 m
GATCAGGACCTGTAAAGCGAAGCCAGGCTATCGTGCAGCTTCATGGCCAACGGCGAGGCGGCGTAAGGATCGGTCACCACCTCGATATAGACGCCGGTCCCCGCCCGGTCCGCCGCCGACAGCGCCACGTCGAGTTCGCCGCACGTGGTCGCCCGCGCCGTGAACCAGTCGTCGCAGCCCAGCGCATGCGGCAGCTCGGTGTAGCGCCAGGGCGCGATGTCGTTATAGGCGATCGCCGGGTCCTTGCAGAGCAGCCGCTCGATCAGATAGCCGTCGTTGTTCAGGACAAAGACGACCGGCTTCAAGCCCAGCCGGCCGAACTGGCCGATCTCCTGGGCGGTGAGTTGGTGCGATCCGTCGCCAGTGACCAGCACCACGCGCCGGTCGGGCGCCGCGACCGCCGCGCCGAAAGCTGCGGGCGTGGCCCAGCCGATCGAGCCCCAGAGGGTCTGGTTGTGGAAGCTGGCCCCGGCCGGCATCAGCGCGAAGCCCAGGCCCATGGACGCAGTGCCGGTCTCTGCGACCAGGATGTTGTCGGGGCTGAGGAAGTCCGCCCAGCGCGGATAGAGCGCGTGCACGTCGATTGGATCGGCGCCCGCGCCGGTGGTTTCACCGAGCGAGGTCGGCGCGATCGAGGCCCAGTCTCGCTTCGGCAGGCGGCGCGCCAGCTCGGCCAGGATGTCGCCCATCTCGACGTTCGGATAGCGCTTGCCGGCGGCTGTGACGTGGTGGTGGCCGATGCTCAGGGTCCTGGCGGGATCCAGGCGGGCGGTGAAGGCGCCGCTGTTGAAGTCGCTCATCAGAGTGCCGACCGTCAGCACCTGGTCGCGGCCCTCGACAAAGGCGCCGACCGCCTCGTCCATGATCGCCCCGTCATACATGCCGACAAAGCCCGGCTGACGCTCGTCCAGCACGGCCTTGTCCATGAACATGGTGGCGAACGGCAGGCCGGAGGCGTCGATCAGCGCCTGCATGGCGGCCGTGAGGCCGGTCCTGGCCAGCAATATGCCCGGCAGCGCACACGCTGTCTCGGCCGCCGTCAGCGCCGCGACGATGGCCGTGGTCGCCGCCTCCAGCATGGCGGGATCGCTGCTCGGCGCGGGAATCGGCGCGGCTGTCCCCAGCACCGGCTGGGCGGCGAAGTCGGCCGGAAAGGCCATATAGACCGGCCGGCGGTGATAGAGCGCCTCGAAGATCAGCCGCTCGGTCTCATAGGCGACGTTCTGCGGCGTCATTACCGCGTGGGCGCAGATCACCGGCTCGCTCATCCGCCGAAATAGGTCGTATTCGCCATTGCCGAGCGTGTGGTGCATGACCGCGCGCGACGATTGCACCGTCATGGTCGGGGCGCCGACCAGATGGAAGACCGGCAGGTGCTCGGCATAGGACCCGGCGATGCCGTTCAGCGCGCTGAGTTCACCGACGCCATAGGTGGTGCAGAGCGCCGCCGCCCCCTTGATCCGCGCATAGCCGTCGGCGGCGTAGGCGGCGTTGAGTTCGTTCGAGCAGCCGATCCAGCGCATGTCCGGATCGTTGCAGATGGCGTCGTTGACCGGGAAGGCATAGTCGCCCGGCACGCCGAAGACATCGGCGATCCCGATCGCCTTCAGGCGGTTCAGCACGTGTTGGATGACGGTGACGGTCATGGCGGCCCCTGGCGATCGACGCATCGATCAGTATCGCAAAAAAGATCGTCATGGGGCGGCGCACGCGGCAAAATGATCGCCCAGGTGGATGAGGCTTTGAGGGGAGAAACGCGATGGGCAGACTTCCTCGCTTGATGGGTCTTGGCCGGCTGCTGGCCGTGATCGTCTCTATCGCGACAGCCGCGCCGCCCGCGTTCGCCCAGACCGATTTCTACCAGGCCGCGCCGTCCGACCTGCCGGGCCGGGCCGGAACCCTGATCCGCCAGGAGCCGAGCACCCGCGCGCCCTTGGGGGCGACCGCCTATCGCGTGCTCTACCGATCGACCGGCCTTAATGGCGAGCCGATCGCGGTGTCCGGAACGGTCATCGTGCCGGCTGGGCCAAAGCCGCCCGGCGGCTGGCCGGTGGTCGCCTGGGCGCATCCGACCAGCGGCATCGTTCCGATCTGCGCGCCCTCGCTGGCGGTCTTCAAGTTCGAGCAGATCCAGGGCCTGCGCGATATGCTGCGCCACGGCTATGTCGTCACGGCGACCGACTATCCGGGTCTCGGCACGCCGGGACCCCACCCCTATCTGGTTGGCGTCAGCGAGGGCCGCGCGGTGCTGGATTCCGTCCGGGCGGCCGAGAATCTGGTCGGCGAATCCGGCGCGCCGGCGGCGCTCTGGGGCCATTCGCAAGGCGGCCAGGCGGTGCTCTATGCCGGCCTGCTGGCCGCACGCTACGCCCCTGACCTGCATCTGGTCGGCGTCGCCGCCGCGGCGCCGGCGACCGATATCGGCACGCTGATGCAGGACGATGAGTCGACGGGTGGCGGCAAGAACCTCTTGGCCATGACCCTGTGGTCCTGGGCGCACGTCTACGGCGCGCCGATGGACGCGGTGGTCGATCCGGCGGCGTTGCCGACCATCAACCGGCTCGCCCAGTCCTGCCTCGAATCGCCGGTCGACATCCGCCCGCGCAAGCGGGACGCCAATGCGCTGCAGCGGCGCTTCCTGTCCGTCGATAACCTCACCCAGATCGAGCCGTGGCGGACCTTGCTGGCGCGGAACACCATCGGGACCCTGCCGCCGTCCCTGCCGATCTTCATCGCCCAGGGCGAAGACGACCAGACCGTGCGGCCGCAGGTGACGCAAAGCTTTGTCAGCCGCCTCTGCGCCGCCGGCAGCCGGGTGAGCCTGATGCTGATGCCCGGCGTCGGTCACGGGGCGGCGGCGATGAAGAGCACGTTGGCCGCGGTCGACTGGATGGCCGACCGCTTCGCCGGCGACCCGCCGCCCAACGATTGCCCTCGCAACTAGGACGAGGGCCGGCTCTGGCTAGGGCTTCCAACCGCCGTTCGGCAGCCGGCCGTGATAGGGGGTGTTGCGGCAGTGGCCCCAGGGGCCCCGCCAGAAGCCGCGCGGGCAGCCGTTACCCCAGCCGGGGTCGCCGCGCCAACGGCCGCCGTAACGGCAGCCGCCCATGGGGCCGCGCCATCCGTAGGGCCCGCAGCCGCCCGACACCTTGATCAGCATCGGATTGCCGACGAGGCTGGTCGAGGTCGCCGCTGCCTGGGCCGAAGCCAACCCAAGCACGAACGAAGCAACGCCCGCCACGGCGATCATGACAATCGGCTTTGACATTAACTTCCCCTGTGTCGAAATGGAAACGTCACCAGCCGAGAGTTGCAAGGGCACGTGACGATTGAAAGAGCCATGTTACGCGAAACACGATTTCTTGTAGGCGCGGTCGCGATCATGGCGGGATTGGCCGCCTTTGGCCCTCCGGCCGGCGCGGCGCCGCTCACGAGCGTCCGGGCGTTCTGCGCGGCCAACCCCAACAACGACAATCCAGCGAAGGCTTTCTACGGGCCAAGACTATACAAGCCCGGCCTGGTCCCACAGGACGTGGCCAGGAGCGGCGCCAACGCTTGGCGTTGCATGGGCGGCCGGGTCCTGGTCTGCAACATCGGCGCGGACGGCTACGCCTGCCAGAAGCTGAATCCGAACCCGATCCCGTCAAAGCCGGTTCGCGACTACTGCGCCGCCAATCCCGGCTCGGACTTCGTGCCAATGGTGGTCATCGGCAATTCGGCGCGGACCTGGCGCTGCGCTGGCCGCATGCCCCGGCCGCTGCAGACCCAGGCCCTCGACCAGCGCAACTTCATCCGCAAATCGTGGCGGCCGCTGCCTCGGTAACGGCGCACTGGAAGCTTCGCCGGCGCGCCAGACCCGCATAGGGTGGACTCATGAAGCCAAGCTCGTTGCCGCGCCCACGCTCATTGCCGCGCCTTGTCCGCGAGGAATGGTTCCTCGCCGTCGGGATCGTCACCGCCATCATCTTCGAGGCGCGCGGCGACAGCCTGTTCGACGCTCTGGCCAACCCGTTCGGCATGGCGGCCCTGTTCGGCTGGCTGTTCGCGGTGATCATGGGGTCTGCCCTCAACGTCGTGCGCCATGCCGACCATCTCGCCGTGCGGCTGGGTGAGCCGTACGGCACCCTGATCCTGACCCTTTCAGTGGCGTCCATCGAGATCATCAGCCTGTCGGCGGTGATCCTGCACGGCGGCAGCGACCCGACCCTGGTCCGCGACAGCCTGCTGTCGGTGGTCATGATCATCCTGAACGGCATGGTCGGGCTGTCGCTGCTGATCGGCGCCTGGCGGCACCGGGAGCAGCAATACAATCTGCAAGGCGCCAACACCTATCTGGGCGTCATCATACCGCTGGTGGTGCTCAGCCTGATCCTGCCGAGCTTCACCACGACCACGCCCGGCCCGACGCTGGCCTTCGAGCAGTCGATCTTCCTGATCCTGGCCTCGCTCGGCCTCTACGGCGCCTTCCTGGCCATGCAGACCGGCCGCCACCGCGGCTATTTCATCGAAGACCTCGGCGACGCCAGCGAGGCGGGCGAATCTGAAGACGCCGCCCCGCGTCCGACCTGGCAGCATGCGGTGCTGCTGCTCGCCTATATGGTCCCCGTCGTGCTGCTGGCCGACGAGCTGGGCCGTCCCGTCGACTTCTTCATCGAGACGCTTGACGCGCCGACGGCGATCGGAGGCCTGGCCCTGGCGCTCCTGGTCGCCACCCCGGAGGCCATCGGCGCGGTCCGCGCCGCTACCCAGAACCACCTGCAGCGGGCGGTGAACATCTTCCTGGGCTCGGTGCTGGCGACCATTGGCCTGACCGTGCCGGCCATGCTGATCGTCAGCCACCTGACCCATCGCACCATGATCCTGGGCGTGCAGGGCACCGATCAGGTCATGCTGCTGCTGACCCTGGCGGTCAGCGTCGTCACCTTCGCCAGCGGCCGCACCAATGTGTTGCAGGGCGCGGTGCACCTTTTGCTGTTCGCGGCCTATCTGCTCTTGATGTTTCAAGGCTGAGCATAATTGCCGCCATTCAGAGTAGAAACGGAACCATGTCGGCATGGTTGAGCTTTTGTATTTGAAGGCGATGCCGGAAATCTATACTTAATTTGAAGTAACCAATCCCGGCAGTCGTCAATAGTCTGTTAGGGTACGTGATGCACAATACGGTTCAGGTTTGGGGCATGTATTGGCAGCGATTGCTGATATGGTTATCGGATTCTTGACCGCGTGGGCTCGCTGCCGCCGCGCCAGCATCAGCACGGTCGCGGCCCTGGTGTTGCCGGCGATGATCGGCATGGTTGGGCTGGTGGCCGAGTACGGCCATGGCCTTTTGTCCAAGGTCGAGAACCAGCGCGTGGCCGACCTGGCGGCCTATGCCGGGGCGCTGGCCTATAATTCCACAAGCTCGACCACCTCGATGACCAATGCCGCCGACAATGTCGCGGCGCTGAACAACATTCCGTCGGCCGATGTCAGCGTGACCCTGGTCAACTCGCCGACCGGCGACGGCCATTCGGCGGTCGACGTGCAGATCAACACCCAGGTGCCGCTGCTGCTGTCGCGGCTGGTCGGCTCGGGTCCCAACCTTCCGGTCAATTCGACCGGCTATGCCGAGCTGGAAGCCGGGACCCCGGCCTGCATCATCGCCCTCCAGTCGGGGGGAACCGGCGTGACCTTAAGCGGCGGCACCAGCATCTCGGCGCCCGCCTGCGCGGTGGCCTCAAACAACACCGTCACCGTGCCCTGCGGCGACACCATCACCACCAAAACCGTCTCCTACAACTCCGCCGCGGCGCCCAGCGAGCCCTGCAACGGCATCGTCGCGCCGACCGGCAGCACGCTCAGCATCGTGAAATCGGCGACCACCGACCCGCTCGCCGGCAATACCGGCGTCGCCACCGCGACGGCGCGGCTGGCCACGGTGGCGAGCGAGGCGGCGCCGACACTGCCGACCATACCAACCACAGGCCCCAACCTTGACTTCGGCTGGAGCCAGTCGGCGACCGAGACGACGGTCGCCACCGTATCGGGCTGTAGCGCTACCAATAACGGCGGCACGTACACCGTCACCTGCTCCGGTCAGTCATCCTATAACTTCGGCAACATCACCGTCGAAGGCGGGATCACGGTCTTTTTCAACGTCGGCGGATCGTCCTCGGCGGTCTACAATCTCAACGGCGGCGTTCTGAACACCGGCGGCGGATCGAACATCTACTTTGGTCCGGGGACGTTTAACATCGCGCATGGTGTCTACACCAGCGGTGGCTCGACCACGATTTTCGGGCTGGTTTCGGGCAGCGGCGCCACGGCGGTCTACGGCCCCGGGACCTATAATATCGGCGCTTTAACGAACAACACCTGTAACAACAGCTACTATTACAGCATCTGCAACACCTCGACCACGACGTTTGGCGGTACGAGCACGTTCAATCTAACCTCCGGCATCAACAATACCGGCGGGTCGACCCTCACCATGGGCAGCGGCACGACCAACAGCTTCGACATCGGAGCGTCCGGCGACGGCAACGCCGTCATCGCCGGCGGCGGGTCGAAAACCGTCTTCGGCGACGCCACCGGCGCCGGCGATATCTTCCAGATGATCGGCAACTTCAACGTCTCCAGCGGCGGCGGCAGCTGCATGACCATCAGCGCGGCCGCGCAGCACGACATCTATGGCAACTTCGCCTCCGCCGGCGGCACCTTCCTCGGCTCCGGCGTCTACACGGTCACCGGCTATGTCGGCCTGGGCGCCAACGGCGGCGGCGACGTCACCTGCAACGGCGTCGACGTCGGCGTCAGCGGGACCGGCGTGACCTTTGTCGACGGCGCCAGCTCTACCCCGACCTCGGGCAGCTGCTCGGGCCAGGCCTTCTGCGTCGCCGCCGGCTACAACAACATCAACCTCACCGCGCCGACCAGCGGCACGACCGCTCAGCTGGTCGTGATCGGCCCAACCTCGACCAGCAACACCGCCGGCGCGGCCTTCACGGAGGGGGCGAGCGGCACCAACCTGTCGGGGGTCTTCTACTTCCCCAACGGGACCATAAGTCTCGGCGGCGGGGCCAGCGTCGGCAGCGGCACGGGCCAGTGCCTTGAGCTGATCGGATCCCAGGTCACGCTGACCGGCGGCACGACCGCGGCCTCGACCTGCATCAGCGGCGGCGCGACCAGCTCGTCGGTAAGGATGGTGCAATGAGGCGCCTCGCGGCCAGACTAGCGCGGCGCGCGCGCCTCGACGACAACCAGGGGGTCGCGGCGGTCGAGTTCGCCCTGATCCTTCCGGTGTTCGGCGTTCTGCTGGCCGGCGTCGTCGATCTCGGCAACGTGCTCTACACGCGCTTTCGACTGGATTCCGCGGTTGCGGCGGCGGCCGACTATGTCGAGGTCAACGCCTCCAGCGTTTCGTCGACCGGCGGCGCGACCCTGGCCAGCAATGCGGCCACCATCGCCCAGTCCAGCCAGGGCTCCGGCTGGGCCAACGCCTCGGTGATCATCAACAACGGCCCGAGCTCGACCATCAGCAGCGGCAATACGACCGTCGGCGGAACCGCCGCCAACGCCGACAGCTGCTATTGCCCGACCTATACGACCGGCAACACTACCTGGGGCGGCGCGGTGTCCTGCGGTTCGGCCTGCCCCACCACCTCGACCACCGCCGGCAAGTTCGTGACCATCACCGCCTCGCGCACCTATACGCCGGTCTTCTCCACCTACGGCATCGTCCAGAACGGCACGATTTCGTCCAGCGCCACCGTCGAAACCCAGTGAGCCTGCGCCGCCCCATGCGCGGGCTGGGGGGCGACCGGAGCGGCGCCAGCGCCGTCGAGTTCGCCCTGGTCATCGGCCCCTTTCTGCTGGTGCTGTTCGGGGTGATCGAGTTCGGGCGCCTGCTCTGGACGCTGAACGCCCTGCAGGAGACCGCCATCGCCGGCGCCCGCTGCATGGGCGTGTTGAACAGCTCATGCACCGCCAGCGGGGCCTATAACCCGACCAACAGCACAGCCTATGTGAAGTCGGTCGCCAATGGGTGGGGCGTGACGCTGACGACGGCGAACATCAGCCTGAACAGCGCGGCCAGCTGCGCCGGGGTCGGCGACTTCTCGCAGGTGACCATCACCTACACCTTCCAGACCGTCGTCCCGATGATCCAGCCCCTGGTCGGCGACCCGATGAGCGTCAACGCCTGCTTCCCGAACCAGGTCTAAGGTATAGCGGCTCAGCGCTTCAGCGGCCCCAGCGGCGACGCAAGACCGTCGGGCAAGGGGACCTCGGCTACGTTCAGGGTCATGGAGACGATGTCGTAATAGCCGCTGACGGCGATCAGATCGACGACGCCCTGCTCGCCCAGGAGCTCGATGGCGGCCTTGAGGGTCGCGTCGGAGACGTTCCGGTTTGCGCGCAACTCGGTGCAGAAGTCGTAGACCACCGCCTCGTCCGCCTGCAGGGACGATGGGCGCCGCCCCTCGGCCAGTTCGGCCGCGACGGCGGGATTAAGGCCCGCCGCCATCGCCATGCGGTGATGGGCGTACCACTCGTACTGAGCATCCCAGGCCCGGGCCGTGATCAGGATGGCCAGCTCGTTCAGGCGCCGCGGAACGCTGCTGGAAAAGCGCAGGTACTCGCCCACCTTCTGCAGCCTGTCGGCCAGGTCCGGGCTGCGCAGCCAGGTCTGGAACGGACCACCGAGACCGCCGCGCGGCCCCGACGCGATCGCTTCGGCGACGTCGCGCTGGGCGGGCGTCATGGCCTGACGATCAAGCGGCGGGAAGCGCGGAGGGCGGCTGGTGCTCATGCCGTCGAGCTTTCCACCAAACCTGCCGGCTGTCGATTGCGGCCAGTGCCCCGACATTTGGTCGCAAGGCCGTGCGAATGATTTGCAAAAGCGCCGACGACACCGCATATAGCTTTGCGACGCATTCGCAAACGGACCGGTCGATGTACATCTGCAACTGCAATGGCATTCGGGAGCGCGACGCCAGGGCGGCCATCGCCCGCGGGGCGCGGCGGCCGGCCGAGGTGTTTCGTCATTGCCAGAGCAAACCGAAGTGCGCCAAATGCGTTTGCGATCTGCAGCGCATGATCGGATCGGCCGAGGCCGCCCTCCTCCACGCTGCCGAGTAGATCGCTAACGCGAAAGGCCGGGCTATGAAGGGCGATGCGGATGTTGTCCGACACCTGAACGCGGTGCTCACCAACGAGCTGACGGCGGTCAACCAGTATTTCCTGCACGCGCGCATGTTCCAGCACTGGGGCTTCTATCGCCTCGGCAAGATCGTCTATGAGGAATCGATCGAGGAGATGCGTCACGCCGACATGCTGACGCAGCGCATCCTCTTCCTCGACGGCCTTCCCAACCTTCAGGACCTGCACAAGCTGGCCATCGGCGAGACCGTGCGCGAGGCCCTGACCGCGGACCTGGCGCTCGAGCAGAAGAGCCGCGCCACCCTGGTCGAGGGCGTCGCCCTCGCCGAGGCGCACAAGGACTATGTCAGCCGCGACCTGATGCAGCACATCCTGAAGGATACCGAGGACCACCTCGACTATCTGGAGACCCAGGTCGAGCTGATCGACCTGATCGGCGAGCCGAACTATCTGCAAAGCGCGGTCGGCGGCCTGGACGAGAACAAGTCGCCGGCCACCGGCGACTGATCGCCTGGCCCCTTACAGATGCCGGTGGTGTTTGATCCCGTCCAGCTTCTGCTGGATCAGGGTCTTTGGCAGCTTGTCGAGCGTCAGATAGCCGACGCCGTCCTTGTCCAGCACCGTGAAATGGTGATCGGCCAGCTTTAGGAAATTGGCCTTGAAGACCAGGCCGCGGAAGTCGGTATCGGCCGCGGTCACCGGCTCGGGCGCGTTGAAGAAGCCGTAGGGCGAGGCCCCGACCCCCGACACGTCAACGGTTTCCTTCTGCGGGGCTTCGCTCGGTTCGTGGTCGTCCATCGAGCTCGGCTGGGGGATGTCGGAATTCTGCGCCAGCCAGAGCCGCGCCGCGCCCGGCCGCGCCCAGGGCGGCTGCAACAGGCCGAGATTGACGCGATAGCCGAGAATCTCCGGCGCCACCCGGTGCTCGTAGATCGAGACCTCATAGCCGTCGAGAACCCCGTCGCCGTTCAGGTCGAGGGCTTTGAAGAAGGCCTCGGTGTCGGCCATGAACTCGGCATGGTCGAGCTTGCCGTCGGCGTTCTTGTCGGCCTGCTTGAACCAGTCGACCACCGGATATGGCGCGGCCAACTGCGCGCGGAACGGCTTGCCGCAGGGGCTGATAAAGACGTTGGGCGGCGTGTCGTCATCGTCCTGAGCGATCGCTCTCGCGGCTCCGAAAAATCCGATGGCGCCGGCGGCGGCGGTAAGCGTTCTGGCGAACTGGCGGCGTGTGCTGGTCATGGGCAATCTCACTGAGTGGCCAAATTAGCGTCACCATGTGGCGCGGCCAAGACCTTCCTAGATCCCAACCTGTTCAGGTTTGTGTCGGCATTCACAACACTCCCCGCCCGCTTGCGGGGGCGGGGTCGGGGGCGGGGGTGCGCCGCCAAAGGCGGCGACGGGTGCTGGCGGTCTCGCGCAATGGCTTAAGCCTCGGCGCTGACACCCCCATCCCCCTTCCCAGCCGCCGACGGGAAGGGGCTTTTGATACGCCTCGGCGAGTCAGAGTGAGCGGACCAGGTTCTAGCCCAAGGCCCAGGCGATCCGCGCCCGTTCTATCGCCGCCAGCTTGGCGTTGAAGGCTCGCCAGTCGTCGGCTTCGGAGATCGGCGCCCAGATCGCTTCGATCTCGTCGTAGAGCAGCTCTTCGGGCTCCTCCCGCGCGAAATAGGGATTGGCGAGCCGCTCCGGCCGCTCGGTCTCGAATTCCCACAGCGCCGAGCGGAAGGCCAGGGCCTGTTCGCCCTCGTAGAGCCGCTTGCGCGGGCCTTCGAGCGCGCGATGCTCCGACGCCGCGCCGCCGAACCAGTCGAAGAAGAAGGGCTCCCAGCGCACCAGCTCGCCGGCCTCGGCCAGGGTGCGGAAGGCGAGATTGACCAGCACGATGTCGGCCTCCTCGCCGCGGCTGAACAGGCCGAGCCGGTTCAGCATGGCCGCGCGCAGGGCGTCGCGATAGGCGCCGGGAAAGCCGTTCAGCGCCTCCACCAGCGGCTCGGTCTCCGACGCCAGGGTCAGGGCGCCGGCCAGTTGCTGCAGGTTCCACAGGACCGCCTCCGGCTGCCGGCCGAAGGCGTAGAGGCCGTTCTGGTCGAAATAGGCGGCGACGAAATTGGGGTCGTTGCGCGGCAGGAAGCGATAGGGGCCATAGTCGAAGCTCTCGCCGGTGATGTTCATATTGTCGGTGTTAAGCACGCCGTGGACGAAGCCGGCGGCCATCCAGCGCGCGGTCATATTCGCGGCGGCCTTGACCACCTCGGCGAGCAGCGCCGGCGCGCGGGCGGCGCCTTCCACCTCCGCCAGCGCCGGATAGTAGGTTTCGATCGCGTGATCGATCAGCCGCCCGATATTCGCCGGCAGATTGAAATAGGCGTGGCGCTGGAAGGTGCCGAAGCGGATGTGGCTGTGCGAAAGCCGGGTCAGCACTCCCGAGCGCGTCGGGCTGGGCTCGTCTGGCCGATGCAGATCCTCGCCGGTCTCGATCAGCGAGAACGAGCGCGAGGTCGGAACGCCCAGCGCCTCCAGCATGGCGGTGGCCAACACCTCGCGCACCCCGCCCTTCAGGGTCAGCCGCCCGTCCGCCGTGCGCGAATAGGGCGTCACGCCCGATCCCTTGGTGCCGAGGTCGAGCAGGCGGCCGGCTCCGGCTTCGCGCAGCTGGGCGAACAAAAAGCCGCGGCCATCGCCGAGGTCGGGGTTGTAAACCCGGAACTGATGGCCGTGATAGCGCATGGCCAGCGGGTCGGCCTGATTGTCCGGCAGGGGCTCGAAGCGGCCGAAATGGGCGCGCCACTCCTCGTCGCTCAGCGTGTCCAGCCCGATCGTCGCCGCCGCCCGATCGTTGCGGAAGCGCAGTTCATGGCGCGGGAAATTCGCCGGCCGCACCGGATCGGCGAACTCTGGGCCCAGCGAGGCGAACCGCGGATCTGGCCTGTAGGCGGGGGAAACCGGCATCCAAGGTGACATGGCCCGCGCGCCGGCGGCCGGCAAGCGTTTGTCGCAATGGCCCGACATGCTAACCGGCTGAGACGATTCTTCGTCGGCGGAGACTTTGATCTTGGCCCTGCGCCCGACGCTCGACTTCCTAAAGACAGAGGCCGCCGGCGGCGCGGCCCTGGTCGCGGCCGCCGCCCTGGCGCTGCTGGCCGCCAACTCGCCGTTCGCCGCCGACTACTTCAGCCTGATCGGCCAGCCCTTCACCATCACGCTTGGCCAGTTCACCGAGACCCTGTCGGCCCGCGACTGGGTCAGCCAGGGCCTGATGTCGATCTTCTTCTTCGTCGTCGGGCTGGAGATCAAACAGGAGCTTTTGAAGGGCGAATTCTCCAGCCCGCGCAAGCTCGCCCTGCCGCTGGCCGGCGCGGTCGGCGGCATGATCCTGCCGGCCGTGGTCTATCTGGCGCTTAATCTGGGACCCGCCGGCGGCGCGCCGCACGCCTGGCCGATCCCGACCGCGACCGACATCGCCTTTGCGCTGGCGGCCCTGGCCCTGGTCGGGCGCGGCCTGCCGGAATCCTTGCGGCTTTTCCTTTTGACCCTGGCCATCGCCGACGACGTCGGCGCGATCGGCCTGATCGCCATCTTCTTCACCAGCCACATCCACGCCTGGGCGCTGGTTGGGGCGGCGGCCACCCTGATCGGCCTGATCGGCCTGTCGGAATGGAAGGACGCCCCCTTCCTGTTCCGCGCCGCCGGCTTTGTGGTGCTGGCGGCCTTTACGCTGAAGTCCGGCATGTCGACCTCGCTGGCCGGGGTCGCCGCCGCCTTCACCGTGCCCATCGGCCCGAGGCGGCCGGGCCAGGAGGGGGTGCTGAAGCACTTCATGCAGAGCCTGCACCCCTATGTGGCCTTCGCTATCCTGCCGCTGTTCGCCTTCACCGCGGCCGGCGTCTCGTTTTCCGGAATGAGCCTAGGCGATGCGCTGGCGCCCATGCCGCTGGGCATCGCGGCCGGCCTCTTCATCGGCAAGCAGGCCGGGGTGCTGATCGCGGTTTTCATCCTGGTCAGGACCGGCCTGGCGCGGCGTCCGACCGGGGCGAGCTGGCTTGAACTCTATGGCGTGGCGCTGCTCTGCGGCGTCGGCTTCACGCTCAGCCTCTTCATGGGGGCGCTGGCCTTCGACGGCCAGGGCGAGCTGGCCCGCAGCCAGATGACGCTGGGCGTCTCGGTAGGCTCGATCGCCTCGGCGCTGGTCGGGATGGCCGTGCTGGGCGCCTCGGCGCGGCGGCGCGAGGCGCGTGAAAAAGCCCTCCCCGCCTGACGGGGAGGGCTCGTTCGAACTCAGTCTTTCAGGGCGTACAGGCCTATTCGGCCGCCTGCTTCGGCGAGTAGCCGAGCACCGCCTTGGTTTCCAGGTACTCGTGGAAGCCATAGTCGCCCCACTCGCGCCCGTTGCCGCTCATCTTGTAGCCGCCGAACGGCGCGGTCATGTCGCCGCCGCCGTTGATCGACACCTGGCCGGCGCGAAGCTGGGCCGCCACCTTGTGAACCTTGTCCATGTCGGTGCCGGAGATATAGGCGGCGAGACCGTATTCGGTGTCGTTGCCGATATCGACCGCCTGGTCGACGCTGTCATAGCCGAGGATCGAGACCACCGGGCCGAAGATCTCTTCCTTGGCGATGGTCATGTCGTTGGTGACGTTGGCGAAGACGGTCGGCTTCACATAGTAGCCCTTGTCCAGGCCGTCCGGACGGTCGGGACCGCCGGTGACCAGGGTCGCGCCTTCGGCGATGCCGGCCTTGATCAGCTTCTGGATCTTTTCCCACTGGGTCTTGTTGACCACCGGGCCGATCGCGAAGTTGCCGTTCGGATCGCCGACGGTCGTGGCCTCGGCCGCTTCCTTGGCGATGGAGATGGCCTCGTCCATCTTCTTGGCCGGCACCAGCATCCGGGTCGGCGCATTGCAGGACTGGCCGGAGTTGTTCATCACCGAGCCGATGCCGCGCGCCACGGCGCTCTTCATGTCGGCGTCTTCCAGGATGATGTTCGGGCTCTTGCCGCCCAGTTCCTGCGCCACGCGCTTGACGGTCGGCGCGGCGGCCTTGGCCACCTCGATCCCGGCGCGGGTCGAGCCGGTGAAGGAGACCATGTCGATGCCGGGGTGGCTCGAAATGGCGGCGCCGACGTCGGGACCCGTGCCGTTGATCAGGTTGAACACGCCGGCCGGCACGCCGGCGGCATGCATGACCTCGGCCCAGAGATAGCCCGAGAAGGGGGCTTCTTCAGACGGCTTCAGCACCATGGTGCAGCCGGTGGCGAGCGCCGGGACCACCTTGCAGGCGATCTGGTTGATCGGCCAGTTCCAGGGGGTGATCATGCCGCAGACGCCGATCGGCTCTTTCACGATCCGGGTGGTGCCGCGGTCTTCGTCGAACTTGAAGTTCTTCAGGACCTCGATGCCGGTCGACAGGTGGCCGATGCCGATGGCGGCCTGGGCGCGTTGCGCCAGGCTGGCCGGGGCGCCCATTTCCTCGGTGATGGCGTTGGCGATCTCGCCGAAACGCTTCTGATATTCGGCCAGGATGCGCTGGAGCAGATCGATGCGCTCCTCGCGGGTGGTCAGGGAATAGGTTTCGAACGCCTTGCGGGCGGCCTTCACGGCCTTGTCCACGTCAGCGGCGGAACCGCCGGAGATGTGGCCGGCGACGTCTTCCGTGGCCGGGTTGATCACATCGATGGTCTTGGGGGTCACCGGATCGACCCACTGTCCGTCGATGTAGAACTTCATGTACTCGCGCATGCCATCCTCCTTGGGCGTCATCCCACCAGCCACGGGTCCTTGATCGGCCGGGCCACTTCGGCCGGCATATTAGTGATCGCGGTTCATTCTGGAAGAGGGAGAAGGAAAATCGCCGGTATTCGACTCACCAGAGCGGCTGGCGGAGCGCGTCCCCCAGCGCCTCGGCGATACGTCCGCGCGTACCGTCCGTCGTTCCATCGGGCAGGGCGCCAGGCGCGAACCAGCCGATCTCGGCGATCTCGCCGCGCGAGGTGGCCGCGCACGCCTCCCAGGCGTCCACGCGATAGAACAGGATGTGGTCGCCCTTGAACTTGGCGTGAGCGCTATGGATCGAGACCAGGATCGGCGGCGCGGTCAGCCGCACGCCGGCCTCCTCGACCAGCTCGCGCGCCAGGGCCTGCTCGGCCGTCTCCCCGCGCTCCACCCCGCCGCCGGGCATGTGCCAACCCTTCACATAGGTGTGGCGCACCAGGAGCACCTTGCCGCCGCCATCCAGCACCATGCCGCGCACGCCCAGCGTCATGCCGCGCCGCGTTCGGGCGTAGAGCTGAAAGAACGGCCGGATCAGGGGCTCGAATCGCGCACGCAGGGACATGGGCCGCCAGCCTAGCCCCACCCCCGCTTGCGGTCATCGGCGGCTATGGGTAAAGCGCACGGCAGCACCGGAGGCTTACATGTCCGCGATTTACATGATCATCGTCTTCATCGCCTTCATCGGCCTGATGAACCGGCTCGACTTCGGCCGGGTCGACTGACGTCCATGACCGGACGGGGCGGCGCGCTGGTCACCGGCGCGGCCCGACGTATCGGCCGTTGCCTGGCGCTGGAGGCGGCCAAGGCCGGCTATGGCGTCGTCATCCATCATCATCATTCCGCCGATGACGCCGAAGAGGTGTGCGCCGAGATCGAGGCCATGGGCGGCCACGCCCACGCCCTGGCCGCCGACCTGGCCGACGCGAGCGCCCTGCCCGCGCTGATCGACGAAGCCAGGGCCGCCATCGGACCGCTGTCGCTGCTGGTCAACAACGCCTCGCTGTTCGAGGACGACCGCATCCAGACCCTGACGGCCGCCACATGGGACGCGCACATGTCGGCGAATTTCCGCGCGCCGGTGCTGCTGGCCCAGGCCTTTGCCCGCCAGGCGCCCGCCGGGTCGCTGATCGTCAACATCATCGACCAGCGGGTGCTGCGCCCGACGCCGCAATTCTTCAGCTATGCGCTGTCAAAGGCCGGCCTCTGGGACGCGACGCGCATGATGGCCCAGGCGCTGGCGCCCAATATCCGCGTCAACGGCATCGGCCCTGGGCCGACCCTGCCCTCGACCCACCAGAGCGCCGAAGAGTTCGAGGCCGAGGCGAAGAACATCCTCTTGCAGAAACGCACGACGCCGGAGGAGATCGCCCAGGCCCTGGCCTATCTGATCGAGGCGACCTCGGTCACCGGCCAATTGATCGCTGTCGACGGCGGCCAGCACCTGGCCTGGCGCACGCCCGACGTGCTCGGCGAATGAGCGTCGAGATCCTGAAAGTCTTCGTCCGTGGACTGACGCTCTCGGTCGAGGTCGGGGTCTATGAGCATGAATACGGCCGCCGCCAGCCGCTGATCGCCGACATCGAGCTCGACCTGGAACCGGCCTCCTGCGAGCACATCGCCGACACGGTCAGCTACGCCACGGTCGCCGCCAAGGCCCAGGCCCTGGCCCGGACCGGCCATTTCAAGCTGGTCGAAACCTTCGCCGAGCTGCTGGCGCGCGACTGCCTGGACGACGCCAAGGTCATCCGCGCCCGCGTGCGCATCGAAAAGCCCGAAGCCCTCGCCCCCGACGCACTCGCCGGGGGCGTGGAGATCGTGGTCGGCCGACGCGGCTAAGCCTTGACCTTGGCCGGCACCTCGATGGCCGGCGCCGGGGCGGTGCGGCCGAGCGGGGTGAAGTCCTTTTCCGCCAGCGGGAAGAAGTCGGCGACGATGCCGTCGGCGTCCCAGCCGCCCTCACGCGAATAGGTGTGGATCGGCCGGGGCTGCGAATAGACCGACAGATTGTAGCCGCCCGAGCCGAAGATCTGGCCGGAGATGGATTTGGCCGCGTCCGACATCAGCGCCACGGTCAGCTGCGCCGGCCGGATCGGGCTCTGCACCTCGCGCATGGCCTCGCGGCGCTTGGCGCCTTCCTCGTCGCGCGGCACCGAGTCGGTCATCCGCGTCGCCGCGCCCGGGGCGACGGCGTTGGAGCGCACGTTGTTGCGCGCGCCCTCCATGGCGATGATCCGCGAAAAGGCGGCGATGCCCATCTTGGCCGCGCCGTAATTGGTCTGGCCGACATTGCCGATCAGGCCGGAGCTGGAGCTCCACATGACGTAGACGCCGTCCTGCTGGGTGCGGAAATGGTTGATGGTGGCGCGCACGACGTTGAAGTGACCGCGCAGGTGCACGGTCATGATCGCGTCCCACTCCTCCTCGGTCATGTTGTGGGCCATGCGGTCGCGCAGGATGCCGGCCGGATTGGAGACCGCGTGCAGGGCGCCATAGGTATCCATGGCCTGCTGCACCATGCGGCCGACGGCGGCCAGGTCGGTGACGCTCTCGGTATTGGCCACGGCCTCGCCGCCGCCGGCCTTGATGGTGTTGACGACTTCCTGCGCCGGGCCGACGTCGGCGCCTTCGCCGTGCACGCCGCTGCCCAGGTCGTTGACGATCACCTTGGCGCCCTGCTGCGCGGCCAGGATCGCCGTCTCTCGGCCGATCCCGCGTCCGCCGCCGGTGACCAGCACAACCTTTCCATCGAGCAAACCCATGGTCGTTCCTCCAATC
>FSWT01000456.1_pt1 | contig 17649 bp, 18 predicted proteins | sample 1638051 | NCBI WGS metagenome assembly FSWT01 (sample SAMEA3914788, study PRJEB12502) | metagenome | biome: forest; material: soil | place: Canada | collected 2011-07-03 | depth 0.1 m
GGGTCGGAGTGGGTGTGGGCGTTGGCGTCGGTGTCGGCGTCGTCGCCTGGGTCACGGCCATCGTGCCGCCGGTGGTGCCCAGATAGAGGGTGACCTGGGTCGCGGTCTGGCCGATCTTCTGGCTCAGCTGCGGATCGGTCCCGGTCCAGGTCGCGCTGGAGAAGCCGCCGGTGATGTTTCCGGCCGAGATCAGGGTGTCGGTCTGGGCCGTATAGGTCCCCGGCGCATAGACCAGCTCCAGCCCGCCGGCCAGGCTGGCCGTGCCGCCGACCACCAGCTTCGACGCGCCGGTGGGGTCGATGGCGATCTGCATGGTCGAGGCGGCGTCCTGCGAGTAGCTGCCGCTGAGCGTCAGGACCCCTGGGTCGACATCGAGGATGCCGCCTTCGATATCCAGCTGCAGGCCGGTGATGCAGCCATTGCCGGTCGCCGTGCCGCCCTCGACCAGCAGATCGCCGATGAGCGTCCCACCGTTGTTGAAGGTGAGCGTGCCGCCCGGTCCGACATAGGCCGTGCCGTTGCCGAGTTTGGCGGAGAGGGAACTCACATTCCCCGCTCCCAGCCCGGCGCCGATAAACATGTTCCCACCGCCGGAAAGGTCGATGGTGGCGTCCTCGTTGATCAAGACCGTGGTGGCGTTCAGCACGGCGCCGGTGTCGAGGATGAGCTTCGGATCGGAGCCGGTCGGCGAGAGGCCGACGATGACGTCGGTCCCGATCAGGAAGTTCGTCGCATTGAGCGTCGCCGCCGAAGCGAGGATCGTCCCGCCGTCGATCCCGTAGCTGTCGCTAACGGTCACCGTCGCGCCGTCCCTGATGACCACCGCGCCGCCCTGCTGGGCGATCTGCGGCGACATCACGTCCGAGCCGGCGCCGCTGATGCTCACCGCCGACTGGGCGGATTGAAGGAAGATCCGGTCGCCGACCTTCACCGAGGCCGTACCGAGGTCGCTGGAGGTGACGATCAGGCCGGGAAGGTTGCCCTGCAGGACGAGCAGGTCTCCGACGTCCAGCCGGCCGTTGCTGATGCTGATCGTCCCCGAGCCGCCGACCATCACGCTGCCGCCGGAAAAGCCGGTGTCGGTTGGCGCGCTCGACTCCTGAAAGATCACCTTGCCGCCGCTGTCGATGTTGAGCGTGCCGTTCCCGGCCGCCCCGACGGTGAGGTCAAAAATGTCGGAGTCCGTCGGCGTGCTGCTGGTGATGAGCCACTCCGCGCCGGTTCCGGTGACATTGACCCTGCCGTTGGATCCGGCCTGGGCGCCGATGACGATCTGATTGTTCGTCGTGGTGCTGGTGTCGATGACCGCGGCGTTGATGGTCATGGTGGCGTTGCCGGCGTCGCCGATGGTCAGGTTTCCGGCCCCCGACGGGGTCCAGTCAAACACCGGGTTGCCAGCGTCGTCACCGCCGTCGCCGTTGAAGGTCAGGGTGTCGCTGGTGCCGGCGAAAAGGCCGAGGTCGATGTTGGGGCCGCCGACCGACAGGGTCGAGCCGGTGGAGACCGACATCGCCAGGTCGCCGGCGAAGGTCAGGTTGCCCTGGGTCGAAAGCGTCGCGCTGTTCTGCAGGACGGTGTTCAGGCCGGGGTTGTAGTCGTTGGTCACCTCGATCTTCGAGCCGCTGACGGTGGCCATGCCGCTGATGCTCAGGGTGTCGACATCGATCGTCGAGCCGCCCGTGATGTTGGCGTCGCCGCCGATGGACAGGGTCGCGTTGTTGCTCGAATTGTGCAGCCGGATCAGGCTGGCATCGACGGTCGCGTCGCCCTGGATGGTGGTGAAATGGACATCGCCGGCGAAGGTGCTGTTGCCCGACAGCGAAAGGTCGCCCGCGATCTCGTTCTGCGGATCGAAGGTCTGGTTGACGGTCAGATTGCTGCCGCCGGCCAGGGTCACCGAACCCTCGACATCGATCGCGTCGCCGACCTCCAGCTCCGCGCCGCCGGGAATGCTCAGATTGCCGGGGCTCTGCGGCGTGCCGATGTCCATGCCGCCATCGCCCAGATTGCTGGCCTGGGAGGTGGGCGGGTCGATGGTCACATCGCCCTTGCCGAGGATAGTCAGTGAGCCAGCGTCGAGGCTTGGATTGAAGCCGGCGGGCCCGACTTGAATCTCGTAGGAGAACGCGTCGGTAAGATCGAGCGTGAGATTGACCGTTTGAGCTTCGAGCGTGGCGCTCTGTTCGCCGCCGTGCAGCGTTAGCGTCACCGTGGTGTTGGCCTGCGGGAAGTTGATGATGTCGTCCGACTGCGGATTGCAGCCGCCTTGCCAGCCGCTCGACTGGTCGAAGTCGCCGCTGGAGCCGCCGTCCCAGACCGCTTCGGTGAACGGCGTGCAGCCGTTCGCGAGCGGGCCGTTGGCGAGGGCCGGTGACGCGGCGCCCAACGCCAGGGCCAAGCCGGCCGCCAGCGGCGTCAGGGCCGAGGTGCACAACAACGCAGCCGTCGATGACAGTGTTCGCGAGCGGCCCGGCAGGCCGGATCCCGGTAAGCTCATCGTCATCGCCAGCCCCTCTTCACCATCGTCGGGGGCGCGCGGACCACGCGACGAGGTTGTGCAGCCTAGCAATCGCGACACGACGTCCGAATTGGACCTGAGGTCTTGAGACCAGTCCCGGAAAAGGTCATGGTCCTAAGACCCATGGGGCTGGGGTGTGGGCGTGAAACTCCTTGTCGTTGATGATCACGCCCTCGTGCGCGAGGGCATCGCGGCCCTCCTCGCGAGTCACGATCCCGGCACGGTCGTCCTGCAGGCGTCGGACGCCGCCGAGGGGCTCGAACTCGTCTCGAACCACCCCGATCTGGCGGCGATCTTCCTCGATCTGGCCATGCCCGGCGGCGGCATGCCCGTCATCGGCGAGTTCGGGCGGCGGCGGCCGGACGTTCCGGTGATCGTGCTAACCGCCTCGGACGACCCGATCAAGGCGCGCCAGGCCTTCGACCTCGGGGCGCTGGGCTTCGTGACCAAGTCGGCCAGTCCGCAGACCCTCCTGGCGGCGCTGCAGCTGGTGCTGGCCGGCGAAGCCTTCGTGCCGGCGCTGCTGCTGCGCGGCGCACCTGAAGGCGGGGCCCGCCAGGCGGACGGATTGACGCCAAAACAGACCGAGGTGCTCGGCTATCTGGCGCTCGGGCTGTCCAACAAGCAGATCGCCCGCCGCATGGGTATCTCCGAGAAGACGATCAAGGCGCACGTGACCGGCGTGCTGCGCTGCCTTGGGGCGGCGAACCGCGCCGACGCCGTGGCGTTGGGGCGCGAGCGAGGCCTGGTCTGAGGCAAGGGGAGGCGAGGATGACAGTTGCGGCTGACAGCATGACGCGCCCCTCCTGGGGCGACCAGGTCGCGGCCGAGCGGGTCCGGGGCGTCTACAAGAGCGCCACCGTCGGCGTGCTCAGCGCCCTGTTCGCGACCGGCATCCTCTGCTGGATCCTTATCCGCACCGATCCGGCGCTCAGCGGCCGCGCGCTCGGGTGGCTGGGGGCCACCACCGCGATCGCCATCTGCCAGCTCGCCCTGAGCTGGGCCTATTGGCGCGTCAAGCCGGCGGACGCGGACTGGCGGCTCTGGGCCAGGCTGTTCACCACGGCCTGTTTCTTCGAAGGCTGCCGCTTCGCCTACGGCGCCATCTGGCTGGCGACGCCCGGCAGCCTTGTCGAGCAGCTCTGGGTGCTGCTCATCATCTGCACCTCGATCGCCAGTTCAGTCTCGTCGCTCGGCAGCTATACGCCCGCCTTCTACGCCCTCCTGGCGCCGGCGACCCTGCCGTTCGCGATCTGGAGCGCCTTGCAGGGCGACATGACCCACTGGGTGCTGAGCCTCTTCGACGGCGTTCTGATGTTTGCCCTGGCGGTTCTGGGGTTCGAGCAGGGACGCTCACTGGCCGAGGCGCTGCGGCTCAAGTTCGAGAACATCGAACTGGCCCGGGACCTGGTCTTCCAGAAGGACCGGGCCGAGGCGGCGAATTTGGCCAAAACCACCTTCCTGGCCGCCGCCAGCCACGACCTGCGCCAGCCCCTGCATGCGATCGGCCTCTTCCTCGACGCCCTCCAGGAGCGCCGGATGGACGCGCCGGGGCGTCGCCTGACGGTGCAGATCGGCGAATCGCTCAGGGCCATGGATGGTCTCTTCAACACCCTGCTCGACATTTCCGCGCTCGATGCCGGCGTCACCAAGCGTAGCGACCGGGTGTTCCGGGTTGGGCCGCTGCTGGAGCGGATCGGGGCCGAGTTCGCGCTGCAGGCCGGCGAGAAAGACCTCGGCCTGACCGTTATGCCGTGCTCGCTGGCGATCCGCGCCGATCCGATCCTCTTGGAGGAGATGCTGCGCAACATCGTCTCCAACGCGGTGCGGCATACCCACGAGGGACGCATCCTGGTCGGATGCCGCCGCGGGCCGCGCCTGACCATCGGCGTCTGGGACACCGGGCCGGGCATCGCGGCTGAAAACCAGCAGAAGATCTTCGAAGAATTCTTCCAAGTCTCCAACCCGGAGCGGGATCGTCGCAAGGGGCTGGGCTTGGGTCTGGCCATCACCAAGCGGCTGGCGGAACTGATCGATTGCCCGCTTGAACTGCACTCGCGGCCCGGCAAGGGCAGCGTCTTCCTGATCAGCGCGCCGACGGCCGCGTTCGACGTGGAACCGCCAGCCCTGGGCGAGCCCAACACGGCGCTCGGCGCCGGGGCGGGCCTGGTGCTGGTGGTCGATGACGAGATCAGCGTCCGCGAGGCGATGCAGGCTTCGCTCGAGAGCTGGGGCTATCAGGTCGTGACCGCCGAGACCGACACCGAGGCGCTGGACCGTCTGGGAGGCCGGCCGCCCAGCCTGATCTTCTGCGACTGGCGCCTGCGCGACAGCCAGACCGGCGCCCGCGTCGTCGAGACCATCCGCGAGGCCTACGGCGTCGCGATCCCGGCCGTGCTGATCACCGGCGACACCTCGCCGGCGCTGCTGCAGCAGATCAGCGGAACCGGCTTGATGCTGTTGCACAAGCCGGTGGCCGCCGGCAAGCTGCGCGCGACGACGGCGAACCTGCTCCGCCAGACCGCATCGCGGGCGGCCTAGGCGCCCCCGGGGCGCGAAAGGTGTCAGAAGGCTCTCCGGCCGATCGCCTTAAGGACTATCTGGCCTTCACTTGCGCGCCGACCATCTTGCCGAGGAAATTGCTGTCGACGAACTGCCTCAGCGAGGTCACCTTGCCCGCGTCGTCGAATTCCCAAACATCGCAAAACTCAGTCGTCGCGAAGGGTCCGCCGCGAAACGACACCTGGACTTTGCACTCCACCGCCGCCTTGCGCCCTTCAACGATGACGCTGCGCATATCCAGATCCTTGAAGGCGAAGTCGTCAAACAACTCATCCGCAGCCGCTCCCGCCTCCGTGCGGCCGACGACGATGTCAGCGGCAAGAGCTTTGGCCCCGACCATCTCGTACGTCGCGCGTTCTGACATGACGCTCAGCGCAGCCTGTTTATCGGCGGCGAGCCGCGCGTCCCAGAAACGCTCGATAGTCGCCCGGATCGACTGGCCATCCATCCGTCTCTCTCCCTCTTTCCTGTCTCCCTGATAAGCTTAAGGTTGTACTCTGATCGCGACGAGAGTCACGCGCGTCCAGTATTGACCGTGGCCTCGTGACGTCGCCATCCTAACGGCGATCAACAAATCAGGCTGGAGGCCGGTTGTGACGGAGACCGCGCCGAGCGTCGCCAGCCAGACGATCGAGGCGCCCGGGCTGGGCCAGGCCGTTGAGATCATCGTCGATGAATGGGGGATTCCGCACATCTATGCGGCGAGCCAGGCCGACGCCTTTTTCGCCCAGGGCTTCAACGCCGCGCGCGAGCGGCTGTGGCAGCTCGACCTGTGGCGAAAGCGGGGGCTGGGTCTGCTCTCGGAAAGCTTCGGGCCGTCCTATGTCGAGCAGGACCGGGCGGCGCGGCTCTTTCTCTATCGCGGCGACATGCAGGCCGAATGGGCGGCCTATGGGCCTGACGCCCGGGCGTGGACCGAGGCCTTCGTCGCCGGGCTGAACGCCTATGTCGAGCGGGTGCTGGCCGGCGCGGCGCCGACGCCGGTGGAGTTCGGGCTGACGGGGAGCGTTCCGGCGCTCTGGCAGGCGGACGAGCTGGTGCGCATCCGCAGCCACGGCATCAGCAACAACGCCGAGTCGGAGTCGATCCGGGTGCGCGTGGTCGCCGCCGGCGGGGTCGGCGCCGACCGCCTGCGCCGCAAGCTCGAGCCGGAGCACGACCTGCGCATTCCCGAGGGCCTGAATCCCGCCGACGTCCCGGCCGACGTGCTGGCCGCCTATGTCCTGGCCACCAAGGAGGTGAGCTTCGCCGCCCCGGACGCGGCCGCGCCGGTCGAGCCGGAGCCGTCGGGCGCCGATCGCGCCGCGCTGGAGGAGACGCAGGGTTCGAACAACTGGGCGATCGCGCCCTCGCGCACGGCCACCGGCCGGCCCATGCTGGCCAGCGATCCGCACCGGGTGCTGGGCGCGCCGTCCATCCGCTACCTGGCGCATCTGGAGGCGCCGGGGCTGTCGGTGATCGGCGCCGGCGAGCTGCACCTGCCCGGCATCACCATCGGCCATAACGACCGGATCGCTTTTGGCATCACCACCTTCATGGTCGATCAGGCCGATCTCTATGTCTACGAACTGAACCCGGAGAACCCGCGCCAGTACCGCTATGGCGGCGGCTGGGAGGACCTGCGCATCGTCCGTGAGACCGTGCCCGTGAAGGGCGAGGCCGCGCGCGAGGTCGAGCTCGCCTATACCCGTCACGGCCCGGTGCTGAAGCTCGAGGCCGAGGCGGGCCGCGCCTTCGCCCTGCGCTCGGTCTGGTGGGAGCCGGGCGCCTCATCCTATTTCGGCGCCGCCCGCTACCAGACCGCCGGCGACTGGACCGCGTTCAAGGCCGCGCTGGCCGACTGGGTCGGGGCGCCGATGAACTTCGTCTATGCCGATGTCGACGGCAATATCGGCTGGATCCCGGCCGGCAAGATCCCCAAGCGGCCCAATTGGGATGGCCTGATGGCCGCGCCGGGCGACGGCCGCTACGAGTGGGACGGTTTCCTGACCCAGGACGAACTGCCGAGCCTGCACAATCCGGAGCGGGGCTGGGTCGCGACCGCCAATGAGATGAACCTGCCGCCGGGCTATCCAGCTGAGACGTTGAACATCGGCTTCGAGTGGGCCGACCCCGGCCGCATCGAGCGCATCAATGCGGTGCTCGGCGCCAACGCGCGTGTGAGCCTGGAGGACTGCGAGGCGCTGCAGATCGACGACTATTGCGCCACCGCCATGCGCGCCGTGGCCCTGCTCGCCGGCCTGACCTCGGCCGATCCGCAAGTCAGCCAGGCGCTGGCGTTGCTCGCCGCCTGGGACGGGCATGAGGGCGTGGGCAGCGCCGCAGGGGCTATCGCCGAGGTGTGGCTGAACAAGCATCTGGGGCCGCAGGCGGTGGCCAGGGTGACGCCCGAGGCGGCTGTCCCCTTGGCCGGCGTCGGCTCGCCCTATGCGGTGATCGCCTATCTGCAGGCGCCCGACGGCGCGCTCGGCGACGATCCGATGGCGGCGCGGGACGCGCTTTTGCTGGCCAGTTTGAGATCGGCGCTGGACGAACTCAACGAGCGCCTCGGCTCGGACATGACAGCCTGGCGCTGGGGCGACCTGCACCACGCCCGGTTCACGCCCGCCGCCGCGGTGCTGGCCGATGACGCCTTGCGGGCGCGGATGAGCCACGGCCCCACGCCGATCCCGGGCTCGGCCTATACGGTGCGCGCCGCCACCTACCGGATGGACGATTTCGCCGCCTATAACGGCGCCTCGTTCCGCATGGTGCTGGATGTGGGCGGCTGGGATGAAAGCCGGGTGATCAATTCGCCGGGCCAGTCGGGCGACCCGTCCAGCCCGCACTACAACGACCTCTTCCCGCTGTGGGCGGCGGGAGAATACGTCCCGCTGCTCTATTCGCGGCTGGCGGTCGACAAGGCCGCGCGAATGGTCATCCGGCTGGAGCCGGCACGCTGAGATATCGTCCCTGAATGGAAGATCGACCGCAAAGGACGCCAAGTTCGCCAAGAAGAATAGGTCGACACCGGCGCCTTGGCGTCCTTGGCGAGCTTGGCGGTAAAAAGGCCTTACATCCCCGGTCTGTCGACCGACGGCCTCAGTCCACTACCGCGGTCCACAGATAGCGGCGCTGGGGCAGGTCGATCGGGCCGTGGCGGGCGAACAGGGCCTCCAGGTGCGGGCGCGCCTCCTCCCAGGTGAACACGCCGGGCTCGAAGCGCATGAAGGTGAGGGCCGGGAACAAGCCTTCCGGCGTGCCGAACACCTGCGGCGCCTCGAACACCTGGCCGGTCTCGAGCTTCAGGCCGCCGGCGGCCAGGGCCGCATCGATCTCGACCTCGAGGTTCGGATGGCCGGGATTGGCGGGGTTTTCCGCCATCCGCAGCCCTTCGGGCAGCTCGCGGTTCCAGGCCGGCTCCGGCGTCGGCAGCGGGTTGAGCTCGATCAGCCGCGCCCCCGGCCGGCAGGCGCGGCGCGCGTCGGCGATCCAGTTGGTCGGGCCGCGCCGCGAGATGATCAGGTCGAGCGAGTGGTCCGCCACCGGGATGCGCGCCGCCCCGCCATTGAACCGGGCGCTGGAGTTGCAGAAGACCAGCTCCACATTGGCCAGGCCCGCCTCGTCCGCCCGGCGCCGGGCGATGGCGATGAAGCTCTCGACCGCGTCATAGCCGATGAACCGCGCCACGCTGGGCGCGAAGGCCAGCATGTCGGTCCCGTGGCCGCAGCCGGCGTCGAGCACGACCGTCTGCGGCGTCAGGTTGGCCTCGACCAGCCGGTCATAGGCGTCCTCGCCATTGGCCTCGCCCAGCGCCGCCTTCCACGGATAGAAATAGCCGCCCTGCCGCGCCGCCAGGACTTCGAGCTGTTCGAAATAGTCCACCCCATCACCCCCATGACGCCCGCCGGGCGGCCGTTCTAGCGCACAGGGCCGCCGGTTTGAACCTCGACTCCTCGCCCGGACTAAGGCGGCGGCGGCAGCCAGATGACGGTTCGTTGAAAGGCGGCGCCGGCGGTCGGCGCGCCGTCGGCCGTTCGGGGCCGGAAGCGCCAGTATTGGGTTATGTTCAACGTGGCCTGGCCGAACCCGTCCCCGAGGGGGTCTTCGGCGAGAATCCGGCAGTCGGCCAGCGCGCCATCCGGCGCCACGACGCACCGAAAGACGACCTTGCCGGTGATGTGATTGCGCCGGGCCCAGGGCGGAAAGTTCACGTGCATCTCGGCGTTGTCGGGCTGCTCGACCATGTCGGCGATCCCGGCCTGTGGCGCGGCCGGCGGGCTCGAACTCGGGTTGTCGTCGGCGGCGCGCGCCCTCGCCGTTACAGCCAAGGCGAGGAGGAGTCCGATGACGGGGCGCGGGTCTGTTCGCAATAGGCTCGCCTTTCGTGCCTGAACCTTAAGGCCGATGGTCGCCCACGGCTCGACGGCAATGCAACCCCCGGTCTGGACGCGTTCGCCCATACGCGCGGGCTGTTCGGCTGGTCGGTTGCCGTTCTTCTACCTCGCGCCGCGCCTCGACGGCCTCAACGGCCCCATCCCCCTATCGGTATGCATTGCGTTTCCGGCCGTGACCTTCGGCGTGGTGCAGATCGGCCGCTACTGGGCGCACCGCACCGACAGGTGATTCCGATCGCGTCTGGAGGGGCGCTGCACGCGTCCGTAAGAGGCAGATCGCCTCTCACCCCGACGCGCCCGGTCACCGCGGCCCCCGCGTCGGCCGTTCCGCTATGAACCCATCAGCAGCAGCAGGCCTAGGGCCGCGCACCAGGCGTACCAGGCGATGAAGAGCGACCGCTGGACCAAGCCGTAGACGGGGGCCAGCGCCTTGGCGAGGCGGGGTGAGAAGGCCGGGGCGAGGTTGAGCGCCATGCCGAGGATCAGGAGGACAAGGGCGACCCACGACAGCGCCGCCGCCGCGCCATCGCCTCGCCAACCCAGCGCGACGGCGAGCGGCGCGCCGATGAACGGGATGGTCTGCAGCAGGCCGAAGACATTGTGCACCCGGTGCTGGCTCGGAAAGGCGGCGAGCCCGATGACCAGGACGGCGTAGAGGGCCATGAACAGGGCCGGTAGGAGCGGCCGAGCCACCGCGGCAAGGCCGCAGGCGAAAATGAGGCTGCACAGCGCGACGACCAGGTTGAGAGCGGCGAGGGAAATCCGCCCCGGCCCGCCAAGCGGCCCGAGTTCGCTGACCGTCTGCCGCACGGCGCTATAGCCGGGCCTGGCCAGGCCCAGCCAAGTCACGCCGACGCCGAACACCAGGCCGGCGGCCGGTCCGCCGAGCAACATCCAATGAGCCAAGCCAACGCCCCGCGCATCGCCGATCCCGGGCGATTTGGCGCCTTAGGCTTCAGGTTCGCAATGGGGCGGTCGCGGGTTCTCCTTCAGCAGCCAGCCGAAGACGGCGACGGCGGCCAGCGCGCCGGCGATCTGGGCGGCGATGAACAGTGGCGCCGAGGCGGGGGCTATGCCCGCGAAGGTGTCGGAAAGGCAGCGCGCCGCCGTCACCGCCGGGTTGGCGAACGAGGTCGAGGCGGTGAACCAATAGGCGGCTGTGATGTAGAGGCCGACCGCCATCGGCGTGAAGGCCGGGCGGAAGCGCAGGGTCCCGAGGATCGTGGCGACCAGGCCGAAGGTGGCGACGAATTCGGAAAGGCCCTGGGCGGGACCGGCGCGCAGCTTGGTGGAGATCTGCAGGACGGGCTCGGCGAACATCAGGTGCGCCAGCCAGACGCCGAGCACCGCGCCGATGATCTGCGCGGCGACATAGGCCAGGGCCGCGGCCGGAGCGATCTCGCGCCGCACGGCGAAGGTTAGCGTCACGGCCGGGTTGAAGTGTGCGCCCGAGACGGGACCGAAGACCGCGATCAGCACCACCAGCGCCGCGCCGGTGGCGAGCGTGTTGCCCAGCAGAGCGATGGCGTCATTGCCGCCGGCCAGCCGCTCGCCCATGACGCCGGAGCCGATCACCACGGCCAGCAGCAGCGCCGTCCCCAGCGCCTCGGCGGTCAGCCGGCGCGTGAAGCTGAAGGCCAGCAGGGGCGGCTCCAGACTGGCGGCCTCAGTGGCGCTCATGCCGGGCTGGTGGTGTCTTGCGCCTGGCCGATGTCGTCCATACGCCGGCGCAAGGAAAGCTTGTCCAGGCCGGCGATCGGCAGGCTGGCGAAGAGGCCGATGCGGTTGTTCAGCACCCGGTAGGTCTCGGCGAAGGCCAGGGCGATAGCCGCGGGTGGGCCTGAAACCGCCGCCGGATCGGGCATGCCCCAATGAGCGGTGACCGGATGGCCGAGCCAGACCGGGCAGACCTCGCCGGCCGCGTCGTCGCAGACCGTGATGACGAAATCGAGCGGCGGCGCGCCGGGGACGGCGAACTCGTCCCAGGATTTCGAGCGCAGGCCGGCCAGGTCGTAGTCCATGCCGCCGAGCAGGCTCAGCGCCTGCGGGTTCACCTGGCCCTTGGGGCAGGAGCCGGCGGAGAAGGCTCTGAACTTGTCGCCGCCGATCCGGTTCAGGATGGTCTCGGCCAGGATCGAGCGGGCCGAATTGCCGGTGCAGAGGAAGAGGACGTTGTAGGGCATCGATCAGGCCGCGCAGCAGGCGGAGGCGATCGCGGCCAGCGGGGCGCAGATCTCGGCCCGGCCGTTGCAGCAGTCCTCCACGAGATAGCCGATCAGGGCCGTCATCGGCTCATAGGCGGCCCGATAGATGATTGAGCGCCCCTCGCGGCGGGAGAGAACAAGGCCGGCATGGCTGAGCACGGCCAGGCTCGCCGAAAGGGTGTTGGGCGCAATTCCCACCCGGCGGGCGACCTCGCCGGCGGGCAAGCCGTCCGGGCCGGCCTGGACCAGGGTTCGAAAGATGCTGAGCCGGCCCTCATGGGCGAGGGCGGCCAGGGATACAGCGGCGCGGGCGTGTTCCATAATTCAAAGATACATGAAATATGCGAATGTTTGAAGGCGCGACCTTGCTGCTAAGGTGACGCATGGGTGGCGAAGACATCAGCGTGCGGGTCGCGGAGCGGGCGGACGCCGTCGCCATCGCGGCCATCTACGCGCCCATCGTCCGCGACACGGCGATCTCGTTCGAGACCGAGCCGCCGACGCTGGAAGCGATGGCGGCCAGGATCGAGGCCACCTTGCCGACGCATCCCTGGCTGGTTGCCGTGCGCGACGGCGTGGTGGTCGGCTACGCCTATGCGGGCGAACATGCCCAGCGGGGCGCCTATCGCTGGTCGGTCAATGTCTCGGCCTATCTGGCCGAAGCGGCGCGTGGGCAGGGCGTCGGGCGCAGGCTTTACGGCATGCTGATCCCCACGCTGCGGGCGCAAGGCTTCCGCTCCGCCTTCGCCGGCATCGCCTTGCCCAACGCCGCCAGCGTCGGCCTGCACGAGGCGGTCGGGTTCGAGCCGCTCGGCGTCTACAAGCAGGTCGGTTTCAAGCTCGGCCAATGGCGCGACGTCGGCTACTGGCGGCTCTCGCTGACCAACGCGGAGGGCGCGCCGGCCGAGCCGACCCCTTTCGCCGCCTTCCGCCTGACGCCGGCGTTTGGCGCCAGCCTCGGCCGCTGACGATCGGCGGGGAGTGGGGCTGGATCGGCGATCAAACCCGGCGCGGGAGAGGGTGATGTCATTAGCATTATCAGATAGTTGACTTACATTAGAGCCGGCAGTTATCATCCGGTCACGGACGATATTCTTGCTTTTTGAAGCCGCGCGGCGCACGGTCGCGCCAAGACGGGGATCGGACAAAGGACTTTGATGATGCTCCCCGACTGGGAACTGGTTTTGCGGCTGGTCGCGGCCGCGGTGCTTGGCAGCGCCATCGGCATCGAGCGCGAGCGGCTGCTCTGGGCCGCGGGCCTGCGCACCCACATGCTGGTCTGTGTCGGCTCGTGCCTGGCCATGCTGGTCTCGGCCTACGGGTTCTCGAGCATTCTCGGGCCGCACATCATCCTCGATCCGTCGCGGGTGGCGGCGCAGGTGATCAGCGGGGTGGGCTTCCTGGGCGCCGGCTCGATCATCCTGCGCAACGAGGTGGTCAAGGGCCTGACCACGGCGGCCAGCCTCTGGGCGGTGGCGGCCGTCGGTCTGGCGGTCGGCTGCGGCCTCTATGTCGCGGCGGTCGCGGCGACGGTGATCATGCTGATCATCCTGGCCGGCATCAAGCCGCTGGAGGAGCGCTACCGCAATGGCCGCGGGGCGGTGCAACTGCATCTGCAGGCGACACGCGGCGCCGTCTCGCTCGGCCAGGTCGAACAGGCGCTGGGCTGGCGCTCCAGCCAGCTCAGGCAGTTCGTCGTTCAATCCGGCGAGGTCGACGATCTGGACGAGGTCACCGTCACGCTCGGCCGCGCCACGGCCAAGGATGTCGCCGATATGATCGCCAGCCTGGCCAAGCTGCCGGCCGTCACCGCGGTGCGGGAGGCGGCGCGGTAGGGGACATTTCGGTCACGCCACCTCGGCCGCCTCCGCCCCGCTCATCGCCGCGAAGGCGACGATCAGCGCCCGCAGCTCCGGCTCATCCACCGCCTCGGCGGCTTGCGCAGCGGGGAACCAGCGGGCTTCGCGTTCGTGGCGTTCGGGCCACGACTTGCGCTGGCGTTCGACCTTGAGCGGGAAGACCTGGACGCGGCATTCCAGCGGCGCGCCGTTCTTCAGGCGCTTGATATAGCCGTATGAGCCGGCGGACGCCCTGGCGATGCGGCCGGTGACGCCGGCCTCTTCCAGCGCCTCGCGCGCCGCCGCCAGGTGGGCTTTGCGGCCCTTCATCGGCCAGCCCTTGGGGATCACCCAGCGGCGGCTGTCGCGCGAAGTGACCAGAAGGACTTCCAGCCCATCGCCGGACCTGCGCCAGGGCAGGGCGGCGAACTGCAGGCCGGGCGCCATGCCCATGACCATGGCCGATTTGCTGGCCGGCCGCTTCATGGCGCCACCAATCGCGAGGCCCAGTAGAAGCCGGCCGCGACCAGCCCCGCCGCCGGCATGGTGACCACCCAGGCCCAGACGATGTTGCGGGCTACGCCCCAGCGCACGGCGGAGGTGCGCCGCGCCGCCCCGACCCCGACGATGGCGCCGGTGATGGTGTGGGTGGTCGAGACCGGGATGCCGATATAGGTCGCCGCGAACAGGGTGATCGCCCCACCGGTCTCGGCGCAGAAGCCCTGCATGGGCGACAGGCGCGTGATCTTCGAGCCCATGGTGTGGACGATACGCCAGCCGCCCATCAGCGTGCCCAGCGCCATGGCCGCCTGGCAGGCCAGGACGACGCTCAGGGGCACGTGGAAGGCGCCGGTCAGCCGGCCGTGGGCGAAGAGCAGCACGGCGATGACCCCCATGGTCTTCTGCGCGTCGTTGCCGCCGTGGCCGAGCGAATAGAGCGAGGCCGAGACGAACTGGGCGCGGCGGAAGACGTTATCGACCCGGCCCGGCGTCTGGCGCACGAACAGCCACGAGACGATCAGCACCAGCAGCAGGGCCAGGAAGAAGCCCATGGCCGGCGAGACGACGATCGCGGCGGTGGTCTTGATCACCCCCGACCAGACCAGCGCGTGCAGGCCGGCCTTGCACAGGCCCGCGCCGATCAGGCCGCCGACCAGGGCGTGGGAGGAGGACGAGGGCAGGCCGCCCATCCAGGTGACCACGTTCCACGCGATGGCCCCGATCAATGCGCCGAAAATCACATGGTCGTCGATCACATGCGCCGAGACGATGCCGGCGCCGACCGTATTGGCCACGTGCAGGCCGAAGACCAGGAAGGCGATGAAGTTGAAAAAGGCCGCCCAGGCCACGGCGTAACGTGGGGCCAGCACCCGGGTCGAGACGATGGTGGCGATCGAATTGGCGGCGTCGTGCAGCCCGTTCAGGAGGTCGAAGCTGAGCGCGACCCCGATCAGGCTGTAGAGGATCAGATCGCCGCCGGCCAGGGTCACGCCGTCACGCTCCCGCGCCGCCTTTAGAGGTGCTCGATCAGCACGCCGCTGATCCCGTTGGCGACGTCCTCGAAGCGGTCGACCACCTTTTCCAGGTGATCGTAGATCTCGGCGCCCACGATATAACCCATGGGGTCGCTGGCGCGGTGGGCCAGGAACAGCGCCTTCAGCCCCGCGTCGTTGATCTCGTCGGCCTCTTCCTCGATCTTGGTAATTTTCACCGCGATCTCATTGATGCGATTGGCGTTCTCGTTCATGCCTGACAACAGCGCGACCGCCTCGACGGTCAGTTTCGCCGCCTCGACGATCAGGTCGCCCATCCGCACCATCGGCGGCTCGAAATGGTCGACCTCGAACAGGGTGATGGCCTTGGCGGTCTTCTGCATCTGGTCGATGGCGTCGTCGAGCAGGCCGGACAGCTCCTTGATGTCGCCGCGGTCGAACGGGGTGATGAAGGTGCGGCGCACGGCCAGCGAGACCTCGCGCGCATAGGCGTCGGCCTCGTTCTCATGCAGCATGATGCGCTGGCAGGCCTCGGCGATGCCGGCGCCGCCGTTCAGCAGCTCGCGCAGCGCCTGCGCGCCCAGCAGCACCACATCGGCATGGCGATTGAACAGGCCAAAGAAGCGATCCTCCTTCGGCAGCAGGGCGTGGAACCACTTGAGCAAGGTGTCGTCCTCACGGATGCGCCGTTAACGACGCGGAGCCTCGAACGTTGCAGAGCGAATCAGCAGCGCCTCTCCCGCATCTGCATAGGCCTGGCCCGCCTGCGGGAAAACCATCAGCGCTCAGGGCGTCCACGCCTCGACATTGGCCTCGGCGAAGGCCTGGAAGGTGGTCGCGGGTTGGCCGGTCAGGGCGGCAAGGCCGTCGGCGAGGTTGTCCTGGGCGCCGTGGGCGATGGTCTCATAGCCGGCGGCCAGGAAGAGGGCGGTGGGTTCGGGGACGCCGCGATCGATGAACCGCTGGGCCATTCGCGGCGTCGAGATGGGAGTGTGGGTGATCGGGCGGCCGGTGGCCTGGCCGATCCGGTCGGCGACCTGGTCGTAGGACAGGGATTCATCGCCGGTCAGGGTGAAGTCGCGGTTCAGCGGCGCGGGAGCCGTCAGGGCCGCGAAGGCGGCGCGGGCGATGTCCACCGTGCTGATGAACGGCGTGCGGCCGTCGCCGGTGTTGGAATAGATCGTATCCTCGTCGCGGATCGAGGCGAGAAAAGGCCCCTCGCTGAAGTTCTGCATGAAGGCGCCCGGGCAAAGCACGGCCCAGTCGGCGCTGTTGTCCTTCAGCCACTGGTGCGCCTGGCCGGGACCCGGGCCGCCGGCGGGCAGCGAGGCCATGCTGAGCAGCACGAAGCGGCGCACGCCCCGGTCCTTCGCAAGCTCCAAGAAGGCGTCCATGCGCGCGGTCGCATCGGCGATGGCGACCGGCGCGACCAGGTAGACCGAGGCCGCGTCGGCGAGCGCCGCCTCCCAGGTCTCCGGCCGGCCCCAGTCGAAGCCGCTGGCGCGCGAGGCGGCGCGGTGGGGGACGCCCGCCGCGCTCAGAAGCGCGACCAGGCTGCGCCCCGTCTTGCCGGTGGCGCCGGTGACCAGCACAGGCTCGCTCATGGCGCTCACCCCTTGGCCGGCTCGCCGAGGATGAAGGCGTCGACGGCAGCGGCGCCGCGCTGCGCCTTCAGGCCCTGGATCGGGTTCCAGTAGTCCTTGAAGTGCACCATCTTGCCGCCGCGGGCGCGGATCACCGAGATGTAGCGCTGTTCGTAGGGCTCGCCGGTCTTCAGCGCGCGGCCGTGGCCGTCGAATTCCAGGATCACCACCTCCGGGTCTTTCGTCTCGTGCACCACGAGGTTGCTGGCGGAGTCGACGCTGACCCCATCGCCGACCTTGGCCAGGTGGGCCAGCACCGCGGCGCGGCCCTCGACCCGCGTCGGCATGCCGGGGCGGGCATAGGGGAACTCCATCACGAAGTCCTCGGCCATCATCTCGATGAAATTGCCGGCCGCCGGGTCGATGCGCGCGCCGAGCGCGGCTTTCAGCATCTCGTGCAGGCTTGGCTTGGTCTCGGCCATGGGGTAGGTCTCCATCGATGGAACGGGGTCGTATCGACGAGATAGGCCAGCCGGCGACGGAACGCAACCGTTCCGTCGCGACGGATGATGCGGCGAATGGCGCGCCGACGCCCGCGCCCCGCCTGAGCGGCGCGGCGCTGAAGCGGCCGCAGGTCACCGACGCCCTGGCGCGCACCTTTTTCGAGGAATGGGCCCGGGTCGGCTATTCGGCGCTCAGCCTGGACGCGGTGGCGCGCAAAGCCGGGGTGGGCAAGGCGGCGCTCTATCGCCGCTGGCGCTCCAAGGCCGACATGGCGGCCGACCTGGTCAAGTCGCTGTCGGCGGCGGCGATCGCGGCGGCCGACGCTGGCGACCAGGGCTCGCTGGAGGCCGACCTTTTCGCCGCCCTCCTAGCCATGCGCCGCATTCTGCGCCACCCCTTGGTGCGCCGCATCCTGCCCGACCTCTATACCGCCATCCCGCGCGAGCCGGCCCTGGCCGCGGCGATGCGGCCGGGCGAGATGGCGCGCGAAAAGAAGGTCAAGGCGCTGGTCGATCGGGCCATCGCCCGGGGCGAGGTCGCCGCCGACATCGACCGGCGCGCGGCCACCGAC
>FSWT01000087.1_pt1 | contig 15817 bp, 15 predicted proteins | sample 1638051 | NCBI WGS metagenome assembly FSWT01 (sample SAMEA3914788, study PRJEB12502) | metagenome | biome: forest; material: soil | place: Canada | collected 2011-07-03 | depth 0.1 m
CCTGGCAGGAGGGCGCGCAGGGCCAGTTCAATCAATGGCTGACGCCACGCTACCAGGAGACCTGGAAGCGCTGGCGCGAAACCAACACCCAATCAGGAGCCAAGCATGCCGTTCATCTGTGAGAGCGGTCAGGCGCGGGCGGACATTGTTCCTGGCGCCCTGCACCACCTGCCGGCCACGCCGAAGACCGTCCACTGGGGCTATTTTGACGCCGCCCTGGCGCCGACCCTGACGGTCAAAAGCGGCGACCTGATCCAGGCCGAAGCCATCACCCACCACGCGGGCGACGCGCCGGAACTGATGATGGACGAAGGCGTCACCGCCATCTTCGAGAAGGTGCCGGCCACCGACCGCAATCCGGGCGTCCACATCATGACCGGCCCGATCTTCGTGGAAGGCGCCAAGCCCGGCGACATCCTGGAAGTGCGCTATCTGAACATGACGCCGCGCTGCGCCTATGGCTCGAACCTCGCGGCCAACTGGGGCTATCTCTACAAGGAGTTCGGCGAGAAGGAGCGGGTGACCATCTATCAACTCGACGCCAACGCCAATCATGCCGAGGCCCTCTACGCTTATGATTTTCCCGGGAAATATCTGACGCCGGGCACGGTCACGCACTGCCCGGTCTGCGATCGCCAGCCGGCGCTGAAGGGCGTTCGCGTTCCGGCTCGGCCGCATCTGGGCACCGCCGGCGTAGCGCCGGACGTCTCCGGCCGCGTCTCGACCATCCCGCCCGGCCTGCACGGCGGCAACATCGACAATTGGCGGATCGGCGCCGGCGCGACCATGTACTATCCGGTTCAGGTGGACGGCGGCCTCTTCTCCATCGGCGACCCCCATGTCAGCCAGGGCGACGGCGAACTCAGCGGCACCGCCATCGAGGCCTCGCTGAACGTCCTGTTCCAGATCGTGCTGCGCAAGGACTTCACAATCCCCAGCCCCCTGCTCGAGACCCCCAAATACTGGATCGTGCACGGCTTCAACGAGGACCTGAACGTCGCCATGCGCGACGCCTCGCTGGAGATGCTGGGTCTGCTTACCGACCATGTCGGCCTCTCGCGCAACGACGCCTATTCACTGATGAGCGTCGCCACCGACTTCGCGGTGACCCAGGTGGTCGACGGCCGGCAGGGCGTGCACGTGCGCGTGCCCCGCTCGATCTTCCCCGCGCGCGACGCGCCTAGTTAGGTGAAGGCCTGGCAGTTCACCACGGACGTCTTTCCACGCCACGAGCGGCGGCTGGCTTGGCGTGAGGCGATGGTGCGGCTGCGCCTGCCGGTGGCGGCCGCGCCGGAAGATGATGGCGCCTCGGCTTCCGTCACCTGCCTGGTCTCCCCGATCGGGATGGAGTTTTCCCTGGTCAGCGCGGGCGCGCAGGAGATCTCCGGCCGCAATCCGGACCAGCCCGCCGCGGTCTGGCTCTCAGTCTTGCTGGATGGCGTGGCGGTGCTGTCCGATGGCGAGGAAGAAGAACAGGTCACGCCAGGCGACATCGTCTTTGGCCCCACCGGCGTAGCGGCGGCCCTGAAGTTCACGACCCGGTTTCGCCTGCTGTTCATCACCGTCCCCCGCGTGGCGCTGGACCACCGTCTGGTGAAGCCGCGCGCCCTGCGGGTTGGCCGCCTGCCCGGCGATGAAGCGATGAACCAGGTCTTCTTTGGTCTGCTGCGCGCCCTGGCGGAACGGCTGGACGATCTCACCGCCGACCAGCTGCGCCCGGTCGAGCTGGCGGTGACCGAGTTCCTAGCGGCGGCCTTGGTCGGCGAGCCAGCCCAGGCGCGAGACGGCGCCAGCGCCCGCGAGGCCCATCTGCACCGGATTCGCCAGACCATCGAGACCCTGCTCGGCTCGCCGGACCTGACGCTTGGGCAGGTCGCCGAGGCCGAAGGCGTTTCGCCGCGCTACCTGCAAAAGCTGTTCGCCAGCGCCGACGAGAGCTTCACCCATTATCTGCGCCTGCGCCGCCTGGAGCGCTGCCGCCTGGACATGGTCAATCCGCGTTACGCCGACAACTCGCTGTCGAGCATCTGTTTCCGCTGGGGATTCAATGGCTCCGCCCACTTCAGCCGGGCGTTCCGCGAACAGTATGGCGTATCGCCTCGGGGGTACCGGAAAGGCGCGCGATGAAAACGCCGATCCTACAGAACAGCCTCGATTTCCGCTCGCGTCGGCATCGCCGGCATGGCGCCGTGGCGTTCGACGGACAGGCTGGCGGCGGCATTCGCCCACACCATCGCCTGTCCCAAGGGCGCACCCTCGGCGAGCTTGGCTGCGAGGACCCCGCAGAAGCAGTCGCCGGCCCCGGTTGTATCGACCACCGTGGCAGAACGGCCTTCGACCCTCTCGATCCCGTCGGCCAGCACGGCCACCGCACCCGCCGCGCCCAGGCTGACCACCACGATCTGGTCCGGCCCCGCCATCAGTCCACGGGCCGCCGCCACGACAGCGTCGAGCCCAACCAAGTCGTCGGCGCCAGCGAAAAACGCCAGTTCGGTCTCATTGACGATCAGGATGTCGATCAGGGGAAACAAGGCTGCGCCTGCCTCCGTGGCCGGCGCGGCGTTAAGGATCTTGATCGAGTCCGGCGCGGCGCGGAAGGCGGCCGCCACGGTCTCAACGGGGCATTCGAGCTGGGCCAGCAACACAGCGTGATCGGCTGTGGACGCGGTGATCACATGCTCGGGCGAGAGGGCGGAATTGGCGCCAAGCGCCAGCACGATACTATTCTCGCCGGACTCGGCCACCGAGACGAAGGCATGGCCGGTGGCGACATCGTCGAAGACGACGACACCGGACACATCGACGCCGGACGCCGCCAAGGCCGCCACCATCAGCTCGCCGGGCTCGTCGCGGCCGACCCCGCCAACAAAGACGGTCGGGGCGCCGGCGCGCGCGGCAGCGGCGGCCTGGTTGCCGCCCTTGCCGCCCGGCAGCCGCATCAGGCCCGACCCAGCCACCGTCTCGCCGGGCTTCGGCAGATGGGCGACGCGGCAGATGATGTCGAAGTTCAAGGAACCGACGACGCAGACACTCATGATACGCCCTTAAGCCAAGGTCTCAGGTTGAGCCGGGCCACTCATGCGATCGGTCCCCGACTCCCGTTGCGCCGCGACCCTAAAGCGGCGGCGCACGGGAATGAAGCGCTTGTGATCCGCGCAGAGAACCTGCCATGCACGTGACCCGTCTGCCGCGCTGGGCCGTGGAGCGGGGCCAGGTTCTGAACAGCTTCCCCGAGCTCGAATGGGGCAGGACAGCGCTGGTGAACATCGACATGCAGTCGGTGTTCCTGGACGAGCACCAGATCTATGGCAACCGGCATTCCCGCGACATCGTCGGCGCCGTGAACGCCCTGTCCGCGGCCATGCGGGCGATCGGCGCGCCGGTGATCTGGACCCGGCAGACCCATACCTATGACGGCCCCTGCGCGCCGCCGCCCTGGCAGTATGATCCCGCCAAGCCGGGCGTGGCCGAGGGCATAGCCGCGTTGCAGGCCGGTGCGCCGGGGCACGGCCTCTATCCGGCGATGCAGGTCGCCGAGAGCGATATCATCATGGACAAATATCGGTACGGCGCCCTGTCCGGCCCCGCCGGCGCCTTAGGCCGGACGCTTGCGGCGCTCGGGACCGAGATGATCCTGATCACCGGGACCTTGACCAACTGCTGCTGCGAAACCACCGCCCGGGAAGCCAATCTGGCCGGCTACAAGGTCATCGTCGTCTCCGACGCCACCGCGACCCTGACGGACGCAGAGCACAACGCCGCCCTTTTGAATTTGCGTCTGAACTTCGCCGATGTGCGGCGTACGAAGGATGTCCAATCGATGATTAAAGCCTGTGTGGCGACAACTTGAACTGCCGCATTCGAAGCGCCAATCCGGGCCGGGTGAGCAAGAAGCGAGCTATCCGGAAATTTGTCCTAAATCCGAGGCCGCACTACGCTTTCAGACCCCGCTTGGCGCTACATCCATAAGGCCAATGTGAAATTTCAGAGTCCCTGAATGCCTACCTCGCTGCCCATCATCGACATGGCGACTTACCGAGCCGGCGGCGCGACGGCCAAGGCCGAACTGGTGGCGCAGATCGCTTCCATGAGCCGGTCTCTGGGCTTCTTCTACCTGGTCAATCACGGTGTTTCGGACGCGTTGGTCGAGCAGCAGCTCGACTGGGGTCGGCGTTTCTTCGACCTGTCCCTCGAGCAAAAGCAGGCCATCGATTTCAGACGCCTGCCGGTGCACCGGGGCTATGAGCCGATGGCGCAGCAGACCCTGCAGGCCGGTGCGCAGCCGGATCAGAAAGAGGCGTTCAGCCTGGGCCGCGAGCTCGGCCCCGACCACTGGCTGTTGCGTAAGGGGGCGCCGTTCGAAGGCCCCAACCAGTGGCCGGCCAGCGCGCCGGGGTTCGACGCCGCGGCGTTCCGAACTCAGATGGAGACCTATCGCGACGCCATGATCGGCCTGGGCCGCGAGCTTTGCGACCTGATCGCGGTCTCACTCGACCTGCCGGAGGACTATTTCGCCGAGGCCTTGAGCGAGCCGAACGCCAGCGTCCGTCTCCTGCACTATCCGCCGCAAACCTCCGCCGCCGCCGCCGACCGCTTCGGCTGCGGCGCCCATACCGATTGGGGTTTCATCACCATACTGCTGCAGGACGACTGCGGCGGTCTGGAGATCGAGGTGGCCGGCGAGGGCTGGCTGAAGGCGACGCCGATCCCCGGTGCGCTGATCGTCAATTTGGGCGACATGGTCGTGCGGCTGACCGGCGGCCGGTATGCGTCCAACGTCCATCGCGTGCTGAACACCGCGCCCGGCCGCGACCGCTATTCGGTGGCCACCTTCTTCAGCCCGCATGCCTTCTATACGGTGGAGTGCGTGCCCACCTGTGCCTCCGAGCCTGGGCGTCGCGAACCCATCAGCTTTGCCGATCACATCAACGCCATGATCCAGGCGACCTATGCCGCATAGCCGCTTGAACGCATCGCCAACCGGGTCGGGGCAGCTAAGTTGACCGCCATTCGCCTGTCCTATGTGTCGATCTTCACCAAGGACGTGGGGAGCTTGCCGTCATTCTATGTGGACGTTTTCGGGCTGGAGGAAGTGGCGACCTCAAGATCGGATCGCTATCGGGAATTGACGGTAGGCGACCTGATGATCGGGTTTCCCTTCATCGACGCCTACGACATGTTGGACATGGCTGATCAGGCCGAACCGACCGGCGTGCGCTCGATGGCGACCTTCGCCGTCGATGGCGTCGCTGAAGTGGATCGCCTGACCGCGCGCGCCACGGCGTACGGCGGCCGGGTCGCCAAGCCGCCGTTCGCCACCGGCTTCGGCCAGGTGCTTTCCGTTGTTCTCGACCCCGAGGGGAACGCCCTTCGGATCAGCACGACATCGCCGGAGTAGAGTCCATGGTCAGCCTGCGCGCGCATCCCTGGGTCACCTTCATGGCCCTCAGCCTGCTCTTCTTCGTCGTGTCCGCCGGCACCTTCAGCTCGATGGGGGTGGTGCTGCCATCGATGGTGCGGGAGCTGCATTGGAACTGGCGGCAAGCGGGCATGGGCTACACCCTGCTCGGCGTCGGCTGCGGCCTGGCGAGCTTTATACCCGCCATCCTGATCCGGCGGGTTGGCGTGCCCAGCACCCTGGTCATCGGGACCATCCTACTGGCGGGCGGCTTTGCCATGCTGGGGCTGACCCATTCGGTGGCGGTCTATCTGACGGCGACCATCGTGGTTGGCGTCGCCTTCGCGGTCTGTGGAACAGTGGTCGGCACTCATGTGCTGACGAGCCTGTTTGAGCGCCGATCGACGGTGCTTGGCGCCTATTTCACCATCGGCGCCCTGGGCGGAGTCGCAGGCCCGATCATCTATATCGCGGTCCAGGCCGTGACCCATGGTTGGCGCGGCTATTGGGTGGTGTTCGTCATCCTGGCCGCCCTCTCCGGCGCCTTCGCCGCCGTCTCCACGGTCGGCAGGAAGGAGCCGGAAACGGGACCCACCGTCCCACCGGAGCAGGTCGAGCCGGCCGAGCTGATTGAGGGCCTGCACGACTGGACCGTCCGCCGCGCCCTGGCGAGTTGGCAGTTCTATGTGATCGTCGCTGGCTACACCATGTATCTGCTCATCAACACCACCGCCCACGGCTTCGCGGTAGAGCACCTGACCGAGCGCGGCATCGACCCGAAAGTCGCGGCCGGCATGCTCAGCCTGGAAGCCTTGATCGGCGCGGGCGTTTCGCTGATCGGTGGGATCGCCGGCGAAAAGATGAAGCCCAAGACCTTGATGCTGATCGCCCTGTTCGCCCTCACCCTGGGTATGGCCGGGCTGGCGGAGGCGCGAGGCTACGTCCTGATGGCGGTCTATGCCGTCGGCATGGGCATCGGCTTCGGCCTGACCTTCATTGCCTCGGCCATGTTGCTGATCACCTATTTCGGCAAAGGGCCCAATCTCAGGCTCTATTCGATCATGTCGCTGATGAGCACCTCGGCGGCGCTTGGCCCCGCCGTCGGCGGCTGGGCCCGCGACACCTTCGGCGGCTTCGTCGGCCTGTTCCTGGTCTGCGCAGCGACGGCGGGCATCATGCTAGTGGCCACATGGTTCATGAAGCCGCCGGTCTATCGCCGACTATCACCGGAGGCGGTTTTGCAAGGAGAGGCCGCCTGACCGCCGCGCCCATCGCCGCCGATCTGCTGATCGCCGGCGCAACCCTCATCACGATGAATTCGGCGCGGCACGTCATCACCGATGGCGCGGTGGCGATCCGGGACGACCGCATTGTGGCGGTGGGCAAACGAGCCGCGCTGGAACGCGAGGTCGTCGCCAAGGAGAAGCTGGACGGCCGGCGGTTTGTCATGACGCCGGGCTTCGTCGACGCCCATATCCACATCACCGGTGATCCGCTGACCCGGGGGTTCATTCGCGGCGCGCCGGGCGAGGATTTCGGCGACACCCTGACCCGCTGGGTTATTCCGTTGTTTCGCGCCCAGACGCCGGATGACGAGCGTCTCTCGGCCCAGTGCGCGGCGTTGTCGATGATGCGTCACGGCACGACCTGTTTCATGGAAGCCGGCACGGTCACCCACCTCGACGCCGTCATGGAGGGCCTCGGCGAGACCGGCATTCGCGGCCGCGTCGGCGAATGGGTCGAAGGCCGGGCGTACGATCCCGCCGAGGATCAGGCCAAGGCTTCATCGGACGCCATCGCGGTGCTGGAATCGGAGATCGCCCGCTATCCCGATAAGGACGATGCGAAGCTGGCCGCGTGGCCAATCCTGGTCGGACATTCGACCAATTCCGACGACGTCTGGCGCGCCGCGGCCTCTCTCGCCCGACAGCATGGCCTGCGGGTCTCGGCGCACATGAGCCCGCACCGTTCAGACGCCGAATGGTACTTGGAGCACTGTGGGCGTCGGCCGCTGGAGCATCTCGCCGATCTCGGCGTGCTGGGCGAGCAGCTGGCCCTGACCCACCTTGCGGACCTGGACGCCAGCGAACTGGCGCTGCTCGTGCAGTCGGGCACCAACGCCATCCACTGTCCCCAGGCGGCGTTGCAACACGCCTATGGCGTCACCCAATCGGGCCTGTTTCCCGAGATGTGCGCGCAAGGCGCCAACGTCATGCTGGGAACGGATGGCGCGGCGACGGACATTCTGTCCTCGGCGCGGCTGATGGCGGGCATTTTCCGCGACGCCCGTCGAGACGATGAACTGTTTCCCGCCTCAACCGTCCTCGAACTGGCGACGCTGAATGGCGCCAAGGGCATGGGGATGGAGCATGCGATCGGCTCGCTTGAGGTCGGCAAGAAGGCCGACCTGGTGCTGCACGACACCTGGCTGCCCGACTGGGGCGGCGCCCTGTTCGATCCGGTATTGCAGCTAGCCTTCGCCGCGCCGCCGGGAGGGGTGCACAGTGTCTGGATCGACGGCGTGCGGGTCGTCGAAGCTGGCCGCGCAACCCTGATCGATGAGGACAAGCTGCTCGCGGACGCGCGGCAGGCCGGCGCGGCCCTGATCGAGCGGCTCGGCCTTCCGATCCAGACGACCTGGCCGGTGATCTAACCTTAGGCGGGTTAGATCTGATGGCTTTAATTTTGCGCTCATCCCCGCGCAGGCGGGGACCCAGGGTCACCAGACTCAGGTCTTGCAGCGGCGATCCTGGCGCATCTGATCGAATGGCGCCCAGTCGCCTGGGCCCCCCCCCTTCGCGGGGATGAGCGCATTTTGTGATGGCTTGGACCAATCCCAACCCGCTCTAAGCGCCCTCGCCGAAGGCGAAGGCGGACAGACGCACGTCCATCGCGACATCGGAGAAGATACGCCGGCCCGGCTCGCCCTCGGCGGCCCCGGCGGCGACGAACAGGGGCGCGAGATGCTCTTCACGCGGATGGGCGGCGCGGGCATGGGGCGCGGCGCTCCAATGGTTAAGCGCCTCATCGCGCTTCGCCGGATCGGCGATCGCCTCGCCGAGCCAGGCGTCGAACACTTCCGAGGTGGCCGTATAGCGGGGGTTGAAGCCCTGCATATTGTGCCAGCTCATGCCGCTGCCGAGGATCAGCACACCCTCGTCCCGCAGCGGCTTCAGCGCCCGTCCGGCAGCCAAATGCTGTTCCGGATTCAGGTTGTGCTTCAGTGAAAGCTGCACCACCGGGATATCGGCGTCCGGCAAGGCAACCTTCAGTGGGATGAAGACGCCATGGTCATAGCCGCGCTTGGTATCTTCTCCTGACGGGATGCCGGCGCCCTCGAGCAGTTCGCGCACCCGGTGGGCCAGATCAGGAGAGCCCGGCGCGTCGAACCGAAGCTGGTAGGTATGGGGCGGAAAGCCAGAGTAGTCGTAGATCAGCGGCGGCTTGGGCGACGAGCCGACCGTGAAGACGCTCTCCTCCCAATGCCCGGAAATCACCAGGATCGCCTTCGGCTTGACCTCCATGGACGAGACCAGGGTCTTCAGCCAAGCGGCCATTCGATCCCAGGTGTTGGCCGGCGACCAGTCCATGAAGAAGCAGGGACCGCCGCCGTGGGGAATGAACAGGGTCGGCAGAGTGGCGTCGGTCGTATCGCTCATCGAATAGCTCCGGATGGTCGTCGGAATTCTATATGGTGGACCTCAGCCGGTCTTGCTTCAGCGCGCACGGAGATTTGCGTCGTGGCCGGCTAGGCGGACAATTTTCCCTGCGTTGATGCCCGCCTAGGCGCCGGCTGTCGTCAGAGCGTCGAATTCCCATGCGTGAGGATCATGCCGTCTGAAATTTCAGATGGCGCTTGACGGGCGTGGCGGACTTGGCGGAGCGTGGCGTCTGTCCTCGAATGGTTTCGACGGCTCGGTGCGTAACGGAAGTCGTTCCACCGCTAGCGATAGATCCCTGGTTCCACCCGCCCCTCGGCTTTGAAAGACGGCGATGTCCAAGATTGAATGGCGCCCTTGGTTGTTGGTTACGGCCTTCAGCCTGGTGTTCTTCCTGATCAACGCGTCGACCTATTCCTCGCTCGGCGTGGTCTTGCCGAACATGGTGCAGGAGGAACACTGGAGCTGGACCATTGCGGGTTTGGGCTTCACCCTGTTGGGCGCGTGTACAGGCGCCTCCTCCTACATCCCGGCCTATCTGATCCGCAGCATCGGGGTCCGCTGGACCCTGACCTTGGGTACGGCGGTGATGGCGGCGGGCTTCGGCTGCCTGGGCGTCACCCATAGCCCGCCGGTCTACTTCCTCGGCACAGCCCTGTGCGGGGTCGGCTACCAGATGATGGCGCTGATCCCGGGCACCTATGTTCTAGCGGCGGCGTTCAAGCACCGCGGCCTGCCCTTCGGCATCTATTTCGCCTCGGCGTCGGTCGGCGGCATCGCCGGCCCGATCATGGCTTTGTCGATCATGCATGTCTTCCACGATCAGTGGCGGCTGTTCTGGATCACCCAGGCGGTCCTCGCCATAGCGATGGGCGCGGTCTGCATTCTGATGGTGGGCTCGCCCGCCTGGCTCGCCAGTCGCGCGCAGCAGACGGATCAGGACGTCGCCGACGAAGTCGCGCGGCCAGGCTCCAAGTCGGTCTATCGCACCGCCGTGCAGTGGACGGCTCGCCAAGCGGTGCGGACGCCCCAGTTTTACGTTCTGCTCGCCGCCTATTTCGGCCACATGCTGGTGGGGATCACCATTTCCAGCTTTTCCGTCGCCCACCTTACCCAAACTGGCACCTCGCTCAGGCTGGCCGGAATCATGCTCAGCATCGAGTCAGCGGTGGGCGTAGCAGGTCGCGCGATCGGCGGGGCGCTGGGGGATGTGATCGACCCGCGCTACCTGCTGATGTTTGCGTTGGCGGCGCTGACGACGGGCGGTCTCGCGCTGAGCGTGGCTCATAGCTACGCCATGCTCCTGCTTTATGCGGTAGGCAGTGGCCTCGGCTTCGGCATGACCGCCCTGGCCGTGACCCTGCTGTTGCTCAACTACTATGGTCGCAAGGACAATCTCGAAATCTTCTCCCGCACCTGCCTGATCGGCGCCGTGTCGGCTCTGGGGCCCTGGATCGGCGGCGCGATCCGCGACCACACGGGCGGCTTCAGCACAGCCTTCCAGGTTTACGGGCTGGTGATCGCCGTCATCCTCGCCGCCGTCATGTTTATGCGTCCGCCACGGCGCCACGCGGAATCCGCTCCAGGCGAGGCGCACGCCTCCGCCGCGCCGCGCCTAGACACCCGACCAATTGAAGATCCTGCCTGAGGAAGCCCATGCCCGACACACGCTCAAGCAAAACCGATTTTGGGGTCTTCCTGCCCGTCGCCAACGGCGGCTGGATCATCTCCGACACCACGCCGAAGCTGGACGGCCTGTGGAAGCAGAACCTGGCCGCGGCGGTGACCGCCGATGAGGTTGGCATGGACTTCGTCATGTCCATGGGCAAATGGCGCGGGTTTGGCGGCGAAACCAACCATTGGGGCTCGTCGATGGAATCCGTGACGATGATGGCCGGCATCGCCCAGGCCACCAAGCGGGTGAAGATCTGGGCCACCGCCCACACCCTGCTGCACAATCCGGTCGTGATCGCCAAGATGATCACCACGCTGGATCATATCAGCGGCGGCCGCGCCGGGCTGAACATCGTCGCCGGCGCCTATAAGGACGAGTTCGACCAGATGGGCGCCTGGGACGACAGTCTCGACCACGACGATCGCTATGTTCTGGCAGAGGAATGGACCAGCATCATCAAGCGTCTATGGTCTGAACCCAGCGTGACGCACGAGGGCCGGTTCTTCCATCTGAAGGACTGTGTGTCCGATCCCAAACCCCTGTCCCGGCCCAGGCCAGACATGATCTGCGCCGGCATGTCCGAGCGCGGCTTCCGCTTCTCCGTGCGGGAGTCCGACGCCTGCTTCATCGGCGGCCGGTCGATGGATGAGGTGCGCGACGCCAGCCGGCGGGCCAAGACCGTCGCCGCCGAGATGGGCACGACGATCAAGACCTACGCCATGTGCACCCTGATCCACGCCGACACCGACGCCAAGGCCGAGGCCTTGGTCAGCCATTACCGCGAAGGCGCGGACATGGGCGCCATCATCAACATGCTGCGCAGCTGGGGCGTGCCGCCGGACCGGCTGTCGGCGGTGGCCGAAACCCAAGGACCGTTCATGACCCAGACCATGGTGGGCTCGCCCGCCACCTGCGCGGAAAAGGTCGAACACTTCACCCGATACTGCGAACTGGATGGGCTGATGATGATCTTCCCGGACTATGTCGAGGGCCTGAAGATGTTTGGCGCCGAAATCCTGCCTCGCCTGAACACGGTGGCCGCATGAACACCTCGGTAAAAGAGGCTGCGTCCGGCGCGCCCGCCAAGGACGGCTTGGCCGAATGGCTCGCGCCGTCGCGCACCGCCGTGGTGGTTATCGACATCCAGGTCGACTTCGCCCTGCCCGAGGGCGTGCTGGGCCAGGCCGGACTGGACATGTCGGTGGTGGCGCCGGCCGTGGCCAAGGCCGCGGAGTTGGTCGACCTGGCGCGGGCGGCCGGAACGCCGGTCGTGTTCGTCGGCCTGCAGACCAGCGCGGCCCTGGACTCCCCGGCCTGGCGCGAGCGGATGATCCGCAAAGGCGCCAATCCGGACGAGGAAAGCGCCATCTGCCGCGCCGGAGAACGCGGCGCCGAGTTCGTCGGCCCGACCCCCCTGCCCGGCGAGCTGGTTGTCCCGAAAATTCGCTACAGCGGCTTCTTCGGCACCACCCTGCACGCCGGCCTGACCGCGCTGGGCGTCGACACCCTGCTGGTCTGCGGCCTGACCACCGAATGCTGCATCGACTGCACCGTCCGTGACGCCTACCACCTGGACTATCAGTGCTTCATCGCGACCGACGCCTCCGCGGCCTACGATGTCGAGATCCACGAGGCGGCGCTGAAAAATCTCGAATTGAACTGCGCCATGCTGGTCGACACCGACGACGTGGCCAAGGCTTGGTCGGAGCAAATCGCACATGGCTGACGGCGCCTTTCCCATTTCCGGCCCCGCGCCCCACGGCGTCAGCGACGCCGACCGTGAAGCCCTGATCAAGGCCATCGACGTCGATGAGCTGGTCCAGCTCGCCCTGGATCTTGGCAACATCCCCAGCCCCGCCGGCCACGAACTGGCGGCCGGGAACTTCGTCTACGACTGGATGGCGCGGGAGGGTTTTTCGCCGCGAAAGGTCGGCGCGGTCCCGGAGCGGAACAACATCATCGGAACCTACGGCGGCAACGGACGCGGGGCCAATCTGCTGTTCACGGCCCACCTGGACACCGAGGCCCCGACCTGGGATCCCGCCCTGGACCCCTATAAGTTCCGACCCGCCACTCTGCAGAACCGTGAATGGCAGGAATGCTGGCTCGAGGACGGCGTCCTCTACGGCTACCCCATCGCCAACGACCGCGGGCCGATGAGCTGCTTCCTCATCGCCGCCAAGGCGCTGAAGACGGCCGGCTTCAACCTGTCCGGCAAGATGTACCTGACCGCCTGCCCCGGCGAGATCGGCCCCGAGCCGATCGAGGAGCACACCGGCATCGCCTACATGGGCAAGGACATCGGCGCCCACTACCTGTTCCATCATGGCGGCGTGGCGCCCGACTATGCCATCGCCGCCGAAGGCTGCGATTTCGGCCTGACCTGGGTCGGCTGCGGCTATGCGGTGTTCCGTATCCGGGTCCTGGGCGAGGCGGTGTTCACCCCGCTGCTGACCCACCCGGAGAATCCCGCCGACCATCCCAACCCCATCTATCGCCTGGGCGGCCTGATCGCGGCGATCAATCGGTGGGGCCGCCGGTACGAGGTGGAGAACCGCTACGAGTCTCCCGGCGGCGTCGCGGTGCCGAAGGCGCAGATCGCCTCGATCCGCGGCGGCGTGCCCTATGCCTTCGGCGCGGGCACGGAAGTCTGCAATCTCTATCTGGAAGTCGGCATGACGCCGCGCCAGACGGTCGCCGACATCCTGCATATGCTGGAAGACATGGTCGCCGACGAAGGCCTCGGCGAGATCGAGATCGAGCCGGTCGTCGCCCGTCACGGCTTCGAGGCCGACGGCCGGGCGGTGTCGCCGCTGGTCGCGGCGGTGGATGAGGCCACCAAGCTGACCTTCGGCCATCCAGTTCAGCTGGCGGCGCCGGTCTACTCCAGCATGTGGCGCGACCATAACGTCTTCAACATGCAGCGGATTCCGGCCATCACCACCGGCTTCAAACGCTGGCGCCCGACCCCGAAGGACTTGGCCGACAGCGCTCTGATCTATGCCCTGACCGCCCTGTCCGTTTGCGGACGCAGCGAGACCGCCGCCGGCGCCACCCACGCCGCGCCGGTCTATGGCGACAACCCGTTCGGCGAATAGGAAGCCAAAGATGACCGACACCACCCTGGAAATCGTCCCCCTGACCGCCCGCATCGGCGCCGAAATCCGCGGCGTCGACCTCGCCCGGCCGACCAATCACCAGTTGGAGGAGATCGCCGACGCCATTGCGACGCACCAGGTGATCTTCTTCCGCGACCAGCATCTGAACCATGACGAACACAAGGCGTTCGGCCGCGCGTTCGGCGAGCTGGCGATCCATAGCGGCGTACCGGGCCTGCCTGACCATCCGGAGATCGTGCCGATCCACGCCGACGAAAACTCGAAGAATGTCGCCGGCGAGAACTGGCACTCCGACCTGACCATGAACGCCGAACCCCCGATGGGCTCGATCCTCTACATGCCGGTCATTCCGCCGATCGGCGGCGACACCATGTTCGCCAGCATGTATGCGGCCTATGACGCCCTATCGCCGAAGATGAAGGTCTATCTGGACGGGCTGACGGCGGTGCACGATGGCGACCACGTCTACCGGCCGCTGTTTCCCGACCTGGACCGTCGCTATCCCTGCAACACCCACCCCGTGATCCGCACCCACCCGGTGACCGGGAAAAAGGGGATATTCGTCAATGGCTCCTATACGACACACATCGTCGAGGTTCCCAAGGAGGAGAGCGACGCGATCCTGGGCTTCCTCTACAAGCACATCACCAATCCAAACTTCCACGTGCGCTTCAAGTGGGAGCCGAACTCGGTGGCCTTCTGGGACAACCGCTGCACCCAGCATCTGGCGGTGTGGGACTACTATCCGCAGGTCCGGTCCGGCTTCCGCGTGACCGTGGCGGGCGACAAGCCCTTTTGATCCGAAGTCCGAGACCTGATTGATGGCGACGATGAAGGCGATGCAGGTCTCCTATGCGGGCGGACCGTTCGAGCTGGTTGAACGGCCTTTACCGGAGCCCGGCCCGTCCGAGGTGCGCATTCGCGTCGAGGCCTGCGGCGTCTGCCACAGCGACGCCTCGGCCAAGAACGGCGGCCTTCCCGGCCAAATCTACCCGGTCATTCCCGGCCATGAGATCGCCGGGGTGATCGACGCGATCGGCGAAGACGTCACCACATGGAAAGTCGGCCAGCGGGTCGGCGCGGGATGGTTCGCCGGCCACTGCGGCCGTTGCGAGCGCTGCCTGCGGGGCGACTTCATGGCCTGCCTGAACCGCGAGATCCACGGCATCACTCGCGATGGCGGCTATGCGGAGGCGGTGATCGCCTCTGACCGGGCCCTGGCCCTGATCCCCGACGAACTCGCCAGCATCGACGCCGCGCCGATGTTGTGCGCGGGGGTGACGACCTTCAATGCCCTGGCGAAATGCGGCGCGCGGCCGGGGAGCGTGGTCGCGGTGATTGGTCTGGGCGGCCTTGGCCACCTCGCCGTCCAGTTCGCGGCGAAGATGGGTTTCGAGACCGTGGCCATCGCCCGCGGAGAGGAAAAATCCAATCTCGCGCTCAGCCTGGGCGCGCACCACTACATCGACAGCACTCGCGAAGATGTCGCTCAGGCTTTGCAGGCCCTGGGTGGCGCGCAGGCGATCCTCGCCACCGCCAGCAGCGCGGACGGCGTCGGCGCGGCGATCAACGGCCTGACCAGCGATGGGCGGCTGGTGATGCTGGGCGTGCCCGGCGAGCCGGTGCCGGTCTACGCCTACCAGGTGCTTTACGGCCGCATCCTCACCGGCAGCGCCGGCGGCACGGGCATCGAGTCCCAGGACACCATGCGGTTTTCCGCCCTGACCGGCGTACGGCCCATGGTCGAGACCATGCCGTTGGAGCAGGCGGCCGAAGCCTACGACCGGATGATGGCCGGCGACGCCCGGTTCCGCATCGTCCTGACGCCCTGAAAGCTAGCGCGGCGCCTCTAGCCCGAGATGCCCCCGCAGCGTGGAGCCGGCATAGTCCCGGCGATGCAGACCGCGCTTTTGCAGCACCGGCACGACCTGATCGACGAACAGCTCCAGCTCCACGGGGATCTGCA
>FSWT01000057.1_pt1 | contig 15784 bp, 13 predicted proteins | sample 1638051 | NCBI WGS metagenome assembly FSWT01 (sample SAMEA3914788, study PRJEB12502) | metagenome | biome: forest; material: soil | place: Canada | collected 2011-07-03 | depth 0.1 m
CGGCGAATGGCGGCGACAGCTTCCGGCGCGGCGGGAAAGACCTGCTCGGGCGCCAGCGGATAGTCGGCCACGAAGCGCCGTCCACCCCGCCGGCCGCCGCCTGCCCACCAAGGTGCGGGTGTTCATCGACTTCCTGGTGGAGATCCTGGCCGACAACCCCGCGCTGAACGGGCGTTAACCCTTCAGCTCAAAACCGCCGTCGCCAGGCGCCGCAGTTCCTCGGCGTAGAGCTCAGGGGCCTCCCAGGCCGGAAAGTGCCCGCCGCGGGGCATGAGCGTGTAGCGCTGGACGTTGTAGAGCCGTTCGGCCAGCGCTCTTGGCGCCAGCGCAAGGTCTTGCGGCCACATGGCGACGCCGGTTGGAACGCGCACATAGTCGTCCGGCTTCAGGGGCGGCCGCAGGCGGCTGGCCTCATAGTAATAGCGCACGGACGAGCCGATGCTGTTCGTAAGCCAATAGACCATGAGATTGTCGATCAGCACCTCCCTCGGCCACACCGCCAGCACGTCGCCGTCGCAGTCCGACCAGGCGCGGAACTTCTCCACGATCCAGCTCGCCAGACCCGTTGGCGAGTCGGCCAGGGCGAAGGCCAGGGTCTGTGGTCTCGAACTCTGGATGGCCTGGTAGCCGCCCTCCTCGCGCGCCCAGACGGCGGCTCTTTGCGCATAGGCGACCTCTTCGGCGCTGGGCGGCGGGGCGTCCGGGGCGTCGGGTTTGGGCGCGACGGCGGAGATGTGTGCGGCGAGCACGCGATCGGGATGATGGAGCGCGATCCGGGTCGCCTGGCCGGCGCCTATGTCCGTGCCCGCGACCATGAAGCGGCTGTGACCCAGCGCGGACATCAGCTGTGGGAAGAGATCGGAAGGCTCGACCTGGTAAGGCCGGGTGGGTCGATCGGAGAAGCCGAAGCCGGGCAGCGCCGGCATGATCACCTCGAATGCAGGCGATCCCTCGGCCAGCAGCGGCGCCAGGCGCTGGTATTCGACGAAACTGGACGGCCAGCCGTTCATCAACAGCAACGGGATGGCGTTGGCGGACGGGCTGCGCACGTGCACGAAGTGCAGGCCGTAGCCGTCGATGCTGGCGCGGAACTGCGGCAGGCGGTTGAGCGCCGCGCGCCGCGCCGACCAGTCGTAGTCGTGCGCCCAGTAGTCCATCAGCGACTGAAGCCAGCCGCGCTCGGTCCCATAGGACCAATCGGTGGTCACGGCGTCATTCCATCGGGTGTTCCGCAGCCGCCGCCGCAAATCCGCGACAGCCTGCAGGTGAGACGGGATCTCGAACGGCTCGATCATCGCCGGTGTCTCCGCCGTCGCGCGGCTTGGATATCTTGTATGGCGGACCATCCGGCGTCGCCAGATTCAAACGGAGCCACGACCGCGCCGCGCTCTCCGTTGAGCCAGCCGGCCTGGAACGCCTCTTTACCGCCCAGCAACCAGCGCTCGCATAGCTTGGCCTTAAGCTATTTTAGCGAGAGGCGGGTCGATGCAGCAGCAAGCTCCAACCTTCGGCCGTCGGGGCGCGGCGCCGCCTTCCGCGGCGGTCGCGGTTGCACGGCCCAATCCCGCCCAGCCCCGGCCCGCACAGCCTCGCCCCCCTGTCGATCGGGCTCGCGCCGCGCCGGCGCCGGCGAGACAGAACTTCCTCGTCTGGTTGCTGACCAGCTTCGAAGGCCGCGTCCGCCGCCGCGATTACTGGTTGGCCTATATCGGGATCACGCTCGCCGTCATGGTGGCGCAAGGCGCGGTCCGCGCCGCCTTCCCGCACTATCCCACGGCGCTGCAGATGCTCCGGGACCCGGCGATCATGTTCGATGACTCGACCGCCTACCGCGTGCCGGCGATGCTGATGGCGCTGATTTCGATCCCGGCCATCTATTTGCGGTCCGCGGTCCTGGCCAAGCGCTGGCACGATCGCGGCAAGACCGGCTGGCTCGCCATCCTCACCTACGTGCCGCTGGTGAGCCTCTGGCCCTTCATCGAGCTTGGCTTCTTCGACGGCCAGCCGGGCGAAAACCGCTTTGGCCCGTCACCGAAAAACCCGGGGATCGACCCCGACGTGTTCAGCTAGGCGGCCCGGTCGCCAGCCGCCCCCCTCCCCCCGCAACGGCAAACCCCGCCGGTCTGGCGACTGGCGGGGTTTCGGACGGCGAAGCGGTCGGGGAGGGCCAGGATCGCCGCCGTGATCTGACAACAGTCGGCGCTGCGAAGCGTTCCACCGGCGCGTGCGATCGCCGCCCATTGGCGAAAATCGGTCAAAATTCCGGCCTCGGCCGGCGGAACGTCGGGGCGGCTCGGGGATTGTGCAGCTGTGCCGTGCGTCGAGCGCGCGCTTCAGCCTCCAGGACAACTCAGATGAGCGACTATCAGAGCAACGGCGGCGTCAGCGCCGAGACAATCCAAGGCGCGGCCGACAGGGTGACGGGCGCTATCGACCAGGGCGCGGAGACGGCGGCGGACAAGGTGCTGGATGCGGCCGACAAGGCCTCGGTCATTATCGCCAACGCGGCCGACCGGGCGCAGGACGCCTATGGCCGCATGGCCGGCGGGGCGCGGGTGGCGGCCGACACAATCGACCCCTTCGTGCAGGAGCGGCCCTATCTGGCCATCGCGGTGGCAGCGGGAATCGGAGTGGTGGCCGGCCTGCTGCTCGCCGGGCGCGGGCCGAAGATCATCTATGTCGACGGCTATCGGGACTAGTCGGGGTCCCATACAACGCATGAGGCTGCCTGCCCGCCGCCTGGCGGGTCGGTCGCCGCCGGGGGAGTTTCAGCATGGCTTTGGTCAAGACCTCCAGGATCCAGGGCGGCGGCCGTGCCCCCGCCAAACCGTCGTCGCCGGTTGAGCCGCCGGCGCGCACCGCGCCGCGGGCGCCGGCGCCGCGGCGCAAGCTCAATCGCGGTGAAGGCGGCATCGCTGGGCGCATCGGCGCGGCGACCCAGGAGCTGGCTAGCGGTGTCACCGAGGCGGCGACCGCCGCCGCCGAGCTGGGCAAGGCGATGGAGCAGATCGCGGCCGGCGCCGAGGAGGCCGCGGGCGCGGCGCAACAGTCGCTGGCCGCGATCGGCGCCATGTCGGCCGCCTTCGCCCAGTCGCGCGAGCGCGCCGAGCAGGGCCGCGTCCAGGCCGGCGCTCTGCAGGGCCAGCTGGCCGAAGCCGGCGGCCAGATCGAGGCCTCGGTCGCCTCGGTCGAAACCAATGCCGAGCGGCAGATCCGCTCGGTCGACGTGGTCGCCGCGCTGGAGAGCCAGGCCAGCGCCATCGGCGAGATCACCCGCGGCGTCGCCGACATCGCCGACCAGACCAGCCTCTTGGCGCTGAACGCGGCGATCGAGGCGGCGCGGGCCGGCGACCAGGGCCGCGGCTTCGCCGTCGTCGCCGACGAGGTTAGGATTCTTTCCGAAACCTCGGAGAAGCGTTCGCGCGAGATCGAGGCCATCGCCGAGACGATTGTCGGCGAGGTGGGCGCCATCGCCCGGCGCATCGGCGTGGCCGGCGAGACCGCCAGGGCCGAGGGCGCCGCCGGCCGGGCGGTGTCGCAGCGGCTGGAAAGCGTGCGCACGGCGCTGGCTGACATCGTCGAGCGCAGCAAGGCGGTGCTGGCCGCCACGGCGGAGGCCAGCGTCGCCGCCCAGCAGGCGCTGAAAGGCGCCGAAATGGTCGCCGCCGCCTCGGAACAACAGGCCGCCGCCGCCGCCGAGGTGCAGCGCTCGATCCAGCAGCAGAGCGACGCGCTGGACCAGAGCCAGGTCACCGCCGAGGGCCTGGCCGAGATCGCCGATCGCCTCGCCACCGGCGACAGCACAGGCGGCGCGGCCGAGACGGCCGCGTCGGCCGAGGAGCTGTCGGCGACCATCCAGGAGATGGCCAGCGCCGCTGAGGAAATTCTTACCGCCGTCGCCCAGATCAGCCAGGGCGCGCAGAGCCAGGCCGCCGCGACCCACGAAGCCAGCGCCGCCATGGCCCAGATCGACCGGTCGGGCGCGGCCATCCGCACCGCCGCGGCCGAGGCGCTGGAGCGGATCGGCGAGGCGCAAGGCGAGCTGGCCGAGAGCCGCCAGGCCCTCTCGAAACTGGCCGACGGCGTCGCCGCCGCCGCCGCCGAGGTCCAGGCGGTGCTGGGGCTGATCGCGACGCTGGAAGAGTCCGGACGGCGCATCGACAAGATCGTCGACGCCATGGCGCAGATCTCGGTCCAGACCACCATGCTGGCCATCTCGGGCTCGGTCGAGGCGGCCAGGGCCGGCGAACAGGGCCAGGGTTTCGCCATCGTCTCCGGCGACATCCGGGCGCTGGCGCGGGACAGCGCCGACAATGCCGAGCGCATCCGCGACCTGGTCTGGCGGCTGCAGTCGCACATCGCCGATGTGCGCCGCGACCTCGACCAGTCCATCGCCCAGGCCGGGTCCGACGCCTTGCGCAACCGCCAGATCGCCGCGCGGCTGAGCGAACTGGACACGGCGGCCGAAACCTTGCGGGCCGGCAATGCCGAGATCGCCATGGCCGCTGACGTCGCCGCGACCGGGGTCAGCGAGGTGCTGGCCGGCGTCAAGCAGATCGCCGCTGTCTCCGAAGAGGCCGGCGGCGCGGCGACGCAGGCGGCGGCGGCGGCGCGCGAGCAGTCGCGCGGCGCCGAGGACCTGGCGGCGGCCATCGAGGAGATCGCCTCCCTGGCCGACGAGCTTTTGAAAACCGGCGGCTGACATGGCCGGCCTGAGCGACCAGCGTCTGGGGTTCCGCATCGGCGAGGCGCGGCTGGCCGTATCGGCGACGACGGTGACCGAGGTGGTGCGCCGGCCGCGCCTGACCCGCGTGCCGCATGCGCCGCCGAGCCTGCTGGGCCTGACCCAGTTACGCGGTGCGACCGTTCCGGTGGTGTCGCTGGCGCGGCTGATGGGCGCCGAGGACGCGCCGACCACGCCCAAGTCGCGGCTCCTGCTGCTCGATGCCGGCGAGCCGCTGGCGGTCGCGGTCGACGAGGTCAGCGCCGTCTCGACCGGGTCGGAAGGCCTTGCCGCCTCGGCCGGTCAGGCCGTGCTGGAAGACGGGAGCGGCGGGACCCTGATCGATATCCTGGCCCTGGTGCGCAAGGACATGGCCGCCAGCCTCGGCCGGGGCGCCAAGCGGGCGGCTGGGAGCGCACAGGCGGCTGCGGCCGAGCAGGCGCGCGCGCCACGGGTGGCGCTGATGACCTTCGAGCTGGCCGGACAGGCCTATGCCCTGCCGCTGGAGCAGGTCGCCGAGGTGCTGGCGATGCCGCAGCGGCTGTCGGTGCTGCCGGGCGCCGATCCGGCCATGCTCGGCGTGCTGGCCCATCGCGGCGGGCTTTTGCCCATCGTCTCGCTGCGCAGCCTGCTGGGCCTGGGCGGAGATGCGCCGGCCGCCCCTCAGCTGGTGATCGCCCGGCTGGGCGCGGCCGCGATCGGCTTTGTCGTCGATCGGCTTGGCGCCATTCTCCGCGTCGCCCCCGAGACCATCGCGCCGACCCCCAGCGTGCTCAATCGCGGCGCTGGCGAGGCGCAGATCCAGTCGATCTGCCGGCTGGATGACGGGCGCGGCCTGGTCTCGATGCTGAGCGCCGAGCTGCTCTTTCGCAGCGAGACCATCGCCCAGATCCTCGCTGAGGCGCACCAGGAGGTCGAACAGATGACCGTCGAAACATCCGGCGCGACCGAGCAGATCGTCGTCTTCACCCTCGGCGACGAGGCCTATGGCCTGCCGATCGCGGCGGTCGAGGAGGTCCTGCGCATGCCCGAGCGGCTGACCCGTGTGCCGCGCGCCCCGGCCTTCATCGAGGGCGTCGTCAATGTCCGCGGCCGCGTCATTCCGGTGATCGACCAGCGCCGCCGCTTCGGCGCCGAGGGCGCGGCGTCCGACAAGCGCCGGCTGATCGTCACCAGCATCGACGGCCGCCCCGCCGCCTTCGTGGTCGATTCCGTCAACGAGATCGTCTCTGCGCCGGCCGGGGCCATCTCGCCCTCGCCCGAACTGACCGCCGATGCGGCGCGGCTGTTCGACCGGGTGGTCAATCTTCAGCTCGACGGGCGCCTGATCCTTTTGGTCGACCCCAAGGAGCTGCTCGACCGGGCCGAACGCGACCTTTTGGCGGCGATGGCCGTCGACGCGCCGGCGCCCGGGTGATCCGCCTCCTGATCGTCGACGATTCGGCCCTGATGCGCCGGGTGCTTGGCGAGATTTTCGAGGACGCCGGCGATTTCGAGGTCGCCTTCGCCCGCAATGGCGAGGCGGCGATCGCCGCCCTGCACGAGACCAAGCCCGACGTCATCACGCTCGACATCAACATGCCCGGCATGGACGGCCTGGCCTGCCTCGACCGGATCATGGTCGAGCGGCCTTCGCCCGTGGTGATGGTCTCGTCCCTGACCGAGGCCGGAGCCGCCACGACGCTGAAGGCGCTGGAGCTGGGCGCGGTCGATTTCGCCGCCAAGCCGGCCGGGGCGATCTCGCTGAAGATCGACGAGCTGGCCGACACCCTGGTCGAGAAGGTCCGCGCCGCCGCCGCCGCCAAGGTGCGCAAGAGCCATCGGCTGGTCGAGCGGCTGCGGCTGAAGGCAACCGACAATGCCTCCCTGCCCGTCCCCGCGCCGAGGCCGAAGCCCCGGCCCAGACCCCGGCCGCGCACGGCGCCGCTGCCCGCCGGCGGCGCGTTCGAGCGGCTGGTGCTGGTCGGGTGCTCGACCGGCGGGCCGCAGGCGCTTGACGTCTTCCTCACGGGCCTGCCAGCCGACTTTCCCTGGCCTGTGGTGGTCGCCCAGCACATGCCGGCGACCTTCACCGGCCCGCTGGCCCGCCGGCTGGACGAGCTCTGCGCCCTCGCGGTGATCGAGGTCACAGGACCCACCCCGCTGCAGCCGGGCCTGGTCTATGTGGCCAAGGGCGACGCCGATATCCTGGTCAGTTCCCGCGCCGGCGGCCCTGTCGTCATGCCCGCGCCAATGTCGAAGGACTACCGCTGGCACCCCAGCGTCGACCGCATGGTGCAAAGCGCCATCGAGCGGCTGGGAGCCGAACGGCTGGTTGGGGTGTTGATGACCGGAATGGGCTCTGACGGGGCGGCCGCCATGACCCGACTTCACGCCGAGGGAGGCGACACCATCGCCGAGGCCGAGGACACCGCCGTGGTCTGGGGCATGCCGCGCGAGCTGATCCGGGCCGGCGGCGCCGGCGCCGTCGAGCCGCTGGACCGCATCGCCGCCCGGCTGCTGACCCTTGCCGAAGCGCCATGAGCCAGGCCAGGCCCCCGGACGACGAGGCCTTCAGCCTGAAGGACTTGCAGCGCTTCGATGATGTTCTGCGCGCGCGCACCGGCATGAGCTTCGGTGAGGCCAAGCGCTACTACGTGGAGCGACGCCTGCGCGACCTTATCCAGCTCTCGGGCGCCGCCTCGCTGGACGCCTATCTGAACCGGCTGCGCGGCGATGCCGCCGAGGTCCAGGCGGTGATCAACAGCTTCACCGTCAACGAGACCTATTTCTATCGCGAGGATCACCAGTTCCGCTGCCTCAGCAACGATATCCTGCCTGAGATCGTCAGCCATCGCGGGCCGGGCGATAAGGTGCGCATCTGGTCGCTGCCTTGCGCCACCGGCGAGGAGGCCTATTCCATCGCGCTCTGGCTGCTCGAGAACTGGCGGATGGTGGACGCCTATAATGTCGAGATCGTCGGCTCGGACATCGACACCCGCGCCCTGGATGACGCGCGGGCCGGCCTCTATGACGAGCGTGCGGTCGGGCGGCTGCCGGCTGAGGTTCTGGATGAATATTTCGAGCCAAGACCTAGAGGATTCAGTCAGATCATCACCGACCTGATCGAGTCAGTAACCTTCACCGCCGCCAACCTGGTCGACCAGCCGTCGATGCGGGCCAACGGCGCCTTCGACGTCATCTTCTGCCGCAACGCCTTGATCTATTTCGACGACGCCTCGCGCCGCATCGCCGCCCGCAATCTCTATGACAGCCTCAACCCAGGCGGCTTCCTCTGCCTCGGTCACTCGGAATCCATGTCGCGGATGTCCAGGCACTTCACCCAGCGCCGGTTCGAGGACGCCATCGTCTATCAGCGCCCGGGCCCGGCCCGATGAGCGACGAGCTGCTCGCCCAGCTGCTGATCGAGGCCCCGGAGCTGATCGACCAGGCCAGCGATGACCTGATGGCGCTGGCGCGGAACGGCGCCGACCGCGAGCGGCTGAACGGCGCCTTTCGCGCCATCCACACCCTGAAGGGCTCGGTCGCGGTGTTCGGCTTCGCCGGCATGACCGAGGTGCTGCACGCCGCTGAGGATCTGCTGGGCGAGGTCCGAGGGGATCGACTGGCCCTGGACGACGAGGTGCTGAGCCTCTTGCTGGACGCGGTGACCCGCACCGAGGCCTGGCTCGGCGATATCCGCGCCACCGGGTCGCCGGGCGCCGAGGATCCAGAGCTTGTGGAGCGGTTGCGCGACGCCATGCCGGATGCGGCCGCGACGACGCCGACGGCGGCGCTCGCACCGGCCGCTTCGGAAGACGTCTGGATCGCGCCGCTGCGGGACGGCTTGGCGCCTGACCCCGCGCCGCGCACGGCGGTGCGCTACACGCCGCACGCGGGCGCCTATTTCTCCGGCGACGATCCGCTGGCCATCGCCCGGACCGTGCCCGAGCTCCTCGCCCTCACCATCAGCCTGCGCGAGCCGCCGGGGCCGCTCGACGCCTATGATCCCTTCACCTGCAACATCGAGATCCGGCTGGTCAGCGCCGCCAGGCCGGATGAGGTCGCGGCGGTCTTTCGCCTGGTCTCCGACCAGGTGCGCATCGTCGCCCTGGCCGCCGCCGCGCCGGTCAGCGACCTCGCGCCGGAAGCCGCCGCCCTGCCCGTCACCGCGCGCACCTTGCAGATCCCAGCCGAGCGCATCGACCGGCTGGCCGGCCTGGTCGACGACCTGGTCGCCGCCAAGACCGCGCTCGGCGAGCTCTCGGTCGAGGCCGGCCGCGGCGCCTCGCTCGGCCGCATCGTCGATGGCCTGGCCGCGCGCCGGGCCGAGCTGGACCGGCTGGTCGAGCGGCTGCACGCCACGGTTCTCGACCTGCGCCTGGTGCCTCTCGGCCCCACCTTGCGCCGCCTGCCCAGGCTGGTGCGCCAGGCGGCCGCCGAGCTGGGCAAGTCCGTCGAGCTGGTCATCGACGAGGACGGCGCCCGGGCCGACAAGACGGTGGTCGAGGCGCTGTTCGAGCCCCTGCTGCACCTGCTGCGCAACGCCGTCGACCACGGCCTGGAGCCGCCGGATCAGCGGCTCGCGGCAGGCAAGCCCGAGGCCGGCCGACTGACCCTGCGTGTTCGTTCCCGCGCCGAGACCCTGCTGGTCGAGGTCGCCGACGACGGCCGCGGCATCGATCTGGAGCGCCTGCGCGCCGCCGCCCTGGCGCGCGGCGTGGCCTCCAAGCCCGAACTTGAGGCGATGAGCGAGGCTGAGACCCTGGCGCTGATCTTCCGCCCCGGCTTCTCCACCGCCGCCGCCGTCACCCGCCTTTCCGGCCGCGGCGTCGGGCTGGATGTGGTGCGCAGCGCCATCGCCGCCCTCGGCGGAACGGTCGCCGTCGCCTCCAAACCCAGCGCCGGAACGACCGCGACGCTCACCCTGCCGATCAGCATCGCCATGACCCGGCTGCTGGTGGTGCGGGCGGCCGAGGACCTCTACGGCGTGCCGATGGACCATGTGGTGGAGACCGCGCGCGTCGCCCCCGATCGCATCGCGCCGATCCGCGCCGGTCGGGCCCTGGTGATCCGCGACGTCACCGCGCCGCTGTTCGATCTCGGCGAGCTGCTCGGGGGGCCAGGTCCCGACTGGGCGGCGGCCGATCACAAGCTGGTGGTCATCCGCGGCGAGGCCGGACCGTTCGCGGTGCGCGTCGACGAGGTGCTGGCGCCCCTGGACACGGTGATGCGGCCCTTGAGCGGCCTTTTGGCCGGCATGCCGGGCGTGGTCGGCGCGACCCTGCTGGGCGACGGTCGCGTGATGATGGCGCTCGATCTGGTGGAGCTGGTCGGATGAGCGTGAGCTTCGAAGACGGCGCCATCCGGCTCACCGACGAATGCGCCGTCGAAGAGGCGGAGACGCTGAGCAGCCTTATCGCGCAGCACTCGGGCGCCCCTGTCGACGTCTCCTTGTGTCGGCTGGCGCACACAGCCGTGCTGCAGGTGCTGCTAAGTTTCGCGCCACAGGTGCGCGGTGATTTCAGCGATCCGTTCTTGACGCTATGGGTGCGTCCGGGCCTGGAGGCGGTTTTGCGATGAAATCGTGCGCGGGCCGGCAAACCCCTATAGCTTTGACCCGATTAAGGTGAGCGTACCAAGACCCATGGAAACCACCGTTCTGATCGTCGACGACAGCAAGCTGGCCCGCATCGTGCTGGGCAAGGCCATCAACGCGCTGCAACCGGAATGGCGCCGCATCGAGGCAGGCAACGCTGTCGAGGCTGTTGCGTTGATCGAGGGTGGAGGCGTCGATGTCGCGATCCTCGACTTCAACATGCCGGGGGAAAACGGTTTGGATCTGGTCGAAAAGCTGCGGGCCAACTACCCGGACATGCCGCTCGCCCTGGCCACGGCCAATGTCCAGGACGAACTGGTCGCCCGCGCCCGCGCCGCCAATGCGACCTTCATCGCCAAGCCGGTGACCGAGGACAGCATCAAGGGTTTCCTCTCCGGCGCGGCGCTGAAGCTGCGCGCGGGGCAAAAATGACCGCCGCCGCGTCGATCGTGCTCGACGAGCTGGAGCACGACGCGCTGACCGAGCTGGTCAATATCGGCGTCAGCCGCGCCGCCTCCAGCCTGCGCAAGATGGTCGGCGACCAGGTGCTGCTGTCGGTGCCGGCGGTCGAGGTCGTCACGCGCCAGGCGGCCACTACCCTGATCGAACAGCGCGAGAGCGCCCTCCTGGTCGCGGTAAAACAGGATTTCGAAGGCGCCTTCGCCGGCCGCGCCCTGCTGATCTTTCCCGAGGCCAACAGCCTGGAGCTGGTGCGCGCCGTGGCCGGCCACACCATGACCGCCGAAGAGGCGCACGAGATCGAGGACGAGGCCCTGTCGGAGACCGGCAATATCGTCCTGAACGGCTGCCTGGCGACCATGGCCAACATGCTGAAGAAGCCGCTGAAGATGTCGCTGCCGCAAGTCGTGCGCGGCGACAGCCAGACCTTCTTTCAGCTCACCGAACTGAACGAGGAGGGTGTGGTGCTGTTCCTCTACATCAATTTCGCGATCAGCGGCCGCGACATTCGCGGCTACATCGCCATGCTGATGGACCTTCCCTCCATGGAGATCCTCAAGGGCCTGATCCAGGAATTCATTGCGCGCGTGATGGGTTCGGAACACAGCGGCCATGCCGAATGAGGCCCTGAGCGACGCCGGCGTGGCCTATACGATCGCCAGGTTGCGCGCCGAGCTCGGCCCGCTGTTCGACAGCCTCGCCCTCTCGCTGACCGCCGTCGCCATCGCCGACTTGGCCGGGACCGATGCGCCGCTGATCTATGTCAATAGGGCCTTCGAGACGCTCACCGGCTTCAGCGCCGCCGAGGCCGTGGGCCACAACGCCCGCTTCATGCTGGCCGAGGGCGCCACGCCGACCAATGCCGGCGAGATCGGCAAGGCCATCCGCGAGCGGCGGCCGATCGCCGTCGAAGTGCTCAATCGGCGCAAGTCCGGCGAGACCTTCTGGAACCGGCTGAACCTGACGCCGCTGGCCGCCAGCGACGGGGCGCTGACCCTGGTCCTCGCCACCCTCGAGGACGTGACCCCGACCCACGCCCGCGACCAGATCGCCGCCGAACTGGGCGAGGCGCAGGACCGGCTGCGCCTGGCCCGGACCATGACCGGCGCAGCCGGCGCCTGGGAATGGAACGTCGAGACCGGCCGGTTCTACGCCGACGCCCGTTTCGCCGAACTCTATGGGCTGGACCCAGGCGCGGCGGGCGCGGGCCTGCCGACCGAGGTCTTTTTCCGGCCCATCCACCCCGAAGACCTGATGCGCATCCGCATCGCCGTCGGCGGCGTCATGCACGGCGCCGACCTCTTCGCGCGCGAGTTCCGCATCATCGGCCGTGACGGCGAAGTGCGCTGGGTCTCGGCGCGCGGCGCGGCCGAGCGCGACGGCGACTATCGCACCGTGCGCTTCAACGGGGTCCTGACCGACATCACCGGCCAGAAGCAGATCGAGGAGCGGCTGCGCATCGCCCAGACCGCCGGCTCGGTCGGCGCCTTCGAATATGTCAGCGGCTTCGGCACCGTCGGCGTCTCCGCCGAGTTCTGCCGGCTGCTCGGCCTGATGCCGGCCGAATCCCTGCCGGTGCGAACGGTCAATTCGGTGGTGCACGCCGACGACCCGCCGCTGATCGGCGGGCCTAAGGACGACGAGCCCTATCGCGAGTTCCGCATCGTTCGCCCCGACGACGGCCAGCCGCGCTGGATCGCCCGGCGCGGCGAACACCGGGCCGAGGGGCACGCACTCGGGGAGCGCTTCCTGGGGGTCATCTATGACGTCACTGCCGCCAAGCATGCGGAACAGGCCTTGCGCGAGCTGACCTTGACGCTTGAGGAGCGGGTGCAGGAGCGGACCGAGGAGCGCGACCGGGTCTGGAACAATTCGCGCGACATCTTCGTGGTGCTCGACGACAACGTCTGCCTGCGCGCCGCCAGCCCGGCCTGGACCGAGGTGCTGGGCCATCCGACCGAAACGGTGGAGGGACGCGCCCTGCCCGACTTCGTCGCCGACGAGGACCGCGAGGCCATGCGCGCGGCGCTGAAGCGGGCGGCGGACGGCGAGGACCTGACCAGTTTCGAGACCCGGATGATCACCGCCGCCGGAGAGAAACGCTGGATATCCTGGCACACCTCCTCGCAGACCGACCTGACCTATGCCTATGGCCGGGACGTCACCGAGAGCCGGGCGCAGGCCGACGCGCTGCTGGCGACCGAGAACCAGCTGCGTCAGTCACAGAAGATGGAGGCGGTCGGCCAGCTGACCGGCGGCATCGCCCACGATTTCAACAACATGCTGACCGGCATCATCGGCGGCCTGGCCATGCTGCGCCGGCGCCTCGCGCAGGGCCGCACCGCCGACCTCGACCGCTATATCGACGCCGCGGCCACCTCGGCCGAGCGCGCGGCCACGCTGACCCATCGCCTTTTGGCCTTTTCGCGCCAGCAGCCGCTCGATCCGGCCCCCGTCGACGTCAATGCCCTGGTCCGCTCCATGACCGACATACTGCGCAATGCGCTCGGCGAGCGGGTGGTGCTGGAGGTCAAGGTCGGCGAGGGCCTCTGGCGCGCCCGCACCGACGCCAACCAGGTGGAAAGCGCCATCCTGAACCTGGCGATCAATGCCCGCGACGCCATGCCGGACGGCGGCAGCCTGACCATCCAGACCTCCAACGCGGTGATCAACACCGCCTATGCCGCCCTCAACGAGGGCGTCGCCGAGGGCGACTATGTGCTGCTGTCGGTCAGCGACACCGGCGTCGGCATGCCTCCCGACGTGATGGCCAAGGCCTTCGACCCCTTCTTCACCACCAAGCCGATCGGCCAGGGCACGGGCCTTGGCCTTTCGATGATCTACGGCTTCGTCCAGCAGACCGGCGGCCATGTGAAGATTCGCTCCGAGCCCGGCCAGGGCGCGACCATCGCCCTCTACCTGCCGCGCGATCTCAGCGAAGCCGACGCCGACAAACCCAAGCCGGCCAAGACCGAGCTGGCGCGCGGCGGCGGCCAGACCGTGCTGGTGGTCGAGGACGATCCTGCCGTGCGCATGCTGGTGGTCGAACTGCTCGGCGAGCTGGGCTATGCGGCCATCCAGGCGCCCGACGGCGCCGCCGCCCTGCCCGTGCTCGCCTCGGACGCCCCGATCAACCTGATGATCACCGATGTCGGCCTGCCCGGCCTGAACGGCCGCCAGCTGGCCGAGATCGCCCGCGAGCACCGCAAGGGCCTGCCCATCCTCTTCCTCACCGGCTACGCCGCCGGCGCGGCCGTCCGCTCCGAGTTCCTCGGCCAGGGCATGGACATCGCCTACAAGCCCTTCGTGCTGGAGAGCCTGGCGGAGGCGATCCGGCGGATGGTGGTGGATTAGCGGCCGGGGCGCCGGTTGCGCTGCGGACTACGTTATAACATAACGTCCCCGTGGCCCACCCGACCCCGCCGATCCTGATCCTGCTCATCGGCCTGGCCACCGGCGCCGCGACCCTGTTCGGCGGTATGATCGCGTTGCGGTTTCGCGCCTGGCTCGACCTTTTTCTCGGCTTCAGCAGCGGGGCGGTGATCGGGGTCGCGCTCTTGGACCTCTTGCCGGAGGCCTTCGAGCTCGGGGGGACACATTTCGCGCCGCTGAGCCTCACCGCCGCGGTCGCGGTCGGGTTCGCGGTCTACCTCACCGCCGACCGCGCGGCGCTGATCGCCAGCCGCGGCGCGCCCGGCCACCGCGCCCATCTCGGCCCGGCCAGCCTGACCGCGCACAGCCTGATGGACGGCCTCGGCATCGGTTTCGCCTTCCAGGTCTCGCCCGCCGCCGGCGCCATCCTGGCCGTCGCGGTCTTGGCGCACGACTGCCTGGACGGGGCCAATACCGTGACCTTGAGCCTGGCCGGCGGCGCGCAGGCGCCGACCGCGCGCCGCTGGCTGGCGGCGGACGCGCTGGCGCCGCTGATCGGGATCGCCATTGCGCGGCTGGTTGTCGTGCCGGCCACCTGGCTCGCTTTGCTGCTGGCGGTGTTCGCCGGCTTCTTCCTCTACATTGGCGCGGCCGAACTCCTGCCCCGCAGCCACGACCGCCGCCCACGCACCTCGACCATTGTGGCCACCCTGCTGGGCCTGGGCTTCATCTATGTGGTGGTGCGGTTGGCCGGCGGCTGAAGCCCATTTCCCCCTTTGAGCGGACGAGCCCGCTAAGTCTGAGCCCTCCCCCTCGATTAGGCTCTGCGCCCAACAGCGCTTGCTTGGCATCGCACTGCCAACACCCCCATCCCTGCCCTTCCCCCATCGAGGGAGAAGGGTTTTAGAATTGCTTCGTCAGCCCCACGAAGAACCCGCGCCGCGGGCCGAACTGGGGGGCGAAGACGCCAACGCCGGTGCCGTCGCGGATCTGGTAGACCTCGTCGAACAGGTTGATCACGTCCAGCCGCACGTCATAGGGCCCGGTCGGCAGGGTGTCGAAATGGTGTGACAGCGACAGGTTCACCTGCACATAGCCGGGCGTGTGCTCGCCATTGGGGATGGAGGTCAGCACCGATCCGTCCGGGAAGGTCGACGGCGTCGTCGGAAGATCGCCGCGCAGGCCGCTGCCGTAGATCAGATCGAACCCTGCCCGGGTGCCGCGCCAGAGGTATGAGGCGCCGGCCGAGGCCGAATAGGTCTCGTCGTGGTCGAGGAAGATATAGTGGGTGGCGACATAGTTCAGCTGGGCCTGCGAGAAGTCGAACTGGCTGGAGATCCAATCGATGCCCTGCGCTTTTGAATAGGCGAAGTTGGCGTAAGCGCTGAACGGCCCGTTGTCGTAGGAGCCGGTCAGCTCGACCCCGTACTGGCGACCGTATTTGTAGTTGAACGGAGTCAGGATGATCGGCGCGCCGAACTGGCCCTCATCGATCAGGTCGGTGGAAAGCTTGTAATAGCTATCGACGGTCACCGTCAGGTGGCGCCCGAGCTTCTGCTCGGCGCCGACATCGAAATAGTTGGCGCGCTCGGCCGAGGGGGTGGTGTCCTTGGTCACCAGCGGACAGGCGGTGGTGGCGACCAGGGCGCCGC
>FSWT01000406.1_pt1 | contig 15635 bp, 16 predicted proteins | sample 1638051 | NCBI WGS metagenome assembly FSWT01 (sample SAMEA3914788, study PRJEB12502) | metagenome | biome: forest; material: soil | place: Canada | collected 2011-07-03 | depth 0.1 m
CTTCCTTGTTGGTGTCGATCACGAACATCAGGTCGGGGATGCCGCCCATGTCCTTGATGCCGCCCAGCGACAGCTCCAGCTTCTGCTGCTCGCGGGTGAGCTGCAGCAGCTCCTTCTTGGTGCGGCCCTCGCCGCCGGTTTCCAGCAGGCCTTCCAGTTCGCGCAGGCGCGCAATCGACGCCGAGATGGTGCGCCAGTTGGTCAGGGTGCCGCCCAGCCAGCGGTGGTTGACGTAGTATTGCGCGCAGCGGCTGGCGGCGATCGCCACCGGCTCGGAGGCCTGACGCTTGGTGCCGACGAACAGCACCCGCCCGCCAGAGGCGGCGACTTCGCGCACCTTGACCAGCGCCTGATGCAGCAGCGGGATGGTCTGCGACAGGTCGATGATGTGGATGTTGGAGCGGGAGCCGAAGATGTAGCGCTCCATCTTCGGGTTCCACCGGTGCGTCTGGTGGCCGAAGTGGGCGCCAGCTTCGAGAAGCTGCCGCATGGAAAAGTCGGGTAGCGCCATGAACCTTTTTCCTTCTTCCGGTTCGTGCCTCCGCAGGGCCTACCCCTTCCGAAGAAAGGGACCGGAACGGAAACGCGCGAGGATTGACCCGCACATCGCCGAACGCCCTGCGTGTGTGATGGCCGCGACATAGGTCGTGACGAGGGAAAAGGCAAGGATGAAGGGGTTGGGGAAGCCTTTGCTTAGGCTACAAAAATTCGCTCATCCCGCGAAAGCGGGGACCCAGGCTTTTTTCACCACAACTCATCATACAAATCACGCCAGCCCGGATTGAGCCGTTCGATCAGCTCGATTTTCCAGGCTCGGTTCCATTTCTTGAGCCGCCGCTCGCGGCGAAACGCGTTTTCGCGGCTCTCGAAAGTCTCATACCAGACCAGCTTGGCCACGCCGTACTTTGCGGTGAACCCTTGCCTGAGCTTTTCCCTGTGCTCCCAGATCCGCCGCGTCAGCCCATCGGTCGAACCGATATAGAGTGTGCCATTGCGATCGCTGGCGACGATGTAGACGCTGAAAGCCAGGCTAAAAAACCTGGGTCCCCGCTTTCGCGGGGATGAGCGGATTTATAGGACCGTTCATCGCTACACCTCCTCCAGAAACGCCACCCCCGGCGCGGTTTTCAACGCCCCACGCACGGCAGAGTCCAGGGAGAAGCGGCCGGGGAGTTTGAGTTCCACCTCCCGGCCCTCGCCCACCCCGGCGACCAGGATGATTTCGCCGCCGGCGCCGTTGGCTTCGGCGGGGCGGAGGCGACGGCGGAGGCCCTCCATGTCGGCGGTGGCCGGCGAAAGGTGCACGCGCAGGCCCGCGGTCGCTCCGGCGATGGCGCGCTCCAGCGGCTCGGCCTCGTCGCCGAAGAAGCGCACGTCGCCATCGGACGCCTTGGCGCGGACCTTGATCACCACAGCCTTGCCCGGCTCCAGGGCGTCGCGGCAGCGGCGCAGGCTCTCCGGCGGGAACAGCACCTCATATTCGCCGGTCGGGTCCGACAGGGTGACGAAGGCGAACTTGTCGCCGCTCCTGGCCGAGGCCCGCTCCTGGCGGCGGCGCACCACCCCGGCCATGCGGAAGGCCTCCATCCCGGCCTCGACCTGGGAAAGCGCGTCGGTGAACATAGTGGTGCGCTTGCGGCGCAGCACCTCCATCATCGATTCCAGCGGGTGGCCGCTGAGATAGAAGCCCACCGCGGCCCGCTCCTCGTCGAGCTGGTCGGTCTCGCTCCAGCGGTCGCGTTTGGGCAAGCGCAGTCGCGCCGCCTCGACCTGTTCACCGAACAGATTGGCCTGCAGCGAGGCGCGCTCGGCCGCGGCGCTCTGCGCCCGGGCGTTCAGGATGTCGGCGCCGGCGATGATCTCGGCGCGGTTGGGGTGCAGGCTGTCGAAGGCCCCGGCGCGGGCCAGGTTCTCGAGTGAGCGCTTGTTGACCAGGCGCGGATCGACCCGTTCGACGAAGTCGTGCAGGTCGGAAAACCGCCCGCCCGCCTCGCGCACGGCGACCAGGTGCTCCATGGCCGCCAAGCCCACATTGCGGATGGCCCCCAGGGCATAGAGCACCGCCCCATCCTCGACGGTGAAGTCGGCGGCCGAGCGGTTGACGTCGGGGGGCAGGATGGTGACGCCGCCGCGCCGCGCGTCCTGGTAGAACAGGGCCAGCTTGTCGGTGTTGGATATGTCGAGGCTCATCGAGCCGGCATAGAATTCCACCGGCGCATGGGTCTTCAGCCAGCCGGTCTGGTAGGCGATCAGCGCATAGGGCGCGGCGTGGCACTTGTTGAAGCCATAGCCGGCGAACCGGGCCATCAGCTCGAAGATCATCTCGGCCAGCGGCGCATCGACCCCGTGCTCGGCGGCGCCGGAGAGGAAGCGGGCCTGCTGTTGGTCCATCTCCTCCTTCTTCTTCTTGCCCATGGCGCGGCGCAAAAGGTCGGCCTCGCCCAGGCTGTAGCCGGCCAGGATGCGGGCGATCTGCATCACCTGCTCCTGGTAGACGATGACGCCATAGGTGTCGGTCAGCACCGGCGCGAGCAGCGGATGCAGCACATCGAGGTCGCGGCGGCCCATCTTGCAGTCGACATAGTCGTCGATCGAGGCCATCGGCCCCGGCCGATAGAGCGAGATCAGGGCGGTGATGTCGTCCAGCGAATTGGGCCGCAGCTTGCGCAGGGTGTCGCGCATGCCCTGGCCTTCCAATTGGAAGAGGCCGACCGTCTGGCCGGTGGCCATCAGCTCATAGGTCGGGGTGTCGTCGAGCGGCAGCTGCTCCAGGTCGATCCCCGCCCCGCGCCGCTCCAGATGGTGCACGGCCCGGTCGATGACGGTGAGGGTCTTCAGGCCCAGGAAGTCGAACTTTACGAGGCCGGCGCTTTCGACCCATTTCATATTGAACTGGGTGGCCGGGATGTCCGAGCGCGGGTCGCGATAGAGCGGCACCAGCTCGGTCAGCGGCCGGTCGGCGATGACGATGCCGGCGGCGTGGGTCGAGGCGTTGCGGTAGAGGCCCTCAAGCTGCAGCGCCACTTCCAGTAGCTTGGCCACATCCGGATCGTCGGCCTTGGCCTCTCGCAAGCGCGGCTCGATCTCGACGGCGCGCGCCAGGGTGGTCGGCGCGGCCGGATTGTTCGGGATCATCTTGGCGAGACGATCGACCAGGCCCAGCGGCAACTGCATCACCCGGCCGACATCGCGCAGCACCGCGCGGGCCTGAAGCGAGCCGAAGGTGATGATCTGCGCCACCCGGTCGCGGCCGTACTTGGCCTGGACATAGGCGATCACCTCCTCGCGCCGCTCCTGGCAGAAGTCGATGTCGAAGTCGGGCATGGAGACCCGCTCGGGGTTCAGGAACCGTTCGAAGAGAAGGCCGAACCGCAAAGGGTCGAGGCCGGTGATCATCAGCGACCAGGCGACCAGCGAGCCGGCCCCGGAGCCGCGGCCAGGCCCAACCGGGATGCCCTTCGAGACCGACCATTTCATGAAGTCGGAGACGATGAGGAAATAGCCGGAAAAGCCCATGGACTGGATGACGCCGATCTCGCGCTCCAGCCGCTCGTGATAGTCGGCCACCGGCACGGCCGGGGTGTGGGTCGCTAGCCGCAGGATCAGCCCCTCGCGCGCTTGGGCCGCGAGCTCGTCCGCCTCGGAGCGGCCATCGACGGTGGGGAAGCGCGGCAGGATCGGGTCGCGCTTGACCACCATGAAGGCGCAGCGCCGGGCGATGTCGATGGTGTTGTCCAAGGCCTCGGGTAGGTCGGCGAACAGCCGGCGCATCTCCTCGGGCGTCTTGAAGCTGTGCTCGGCGCTCACCCGCCGGCGCTCGTCCTGGCCGATGAAGGTCGAGTCGGCGATGCAGAGCAGCGCATCGTGCGCCTGGTGCAGGGTGCGCGCGGCGAAATAGACGTCGTTGGTGGCGACCAGGGGCACGTCGTGCTCATAGGCGAAGGCCACCAGGCCTGGCTCGGCGGCGGCCTCGACGGCCAAGCCATGGCGTTGCAGCTCGACATAGAAGCGCTCGCCGAACGCGGCCTGCATCTGCGCCAACGCCGCATTGGCCTCGGGTGCGCGGCCGGCGGCGAACAGCGGATCGACCGGCCCGTCCGGGCCGCCGGAGAGCAGGATCAGTCCCTCGGCCCGCTCGACCACGCGGTTCCACGGCACGCCCGGCTCGTCGGTCGGCTCGATGTCCAGATAGGCCGCCGAGGAGAGCGCCATCAGGTTGAGATAGCCGGTCTGGTTCTGCGCCAGCAACACCACGGTCGGGGTCCGCGCCCAGCGTTCGGGCGGCCCCTCGCCGATGCCGGTGACCGGCAGGGCGCAGCCGATGATCGGCTGAACGCCCGTCTCCTTGGTGGCGACGGAAAACTCCAGCGCCCCGAAGAGGTTGGCCCGGTCGGTCAGGGCCACGGCCGGCATGCCGGCGGCCTGGGCCAGCTTGCCGATCGTCTCGGCCTTGATCGCGCCCTCGAGCAGCGAATAGGCCGAGCGCACGCGCAGGTGAACGAAGCCTTCGGCAAACCCTCCGGGACCGTCCGCCGCCATCGCCTAGCCTCTCATGATCCGCGACTCAGGCGACCAGATGCGCCACCGAGCACACCATCCAGACGAACCCCGCCACCGAAGCAAGCGCCAACGTCTCGCGAGCCAACCGAACCACCATTTCCGCCTCCTGTTTCACGTACTTGTTTTGTTCTTATTCATGGTTTGTTCCCTCAGAGTCAAGCGGTTTTATGAGCTTCATTTGACTTGGAGAACGCGCCGCGCCTGTGGTGGAGCGGTCGGGTTCGAACGCACTAAACCCCTTCAGGAGCACTCCCCATGATCCGCAAAGCGCGCGCTGTCTGGCGCGGGACCGGCCGTGACGGCGACGGCGATATCAGCACCGATTCCGGGGTGCTGGACGAGACGCCCTATTCCTACAAAACACGGTTCGAGAACGCCAAGGGCACCAATCCCGAGGAGCTGATCGCCGCCGCTCACGCCGGCTGCTTCACCATGGCCCTGTCCTTCCAGCTGCAGACCGCCGGCTATACGCCGAGCGAGCTTTCCACTACCGCGGCGGTGTCGCTGGAGCCGGACGGAGCGGGGTTCAAGATCGTCTCCTCGGCCCTGACCCTGGTCGCCGACGTGCCGGGACTGGACGCGGCGACGTTCGACAAGCTGGCTGAGGCGGCGGAGAAGACCTGCCCGGTGTCGCGGGTGCTGAACGCCACGATCACGCTGGAAAAGACGCTGAAGTAAGGCTCAGCAGCGCCTAGACCGTGCAGATGACCACCGTGCCCTTATTGCCGCGGATGGCCATGGGGTAGAGCGAGATTTCGTAGGCGCCGGTCGCGGGCAGAATGAAACTTCCGTCCTGCGCCGCCGCGATCTCGCGCCCGCCGTCCACCATCGAAACGTCGACGTCGCGCGCCTCCGTCTCGACCCAGTTCGTGCGGCCATTGCCCATGTCGGCGTCGCCGGTCGCCGTGATGACCAGCCGCTGACCGCCCTTGAAGGCGCCCTGGAAGTCGAAGGCCGTGCCGACATAGCGCCAGCAGGTCTGGTGCAGCGGAAAGTGGATCGCCACCACGGTGTCGGCGACCGCCCCGGTCGGCGCCAGCGCCACGGCCGCGAAGGCCCATGCGGCGACCGCCGCGTGTCGAAGGAGTGTCCGCATCATGATCCGGCCCCCGCCTGGAGGGTGGCCGCCAGCCACCGTCCCGGCGAGGCTAGTCCCGGCCTGGGCGGCTCGCAAGGTCGTCGGAGCTCCTTAGCGCGTGTACGGATGCAGGGTCTGCTGCGCCGTGGCGGACTTCGCCACCAGGTCCCTCGGCGGCCTGCCCTGCTCAACCCAGTCCTGGATCAGGCTTAGCCAGTTCACCCCGCTGGGGCCCTGGCCGCCGCCGCAGTGAAGCATGCCAGGGACGAGGTAGAGACGGTAGAAGCCGTCCACATCGCCCATCGTGGCGCGAACGTTCTCGTAATAGACGATCGAGCCGCGTGGCGGAATCGCGGGGTCGTTCCAGCCGTGATACTGGATCAGCTTGCCGCCGCGGGCGCGGAAGGCCGTGAGGTTCGGGTCGGTCGAGTTGACGATCGCCGCGATCCTGGCCGCCTGCCTCGGGGCGCCGGCGATATCCAGTTTCAGGATGTCATAGTTCGGATCGCCGAAGACGAAGCCGCCCCAAAAGCCGGTGGAGAAGCCGTGGATCAGGGCCTGGCCGATCTGGTCCCGCGCGGCGCCGGTGATCCAGACCTTCCAGCTGCCGGGCTCCGCCTCGCCGCCAGGCGAATAGCCTGGATAGCGCAGTTTGCCGTTGGCCGAGACCAAGCCGCGATAGAGGGTTCGCGCCGTGGCCAGCTGAGCCCCGGTCAGGCAGTCGGGCCGATCCTCACCGGCCGGACAGGCGATGCGGGCGGGGTCGAAATGGCAGGCCAGCGGATCGGCGATATAGGTCCCGCCGCCGCATTGGGCCAGGGCCGCCGCCTCCAGCGCCTTCAGCTTGTCGCCGTTGAGATAGCCGCCCGGCGCGTTCAGCGCCTGCATGTCATAGGCGCCCAGCGTCAGCAGGCCGGAGAAGTTGTAGGCTGGCGCGCCGGCGACGATGCCGTCGAAATCGCCGGGAAAACGCTGCGCCTCCATGAGCGCCTCGCGGCCGCCGTCGGAACAACCGTTGAAATAGGCGAATTTCGGGCGCGCCCCGCGATAGGCGCCGATCAGGGCCCTGGCGTCCGTGGTGGTCTCCTTCAGCGCCCGCCAGCCGAAATCGACCACCTTTTCCGGGTGGCCGATGGCCCAGCTGGCGTCGGTGCCGACGGCCGACTGGTGGCCATCGTCGGTCATGGCGGCCGCATAGCCCTGAGCCGCCAGGGCCGCCAAGGCCTGCGAGCGGATGGAGCCGGCGAAGCCGCCATTGCCGAGTTGCACATAGCGGCCGTTCCAGGCGCCGCCCGCCGGGATCCACACCTCGATGCCGATATTGGAATCCCGGGTCGGCCGGCTGGTCACATTGATCTTGCAGGCCGTGACCGAGCCGGCGGGCATGACGGCCGCGGCGGTGACCACGGCGTGCGGCAGGGCGATCGCGGTGAGGCGCTCGCAGGGCGTATCGGCGCGGGCGCGGGCCGGCAGCGCCGACAGAAGCGCCAAGGCCAATCCCGCCGCCGCGATCTTGATTATGCCGCCCATGCGATTTCCCCCTTGGTTTTGATCGGATCAGTCGTGCGCGGCCGGCGCCGCGTCAAGAGACTTGGCCGGCGCGAGACGGAACGCCCACGCCGCGCTAACGTTAAGCTTAGAGTCGCGGCGCATCTCAGACGCCGGTCCCCATTCATGGAAACGCCCCTATGTCCGACAAATCGCGAAATCTCGCCATGGCGGCGACCCTCGGTGTCCTCCTCCTGGCGCTGAGCGCCTGCGTGGCGGGGTCGGCGGAGTCGCACCACGCGGCGACGGGCGGGCTGATTTCGCAAGGGCTGCTCGGTCTCTGGCAAGGCATTATCGCGCCAGCCACCCTGCTGGTCGAGGTGATCAACCATTTCGCGCCCAAGGCCCTGCCCTGGCAGCTGCACATGTACGAGACCGCCGGCACCGGCTGGGCCTATGACATCGGCTTCTATTTCGGCCTGCTCGGCGGGCCGGGCGCCGTGCTCGGCGGCTGGTCGCGGCGCGGTTAGTCTGACCTAAAGCCTGAACTGCGCCGTGATCGTCTGGCCGCCGCGCTGGACGACCAGGGTCCAGCCGGAGCCGGCGGGGGCGTCGAGGCGGGCCTTCAGGTCGGCGACGCTGGTCGGGGCGTGGCCGTTGATCTGAACGATCAGGTCCCCCGGCTGCAGGCCGACGCTGGCGGCGTAGCCAGGGCCGATCTTGGTCACCAGCACGCCATGGCCGGCGGCGAAAGGATCGAGGCCCATCTCGTCGGCGACCGATGGCGAGAGGTTGGCCACGGTGGCGCCGGCAAGGGGATTTCGGCCGACCAGCGCCTGTTCATCGCGCGGCGGCTCGGCCGGAATGGGCGCCAGGCGCATCCGCGCGGTCTGCGCCTCGCCCTTGCCGCGGCGGTAGCGCACCGTGACCTCGTCGCCGGGCCCGCGGGTCAGCACATGGTAGTTCAGCGAGGCCTCATCGTTCACCGCATCGCCGTCGAGGGTGAGGATCAGGTCGCCGGACTTGACCCCCGCCGTATCGGCCGGGCCGCCGGGCCAAACGTCGGTGACCAGGACGCCGTCAGGGCGGTCGAGCCCCATGGAGCGGGCGATCTCGGCGGTCACCCCTTGCGTCTTCAGGCCCAGCCAGGTGCGCGCCTGCGCGCCACCGCCGGTCGCCTCGGCCACCACGTGGCGCACCAGGGCCGCGGGGATGGCGAAGCCGACGCCGGACGAGGTGCCTGATTGCGACACGATGGCGGTGTTCATGCCGATCATCTGACCGGTCATGTCGACCAGGGCCCCGCCGGAATTGCCTGGATTGATCGCCGCGTCGGTCTGGATGAAGTAGGAGACGTCGGTCACCCCGACATTCGAACGGGCCAGGGCGGAGACGATGCCGTTGGTCACCGTCTGGCCGAGGCCGAACGGGTCGCCGATGGCCAACACCAGGTCGCCGACCTGGGCCTGGTCGCCGCTCGCCAGCGGCAGGACCGGAAGTTGCTCGGTTCCGACGTCGATCTTCAGCACCGCGACATCGGCGTGGGCGTCGGCCAGCAGCACCTTGGCGGGGAACTCACGCCGGTCGCCCAGCACCACCATGATGTCCGAACCGCCTTCGATGACGTGGTTGTTGGTGACGATGACCCCGTCGGGCCGAACGATGACGCCGGAGCCGAGCGACTGGGCGATGCGATCGCGCGACAGGCCCATGCCGCCGCCGAACATCTGGAAGAAGGGGTCGACCTGCTGGCGCACGACGCGGCGGCTGTAGACATTGACCACGGCCGGGCCAGCCTTGCGCACGATTGGCGCGAAGGAGAGGCGCATCTGGCTGGCGTCGGTCGGCACGGTCTGAGCATGGGCCGGCGCAACCGCGAGCGCGGCAAGGCAGAGGACGGGGATCAGCAGGCGTTGGCCGGGCATGGGGTCTCCGCGAGGTGGTCGTTGCGTCTAATCAGCGAAGCTTTCGGGCGCAATGATGGCGTCGCCCGGCTCGGGCTTGGCGGGACGTGCATAGAGGAAGGCCATGGCCAGTCCCGCCAGAGTGACGAGGCCGCCAGTCAGCATCGATAGCCCAGGAAGATGCAGCCAGCCGCCGGCGCCGATCGACCAGGCGAAGATGTTGGAGAAGACCAGCGGACCGGCGAGGCCCGTCAGCCCGAAGAGAATGGCCAGAGCGCCTTGCAGCTGACCCTGCTGATCGACCCCGACGCGCTTGGAGAGCAGCGAGGCAAGGCTGGGAAAGGTGATGCCGGCGAAGATGAAGATCATCATCGAGGCCCAGAACCAGAACTGGGTCGGCGCAAGCCCGGCGATGACAAAGGCGATCACCGCCAGTGCGGTGCCGACCAGCACAGCGCCGCGCTCGCCAAGCCGGCGACTGGCCGCGCCGGCGACGGAGCCCTGGATCAGGATGCCCCCTCCCCCCAACACCATGAGCAGAAGGCCGACCTGGAACGGTCCCCAGCCGTAGCGGAAGTGGGTGTAGAACTGAAAGACGCTGAAGGTCTGGTTCGAAAGCTGGGCAAGGAAGTAGATCGCGGCCATGCCGAGCAGGCCCGGCACGCCGACCAGAAGGCCGACGGCGCCGATCGGATTGGCCCTGGACCAGCGGAACGGCGCGCGACGCTCGTGGCTGAGCGACTCCGGCACGATGAAGAGGCCGTAGAGGCCGTTGACGAAGGCCAGGGCCGCGGCGACCCAGAAGGGCGCGCGCGGATTCCACGCGCCGACGAAGCCGCCGAGCGCGGGGCCCAAGAGAATGCCGGCATTGGCCGCGGCCTGGAACCGCCCGAAATTGCGCGCGCGATCCTCTTCGGTGGAGATGTCGGCGACATAGGCGCCGGCGGCCGAGCCGCTGGAGGCGGTGATGCCGGAGATCATCCGACCGATGAACAGCCAGATGAGGTTCGGCGCCAGGGCCATGATCACATAATCGAAGGCGAACCCGAACATCGAGATGAGGAGGATCGGGCGGCGGCCGTAACGGTCGGAAAGATTTCCGAAAATCGGTGCGAAGATCAGGCTCATGGCCGCCCAGACGGCGCCGAATATGCCCATGATCTGAGCGCCGTTCGCATCCCCGACATGGCCGAGCTGTTTCACCAGGGTCGGAAAGACCGGGATGATCACGCCCATGGAGACGGTGTTGATCAGCATCACCGCATAGATGAAGCCGAGCGCGGCCGGGCGCCGATGCAGGGCCTGTCGCTTCTCAGGCCTCGACCGGTCGCTCACCTGATTCACCCCCATTGGCCGAAGCCTTGGGCGTAATGACCACAAGCGTTAGCAACAAGGCCAGCGCAAAGACGCCGGCGCCGCCGAGCATCGCCAGGCCGGGCAGGTTCAGCCCACTGCCCGGCCCCACCGACCAGGCGAAGATCTCGGCGAACAGCACCGGCCCGACCATACCGGCCAGGCCCGCCAAGCTGATCATGGCGCCTTGCAGCCGGCCCTGTTCGCTGGGCGGGACGAGCTGGCTGCGCAGGGACTGGATGGCGGCGACGGCGACATTGACCGGGGCCAGCGCGATCAGGCCGATCCAGAGGGTGTATTGATTGCCGAGCCCGATCAGGATCATGCCCAGGGCGCCGAAGGCGAAGGCGATGACGATGGCGCGCCGCGCGCCCAGCCGCTTGACCGCCGGCCCGGCCAGCAGAGCTTGGGCGGCGATATTGCCAGCGGCGAAGACGGTCAGGACCAGGCCCGCCTGGCCGGGGCCCCAGCCGAAGCGGTAGTTGACGTAGAGCACATAGATGCTGCCGAAGGCCGCCAGGGCGATATTGGCCAGCATCATCATGCCGGCCAGGCCCGTCAGTCCCTTGGTCTCGACCAGGATCAGCAAGGCCCCGAACGGATTGGCCCTGGCCCAGCTGAACGGCGCGCGGCGCGACGCCGGCAGGGATTCGCGCAGCACCACCGCCCCGTAGGCCGCGTTGACCAGGCCAACGGCGGCGGCGGCCCAGAAGGGCGCGCGCGGGCTGATCTGGCCGAGCAAGCCGCCGAGCACGGGGCCAAGGATGGTGCCGATCGCGCCCACCGCTGACAGGAGGCCGAAATAGCGGGCGCGCTCCTCAGGCGCGGCGACGTCGGCGGCATAGGCGAACATGGCCGCCCTGCCCGCCGCCGCCATGCCGGAGAAGAGCCTGCCGACGAAGAGCCAGGCGAGGTTCATCGCCAGCGCCATCACCACATAGTCGGCGGATAGCTGCAGCATGGCGAGCAGGATCACCGGCCGGCGGCCATAGCGATCGGACAGCACGCCAAGCACCGGCGCGAAGCAGAGCTGCATGGCCGACCAGGCGGCGGCGAAGACACCCACAGCCTCCGCCGCCTGCACCGTATTGCCGTTGGCCAATTGCTTGACCAGGATCGGCAGCACCGGCGAGACGATGCCGAGCGAGAGCGTGTTGAGCAGCACCACCGCCAGCACGAAGATCAGCGTCATGCGGTTGAAGCGGACCGGCTCGTCCGGCGCGGGCGCCGCCTCGCTCATGCGACGGCCACCCTGGGAACGGTCGGACGGGCGAAGCGCCAGGCGACGATCAGGCTGAGGCCCAAAAGCGCCGCGGCGATCAGGATCGGCAGGCCCGGCAGCGACGGCAGGGCCCTCAGCGCAAAGGCGAAGCTGAGCGGGAAGATGGTCGGGCCGATAATTGCGGCGATGCCGCCGGTGGACTGGTTGGCGCCCTGCAGCCGGCCCTGCTCCATGGGCGAGACGTGCTGGGTCATCAATCCTTGCAGGCCTGGCTGCATCAGCCCCATGAAGGCGAAGACCGGCATGCCGACGAAGTACCAGGCCCCGTTCGGGGCCATGGCGTAGATCAGAAAGCCCGCGACCCCGAACGCCGCGCCGGCGATCACCGCGCCGCGCTCGCCGATGCGCCTGACCACCGGCTGCACCGCGAAGGTCTGCACCAGGATGCCAAGGGCCCCGGTGATGAAGAAGGTGAGGCCCAGAAAACCCAGCGACCAGTGGTAGCGCAGCGTCGTGTAGAGCACGAAGACGTTCGGCAGCACCTGCTGGGCGAGCTGGAAGAGGAAGTTGACGCTGGCCAGCGGCAGAAGGTCCTGATGGACGCGGAGCAGGGTGAGACTGGCCACCGGATTGGCCCTGCGCCACTCGAACGAGACGATGCGTCGCTCCGGCGCCAGGGACTCCGGCAGGACGAAGAGTCCGTAGACCCAGTTGATGGCGCAAAGGGCCGCCGCCGCCAGGAAGGGCGTGCGCAGCGGGTCCATATGGAAGGAACCGATATGCACCGAGATGGTGGCGAGGACGCCGCCCGCCGCCGGGCCGAGCAGGAAGCCGACACTGAAGGCCGCGCTCATCCAGCCGAAATTGCGCGCGCGGGTCTGCTGGTTGGAGATGTCGGCGACATAGGCGTTGGCGGTGGAGAAGCTGGCCGCCGTCGCGCCGTTCAGCACCCGGCCGAGCAGCAGCCAGGCCAGCGTCGGCGCAAAGGCCATGACCAGGAAGTCGAGCGCCAGGCCCAGGATCGAGATGAGCATCACCGGCCGGCGGCCGAACCGGTCGGACAGCATGCCCAGCACCGGACCGCTGATGAACTGCATGGCGCCCCAGGTGACGCCGAAGATGAACTGCCAGTCCGCCGCCGAGGCGGTCGTGGCGGCGTTGGTCGCGCCGAAGAAGGAGCGGATCAGGTTGGGCAGGACCGGGATCATCAGGCCGAACGAGACGGCGTTCATCACCGCCGTGGCGAAGATGAAGCCGAAGGCCGCCTGTCGGCCGCGCGGACGTACGTCGCCGCTCATGGTCATCCGCCCTCCCCGCGGCTGAGTCGCACTTTGTACGTCTCCAGAAGGCTTTGCCACCACTCCGCATGACGAGTGAGGAAGATCGTGGCCGGAAAGCCATGCCGGGCCACATGCGCCTGTGGCACGCTGTCCCAGCCGCGGTGCTCGACGGTGACGCGGGTCTGGTCGCCGACCGCCTCGAACCGCACCTCGACCTCGGTGTCCTGGTCGGGCGCGAAGGTCGCCTGACGCCAGCCAAAGACCAGCCGGCTCGGCGGCTCCCAGGCGCGGATGCGACCGATCTCGAACACCTTGCCGTTGGGCAAGGTCTCGATCAGCCGCCCATCCTCGCCCGGCTCGAAACTGAGGGTCCCCGGGCTGCGCGGGGTGAAGCGGAAAAGCCCATTAGGCCGCCACCACTGGTCGATCTCGCCGACAAAGGCCGCAAAGGCCCGCTCGGGCGTCGCCTTCACCCGGAGCGCCACGACCACGCGCGAACTCATGGGGTCCTCTCCACATGACGCTTAAAGGCCGCGAGCTGCCGCCGCCAGGCGCGCCTCACCCGCTCCAGCAGCCGGGAGAGCGCGCTCATTCCGCGTTGTCCCGTTCGAGGTGAGCCTTGAAAGCGACCAGTTGCTCACCCCACAGTCGCTCGGTCTCTTCCAGCCAGGCCTTGAGCTCGGTCATCGGGCCCGGCCGCAACGCGTAGACCCGCACGCGGGCGTCGAACTCGGGGTGGGACTCTTCGACCAGGCCGCTTTGCCTGAGCGTGCGCAGGTGTCGGCTCATGGCGGCGGGCGCCAGGCCCACGGCGCGCGCCAGCTCGCCCGCCGGCCGCGGGCGTTCACCCAAAAGGTCGATCACCTGCCGACGATACGGATCGGCCAAGGCGCTAAGTGTGCGATCGATCTGGGCGGAGGCGGTCACGCCCAGCCCGCGATCTTCCCGCCCTTGACGCGGGCTTTGACGCAGACGGCCGCTTCGGTCATCGCTGGGTGTCCGCCTCAAGCAGCTTGACCAGCTTCTTCGGGGCGACCGCGCGATAGCTCTGCACCACCCAGGCCTTGAGGGTGTCGAGGTCGATCTCGGCGCTATCGGCCTGGCGGACATTCGCCCAACCGGCCTTGCCCAGTCCGTGTCCGGCTGGAGACACGTAAGGCAACGTCAACGCCATCTCAAACGAGATCGGCAGCTTGACCGTCATCGAGAGTTCGCCCGGCGGCCCGGCCGCGCCGCCGAAGAAGACGAACACCTTCCTGCCAACCTTGAACACCGTGTGCTCCCAGGGATGGTCCTCCCAGGCCTGCGGGAAGCCGGCGGCGAAGGCGATCAGCACGCTTTCCGCCTGCTTGGGGCTCAGCTTCGCCATGCCCTCAGAGCCGTTCGCGGATTTCCATCCGCCCGCCGGCCGCTTTCATCTCGTCGAACGACATTTCCTTCAACGTCTGGCCGAAACTCCACACATGACCCTCGGGGTCGGCGACCATGGCGCTGCGATCACCATAGAACTGGTCGGCGGGCTCGCGCAGGACCTTGGCGCCCGCCTCTTTCGCCCGCTCGAACAGCGTGTCGAGGCCGGACTCGACCTGGATGTGGATCGACTGGGTGTTCCTGCCTCCCAGCGAGGCCGGGCTCTGGTGGTTCTCGTCCCACTCGCGGCCGACATAGATCAGGCCGTCGCCGAACCGCATCTCGGAATGGCCGATCGTGCCGTCCTCGTTGACAACCACCATGACCGGCTCGAAACCGAAGGCCGTCTCCAGCCATTCGAGCGCCGCCTTCGGGTCCTGATAGTAGACGCCCGAGGCCAGAGATGGGCGTTTGAACTCGGCCATGACAGCTTCCTCCTGCTGATTTTCCTAGAGTTTCTCGCGGATGGTCAGGCCGCTGGCTTGCTCCATCTCGGCAATGCTCAGTTCGGCGATCGGCTGGTCGAAGTTCCAGACATGGCCTTCCGGATCGAGCGCGCGATAGGTGCGGGCGCCGTAGAACTGGTCCTTCGGCTCCTGAGTGATGCGGGCGCCGGCGGCGCGGGCGCGCTCGCAATGGGCGTCCAAGCCTTGCGGCAGGCTGATGCGGACGAACTGGGTCCCCGCTCCGCCCAACGACAGCGGGCTTTTCATCTCCGCCGGGCCAAGCTGTTCGGGGCTGGCCCATTCACCGCCGATGCCGATGCGCCCGTCGCCGAAGCTCATCTCGGCATGACCGACATTGCCGTCATCGTCGGTGACCAGCATGCTGGTCTCGAACCCAAAGGCCTTTTCCAGCCAGTGCAGCGCCGCCATCGGGTCACGATAGAAGACGGCGGGAACGACGGAAGGGGACTCGGCCATGGGCGGACCCTATTCATTGCGTTATCGAGCAATATTTAACGCACAACGAAACTATCTGGTCAAATGAAACCCCTCCCGCCGCGAGGCGGGAGGGCTTCGAAAGCCTAGTCGTCGATGTAGGTGTTAACCGGGCCGCTATCCTTGCCCTTTTCGGCCGGATCGCGGTCGACGAACTCGATCACCGCCAGCGGCGCGTTGTCGCCGAAGCGGCGGCCAGCGTGCAGCACGCGGATATAGCCGCCGTTGCGGGCCTTGTAGCGCGGGCCGAGCGTGGCGAAGAGCTTGCTGACCTGGTCCTTGTCGCGCACGCGGCTGACCGCCAGGCGGCGCGCATGCAGATCACCGCGCTTGGCCAGGGTCACCAGCTTCTCGACGAAGGGACGCAGTTCCTTCGCCTTCGGCAGCGTCGTGGTGATC
>FSWT01000420.1_pt1 | contig 15128 bp, 14 predicted proteins | sample 1638051 | NCBI WGS metagenome assembly FSWT01 (sample SAMEA3914788, study PRJEB12502) | metagenome | biome: forest; material: soil | place: Canada | collected 2011-07-03 | depth 0.1 m
CGGGGAGCGCGGGTCGCGGCCCAGCCGCTCGGCGGCCTGGGCGAAGAGGGCGATCGGTTTGGCCAGGCGCCGCGCGAACAGATAGGCCACCGGCGCCAGGGCCAGCGCGCTCAATATGATCGACAGGATCAGTCGCTGTTGCCAGGCCGAGGGCTCAAGCGTCGGTTTCGGCTGGACGATCAGCCAATGGCCGTCGGGGCGTTTCAAGCCGACCTGGAAGGGGGCGATAAGGAAGCGCTCCTCGGACGGCTCGCCGTTCTTCGCCAGTTCGCTGCGCACGATCAGGAACTGGCGGCGGTCGGAAAAGGGCGTGTAGTCGTTGCTGATCACAAGATTCGCCGGATTGACACCCATCAGGCTGGCGAGGGTGATGCGGCCCGGCGACACAAGGCCCGGGGGGCCGAGGCTGCTGGCGGGCGGGCTGTCGCTGAGGCGCGCGACCAACGGGCGGCGTCCGCTGCTCATCGCGCCCGACCCGCCCTTCAGCACCTGGGCGATCTCGTTCATGCGGTAGAAGTCGGGCGTCGGCGGCGGCAGGTTGAGCACCACCAGCAGATTGATGGTCAGCGCGCCGATCAGGCTGAAAACGATCAGCGCCAGCAGCTGGGCGAACAGGGTCGCCGTCGGCTGGCGCTGGGCGGTCGTCACCCTCGCGTTACCTTGGCGGTGAAGACATAGCCCTCGTTGCGGATGGTGCGGATCAGTTCCTGGCCGCCGGAACCGTCGTCCAGCTTCTTGCGCAGGCGGCTGATCTGCACGTCGATGGCGCGGTCATAGGCCTCGGTGTCGGGGCCGCGCGCCAGGTCGAGTAGCCGGTCGCGGGTCAGGACGCGCTGCGGCCGCTCGACGAAGGCGCGAAGCAGCGAGAACTCGCCCGAGGACAGGTTCACCACCACCCCTTGCGGCGAACGCAGCTCACGGCGCACCAGATCAAGCCGCCAGCCGGCGAAGGCGCAGCCGGCGCCCAGCGGCCCCTCGGCCGAGCGCGGCTCCTGACGGCGTCGCAGCACCGCGCGGATGCGGGCCAGAAGCTCGCGCGGGCTGCACGGCTTGGGCAGATAGTCGTCCGCGCCAAGCTCCAGGCCGACGATGCGGTCGGTCTCCTCGCCCATGGCGCTGAGCATGATGATGGCCGGCCCATCGGCGCCGGCAAGGCGGCGGCATATGGCCAGGCCATCCTCGCCCGGCAGCATGATGTCGAGCACGACGAGGTCGACGGGACCGCGCGAGAGGGCGCGCTCCATCTCCTGGGCGTCGCCTGCGGTCTCGACCAGAAAGCCATGACGGGTAAGGAAATCCGACACGACATCGCGGATGCCGGGGTCGTCATCGACCATGAGAATACGCACGACGGGACCGCCGTCGGTGCGTGTCGCGGTGGTTTCAGCTTGGGTTTGCATGACCTATTATCGCAAAAAGCCGCAACGCTCTGATTTCAAGACTGAAACAGGTTTTGGGCGCGTCGTCGCGCCTATTCGCGCGCATCGGCCAAGGCCTCGTCCGAGACCCACGGGTTGGTGCGCCGTTCGGCGCCGAAGGTGGACATGGGCCCGTGGCCGGGCACGAAGGCGACATCGTCGCCCAGTGGCCAGAGCTTCTCGGTGATCGAGGCGATGAGCTGACCGTAGTTTCCGAGCGGGAAGTCGGTCCGCCCGATCGAGCCCTGAAACAAAACATCGCCGACCTGCGCGAAGCGCGCGCCGCGATGGAAGAAGATCACATGGCCGGGCGTGTGGCCGGGGCAGTGACGCACCTCGAACTCGGTCTCGCCCAGCGTCACGATGTCGCCATCGCCCAGCCAACGGTCGGGTATGAAGGCGCGAGCGGCCGGCATGCCATAGCGCTGGCCGCTCTCGGCGATGCGGTCGATCCAGAACTGGTCGTCGGGGTGCGGCCCTTCGATGGGAACGCCGGTCGCGTCCTTCAGCGCCGCCGTGCCGCCGGCATGGTCCATATGGCCATGGGTGATCCAGATCTTCTCCAGCGTCAGCCCGTGGTCGCGCAGGGCGCCGAGCAGCCGCTCGACCTCGCCGCCGGGGTCGATGATCGCCGCCTTCATGGTCCGGGTGCACCAGACGATGGTGCAGTTCTGCTGCAGGGGCGTCACCGGCGCGATCATGGCGCGGATGGGAAGGTCGGGTGCTGTCTCGGGCACGACGGCTCCTAGGGGCGGTTCGAGTGGGGGATTAGGCCGGGGGGGGCGGAATTCAAATCGCGTGGCGATCCGGCATCGGAACTCCAAACCGTCCTCCCCCGCTGTAGCGAAGCGGAATGCGGGGGACCCATGAACACTTACGTTTCACGATGATCATGGGTGGCTCGGACAAGCCGGGCCATGACGGTTAGAGTTGGTCGACGGACGATTGGCGCGATGCCTAGGGAAGCGAGAATTGTTGGACGGCTCGAATCTTCCCATCGAGGACGCTCTGCCGGCGCTGAAGGCGGTGCTCACCGAGCAGACGGCCGCCGTCGTCGTGGCGCCGCCGGGGGCGGGCAAGACCACCGTGGTTCCGTTGGCGCTCATGGACGAGCCATGGACCGCCGGCGGCAAGCTGATCGTCCTGGAGCCACGCCGCCTGGCGGCCCGCGCCGCCGCGGCGCGCATGGCTGCGACGCTGGGCGAGGCCGTCGGCGGGACGGTGGGCTTCCGGGTGCGCCTGGAAAGCCGCGTCTCCGCCCGCACCCGTATCGAGGTGGTCACCGAGGGGGTGTTTTCGCGGATGATCCTCGACGATCCAGGCCTCGATGGCGTCGCCGCCGTGCTGTTCGACGAGTTCCACGAGCGCAGCCTCGACGCCGACCTTGGCCTCGCATTCGCTCGCGACAGCCAGGCCGTGTTGCGACCGGATGTGCGCCTTCTGGTCATGTCCGCCACCCTCGACGGCGCCCGGGTTGCGAGCCTGCTCGGCGAGGCGCCGATCATCGAGAGCCTCGGCCGCGCCTTTCCGGTCACGACCCACTATCTGGGCCGGAGTCCCAGCCTTTCCATCGAAGATCAGACCGTCCGGGCCATTCTGCGCGCGCTGGCGGAGGAGGACGGCGGGGTCCTGGTCTTCCTGCCCGGCCAGGGCGAGATCCTGCGCACCGCCGAACGCCTGGCCGAACGCCTCAAGGATCCGTCGATCGAGATCGCCCCGCTCTACGGCGCCCTCGACGCCCGCGACCAGGACCGCGCCATCGCGCCCGCCGAGTCCGGCCGTCGCAAGGTGGTGCTCGCCACCGCCATCGCCGAGACCAGCCTGACCATCATCGACGTCGCGGTGGTGATCGATGCCGGCCTCGCCCGCGTGCCGCGCTACGACCCGGCCAGCGGCCTGACCCGGCTGGTCACCGTCCGCGTCTCGCGCGCCTCCGCCGATCAGCGTCGCGGCCGGGCGGGGCGTGTCGGCCCCGGCGTCTGCTATCGCCTCTGGGACGAGGCGGAGACCCGCAGCCTGGTCGCCTTCGAGCGGCCGGAAATCCTTGAGACTGACCTCTCGCGCCTGGCGCTCGACCTGGCGCGCTGGGGCGCCCGCGACGTCGACGCCCTGGCCTTCCTTGATCGTCCGCCCGCCGCCGCCATGGCCGAGGCGCGCAGCCTGTTGATCGGCCTCGGCGCCCTGGACGCCGCCGGCGCGCTGACCAAACATGGCCGGGCCATGAGCGAGCTGCCGTTGCCGCCGCGGCTGGCGCACATGGTGCTGGTCGGCGCGCGCAAAGGCGCGGGGCGCCGCGCCGCCCGCATCGCCGTCCTGCTTACCGAGCGGGGTCTTGGCGGCCGCAGCGCCGACCTTTCCAACCGCCTGGATGGCCTGGCGCGGGACCGCTCGCAGCGCGCCCGTGACGCCATGGCGCTGGCCGATCGCTGGGCCCGGGCGGCGGGCCACAAGGGCGAGGACGCCGCCATCGATGACGGTCTTTTGCTCGCCGAGGCCTTCCCCGAGCGCATCGCCAAGGCGCGGGGTCCGGCCGGCGCCTACCAGCTGGCCAGCGGCCGGGGCGTGACGCTGGACCCCGCCGAGGCCCTGGCGCGCGAGCCCTGGCTGGCCGTGGCCGAGCTGGGGGGCGGGGAGGCCCGCGACCGCGTCCTGCTGGCCGCCCGCCTGGACGAGGCGGACCTGAGGGCCGCGTTCGCCGACCGGATGACTCGCGAGGAGCGGCTGGAGACCAGCCCCGGCGGCGCACTCCGCGCCAAGGAGACGCTCCGCCTCGGCCGCCTGACCGTCGAGGAGCGGGTCATCGCCAATCCAGACCCGGCCCTGATCCAGGCTGCCTTGCTGGACGAGGTGCGGCAGAAGGGCCCGGGCGTGCTGCGCTGGGGTGAGGCGTCGGCGTCTTTGCGCGCCCGCGCGGCCTTCCTGCGCGCCGCCGATCCAGCGTGGCCCGACCTGGGCGATGAGGCCTTGATCGCGCGCCTCGACGAGTGGCTGACGCCGCTGCTGGCCGGCAAGACCTCTCTCACTGCGATCAACGACGCGGCTCTGGAAGGCGCGATCCGCGCCCTCATCCCCTGGGACCTGCAGCGCCGCCTTGACGCCGCCGCGCCGGCCCGCTGGACCGCGCCGACCGGGTCGAGCTTCGCGATAGACTATGCGGCGGACGGCGGACCGCGCCTCGATGTGCGCGTGCAGGAGTTGTTCGGCCTCGGCGTCCATCCCACCGTCGGCGCCGGCGTCCCGCTGACCCTGGCGCTGCTTTCGCCGGCCCATCGGCCCATCCAGCTCACCAAGGATCTGCCCGGCTTCTGGAAAGGCTCCTGGAGCGACGTGCGCAAGGACATGCGCGGCCGCTATCCGAGACACGAGTGGCCAGAAGACCCGGCCAACGCCGCGCCGACGCGGCGGGCAAAGCCCAGGGGCAGTTGACGGCCGATGGGGGCTTGAGGCGTGGTGGTGTGTCAGTCGCTGCCGAACCCGCGTTAAAACCCAAGGACATCCCGATGATCGAAGCCTCCTGCCATTGCGGCGGCGTCCGGTTCGCGGTCGAGACCGCGCCCGAGGACGTCAACGCCTGCAACTGCTCCATCTGCCGCCGCTACGGGACGCTCTGGGGCTATTATCAGCGGCCCCAAGTCAGCTTCGCGGCCGACAATGGACCGACCGACATCTACATGTGGGGCGATCGGGAACTGGAGTTTCACCGTTGCCGGACTTGCGGCTGCGTCACCCATTGGTCAGCCGCCGACCGCGCTCATCAGCGCATGGGAGTCAATGCGCGGCTCATGCCGCCGGAGGTGCTGACGGCCATCCCGGTGCGCTACGGAGATGGCGCCTCAATGTAGCTTTCCGCCCGCGCCGCGGCGCCTCATTGCTCCGGCGCACAGGCCCCGCTAGCGTGCCCGATGCTCGGGCGTCGCCCTGAGTCACACGGGGGCGGGGAGTAAAGCCATATGGCGGGTATCGGGGGCATTTTTCGCCGCAAGTCGGTGGCCCAAATCCAGGCCGAGCACGAGCATGGCGAGCTGAAGCGGTCGCTGGGCGCGCTGAACCTCGTCCTGCTCGGCATAGGCTGCATCATCGGCACTGGCATCTTCGTCCTGACCGGCCATGCCGCGGCCGAATGGGCCGGGCCGGGCATCATGATCTCCTTCGTCATCACCGGCCTGCTCTGCGCCTTCGTGGCGCTTTGCTATGCCGAGCTGGCCTCGGCCCTGCCGGTGTCGGGATCCGCCTATTCCTACAGCTACGCCTCGATGGGCGAGGGCGTGGCCTGGATCATGGGCCTGCTGCTGCTGCTGGAATACGGCCTGGCGGCCTCGACCGTGGCCGTCGGCTGGTCGGGCTATGTGATCAGCCTGCTGCACGACATGCACATCTCAATCCCGCTGGCGCTGACCGCCGCGCCGGGGCCGATCAAGGTCGCCGGCGTCGTGGTCGGGCACGGGATCATGAACCTGCCGGCCATTATCGGCATCGTCGCGGTGACCGCGCTCCTGGTGGTCGGCATCACCGAGACCGCCAGAGCCAACAACATCATCGTTTTCATCAAGTTGGCGGTGGTGCTGGCCTTCATCATCGTCTGCTCGCGCTTCGTGCACCCGGCGCTGTGGCATCCGCTGGTGCCGGCCGAGGTTCCGGCCCCGCCGCCGGGCACGCCGATGGACCTGCCGCATCAGGTCGGCCGGGCGCTCATGGATGTCATCACCGGCAAGAAAAGCTCGCACTACGGCCTTGGCGGCGTCATCCACGGCGCGGCGGTGATCTTCTTCGCCTACATCGGCTTCGAGGCGGTCTCGACGGCCGGCGCGGAGTCGAAGAACCCCGGTCGCGATATGCCGATCGGCATCCTGGGCGCACTGGTCATCTGCACCATCCTCTACATCGCCACCTCGGCGGTGCTGGTCGGGATCGTGCCCTACGCCTCGCTGGACGGCCCGGCGCCGATCGCCACGGCGGTCGACCAGATCGGCATGCCCTGGTTCGCGGTGCTGGTGAAGATCGGGGCCATCGCCGGCCTCTCCAGCGTCATGCTGGTGCTGCTCTACGGCCAGACCCGCATCTTCTACACCATGTCCCGCGACGGGCTTTTGCCCTCGTCCCTGGCGGTGGTGCATAAGCGGTTCAAGACGCCGTGGATCAACACCATCATCGTCGGACTGACCGCGGTCGGCGCGGCGGGGTTCCTGTCGCTGGACACCCTGTCGGACCTGACCAATGTTGGCTCGCTCGCCGCCTTCGCCATCGTCTGCATCACGGTGATCTATCTGCGCGTCTCCGCGCCCGGGATGGCGCGGCCGTTCCGCACGCCGCTCTTCCCGCTGACCCCGATCCTGGGCGCGCTCATGTGTCTCTTCCTATTGATGAGCCTGATGGCAATCCCAACCACCCGCAACTTCTTCCTGATCTATCTGGCGGTCGGCATCGTGCTCTACTTCGCCTACGGCATGCGCAATTCGAAACTCGGCAAAGGCTTAACCGTGGAGGGCCACGAAGCCGAGCCCATGGAATTGCCGGGCGGCGAGGAGCCTTAGGTCGCGGCGTAGATCATGATCCCCGTCGCCACGGCCAGGTTGAGGCTGTCGGCGCGGCCGCGCATGGGGATTTTCACGTTGAGGTCGCAGATGGCGGCGAGGGCGGGGCTGAGGCCGGCCTGTTCGGGGCCCATCAGGATCAAGGTCGGGCGCCTGTACTCGGCCGCACGGTAGTCGGCCGTGGCGCTGAGCAGGGTGCCAACCACCGAGCCGGGCCAGCGCGCCCGCCAGGCGATGAACGCCGCCGTCGTCGCCCTGTACAGCGGCGTGGCGAACACTGAGCCCATCGTCGCGCGCACCGCCTCGACCGAATAGGGATCGCAGGTCTCGCCGACCAGGATGACGCCGCCGACCCCGGCCGCGTCGGCCGTGCGCACGATCGTGCCGAGGTTTCCGGGGTCGCGAATGCTCTCCAGCGCCACCCAGCAGATCGCCGAGGCCGGGTCCAGCTCGTCCAGCTGCGCGAAGGCCTGGTCGAACACCGCGACCACGGTTTGCGGATTGTCGCGGCGCGAGACCTTTTCCAGGATGGCGCGGCTGACTTCGACCACGTCGCCGCCGGCCGCGGTCGTCGCCTCGGCCGCGCGGCGTAGCAGCGGCTGGTTCGCCGCCTCGGGGCCAAAGAGCAGGATTTTCGGCGTGTGGCCGAGATCGAGCGCTTCGGCGGCCAGCTTCAGCCCTTCGGCCAGAAAAAGGCCGGTCCCCTCGCGTTCCTTGCGCATGTGCAGGGCCCGCACCGCCTTGACGGTCGGGTTGGTCAGGGAGGTGACCTGGCGCGCGCTCACGCCGCGCTCCAGCGAGCGAAGAAGGACAGGCCGACGCCGCGCTCGCCGGCCTCTTCCATCAGGGCCAGCTCGCCCCAGTCGATGTGGCCGCCGCGGCCGGCCATGGTATCGCCAAGCAGGCTGGCGAGCGACAGGCCCGAGACCCGCTCGGCATAGGCGTTGAGGATCAGGAATGAGGCGTCGGGCGACAAAAGGCTGACGCAGAGGCTGAGCAGCTCCGGCAGGTTCTCGAACAGCTTCCAGACCTCGCCATTCGGCCCGCGGCCATATTTCGGCGGATCGAGGATGATGCCGTCATATTGCACCCCGCGCCGGACCTCGCGCTGGACATAGCGGCGGGCGTCCTCGCAGATCCAGCGGATCGGCCGGTCGGTGAGGTCGGAGAGCTCGGCGTTCTCGCGCGCCCAGCCGATGGCCTTTTTCGAGGCGTCGACATGGGTGACCGCCGCGCCCGCCGCGGCGCAGACCAGGCTGGCGACTCCGGTGTAGCCGAACAGGTTCAACACCTTCGCGCCCGGCTTTTGCCGCAAATGTGCATCCAACCAGGACCAATTGGCCGCCTGCTCAGGAAAAAAACCCAGATGGCGAAAGGCGGTGAAGCGGCCGAGGAATTTCACCTCGCCCCAGCCCATCGGCCAGGCGTCCGGCGCGGCGCGGGCGAAGCGCCAGCGGCCGGCTTCGTCCTCGTCAGAGGGGTCGAACATCGCGTCGGCGCCGTCCCAGATTTTTGCGTCTAACCGAGGCCGCCAAAGGCATTGCGGCTCCGGACGGACCAGCGAATAGGGCCCGCAACGCTCAAGCTTGCGGCCATCGCCGCTGTCGACCAGGCCGTAGTCGGTCCAGCCGCCGGCGCGCGCCACCAGCGGCGCTTCGGCGAGCAGGGGAGGGGAAATGGCGCCCATATCCAGGCCTTACGCGGGCAAAGCGCGGTGCGTCCAGTCCATGGCCGACTTGCGACAATTCTGTGATTACCGTTTAGTAATCTCCGAATCCAAAGCTGGGGAACGCCGCCGATGACGATGACGCTCACCAAACCGCCCCGTTCGGCCCGCAAGGCCAAGGGGGACGGCCATTTGCGCCGCGCCGAAATCCTTTTGGCCGCCGAACGGATTTTCGTTCGCGACGGTTATCAGGGCGCGACCATCCGCAAGATCGCCGAGGAGGTCGGGGTCTCCTCGACGGCGCTCTATATGCACTTCCGCGACAAGGACGAGATCCTGCTGGAGATCTGCGAGGGCGCGGTGACCACGCTGCTCGCCAGCAACAGCGACATCTCCGAGCGGCCCGTCGATGCGGTCAGCCGCGTTCGGCTGATGCTCGAGGCCTATATGCGGTTCGGGCTGCAGAACCCGAATACCTACCGCCTGACCTTCTGTTCGTCGCCCGGCCAGATTTCGGCGATCCGCCATGAGGTGGCCGCCGACCTGGGCGCACGCTGCTATGAGCGCTTCATGAGCGCCGTGGCCGGCATCGCCGCGGAGGGGCGCCTCAGGGTCGGTGACGCCGATTCGGCCGCGCACACCCTCTGGGCCGCCTGCCACGGGCTGGTCTCGCTACGCACTGGCGGCCACAGCAAGGCGGACAAGTGCGACGACGAGACCCTGATGGCCCTGATGCTGGACAGCCTGTTCAACGGCCTGGTGATCGACTGACGCAGGCGGCGGTCCCGCCGCCGCGCAAGCCTTAGCCTGATTAAGGCGTGTTATCCGCCGGGGTCGGTGCAGGCATCGGCTCGGAGGCGATCGCCGGCGTTACGCTGGCCATGCGGCCGCCATAGACATAGCCGCCGCGTTTCAGGTCCGCCGCCAGGTGCAGGGGCGCCGTGCCGCCGTTCAGCCGCGCGCGATAGACCTCGGCCGCCTCCATCACCCGCATGACGTAGTTACGGGTCTCCGAGAACGGGATGCACTCGATGAAATCGACCGGATCCACGCTTCCCGAGCGCGGGTCGCCGCAATAGCCGACCCATTCGGCTGGCCGTCCCGGTCCGGCGTTATAGCCCGCCGTCGCCAGCACATAGGAGCCGCCGAAATCGTCGATCAGGTTGCCGATATAGAAGGAGCCCAGCCGCATATTATAGTCCGGGTCGTCCAGCATGCCGGCGCGGTAGGGCTCGCCCATCTTGCGCGCCAGGGCCTCGGCGGTGCCGGGCATCAGCTGCATCATGCCGCGCGCGCCGACCCCGGAGCGCAGGCGCGGATCGAAATTGCTCTCCTGGCGGGTCAGGCTGAAGACGATGGCCGGCTCGGCCGTCCCAGCGAGTTGGCTGGTGCCGCGCAGCGGATAGCCCCGGTCAGGCAGGACGACGCCGTGCTGGGCGGCGGCGCGCACCACCCGCATGGAGAGGTCCTGGTCGCCATTGTTGCGAGCCAGGTCGACCAGCAGCGCATATTCTTCCGGCGTCGGCATGGTGTCGGCCGCGGCGAGCACGAAAGTTCGATAGAGGTCGTGCTCGTCCATGCCCGAGAGGATGCGGATGGCGCGGATTACGTCGCGGCCCTCGAACCGCGCCACGTCGGCCGCGGTCGGAACCGGGTCATGGCCCAGGCTGATCTGCTGCAGGCCGGCTTTTTCCGCTGCCAGCTGGCCGTAGAAGGTCGTGGTGTAGTGTCCGGCCTCTGAAAAGAAGGCCACGGCCTGAACCTGGTCACCCTCGGCCTCGGCCGTGCGGCCGCGCCAGTAGAGCGCCCGGGCCTGGCTGATCGGGGTCGAGCTGGCCCGCTGGATATTGGCGAAATGCGCATCGGCCAGGGCCGGCTGGTGCAGTTTCGAAAGCGCGATCCAGCCGGCGTAGAATTCCGCCTCGGTATAGTCGACGCCCGCGGCCAGGCCGCTCTTGTCGGCCAGGGTGTAGGCTGAGCGGTAGTCGCCGTTTTTCAGCGCGTAGTTGATCAGCTGCTTGCGCAGCGTCCAGACTTTGCTGGCCGCGTCGTCGCAGGGCATGGTCTGCGGGAACTTGCTCAGGAGGCCAAGGGCCGAGCTGTCCATGTCGTGCTCGTGGTAGGAGCGCGCCCGCTCTACCGCCAGGCCCGGATCGTCGGCCATGCCCGGCGGCACCGTGTCGGCCATGTACATGGCGTCGCGGGTATTGGCGCGCAGCGCCATGCGGGCCTGGGCCACCGCCTGCTGGTCGGGTGGAAGCAAGGCCAGCATGTCGTGAGCCGCCGGGCCTTGGACGCCATAGAGCAAGGTGTCGGCGCGGCGGATGTGATCGTCGACGGTCAGGAAGCTGCCGAACCGGTTCAGCATGGCGCGCTGGACGTCGGCCTCGAAGATCTGGGTGCGCCACCAATGGCGGATCAGGGCCTGGGCGTCCTGGGTGCGGCCCAGCTGCTGGTAAGCCGTGGCCAGCGCCATGGCGCCCTGCGCCGAGGTCGGGTCGACGCCGCCGAACCAGGCGACGACCTGGGCCGGAGGCAGGCCGGAGCCGTCCAGCGCCTTTTCCGCCACCGTCTGGCGGCGGGTCTGCCGCGGCCAGCCGACCAGGTCGCGGCGGGCCTGGTCGAGTTCGAAGAAGGCCAGTTGCTCGCCGTCGGCGTCGACCATGGCCCAGAGCACGATCTTGCGCGCCACCGGGTTGCTGATGGCCTGCATGGCCGCCTGCGCGCCGCTGGCGTCGCCCCGCCGGGTGGAGGTCAGCGCCGATTCAAGCGCCTGGGTGTCGGCGCCGGACAGATAGGCCGACGCGGCGAGCGGCGGAAAGCTGACCGGGGGCAGCGGCGTGCTGGCCGCCGGCGCCTGACCGATGGGCCGCGGCGCGGACATCGGCTGCGGCGTCGCACCGGGCTGCGCGGCGGTTGGAGAGGTCAGGGAGGTGAGGGGCAAGGCCGACGTGGGCGCCGGCGCAGCCGGGATCGGCTGAGGTTGCGGCCCCGAAAGCATCTGGATTGGGCGCGCTGGTGGGTTGATCGGCGTCAGCGTCTGTGCGAGGGCCCCTGACCAGACCAGCGCAATAGACGCCGAAACCATCAGGGCGCGACGAATCGGCAAGGACAGCACCACCTTTTCTGTTCGCCCCCTTTTGAGCCCACTGGTTGCGGCCGGCGCGCTCGCGGCCATATTGTCCGGCGAATCACCTGCTGCAACCCTAGTGGCCTTAGTTCACGGCATTTTGCGGACCATCCATGCGTCAACCTCGCTTCCACGGCGTCCTTCCAGCCCTGATCACGCCGTTTCGAGACGGCGAGGTCGATGAGGAGGCGTTTATTAGCCTCATTGAGCGTCAGATCGCCGGCGGCGTGCACGGGCTGGTCCCGGTCGGCACCACCGGCGAGACCGCGACACTCAGCCACGCCGAGCACGGCCGGGTCGTCGAGCTATGCGTCAAGGCCGCCGCTGGCCGCGTGCCGGTGATCGCCGGCGCCGGCTCCAACTCCACCACCGAGGCTATCGAACTGGCCCGTCACGCCAAGGCGGTGGGCGCTGACGCCGCCCTGATGGTGACGCCCTATTATAATCGGCCAAGCCAGGAGGGGCTCTATCGCCACTATGCGGCGGTGAACGAGGCGGTGGATCTGCCGGTGCTGGTCTACAACGTGCCCGGCCGCACGGGCGTCGACATCAGCAACGAGACCCTGGCGCGGCTGGCCAAACTGGCGAACATCGTCGGCATCAAGGACGCGACAGGCGACATGACGCGGCCGAGTGTGCAGCGGCTGATCTGCGGCGACGACTGGGTGATGCTGTCGGGTGACGATCCAACCGCGCTCGGTTACATCGCCCACGGCGGCCATGGCTGCATCTCGGTGACCTCGAATGTGGCGCCGCGGGCCTGCGCGGCCTTCATCAACGCCTGCCTGCAGGGCGACCTGGCCGGTGCGCGCGAGCGTCAGGACAAGTTGCTCGGCCTGCACAAGGCGCTGTTCCTCGACGCTTCGCCGTCGCCGACCAAGTTCGCCCTGGCGCATCTGGGCCTCTGCGCCGAGGACGCGCGCCTGCCCATCGCGCCCTGCGCGGAGGCCGCGAAGCCCGCCATACTGGAGGCGATGCGCGCCGCCGGCGTGGCCTGATGGCCGGCAAGCTGATCGCCGAGAACCGCCGCGCTCGCTACGACTACTTCCTCGACGAGGTCTTCGAGGCGGGGCTGGCCCTGACCGGCACCGAGGTGAAGGCGCTGCGCGAGGGGCGGGCCAATATCGCCGAGTCCTATGCCGCGACGGAGGGGCGCGAGATCGTCCTGGTCAACGCCAACATCCCGGAATACGGGCCGGCCAACCGGTTTAACCACGCGCCCCGCCGGCCGCGCAAACTGCTCCTGCACCGCAAGGAAATCGACAAGCTGCTCGGCGCGGTGCAGCGGGAAGGCTGCACGCTCATCCCGACCCGGCTCTATTTCAACGACCGAGGCATGGTGAAGCTGCAGCTCGCCATCGCCAAGGGCAAGAAGATGCACGACAAGCGCAACACCGAGGCCGAACGTGACTGGAAGCGCGAACAGGGCCGGCTGATGCGCGACCGAGGCTAGGGCCCGGCTAGTTCCCGCCGCTGGGCGTGCTCGACATCGTGCTCGAGGACGCCATCGAAGAATCCGTCGACGAGGCCATACTGCCTGCATCGGGCGAAGAGCTCGCCGCCGGCATCGCCGCGGTGCTGGAATCGGCGGCCATCGAGGAACTGGAATCCGCTGCCGCGGTGCTGTCGGTGTTGTTGGCGGGGTGCGAACACCCGGCCAGGGCGAGGCCGGCAATGGCGGCCAGGATGGCGACAGTCGAGCCGATTGGGGCGCGGCGAGCGGTAAGCTTTAAGGAAGGCATGCGGGAACTCCGGTTGAACCTGGCGAAAACCCTTGCCGCGCCATCCCGTTCCAAGCGCCAAGCTTGTCTTTCGCAGAGGGCCCCGAATGTGGTTGCATGCCATCACGGATAGCAGACGGGGAGAGCAGGTGATGGTTCGATGGGCATGCGCCGGGATGGCGGTTCTGGGCGTCGCATTCGCGGCGCCGGCGGCGACGGCGGCATCCGCAAGTCCGGTGCTGCATATCTCCTCGCACTTGGCGCAGAACGCACGGGTTTCGGTCGACGGTCGCCCCGCCGTGACCGCGCCGGGCTATGGCGAGGTCGAGACGCCGATCGCGGCCGGCAAGCACAGACTGAAGGTCACCGCGCCGGGCGGCGTCGACTATACGGGCTCACTGAGCGTCGCGCCGGGCTCGCTGCTGCATTGGCATGGCCGGTCCTTCTGGTGCGTCAACCTACTGAAGAACCAGCTGGAGCCCTATACCCACGATGAGTGCCAGGAAGAGGTGACCGACGCCGGCTAGGCGGTCGCGAGCTCGGCCTTGGCAGCGTCGAATACCGCCTCGAACATGGCCGGGGTCAGCCGCCCGGTGTTCGTGTTCAGCCGCGAGCAGTGATAGGAGTTGATCACCGCCAGCCCCGCCGCCTCGGCGCGTGCGCCGTGGCCGCCGACGCCCGCCGACGCCTTCAGACCCAGCGCCCGCATCAGATTACGCCGCGCCACGTCGCCCAGGGTGACGATCACCTTCAGCCGCGGCAACGCGGCGATCTGGGCGGCAAGGAACGGGCGGCAGTTTGCCTCCTCGCTGGTCTCCGGCTTGTTGCCCGGCGGCGCGCAGCGGACGGCGTTGCTGATCATACAGTCGACCAGTTTCAGGCCGTCGTCGGGCCGGGCCTCATAGCGGCCGGTGGCGAACCCTTTCTTGATCAGGGTCTCGTAGAGCAGCACGCCGGCATAGTCGCCCGTGAAGGGGCGGCCGGTGCGGTTGGCCCCGGTGCGGCCGGGCGCGAGGCCCACGATCAGGAGCCGCGCCTCCGGATCGCCGAACGAAGGTGCGGGTCCGTTCCACCAGTCCGGATGCTCATGCTGGTTCTGCCGGCGATAGGCGACCAGCCTTGGGCAGAGGGGGCAGTCTTTTGGCGGCTCGACAGCGGCGCTCAAGCGTCGGCGTCCGCCTCGCGTTCCGCCGGCGCGGCCGCATCGCCCTGGATGAAGCGGGGCAGGTGGGGACGGGCGGGGCGGCCGATGATCGTGGCCAGGTCCTGCAGGTCGACGAAGTTGTCGGCCTGTCGACGTAGGTCGTCGGAGGCCATCGGCGGCTGCGACTTGACGGTCGAGACCACCGTCACCCGCACACCCTTCGACTGCACCGTCTGCACCAGCTTGCGGAAGTCGCCGTCGCCGGAAAACAGCACCACATGGTCGACGTGTGGGGCGATCTCCATCATGTCGACGGCGATCTCGACGTCCATGTCGCCGCGCCAGCGCTTGCGCCCCTGGCTGTCGGTGTATTCCCGCGCCGTCTTGGTCACCAGCGAATAGCCGTTGTAGTCCAGCCAATCGACCAGCGGGCGGATCGGCGAGTAGTCCTCGTTCTCGACCAGGGCGGTGTAGTAGTAGGCGCGGGTCAAAAGGCCGCGGGTGCGAAACTCGGCCAG
>FSWT01000356.1_pt1 | contig 14606 bp, 13 predicted proteins | sample 1638051 | NCBI WGS metagenome assembly FSWT01 (sample SAMEA3914788, study PRJEB12502) | metagenome | biome: forest; material: soil | place: Canada | collected 2011-07-03 | depth 0.1 m
GTCCCATGCCGATCGATTATCCGCAGGTGCTCGAGCGCCGCACCGAGGGCGAGGGCGCCTGGACCAACCAGGAAACCATGCTCTACGCGCTTGGCGTCGGCATGGGCGCGGACCCGATGGACGAGAAGGAACTGGCCTTCGTGTTCGAGAAGGAGCTGAAGGCGCTCCCGACCTTCGCCTCGGTCATCCGCGCGCGGCCGACCAATTCGACCGGGCCGGAGGCGCGCATGCAGCTCAATCCGCTGCTGATCGTCGATGGCGAACGCAACATCACCTTCCACAAGCCGATCCCGCCCGCCGCCAAGGTGAAGACCAAGGGCCGTGTGCTCGGCGTCTTCGACAAGGGCAAGGACAAGGGCGCGGTGGTGGTCAACGAGACCATCATCACCGATGAGGCCGGCAATCCGATCGCCACCATCCATGCCTCGCTGTTCGCCCGCGGCGACGGCGGGTTCGGCGGCCCCTCGGAAGGCCAGCCCGAGCCGCACACGGTGCCGACTCGGGCGCCCGACCGCTCGCTCGATATCGTCACGCGCCCGGACCAGGCGCTGATCTACCGCCTCTCCGGCGACTACAACCCACTGCACGCCGATCCGGATTTCGCCCGCCGCGCCGGCTTCCCGCGGCCGATCCTGCACGGGCTCTGCACCTACGGCATCACCTGCCGCGCGGTGCTGCAAACCTATGCCGACTACGATGCGGCGGCGATCAAGAGCCATGCGGCGCGTTTCTCCTCGCCGGTCTTCCCGGGCGAGACCATCACCGTCGACCTCTGGCAGGACGGTCCGGTGATCTCGTTCGAGGCGCGCATCGCCGGGCGCGGCGTGACCTGCATCAAGAACGGCAAGACGGTCCTGGGTTAGGCCGCGTCACGAAGCTGTCGCGGAGCGGGGTTTAGTAGGCCGCCGTTCCTCGGAGTTGGTTTTTCATGTTTCGTCGCATCCTGCCGCCGCTCGCCGCGGCGGGTCTGGTCTTCGCGTCCTTCGCTGTCGCCCAACAGGCGCCGGCGCCGATCACCGGCTATCTGACCCCAGATACGACGCCGCAGACCCTGCGCATCCTGCCGGCGCCGCCGCCGGCCGGATCGGGCCGCGAAGCCGACGACGAAGCGATCTTCACGCGCACCCGCGCCCTGGCCGGCACCCCGCGCTGGTCCCTGGCGGCGTCCGACGCCAATCTGAAGCCGGGACCGGGCATGTTCGCCTGCGCGATCGGGCTCGACCTCAACGCCGACAACGCCCCGACCCTGCAGCGGCTGTTCTACCGGGTCGGTTACGACGCCCGGGGCGTGGTCGACCCGCCCAAGGACAGCTTCAACCGGCCGCGGCCTTACGTCGGCGCGTCCGGCGATCCGAAGCTCTGCGTCGAGAAGACCGACAGCCTGACCAAGAGCGCCTCCTACCCTTCCGGCCATTCGACCGTCAGTTGGGCCTGGGGCCTGATCCTGGCCGAGCTGGCGCCGGATCGGGCGACCGAGATTCTCATGCGCGCGCGCTCGATCGGCGAAAGCCGCGTCGTCTGCGGCGTCCACTATCTGAGCGACGTCGAGGAGGGACGCACCAACGGCTCCGCCCTGGTCGCGGCCCTGCATTCCAGCCCCGAATTCCGCGCCGACATGGAAAAGGCGCGCGCCGAGATCGCCACGGCGCGCGAGACGCCGCATGTCGGCCCCGGCGATTGCCTGGACACGGATCAGGCCGCGCAGCACCCGCCCTACTAGGCGGACGGCTCCATCCGATAGACCATGTGCGCCCGTAGCGGATCGTCCTTGGCCAGATCCGGGTGTTCGAAGTCGCGTTCCGCGTCGCGTGTCATGCCGATCCGCCGCATCACTGCTTCCGAGCGATGGTTGATCCGGGCGGTCCAGCTGAAGATCGTTGCTACGCCCAGCGCCTCGAAACCCCAGGGGAGCACCGCCGCGGCCGCTTCGCTGGCATAGCCATGGCCCCAGGCCTCGCGCGCCAGCATCCAGCCGATCTCGACCTCGCCCATCATGGGATGCTTCCACTCCGGCGGCTGGCGGCGGCAGCCGACGCGGCCGAGCAGCGCGCCGTCGGCCCGGTCGACGATCGCGAGCTGGCCGTAGCCGTGCTCGGCCCAAAACGCCGGCATGGCCGCAAAGGCCGCCAGCGCCTGCTCGCGCGTGCGCGGCCCGCCGAGCCACTCGCTGACCGCCGGGTCGCAGAACATGCGGACGAAAGGCTCCCGGTCCGCCTCGATCCAGGGCCTCAAGGTCAGTCGTTCGGTCTCGATCATGCTGGCCGAGGCTCGGTGAGCGCGCCGTAGAGATCGGGACGGCGGTCGCGGAAGAAGCCCCAGGCCGCGCGGTGGCGGGCGAGGAAATCGAGGTCGAAACTGGCCATGGCGACGCCCTCATCGTCCGGACCCAGGTCGGCGAGCAGGTCGCCGCGATGGTCGCAGATGAAGCTCGACCCGTAGAAGCGCTGGCCCCCGCCGGGATAGTCGTCCCAGGGCTCGAATCCGGTGCGGTTGGCGCCGGCGACGGGGATGATGTTGGAGACCGCGTGGCCCTGCATGGCGCGCCGCCAGGGCAGGGCGGTATCCAGGCTCGGGTCGTGCGGCTCCGAGCCGATCGCGGTCGGATAGAGCAGCGCCTCGGCGCCCATCAGGGTCATGGCGCGGGCGGCTTCCGGATACCACTGGTCCCAGCAGATGCCGACGCCGAGCCGGCCGAACCGCGTGTCCCAGACCCGAAAGCCGGTGTCGCCGGGGCGGAAATAGTACTTCTCCTGGTAGCCGGGGCCATCCGGGATGTGGCTCTTGCGATAGAGGCCGAGCAGCGCGCCGTCGGCGTCGATCATCACCAGGCTGTTGAAATAGTGCGGCCCCTCGCGCTCGAAGATCGAGATGGGCAGAACGACGCCCAACTCCGCCGCCAGCGGCGCGAGTGCGGTGACGCACGGATGGGTGCGCCAGGGATGCGCCTCGGCGAACCAGCGCTCCTCCTGCCGCACGCAGAAATAGGGGCCTTGGAACAGCTCCGACGGCAGGATGACCTGTGCGCCTGCCGCCGCCGCCTCGCGGATCAGCTCGGCGGTGCGGGCGATATTGGCGGCGAGGTCGTCGCCATAGGCGCTCTGCAGCACCCCAAGGCTCAAGGTCCGGGTCATGCCGGCTCCTCGCGGCTGATGCAGTGGAACGAGCCGCCGCCGCTGAGCAGGGCGCGGGACGGCAGGCCGATGACCGTGCGTTCGGGGAACAGGCTCTGCAGGGTGTCGAGCGCGAAGGCGGCGGCGCGGGTCTCGTAGACCGGTGCGATCACCGCGCCGTTGGCGATGATGAAGTTCATGTGCGAAGCCGGCAGCACCGTCCCGTCCTCGTCCTCGATGCGGCCGGGGGAGGCGATGCGGGCGACGGTCAGGGCCGAGCCGCGGGCGCTGCGCATGACGCCGAGGCGGCGCGCGGCGTCGTCATAGACCTCGGCATTGGGGTCGTTGCGGCCCCAGGCCACCGGGCAGGCGACCACGCCCGGCGCGACGAACCGGGCCAGGTTGTCGACATGGCCGTCGGTGTGGTCGTTGGCTAGCCCGTCGCCCAGCCAGAGCACCGCGCGGGCGCCCAGGCTGGCGGTTAGAGCCGCCTCGGCCTCGACCTCGCTCCAGCCCTTATTGCGATTGGGATTGAGCAGGCACTGGCGGGTGGTCAGCACGGTGCCGAAGCCGTCGTGGTCGAGCGCGCCGCCCTCCATGACGCAGGGCGCGGTGCGCAGGGGCGCGCCGGTGGCGGCGGCGATCTGCTCGGCGACGATGTCGTCGTCCTCCAGCTGGTACTTGCCGCCCCAGCCGTTGAAGCGGAAGGCCTGGGCGGTGAACACCCCGTCGCGCTCCATGAAGATCGGGCCGGTGTCGCGAAACCAGATATCGCCGAAGAGGCCGCGAACGATCTCGATCCCGGACGCGCCGTCGAGCAGGGCGCGCGCGGCCGCCTCGGCCTTATCGCCGCGCACCATCAGCCGCACCCGCTCCTTGCCGGGTCCGGCCAGGGCGCGGGCGAGCGCCGCGGTTTCAGCCTGGGCAGGGGCGAGATTCTCCTCCCACAGCTCTGCATGGCTCGGAAAGCCCAGCCACATCGCGCGATGCGGCGACCACTCTGCGGGAACGGGCGCGATCATGGTGACGCCTAATAGACCAAGCGGCCGGCATGGAAAGGCCCTGACGGTCTCCTAGTGGAAGGCCAGCGGACCCCAGATACGCTTCACGACGCCGTCCTTGCCGCAGCCGACGCGATAGGCGCCGTAGGCCAGGACGTTCTTGTCGGCATAGTGCTGGTGGTAGTCCTCCGCCGGCCAGAAGGCGACAGCATCGCGGATCGGTGTGACGATCTTGCCCTTCAACGCCCCCTGTTCGAGCGCGGCCTTCGAAGCGTCGGCGATGCGGCGCTGATCGGGCGAATTGACGAAGATGGCGCTGTGATAGGAGGCGCCGCGATCGCAGAAGGCCCCGCCGGCGTCGGTCGGGTCGATCAGGTGCCAATAGCGCTGCACCAGCGCCGCATAGCTGATCTTGGCCGGATCGAAGGTGACCTTGATCGACTCCAGATGGCCGGTGGTCTCGCTGGAGACCTCATCATAGGTCGGATGGTCGACATGGCCGCCAGTATAGCCGACCTCGGTCGAGACCACGCCGGGGATGTGCTCCATGTCGTGCTGCATCGACCAGAAGCAACCGCCGGAGAAGACGGCGGTCTGGGTGGTGGAGGCGAGCGCCGGCGCGGCCATGGCCAAGGCGATGGCGGCGGCAAGAGCGATGATGTTTTTCATGCCTCGAATAGTGGGCGCGGCATGTGACAGGTTCAAGGCGAAGGCTTGCATCCGCCGCCCGCCCGGCCTTTAAGGCCGGCATGGTTCAAGGTCTTTCTTCTTTGGCGCGCGAGGCGAAGTCGTGGCCGTTCGAGCAGGCCCGTCTGCTGATCGCGCGCATCCTGCGCCTGCGGCTCGACGAGGCCGGGCGCGATCTCGCCGCGAGTCTGGTCGCGGCCGGCAGGGCCGACGAGGCGGCGGCGACCTTTGGGGCGCTGCGGAAGCCCGTTGTATTCGAATGCGGCTACGGGCCTTCCGGGCCGCCGCACCTCGGCACCTTCTCCGAGGTGGCGCGGCCGGCCATGGTGCGCCAGGCCTTCCGCGCCCTGGTTGAAGACGCCATCCCGAGCAAGCTGATCTGCGTCTCCGACGACATGGACGGTCTGCGCCGCATCGCGCCCAACCTGCCCAACCAGGCCATGCTGCACGAAGACCTCGGCAAGCCGCTGACCGTGGTGCGCGATCCGTTCGGCGAGTATGAGAGCTTCGGCGCGCACAATAACGCCCGGCTTCGCGCCTTCCTCGACGAGGCCGGGTTCGAATACGAATTCGTCTCGGCGACCGAGGCCTATCGCTCGGGTCGCTACGACGCGACGCTGCTGGTCGCGCTGGCCCGGTTCGACGACATCCAGGCGATCATGCTGCCGACTTTGGGGCCGGAGCGGCGCGCCACCTATTCGCCCTTCCTGCCGATCAGCCCGACCACGGGCCGGGTGCTGGAAGTGCCGATGCTGGAAACCCATCCCGAGCGAGGCACGATCGTCTATGCCGACGAGGACGGGACGCGGGTCGAGTCTCCCGTCACCGGCGGGGCGGTGAAGATGCAGTGGCGGCCCGACTGGGCGCTGCGCTGGACCGCGCTGGAGGTGGATTTCGAGATGTCCGGCAAGGACCTGATCGACTCGGTCAAGGTCTCCAACAAGATCTGCCGCGTGCTCGGCGGCGAGCCGCCGGGCGGGTTCAATTTCGAGCACTTTCTCGACCAGAACGGCCAGCGCATCTCCAAGTCCAAGGGCAACGGCCTGACCATCGAGGACTGGCTGCGCTACGGCACGCCCGAGAGCCTGTCCTATTACATGTTCCAGTCGCCGCGCTCGGCCAAGCGGCTCTATTTCGACGTCATCCCGCGCGCGACGGACGAATATCTGCAGCAGCTCGACGCCTATAACCGGCGGGAGAACTCCGCCAACCGGCTGGACAATCCGGCCTGGTTCATCCACGGCGGCCAGCCGCCGGAGCGCGGCTCGCCGGTGTCGTTCAGCCTGCTGCTCGCCCTGGTTGAGGCGGCCAACGCCTCGGACAAGGCCATCCTCTGGGGGTTTTTGAGCCGCCACCTGCCGGGCGCCTCGCCGGAGACCGAGCCGCTGCTCGACCGGCTGTGCGGCTACGCCATCAACTATTACGAGGACTTCGTCCGTCCGGCCAAGACCTTCCGGCCGCCGACCGAGCGCGACCGCGCGGCGTTCGCCGACCTGCTGGTGCGGCTGAAGGCCCTGCCGGCGGACTGCGAGTCCGGCGAGCTGATCCAGAACGAGGTCTATGAAGCCGGCAAGGCGGGCGGCTACGAGCCGCTGCGCGCGTGGTTCTCCGCCCTCTACGAGGTGCTGCTCGGCCAGCCCCAGGGGCCCCGGTTCGGCTCCTTTGCTGCCATCTTCGGGCTGGAGCGCACCATCGGCCTGATCGAACGGGCCCTGGCTGGCGAGGACCTGTCCGTCAGTTGACTGACCATTGATAAGTTGAGCTTGACGTTGACGTTTACGTAAGCGCAAGGTGAAGGCGGAACAGGGAAAGGGAGGACCGAAAACCCATGTCCGATCTGCGGCGCCCTGAGCGCACCTACACAATCCGTCAGCTTTGCATCGAATTCAAAGTCACGCCGCGCGCGCTGCGTTTCTATGAGGACAAGGGGCTGCTCTCGCCGGCGCGCGAGGGTTTGAACCGGGTCTATAATTATCGCGACCGCGCCCGCCTGACCCTGATCCTGCAGGGCAAACGCGTGGGCCTGAGCTTGGCCGACATTCGCGAAATCCTCGAACTCTATACCCCCGATGACGGCGGCGCGGCCCAGGCGGCCAAGTCGCTGCGTAAGTTCCGCGAGCAGATCGTGGCGCTGGAGGCCAAGCGCGAGGATATCGACCAGGCGCTGGAGCTCCTGCGCGCCGGCTGCGCCGGCATGGAGGCCAGGCTGGCCGATACCCGGCCGGACCTTTTGCCCAAGGCGGCGGACTATGATCAGGTGTTGCGCGCACGCCTGGACGGCGTGCACGAATTCGCCAAATAGTCCGCTTCCTTAGGCTCTAGCCACACGGTTGACCTTCCATGAGCTACCGCGCCCCGGTTCGCGACCAGATGTTCGTGCTCAGGGAGGTGCTGGAGCTCGACCGCTACAGCAACCTGCCGGGCTTCGCCGACGCGTCTCTGGACACGGTCGAGCAGATCCTGACGGAGTCGGCGCGGTTCTGCGAAGAGGTGCTGGCGCCGGTCAACCGGGTCGGCGACACCGAGGGCTGCCACTGGTCGAACGACTTCACCGTCAAGACGCCGAAGGGTTTTCCGGAGGCTTACAAGACCATGGTCGAGGCCGGCTGGCCGGCGCTGGGCGCGGCGACCGAGTTCGGCGGCCAGGGCCTGCCCCGGGTGGTCAGCCTGGCCTATTCCGAGATGTCGTCCTCGGCCAACATGGCCTTTTCCATGTATCCGGGCCTGACCCACGGGGCCTATTCCGCCATCGCCGAGGGCGGCTCGCCCGAACAGAAAGCGACCTTCCTGCCCAAGCTGGCGAGCGGCCAGTGGGGCGGGACCATGAACCTGACCGAGCCGCAGTGCGGCACCGATCTCGGGCTTCTGCGCACCAAGGCCGTGCCGCAAGCCGACGGCTCCTACCGCATCACCGGCGAGAAGATCTGGATCTCCGGCGGCGAGCACGACCTGGCTGAGAATATCGTCCATCTGGTGCTGGCCCGCATCGAGGGCGCGCCGGCCGGCGTGCGCGGCATTTCGCTGTTCATCACGCCGAAATTCCTGCCGACGGCCGATGGCGGGGTCGGACCGCGCAACGCGGGCGTCAAGTGCGTTGGCCTCGAAGAGAAGATGGGCATCCACGGCAACGCCACCTGCTTCATGTCCTACGAGGACGCGCAAGGCTGGCTGATCGGCGAGGAGAATGCCGGGCTTCGCCTGATGTTCGTGATGATGAACGAGGCCCGGCTCGGCGTCGGCCTGCAGGGCCTGGCCCAGGGCGAGGCGGCCTATCAGGCGGCCTGCGACTTTGCGCGCGAGCGGTTGCAGGGCCGCGCCCTGTCCGGCCCGAAGAACCCCGACGGCCCGGCCGATCCGATCATCGTGCACCCGGACGTGCGCCGCATGCTGATGGACAGCCGCGCCATTCTCGAAGGCGGCCGCGCCTTCCTGCTCTGGACAGCGCTGCAGGGCGACCTGATGCACGAGAGCCCCGACGAGGCGGTGCGCCAGAAGGCCTCGGACTATATGGGTCTGATGACGCCGGTGGCGAAGGGCTTCCTGACCGACAAGGGCTTCAAGATCTGCTCCGACGCCATGCAGGTGCATGGCGGTTCCGGCTTTACCGAGCATTTCCCGGCCAGCCAGTACCTGCGCGATGTGCGCATCAGCATGATCTATGAGGGTACGAACGGCATCCAGGCGCTCGACCTGGTCGGCCGCAAGCTGGCGGCCAATGGCGGGCGGGCGGCCTTGAGCTTCTTCGCCGAAGTCGACGCCTTTACGGACGCTCATGCCGGCAATGACGGCCTCGGCCCCTTCGTTGAGGGGCTGGCCGGCGTGAAGGCGCAGCTCCAGGAGGGGACCTTCTGGCTGATGCAGAATGGCGTGCAGAACCCGGAAGACGCCGGCGCGGCCTCGATGGACTACCTTCACCTCTTCGGCCTGACGGCCCTGGCCTATATGTGGGCCCTGATGGCCAAGGCGGCCCTGCCCAAGGCCGGCGATCCCCACCCCTTCTACGCCGACAAACTCGCCACCGGCCGCTACTTCATCGACCGCGTCCTGCCCGACAGCACAAGCCACCTGGCCAAGCTGAAAACGGGGTCAAAAACCATGATGGCCCTGAAGGCGGAGGCGTTTTAGGCCGCAAGCAAGCCCTTCAGCCGCCGCTCAAGCGCTTCCGCGTCCTTCAGATCGCACTCCCACACCACTTCCACACGCCACCCCAGCGCTTCCAGCGCCGCGCGGGTTTCAATGTCCCGGGCGCGGTTGCGGCCGATCTTTCCGGTCCAGTAGTCGCGGTTGGCTTTCGGGACGCGGGCGCCGCGGGCGCAATCGTGGCCGTGCCAGAAGCAGCCGTGGACGAAGACGGCGAGCTGGCGCCCCGGCATGACGATGTCGGGACGGCCCGGCAGGTCCTTGCGGTCGAGCCGGTAGCGAGCGCCCAGCCGCCACAGCATGCGACGGACGGTCAGTTCGGGCTTGGTGTCGCGGCCCTTGACCCGCGCCATCACCGCCGAGCGCTTTTCGGCGGTGAAGACGTCAGTCATCGGCGGCTCAGAGCCCTTCGAACAGGGCCGTGGAGAGATAGCGCTCGGCGAAGCTCGGGATGATGGTGACGATCATCTTGCCGGCGTATGCGTCTTCCGAGGCTAGCCGGAAGGCAGCGGAGATCGCCGCCCCCGAGGATATGCCGCCGGGCAGGCCCTCGACGCGGGCGGCCTTGCGCGCCATCTCGAACGCCTCGTCATTGGTGACGGTCATCACCCGGTCGATGACGCCACGGTCGAGCACGCCGGGCACGAAGCCGGCGCCGATGCCCTGGATCTTGTGCGGCCCGGCCGGCCCGCCGGACAGCACCGCCGAGCCTTCCGGCTCCAGCGCGATCATCTGCACCGAGGCCTTCTTGGCCTTCAGCACATGGCCGACGCCGGTGATGGTGCCGGCCGTGCCGACGCCGGAGACCACCGCGTCCACCTTCCCGCCGGTGTCGTTCCAGATTTCCTCGCCGGTGGAAACCTGGTGCACCATCGGGTTGGCCAGGTTCTCGAACTGCTGCGGCATCACCGAGCCGGGGATTTCCGCCAGCAGCTCCTGGGCCCGGGCGACGGCGCCGCGCATGCCCTTTTCGGCCGGGGTCAGCTCCAGCCGCGCACCGAGCAGCACCAGCATCTTGCGCCGCTCCATCGACATGCTCTCCGGCATGACCAGGATGATCGGATAGCCCTTGGCGGCGGCCACGAAGGCCAGGGCGATGCCGGTGTTGCCGCTGGTCGGCTCGATAATGGTCGAGCCCTGTTTCAGAAGGCCGTTCGCTTCAAGCGACTCGATCATCGAGGCGCCGATGCGGTCCTTGACGCTTGACAGCGGGTTGAAGAATTCCAACTTGGCCAGCACCTCGCCCTTGGGCTTCAGCTCAGCGGTCAGCCGCGGCAGGCGGATCAGCGGGGTGTCGCCGATGGTGTCGATGATCGAGTCATAGATCTTGCCGCGCCCCGAGCGCTTGAAACGGGCGGCGTCATAGGCTTTGGCGGCGGTGGTGCTCATGGTGGCGTCGTCTCTCGAGGGTTGCCTTCGAAAGCCACTCTAAGCGCTGGGGATAAGCCTTGTCCGCCCAGAAATCGTCTGCCGCTATCCAGCTGCGGCGATGGCGGGCGCGCCGGCCAGCAGCGGCTCGAGAATCTGGTCGGCGAGGCGCCTCACGACGGGAACCGCGACGCCGTCGCCGATCACCCGCCAGGCGGCGGTGGCTGCGGGGGGCAGCCGGTAGTCCTCGGCTAGGCCCATCAGCCGCGCGCCCTCGCGCGGGGTCAGCCAGCGGCTGCGGGTCGTTCCGTGGTCGGCCACGACCAGCAGCTGCCGCGACGAGCCGCCGCCGGGTGTGCGCAGGCACCCCGCCAGGCCGTCCAGGCGAAGCTCTGCGCGCTGCACCTTGTCCGCGCCGTGGCCGCGCACCCGGCGATAGACCGGCGCCGCGACCCGCTCGCCGCGCAAGGCGGCGACCCGCAGCCGTTCGCGATGCAGCGGGCTCATCTGCGTCAGCAGCGCCGCGGTCTGGGCATGCGAGCGCCAGGCGACGACGTCGTCCGGTTCCAGAAGATCGGCGAGCGTGGTGTTGCGGGGCCGCGGGGCGTCCAGCCGCCACCAGAGCCAGTGCGATTTGAGCGGGTCTGGCAGTCGATCGGCGGCGCGGCGGACGGCGGCGCTGGCGAAGGCGCTGGGCGCCGGTGAAACCAGCCCGCTCGGTATCTCGCGCGTGGCGATGACGAAGGCGCGGGCGCGCGACTGGGGCAGGAAGTGGGAGGCGTTGAGTTCGAGGGCGCCGAAATCGTAGCCGCGGCCTGCGAAGGCCTCGCCGATGGCGGCGAAGTCGGCCCCGGCGGCGGAGGAGAACAGGCCGGCGACGTTTTCCAGGACGATGGTCCGCGGCGCGCGGTCCTGGTCGTCCAGCGCCTCGACCAGCCGCCAAAAGCCCCAGAAGGCCGAGGAGCGAGCCCCCCCCAGCCCGGCGCGGGCGCCGGCCAGACTGACGTCCTGGCAAGGGCTGGACGCCCAGGCCAGATCGACGCGCCCAGGCAGATCGCCCGGATCGATCGCCCAGACGTCACCCTGGCGCAGGTCGCCGTCGCCGAAGTTGCCGCGATAGGTCGCCGCCTTCAGCCCGTCGAAATCGTTGGCGAACAGGCAGTCCCAGCCGGAGCCCAGCCCCAGCCGCGCCATGCCGCCGCCGGCGAAGAATTCGTAGAAGGTGAAGGGGCGACTCACATTCGCGACACTAGACCTCTCCCACAGGGAGAGGGAGGGGCCCAGAGCGAAGCGGCTACTGCGCCGACGAGGCTCCGGGCGCGATCACGTGGCTGTTGTGGACGCCGTGCGCCGGCGCCGGCAGCATCAGGCCGAGCGCTACGCCCAGCATCGCCCCGAACCCCAAAAGCACTTTCGCCATCAAACCCGTTCCTCTCGTGAGTTACCAGAATGCGAAACGATCGCCTTCTGTTCCACTGAAGTCGTGATGAGGTAGGCCTTGCGCAAGGCTCAAGCTTGACGCGGCGACACGAGTTTTTCTCCCCGGTGAATGAGCGCCGCTGCGGCCTCGAGGCTTGACCCGCCCCCCGCCCGGCGCGCCAAATACAGCCAAGGAATTTCGAGGAAACGGCCATGGACCATCCCTACGATCTCGTCGTGCGCGGCGGCCTCGTGCATGACGGCCTGGGCGGCGCGCCGCGCGTGGCCGACGTCGCGATCAAGGACGGGCTTGTCGCCGCCGTCGGCCAGGTCTCCGGCCGCGGCGCCGAGGAGATCGACGCGAAGGGCCGGGTGGTGACGCCGGGCTTTGTCGACATCCACACCCACTATGACGGCCAGGCCACCTGGGACGAGCGGATGCAGCCGTCGTCCTGGCATGGGGTGACCACGGTGGTGATGGGCAATTGCGGCGTCGGCTTCGCGCCTTGCCGGCCCGGGGACCACGACCGGCTGGTGCGGCTGATGGAGGGGGTCGAGGACATCCCCTTCCCGGTGCTGAGCCAGGGCCTGCCGTGGAACTGGGAGAGCTATCCCGACTATCTGGCCAGCCTGGAAAAGCGCCGCTTCGACGTCGATATCGGCTCGCAGCTGCCGCACGCCGCCGTGCGCGTCTTCGTCATGGGCGAGCGGGGGGCCAATCGCGAGCCGGCGACCGAGGCGGACATCGCCCAGATGGCCGAGATCGCCAAGGGCGCGGCGGAGGCCGGCGCCCTGGGCTTTTCCACCTCACGTACGCTGAACCACCGCACCAGCGACGGCCAGCCGACCCCGACCTTGACCGCCGGCGAGGACGAGCTGACCGGCATCGCCCTCGGCCTGAAAGCGGCCGGCAAGGGCGTGCTGCAATTCGTCTCCGACTTCGCCGACGAGGCCGAGGAGTTCGCCATGTTGCGCCGCGTGGTCGCCGCCTCGGGCCGGCCAATGTCATTCTCACTGATCCAGAGCCCGATCCGGCCGCAGTCCTACAAGGCGCTGCTGGGCGCGGTGGAGGACGCCAACGACGCCGGCCTGTCGATCAGGGCGCAGGTCGCGGCGCGGCCGGTCGGCATCCTGCTCGGGCTCGAACTGACCGTGAACCCCTTCACCCACTACCCGGTCTACAAGGAGATCGCGAAACTCTCCCTGGACGAGCGGGTCAAGGCGCTGAAGGACCCGGATTTCCGTAAGCGGCTGTTCGCCAGCCGGCCGGAGGACGGTGTGCGCGGCGCCGGCGGCGGCTTTACCCGCATGTACCTGATGAGCGACGAGCCGGACTATGAGCCGACCGAGGCCACCACGGTCGTTCATGTCGCGGCCGAAAAAGGCGTCGATCCGCAGGAAGTCGCCCTCGACCAGATGCTGACCAAGGGTGGCCGCGGCATGCTCTACGTGCCCTTCTTGAACTATGCCGAGGGCTCGCTCGATCCGGCCTACGCCATGATCAACCACCGGCACGCCATTCCGGGCCTGTCCGACGGCGGCGCCCATGTGGGGATGATCTGCGACGGCAGCTTTCCGACCACCATGATCACCCACTGGACCCGCGACCGCACGCGCGGACCGCGCATCCCGCTGGAACAGGTGATCCGGCTGCAGACCCGCGAGACCGCCCGGGCCGTCGGCCTCTACGACCGCGGCGTTATTGCTCCGGGTTACCGCGGAGACCTGAACGTCATCGACTACGACAATCTGACCCTGCATGCGCCGCAGGTCGCCCACGACCTGCCATCCGGCGGCCGGCGATTGATCCAGCGGGCCAGCGGCTACCTGGCCACGGTCGTCGCCGGCCAGGTCACCTATCGCGACGGCGTCGCCACCGACGCCCTGCCCGGCCGCCTGATCCGCGGCGGCAAGGCTGCCCCGCTCGCGGCGGCGGCGGAATAGGGAGAACGACGATGGTCCTCAAAATCCTCGAAACCGCCTGCGAATGGCGCGCGGAAGACGTCGCGGACCCGGAGGCCTGGACCGAGCGGCTGAGCACCGCCGAGGTGGCCGAGATCGATGCGGCCATCGCCCATGCGCGGGCCAAGAGCCCCGATATGCTCGACATCGGGAAGGCCGATTTCCCGTTGCCGACACTGGGGCTGCGGCTAGAGGCCATCGAGCGCGAGCTGATGGACGGCCGCGGCTTCGTGCGCCTCCGCGGCCTACCGCGCGAGCGCTATTCCAACGACGAGATGTGCCTGGCCTATTGGGGCATCGGCGCCCATCTCGGCCGGCCCTGGCCGCAGAACGCCAAGGGCCACCTGCTCGGCGACGTCACCGACCAGGGCAAGGCGCCGGGCGATCCGACCGCGCGCGGCAACGAGCTCGGCCAGATCGGGCTGGAGTTCCACTGCGACGGCTCGGACCTGATCGGGCTGATGTGCCTGGCGACCGGCGTCTCCGGCGGGCTCTCGGCGGTGGCCAATTCGGTGGCCATGCACAACGACATGGTGCGCGAGCGGCCTGACCTGGCCGAGGAGTTCTACAAGCCGCAGCCCTACGACGCGCGCGGCGAACAGGCGCCCGGCAAGCCCGGCTGGTATGCCGTGCCGGTGTTCACCGAGTGCGGCGGCCGGCTCTTCGTGCGGCTGATCGGCGCCTACATCCGCGCCTCGCAGAGGCATGCGGACGCGCCGCGCCTCACCGACAGGGCCATCGAGGCCCTGGACTGGATGCGCGACCGCGCCGAGAGCGGCGCCTACAGCGTCTTCATGGACTTCCGTCCCGGAGACATGCAGTTCATCAACAACTACCACGTCCTGCACGGGCGGGCGCCGTACACGGACGATCGCGGCGCTGGGAAGGTCCGGCACCTCAAGCGGTTATGGCTTGAGAC
>FSWT01000795.1_pt1 | contig 14516 bp, 12 predicted proteins | sample 1638051 | NCBI WGS metagenome assembly FSWT01 (sample SAMEA3914788, study PRJEB12502) | metagenome | biome: forest; material: soil | place: Canada | collected 2011-07-03 | depth 0.1 m
AACATCTTCCGCATCGCCATTCTCACCTTCGCCGCCAGTTCGCTGTTTTGCGGCCTGGCGCACAATCTGCCGGAACTGGTCGCCGCGCGCATGGTCCAGGGCATGGGCGGGGCGATGATGGCGCCGGTCGGACGGCTGGTGTTGCTCAAGTCCGTGCCCAAGTCCGACCTGGTGCGGGCCATGTCCTACCTCACCATGCCGGCCATGCTGGGCCCCGTGCTCGGCCCGCCGGTGGGCGGCTTCATCGTCACCTATTTCTCCTGGCGCTGGATCTTCTTCATCAACATCCCGGTCGCCATCCTCGGCGTGATCCTGGTCTCGATCTTCATCGAGAACGTGCGCGAGGAAAGCCCGATGAAGCTGGACTGGCGCGGCTTCATCCTCACTGGTTTCGGCCTGGCCGGCGTCGTCTACGGCTTCGAGAACCTCGGCCGCAACGCGCTGCCATTCGCGACCGTGATCGGGATGCTGGTCGGCGGCGTGGTCTGTCTTCTGATCTATGGCTGGCATTCGCGCCGCACGCCGCACGCCATCCTCGATCTCAGCGTCTTCAAGCTGCCGTCCTTCATGACCTCGACCATCGGCGGCACGCCGCTGCGCATGGCCATGGGTTCGACGCCCTTCCTTTTGGCGCTTTTGCTGCAGATGGGTTTTGGGCTCAGCGCGCTCGAGGCCGGGCTGATTACCTTCACCAGCGCCGCGGGCGCGCTATTGATGAAGGCGACCGCGCGGCCGATCATCGCCCGGCTCGGCTTCAAGAACGTGCTCGTCTTCAACACGGTGATCACGGGCGTGATCTTCATGGGCTACGGCCTCTTCCGCGCCTCAACCCCGCACTATGTGATCATCGGCACCCTGCTGGTCGGCGGCTTCTTCCGCTCGCTGCAGTTCACCGCCCTGAACGCCCTGGCCTATGCCGATATCGAACAGGCGGGCATGAGCCGCGCCTCCAGCCTGGCCAGCGTCGGCCAGCAACTTTCCCAGAGCATCGGCATAGGCTTCGCCGCCATCCTGCTCGGCCTGCTTCGGCACGGCCATCCCGGTCATGCGCTGGTGGCCTCGGACATCACCCCGGCCTTCTACATCATCGGGGCGATCTCCCTCTTAGGCCTCGCCTTCTTCCTGCCGCTGCCGCACGATGTGGGGGCCGAGGTCAGCGGCCATCGGGCGCGGGAGGAGACAGCTCGGCCCAGGCTCGCCGAGCTGACGCCGGTCGAGGATTAGCGGCCGGCCTGACAGGGCCGGACGACAACAAGAAACGCCGCTTCGGGAGGGGTCATGGACTTCGAAATCGCCGAAGAGCATCGCATGCTCAAGGACCTGGTGGCCCACTTCGTCGCCGACGAACTGATGCCGCTGGAGCCGGCGGTGCTGGCCCGCGAGGACGCCGGCCAGGGCCTGGGCGTCGGCGAGGCCGAGCGCCTGCGTATCGACGAGGTTTCCAAGAAGCTCGGGCTCTGGGGCCTTGATGCGCCTGAGGACATCGGCGGCGCGGATCTGCCGGCCGTGGCCCTGGTCGGGGTCAATGAGGAGCTGGCCAAGACCATCACCCCCTACACCTTTCCGCCGGACTCGCCGAACCTGCGCATGCTGATGGCGACGGTGAACGAGCGGCAAAAGGCGGCCTATCTCGATCCTTACGTCCGCGGCGAGACCGTTTCCGCCATCGCTATCTCAGAACCTGGAGCCGGCGGCGATCCGGCCGGCATGCTCACCCACGCCGAGCGCGATGGCGACGACTGGGTGATCAACGGCCGCAAGATCTGGATCAGCCGCGCGGCCGAGGCCGACTTCACGATCGTGATGGCGGTGACCGACAAGGAAAAGCGAGCCCGCGGCGGCATCTCCGCCTTTCTGGTCGACAAGGGCGCGCCCGGCTTCAACGTGCTGCGCCGCATCCCCATGATCGGCGGCGCGGCCACCTACGAGATTGCGCTTGAGGACTGCCGCGTCGAAGGCTGGAAGCTGCTCGGCACGGAAGGTCAGGGGTTCGCGCCGATGCAGCTGCGCCTTGGCACCCGGCGGATCCAGATGGCCGCCTGGTCTATCGGCATGGCCCAACGTGCGCTGGACATGATCGTCGAATACGTCCCGCAGCGGGTGACCTTCGGCCAGCCGCTGGCCGACCGCCAGGCCATCCAGTGGTGGATCGCCGACGCAGCCACCCGGATCCACGCGGCCCGCCTGATGACCTATGACTGCGCCTGGAAGCTCGACCAGGGCCGCGACGTCCGCGTCGAGATCTCGATGATCAAGGCCTACGCCACCGAGATGGCCTATGAGGTGGTCGACCACGCCATGCAGACCTTCGGGGCCATGGGCATGACCAAGGAGCTGCCTCTGCAGCAGATGTCCGCCAAGCTCCGCGTCATGCGCATCTACGAGGGCCCGACCGAGGTGCACAAATGGGTGGTGGCCCGCAACCTGCTCGGCGGGCGCCGATGAGCCTGGCCGCCGATCCCATCCTCGCGGCCGACCTGAACGCCGCTGCCCATCTGACCGGCCGCTTCGTGCTGCGCTCCGGCGCGGTGTCCGACATCTATTTCGACAAGTTCCGCTTCGAGTCCGACCCGGCTCTGCTGCGCCGCGTCGCCAAACGCATGCTGGCGCTGATCCCGCCGGACACCGGCGCCCTGGCCGGGCTCGAGCTGGGCGGCGTGCCGATCGCCACCGCCATGGCGCTGGAAAGCGGCCTTCCCGCCGTCTTCGTGCGCAAGGCGGCCAAGGCGTATGGCACCTGCCGCGCCGTGGAAGGCCGCGACGTCGCCGGCCTGAAGCTGGCCATCGTCGAGGACGTCATCTCCACCGGCGGCGCCATCGCCGACGGCGCCGTGCATTTGCGGAGCGAGGGCGCGACGATCAACGGCGTGGTCTGCGCCGTCTGGCGCGGCGCCGGCGCCCCAACCATCGCGGCCCTGCCGGACGTTCCGGTCTGGGCCGCCTTCCTGCAATCGGAGCTGAACGGATGAAGAGCCAATACGGCGAGGTTTCGGTCGCGATGGACGGCCATGTCGCGGTGGTCGAGATCAACCGGCCGCCCAACAACCATGTCAGCGTCGAGCTGATGCGCGACCTGGCCGATGCGTTGCAGGATCTGGACGGAGAGAACGACTGCCGCGCGGTGGTGCTGGCGACGGCCGGTCGGGTCTTCTGCGGCGGCGCCGACCTGACGGCGCCGACCGGCATCGGCGGCCAGGGCATGGAGGGGATCAACCCGCTCTATGTCGAGGCGGTGCGGCTATTCTCCAACACCAAGACCATCGTCGCGGCCGTCCAGGGCGCGGCGGTCGGCGCGGGCCTTGGTCTCGCCCTGGTCGCCGACTTTCGGGTCGCGGCGCCGGAGGCGCGGTTCACCGCCAACTTCGTCAAGCTGGGCTTTCATGCCGGGTTCGGCATCTCCCACACCCTGCCGCGCCTGATCGGCCTGCAGCGCGCGGCGCTGATGCTGGAGACCGGCCGGCGCATTCCGGGTGAGCAGGCCCTGGCCTGGGGCCTGGCCGACGAGTTGGCGCCGCTGGAAGAGGTTCGCGCCGCGGCCGTCCGCCTGGCCAAGGAGGTCGCCGAGAACGCGCCGCTGGCGGTGCAATCCACTCGCGCCACCCTGCGCGCCGGCCTTGCCGAGGCGGTCCGGTCGATGACCGATCACGAATTCATCGAACAGTCGCGGCTGCGCAAGACGGCCGACTACAAGGAAGGCGTCCGCGCCGTGGCCGAACGCCGGCCCGGCAATTTCGTCGGCGCCTGAAGAGGAAGGGAAAAGCCCATGCCCAAGCTCAATCGAGACGGCGTCAAGATCTATTACGAGGTGCATGGCGAGGGGCCGGTCATCCTGCTCAGCCACGGCTATTCCTCGACCAGCGGCATGTGGAAGGGCCAGGTCGAGCCCCTTTCAGCCACGCACAAGCTGGTCATCTGGGACATGCGCGGCCATGGCGAGAGCGACTATCCGGACGACCCGGCCGCCTATAGCGAAGAAGCGACCGTCGCCGACATGGCGGCGCTGCTCGACGCGGTCGGGGCGGAGAAGGCCATCATCGGCGGGCTCTCGCTGGGCGGCTACATGTCACTCGCCTTCAATCGGGTCCATCCCGAGCGCGTCGCGGCCTTGCTGATCATCGACACTGGCCCCGGCTATCGCAACGACGAGGCGCGGGAGGGCTGGAACAAGAACGCCATCGCCCGCGCCGAGCGGCTGGAGCGCGAGGGCCTGCCCAACCTGGCCAATGCCAGCGCCGAGGTGCGCCAGGTGCGCCACCGGTCCGCCGACGGCCTGGCCAAGGCCGCGCGCGGCATGCTGACCCAGCGCGACGCCGGGGTGATGAACTCGCTCGCCACGGTCGCCGTCCCGTCCCTGATCGTGGTCGGCGCCGATGACACCCCCTTCCTGGCCGCCAGCGACTACATGGCCGCCAAGATCCCTGGTGCGAAAAAGGTGGTGATCCCGCACGCCGGCCACGCCGCCAATATCGACCAGCCGGAGGCGTTCAACCGCGCCATCGGCGATTTCCTCGACGCCCTGGGACGCTGAGCCATGGCCAGGACCGCCAAACTCGCCAAGGAGGCCACCGGCCCGCTGAAAGGCGTGCGCATCGTCGACCTGACCAGCGTCGTCTTCGGCGCCTATGCGACCCAGATGCTGGGCGACCTGGGCGCCGACGTGATCAAGGTCGAGTTCCCCGGCGGTCGCCGCGGCGCCGGCGGTGATATCATGCGCTGGGCCGGCGCCACGCCCGAGGGCGCGCCGGACGATCTCGGCCCGATCTACATGACCATCAACCGCAACAAGCGCTCGGTGCTGCTCGACCTGCGCGAGGAGAAGGCCGCCAAGGCGCTGCGCAGGCTGATCAAGACCGCCGACGTCTTCACCACCTCGGTGCGCTACGAAGGCATGAAGCGGCTGGGCATCGACTATGAGACGGTCAAGGCGATCAAGCCGGACATCGTCTATGTGCATGGCGCCGGCTATGGCGCGGCCGGGCCTTATGCCGGCGAGCCGGCCTATGACGACCTGGTCCAGTCCGCCTCCGGTCTCGCCGACCTCTTAAGCCGCACCGACGGCCTGCCGGAGCCGCGGCTCCTGCCGTCCCTGATCGCCGACAAGGTCTCGGGCCTGTTCATGACCCAGGCCGTGCTGGCCGCGCTGTTCCATAAGCAGAAGACCGGCGAGGGCCAGTTCGTCGAGGTGCCGATGCTGGAATGCATCACCAGCTTCAACCTGGCCGAACATTTCTACGGCCATGTCTACGCCCCGCCGCTCGGCCAGTGGGGCTATCCGCGTGTGGTCAATCCGACCCGCAAGCCCTTCCCGACCAAGGACGGCTATATCGGCCTGCTCCCTTACACAGACCAGCAATGGGACCAGTTCTTCGAGATCGCCGGCTGGAAAGAGACCATCGCCAAGGACCCGCGGTTCGCCGACTACCGCACCCGTGGCCAGCACGTGCGCGAGCTCTACGGCATGGTCGACCAGGTCACCCTGACCAAGACCACCGACGAATGGCTGGCGCTGCTCAAGCCGCTGCAGATTCCGGTGGTGAAGATGAACCGGATGGACGACCTGATGACCGATCCGCATCTGGAGGCGGTCGGCTTCTTCGAGCGCTATGAGCATCCCGAGGCCGGGGCCTATTTCGGCATCAAGCCGCCGATCACCTATTCGGCGACCCCGGCCAATGTGCGCCGCCATCCGCCCCGCATGGGCGAGCACACAGTCGAAGTCCTGGCCGAACTGGCCGCCGAAACCGATGGGGTCGAGTAGCCAATGCGTCTTCGCCAGATCGCCTTTATGGCCCGCCACGTCGCGCCGGTGGCCGAGCAGCTGGAGCAGGTCTTCGACCTGAAAGTCGCCTTCCGCGATCCGGCCGTAGAGGTGTTCGGCCTGAAGAACGTGGTCATGCCGGTCGGCGGGGAGTTCCTCGAAGTGCTGGAGCCCTTCCGCGACGACGCCTCCGGCGCGCGCTATCTCGAACGGCGCGGCGGCGATTCCGGCTACATGGTCATCCTGCAGGACGACAACGCCATGGCCCACCGGATGCGGCTCGAGGCGGCGGGGGTGCGCGCGGTCGCGACCAGCCGCGGCGGGCGCTATGTCTATACCCACTTCCATCCCGCCGATTGCGCCGGGGTGCTGCTGTCGATCGACTCGGTCGAGGGCGACGCCGTCTGGCGCCAGCCGATGAGCGACTGGCCGCCGGCCGGACCGGACTGGCGCAACTTCGAAAGCGACACCAGCCTCGGCATATCCTCGGTGACCATCCAGGCGCGCGACCCGCTGGCCGCCGCCGAGCGCTGGTCGCTGCTGCTCAATCGCCGCGCCACGCGAGTCGGCCGGGCGCTGGAATTCGCCCTGGAACCGGGTCAGATCCGTTTCGTGCCGGCGACGGACCAGTATGGCGCCGGCGTGGTCGGCATGGACATCCGCGTCAAAAATCCCACCGCTATCCTGGCCAGGGCGCGCGCCCTCGGCCTGCCGGTCGACCGCGACGCGGTGACCATCGGCGGCGTCGCCATCTGGCCGGTGAAGGCCTAGCCGACCCACATCGGCTGTGACGTTGGGACAGGCTGGCTTTCACCGGCGGGCTCGCCGAATAATGCGGAAACGGCATCGGAGAGAGACGTCATGCGGGCGGTTGTGGCGCGGAGCGGCAAGCTGCTCTGCGAGGAGATTCCAGACCTCGAACCCCAGGCCGGCCAGGCGCTGGTCAGGACGCTGAGCTGCGGCATCTGCGGTTCGGACCTGCATGCCCTGCATCATCTCGATCACATGGTCGAACTCGGAAAGCGCGTCGGCGCCATCGGCGGCGGCCTGGACCCGGCGGCGGGCGTGGTGTTCGGCCACGAATTCTCCGCCGAGGTTCTGGACTACGGGCCGGGCTCGGCGCGGCCGCTGAAGGTCGGGACGCGGGTGGTCACGGTGCCGGTGCTGCCCACCGCGACCGGCATGGCCTCGATCGGCTATTCCAACACCTATCCCGGCGGCTTTTCCGAACGCATGCTGTTGGGCGAGGCCATGCTGCTGGAAGTGCCCAACGGCCTTTCCGACCGCCAGGCAGCGATGACCGAGCCCTTCGCGGTCGGCGCCCACGCCGTCGCCCGCGCCGCCATAGACGAGCCGAGCGCGGCCCTGGTTATCGGCTGCGGACCAGTGGGTTTGGCCGTGATCGCCGGGCTGAAATCCAAGGGCTATGGCCCGGTCGCGGCGGCGGATTTCTCGCCGGCCCGACGGCGGATGGCCGAAAAAATGGGCGCCGACATCGTCGTCGACCCGGCCGTGGAGTCGCCGCACGCCAAATGGTCGGAGATGGGCGTGGCGGCCAGCGGCCTCGAACAGATGATGGCCCGGATGGGCGGCCAGGCGGTCAAGCGCGCCATCATCTTCGAATGCGTCGGCGTGCCAGGCGTTCTGCAGAGCCTGCTCGATGCGGCGCCCAACGGCGCCCAGATCGTCGTCGCCGGGGTCTGCATGTCGCCCGACACCATCGAGCCCTTCATCGCCATCACCAAACAGATCGATTTCCGCTTCGTCTTTGGCTACACGCCCGACGAATTCGCCGCGACGCTAGCTGAGATCGCCGACGGCAAGATCGATGTCGAGCCGGTGATCACCCAGGCCGTCGGCTTCGACGGCGTCGCCGCCGCCTTCGCCGCGCTCGCCGACCCGGAGAGCCAGGTCAAAATCGTCGTCGAGCCTTAAGGGCCGGCCGCTCAGAACAAGGGGAAACGCCATGGAAGACCTGGTCATCCGCGAGGACAGCGACGGCGCCGCGACGCTGATCCTCAACCGGCCGGACAAGCTGAACGCGCTGAACGTCGACCTCTTCCGCGCACTGGACGCCGAGGTCGCGCGGCTCGAGGGCGAGACCGAGAGCGTCGGCCTGGTCATCGTGCGCGGCGCCGGGCGCTGTTTCTCCGCCGGCCACGACCTGGGTGATATCGCCGCCGGCGAGCGGCTGCCGCGCCCGAACTTCCAGGCCGGTATCATCGAGCGGCTGGCCAACCTGCCGCAGCCGGTGATCTCGGCCGTGCATGGCCACTGCTACACCGGCGCGTTGGAGCTGGCCCTGGCCGGCGACATTGTCTTCGCCTCGGCCAACGCCAAGTTCGCCGACACCCATGCCCGCTGGGCGCTGACGCCGGTCTGGGGTTTGAGCCAGCGTCTGCCGCGCCGGGTCGGGACCTACAAGGCGCGCGAGATGATGTTCACCTGCCAGACCTATTCGGGCGAACAGGCGGCCGCCATGGGCCTGGCCAATATGTGCGTGGCCGACGAGGTGTTCGACGCCGAGCTGGCGAGCCTGGCCAAGACCATCCTGGCCAATTCCTGGTTCAGCCACCGGGCCAACAAGCGCCTCCTGGTCGAGACCGATGGCCTGCCGCTCGAGGCGGGCCTGGCGCACGAGGTCTTTCGCGGCGCCGGCCGCGGCCCGGACATGGAAGCGCGCATCGCCAGCTTCGGCAAGGCGCGGACCTGAGGCCTATTCCGCGGCGTCAGGCTTCTTGGCCATGCCCATGACTTCGAGGATCTCCGGCCGGATGTTGTCCGTGCCCTTTTCGGCGACGTGCTTGAAGATGCTGGCGCCGACCGCGGCGCGGGCCTGGTTCATGGCGCCTTCGCGAGTGGCCCCGACGCGTTCGTAGGACAGGTCGCGGTTGACGTTCGAGCCCTGGAACTTCGGTGCGACGTGCCGGGCGATCAGCTCGTAGGACCGCTGGGTCTCAGCCCAATCGGCCCAGTTGTGCGCCATCTGCAGGAAGCAGCCGAAGCCGCCGGACTGGCTCTGCAGCCGGGCGATCTGGGCGATGGCGTCGTCGGGCGTGCCGATCACCGCCATTCCGGACTCGATCATCATGTCGATTGGGTCGGAGTCGCCCTCGCCGACCAGCGGCAGGGCCGCCACGTCGCGGAAATAGGCGATCCATTTGTGCAGGCCGAAGCGGACGTTCTCGCGCGCTTTTTCGGTGGTCTCGGCCACGTGCATCGGCCCGACCAGCCGCCAGGCGTCGCGGTCGACGGTGGTTCCGTGCTCCCTGGCCTGCTCCTCGGCGATGGCCCAGTTGGAGGCCAGCGCGTTGAAGCCGCCGGCCGAGGTCGCGCCGATCGAGAGCAGGCCGACACCATGCTTGCCCGCCGCCCGCGCGCCGGTCGGCGAGACCTGGCTGGCGACGGCGATCTCGATGTGCGGCCGGCTGAACGGCGTCATCTGCAGCCGCGCCTCGTTCAGTTCGAACCAGTCGGTCTTCTCGGTGACCGTCTCGCCTTTCAAGAGGCGCACGATCACCTCCAGCGCCTGGTCCATCATGTCGCGCTGCTTGATCGGCTGGATGCCCATCATGATGGCGTCGGACGGCAGGGCGCCGGGGCCGACCCCGAACATGGTGCGGCCACGGGTCATATGGTCGAGCTGGTTGATGCGGTCGGCCAGCATCAACGGGTGGTGGTAGGGCAGGGACGAGACGCCGGTGCCCAGGCGGATGTGCCTGGTGCGCTCGGCGGCGGCGGCGATGAACACCTCGGGGCTGGCGATGATCTCGAAGCCGGCCGAGTGGTGCTCGCCGATCCAGGCCTCCTCATAGCCCAGCCGGTCCATCAGCTGCACCAGCTCCAGGTCGCGTTCGATGGCCTGGGTTGGGTTCTCATCCAAGGCGTGGAAAGGGGCGATGAAGGCGCCGAAGCGCAGCTTGGCCGATGTCATTGGGCATTTCCCGCTATGTTATCGCCGATATCTATGGCGGGGCTGCTGGCGGGCGGCAAGCGGCGCGGGATCAATCGAGCGAGAGCAGGTCCGGGTCCGAACAGTGGACTGCGACGGATGCACTGTCGTCGCCGGTGCGGCTGAGGGTCAGATCGACGGTGCGGCCGCCGACGGCGAGGTCGTTCAACATCAGGCGGTCGACGCCCTCAGGCAGGCGCGGATTGTTCAGCCGCACCCGCCCGTTCCAGCCGTCGATGGAAAGGCCCATGCAAGCCTGCAGCAGCATGAAGACTGAGCCCGCCGCCCAGGCCTGCGGCATGCAGGCGACCGGATAGGCGATCGGCGGCTCGCCGGTGGTGCGCGGAAAACCGCAGAACAGTTCCGGCAGGCGCATGTTGAACTTGGTCGCCGCCCGGCCAAGGCTGTCCAGCACCTGGGCGGCGGCGTCGCGATGGTCGTACCGCGACAGGCCGGCGGCGCAGATGGCGGTGTCGTGCGGCCAGACCGAACCGTTGTGATAGGACATCGGATTGAAGCGCACGGCGCTCGAAGCGAGGGTGCGCAGGCCCCAGCCGGTCATGAAGTCGCCCGAGAGTAGCCGCTGACGCACCCGCTCGGCCCGCTCCGGCGCCGGCAGGCCGACAAACAGCAGATGACCGGCATTGGAGGCGGGGGGGCGGCAGAGCTTGCCTTCGCCATCGATGGCGATGCCGTAAAAGCCCTCGTCCTCCATCCAGAACCGGTCTTCGACCGCCTGGCGGATCGCTTCGGCGCGGGCGCGCCAGGCCCCGGCGCGGTCGTCGCCCAGTCGCTCGCCCAGCTCGGCCATGGCGCGGAAAGCGGCGAAGGCGTAGCCCTGCACTTCGACCAGGGCGATCGGCCCGTCGGGAAACCGCCCGTCGGCGTGGAAGATGGAGTCTTCGGAATCTTTCCAGCCCTGGTTGGACAGGCCGCTCGCCTCGCCGCGCGCATAGTCGATCAGCCCGTCGCCGTTGGAGTCGCCGTAGGTCTCGATCCAACCGAGGGCGGCGCAGAGGGCCGGCCAGATCTCGCGGATCAGCTCAAGGTCGCCGGTGCGGTCGGCATAGGCGCCGGCGAGGGCCACGAACAGTGGCGTGGAATCGACGCTGCCGTAATAGAGGCCGAACGGCACCTCGCAGAGGTTGGACATCTCGCCGCGCCGGGTCTCGTGCATGATCTTGCCGGGCGCGGCGTCGCGGAAGGCCGAAACCTCATGCGCCTGGTGGGCCGCGAGGTAGCGCAGCACGCCTTGGGCCAGGCCTGGATCGATCCACAACATCTGCCAGGCGGTGATCACCCCGTCGCGGCCGAACGGCGTCGAGAACCAGGGAATGCCGGCATAGGGGTAGGGCCCGGTGGGCAGATCGCTGGTCAAAAGCGCCAGGTCCGCGCGGGACTGTTCCAGCCAGGCGTTGAAGCGGACGCCGCGGGCGCGGATGCGGGCGCCCCTGCGACGGCGCTTGCGCGCCTCGCGCATGGCCGCCGCCGCCGCCGGGCGGAAGCGGTGCCGTCCCGGCGCGTCCTCGACCCCGCGACCGACCTCGATAAAGAGTTCGAACCGCGAGCGTGGCGACAGCGAGAACAGGAACTCGGCGCGATGGGCGGTGAACCGGCCGGGCGGCTCAGAAAAGGCGATGACACTCGAGCGCTCGATGTCGTCCAGGCCGCGATAGCCGAAGATGATCTGGCGCCCGTCGACGATCGGGCTGACCAGCTTGCCGTGGGCGGCGCGGGCGATGCCCCGGATCTCGAACATGTCGCGGAAGTCGGCGGCGAACTCGATGGCCAGCGGCAAAAGCTCGTCGTCGAGGCTGTGGTTGGTCACCCGGATGCGTTCGTAGAGTCGCCGATCCCACAAAAAGCGACGGCGCTCGACGTGCATCACGCCCGGCGGCGTCGCCTTCTGGCCCATGGCGGGCAGCGGCCGGTTGGCGCCATGGAAGGTAAAGGCGACATTGTCGCGCGACACCGCCGAGCCGAGCGCCGACGGCGTCCGCTCGCCGATCACCAGCCGGAAGCGCGAGAGCAGCCGGGTGTCGTCGTCGAAGAAACCGTCCGTCGCACCCAGTATGTCGCCATTGGCGTCGGCGACGATGAAGGCGTCCCCGTCCTTGAGCGACAAAAGCTGGCCAAGCCCATCGGCCTCGCGCCGATCGACCTCAGCATGGTCGACGAATGCTGAGTCATCCATGGCCTGGGTTTAGGCGATTCTCATCAGCTCCGGGTCAAGCCTTTTCGCCATCGAACCGACCTGCGGGTTGGAGACGGCCAGGCCGCCGTAGAGTTCGACATAGCGGCTGGCCATGACGGCCGAGGAGAAGCGCTGGTCGAACCGCTGGCGCACGGCAAAGCGGTCGAGGCTCTTGGCGCGCCAGACGGCCTGGTCAGCCTCGGCGTCGGAATTGACGATGAAGCCGGTGACGCCGTTGTCGATCACCTCGGGCGCCGAGCCGCAGCCCCAGGCGACCACCGGCGTGCCGCAGGCCATGGCCTCGATCATCACCAGGCCGAACGGCTCGGGCCAGTCGATGGGGAAGAGCAGGGCGTCGGCGCCGCCGAGGAAGGCGGACTTCTGATGATCGCCGATCTCGCCGATGAATTCGATCAGCGGATGGTCGAGAAGGGGCTCGATCTCGTTGCGGAAATAGTTGGCGTCGGCGGCGTCCACCTTGGCGGCGATCTTAAGCCGCCGGCCGAGCCGCTTGGCGATGCCGATGGCGCGATCGGGACGCTTTTCCGGCGAGATGCGCCCCAGGAAGGCGAGGTAGCCGTCCGAACGGGGGCTGAAACGGTAAAGGTCGGGCTCCATGCCGTGATAGACGGTGCCGGCCCAGTTGGCCTCCGGCAGGTAGCGGCGCTGGTCGTTGGAAATCGAGACCAGCGGGAACTGCCGCCAGGTCTGGTAGACGCCCGCCAAGTCCTTCATGTCGAGCCGGCCATGCAGGGTGGTGATGGTGCGCCCGGCGATCGCCTCGAAGAAGGGGAAGTGGATCATGTCGACGTGGAAGTGCAGCACGTCGAACTCGTGCGCGCGGCGCCTCACCTCGGCCAGCATGCTCATATGGGCGGCCAGGTCCGACTTCAGCGGCGCGGGATCCAGCCGGATGGCCTGGTCGCGGACCGGAGCGAGTTCGGCGCGGGTGACGGCGTCGGCGCTGGAAAACAGCACCGTCTCATGCCCCTGGTCGACCAGCGCGTCGCACAGATGCGCCACCACCCGTTCGGTGCCGCCATAGAGCTTGGGTGGCACCGCCTCATACAGCGGTGCGATCTGAGCGATCTTCATGCCTGGCCTCACAAATTTGGGCGTACAGCCGCCCCCGATGCTGAGCCAAGCATCAGAACGCCGATTGGTTCCCTCAAAAACGCAGATTCAGTCGCCGCGACGCGAAATGACGATCGGATGCGAGCTTGAGAGGCCTCCATCGACGACAATTGCCTGACCGTTGACATAAGATGCGTCATCCGAGGCCAGGAACAAGGCCGCCCCGGCGATCTCTTCCGGCACGCCTGCGCGCTTCAGCGGATTGAGCTGGCCGATACGGTCTTCGGTCCCCTTGGACCGCGCCCGATCGAACACCGGTTTGGTCATGCCGGTCTCGATCAGGCCGGGGCAGATGGCGTTGACGCGAACGCCCGTGCCGGACAGCAGTTGGGCGGAGGTCTGCACCAGGTTGATGACCCCGGCCTTGGAGGCGCTATAGGCCGGGCCGCCTGCGCCGGACCGCAGGCCGGCCACAGAGGCCGTGCAGATGATCGAACCGTGGCCCTCCGCGCGCATGGGCTTGGAAGCGTGCTTGATGGCGAGGTAGGGGCCGACCAGGTTGATGCGCAGCAGGGCCAGCCACTGATCGCCGGTCTGCTCCAGGGGCGGATCGAGGCTCATGGTCGCCACCCCGGCATTGGCGTAGCAGACGTCGAGGCCGCCGAACTTTTCCAGCGCAGTCTGAACCGCCTTGGCCACATCGGCCTCGTCGCCGGCGTCGCCGGTGAGCGCGATCGCCTCGCCGCCGGCGGCGCGGATGGCCTCGGCCGTCTCCTCGATCGCCGGCGCGCGATCGAACACCACCACCTTGGCGCCTTCGCTGGCGAAGAGTTTGGCGCTGGCCCGCCCGATGCCGCTCGCCGCGCCGGTGACCAGCGCGACCCTGTCCTGAAGCCGTCCCATATCGTGTCTTTCCCACTTGACCTTGTGGGCGCGATTTAGAGGCCGGCCAGGGGCGCGGGCAAGCGCCGTCAGAGGCTTTGGTCAGCTGAGGCCCAGCCGGGCGGCCCAGCGCTCGCGGAGCGGCGGTTCGGGCGGCGGCGGGGTCTCAGCCGCCTTTCCGAGCTTGCGGCCGCCGAAGAAGGCCGCGCCCGTGGCGAGGCCGGCCAGCATGGCGACGGCCAGGACCGCCTTCGGCCGCATCTGGGCGGCGGCGAACAGGCTGGTCTCGCGCACGCCCTTGTAATAGGCGCGCTCGCGTAGGTCCTGGCCGGCCTGGTGCAGGTTGTCATGGCGCGTGCCGCGGCGGCCTTCCTCGTCGCGCTGCAGGATGGGCGCGGCCCAGGCGAGGATCGGCTCGGCGGCCCAGGGGGCGATGGCGCCCAGCGCCGCCAGGATCGGGCCGCTGGCGCCGACCGACAGCTCGCGGGTCTTGTGCTCCGCGGCATAGAGGATGGCCTGGGCGACCAGCGGCGCGGCATAGACCGGCGCGGGGTTCTTCACCGGCGCGCCGGTCAGGTTGCGGGCGTGGTCCTTGTAGGGGCTATCTATGGCCGAGGGCCGGATCAGGGTGACCGACACCGGCGCGCCCTCACGCA
>FSWT01000566.1_pt1 | contig 14229 bp, 11 predicted proteins | sample 1638051 | NCBI WGS metagenome assembly FSWT01 (sample SAMEA3914788, study PRJEB12502) | metagenome | biome: forest; material: soil | place: Canada | collected 2011-07-03 | depth 0.1 m
CCACATGACCACCTTGTCGCCCTTGCGGATGGTCTGGCCGCCGATCTCGATATCCTCGGTCGCCGTGCGGCGCATATGGGCCAGCGGCGTCTGCCAGCGGATGGTCTCGGAGACCATGGAGGCGATCAGATTGGGGTTGGCCCTGAGCTTGGCGTACTGGTCGGGGTAGGTGTTCAGGGCGAAGACCGAGCCGGAGATGGTGTTGCGGGTGGTGTCATTGCCGCCGATGATCAAAAGGCCGACATTGCCGTTGAACTCGTGCCGGTCCATGTCGCGGGTGGCCTCGCCGTGGGCCAGCATCGAGATCAGATCGAACCTGGGCTCGGCCTTCTGGCGCTCGTCCCACATCTGGCCGAAGGCGTCGAAGCACTCGGCGATCTCGTCGCGCTTGTGATCCCAGCTCTTCACCGGCCCAAAGCCGGGCGCATTGGTCATCATGTCCGACCAGTGGGTCAGCCGCCGCCGCTCCTCGAACGGGAAGTCGAACAGGGTGGCCAGCGTCATGGCGGTCAGCTCTTTCGACACCAGGTCGACCCAGTCGAATTCCTCGCCGATCGGCAGGCCGTCGAGGATCACGCCGGCCCGCTCGCGGATCACCGGCGCCATGGCGTGCAGATTGGCCGGCGCCACCGCCGGGCTGACCGTCTTGCGCTGCTCGTCGTGGCGCGGCGGGTCCATGGAGATGAAGCTGGGGCGCGAGGGCCGCTTGGCCATCTCGGCCTTGGATTCCAGGCTCTGCAGGGTAATGCCGTCCGCCGACGAGAACACCTGGTGGTTAGTGTCGATCGCCATGATGTCGTTGTAGCGGGTGATCGACCAGAAGGGCCCGTAGTCGCTCTCGGCCGTGTAGTGCACCGGCGCCTCGGCCCGCAGCCGCTCGAAGCAGGACCACATGGCGTCCTGGCGGAAGAGCTCCGGCTGGGCCGGGTTCAGCTCGTCCAGTGGCGTTGCATAGACTTTTGCGCGCTCTTCGCTCTTGAGGTCGATCGAACCGTCGCTCATGACCCTCTCCCTTATCGCCGGTCGCATGCCCTCAGGGTGAGCGCCGCGACGCATCTTGTTGTGTTGGGAGCAACTATACGTCCGTCAGGCGTCGTATGGGCAAGCCCTTCGATGCGGGCGGTCTCGCGCCTCAAGTGAAATTGCTCTAGCAGGGCGCGCTATGTACCTCTTCTGGATCGCGGCCGCCTTGCTCTCCGCCGCCGTGGCCGTCCTCATCGTGCTGCGCGCCGCCCGCGCGGCCGACCGGCGCCAGGCCGAGGACCCGTCGCTGGCGGTCTATCGCCGGCAGCTGAGCGAGATCGACGACCTATCCGCTCGGGGCCTCATTCCCGAGAGCGAACAGCGCTCGGCCCGCACCGAGGCGTCACGGCGGCTGCTGGCCGCGGCGGACGCCCAGACCCCGCCGGTCGAAGGCGGCCGCAACCGGCTGCTGGTCATCGTGTTGGCCGCCGCCGCGCCGCTGGTCGCGCTGGGCGTCTATCTGGTCATCGGCTCGCCGCAGACCCCGGACCAGCCCTTCGCGACGCGGCTGAAGGCCTGGCGCGCCGCGCCCGACACGCTCGATCCCGAGCGCATGGCCGCGGTGCTGCAGCAGGTCGCGGCCGAACACCCAAGCGATCCCGCGCCGCTGGTCTATCTCTCCCATGCCGATCTCGCGGGCGGCGACTATTCCGGCGCCGAGCAGGCGGTGCGCAAGGCCATCACGCTCGACCCCAACCGCGGCGAGCTCTGGGGCATGCTCGGCGAGATCCTGACCGACAAGGCGGGCCTGGACGGAACGCCCGACGCCCGCGCCGCTTTCCTGCGCGCCGCCACGCTCGATCCGAAACTGCCGGGGCCCCGCTACTATCTGGCCCGCGCCCAGATCGCCGGCGGCGACGTCAAGGGCGGGCTGGCGGCCTGGCAGGCGCTCAGCGCCGACCTGCAGCCCTCCGATCCCCGCCGCGCCGAGCTGATGGGCGAGATCGCCGCCGTCGAGAAGACCGGCGCCCTGCCGTCGGCCCAGGCCGCTCAAGCCGCCGCCCAGCCGGTCGATCCGCAGGCGATGATCCGCGGCATGGTGGCGCGCCTGGCCGCGGAGCTTGAGACGCAGCCGGACGACCCGCAAGGCTGGGGCCGGCTGATCCGCTCCTATACGATCCTCGGTGACGAGCCGAAGCGGCAGGCGGCGCTCGCCCGCGCCCAGGCCCTGTTCAAGGACCATCCGGACGCCTGGAAACAGGTCCAGGACGCCATGGCCAACGCCCAATGAACCGGCGAACTGATCCTCCACCATTTTTGTGGCAAAATCCCCTGGTCCAAGCGCCGGACACGAGAACGCCCTAGCCCATGAGCTTGCTTCCCAAATCCAGAAAGGCCCGCCGCCGGCTGGCGGCCGTTGGCATCGCCGCGCCGATCCTGATCGCTGCCGCGGTGCTGGCCTTCTTCGCGCTGGGCAATTCGGTGTCCTTCTTCTATTCGCCGTCCCAGGCCAAGGCCGCCAGCGTGCCCGCCGGGCGGACCATCGAACTGGGCGGCCTGGTCGCGGCCGGCTCGCTGCGCAAGACCGCCGATGGCGGCATCGTCTTCGTGGTCGCCGACCACCGCGACCAGGACCCGGTGGCCTACAAGGGCGAGCTGCCGGACCTCTTCCGCGAGGGCCAGGGGGTGGTGGCCAAGGGCGCCTTCCGCTCCGACGGCGTCTTCGAGGCCAGCGAGATCCTGGCCAAGCACGACGAGCGCTACATGCCGCGCGAACTGGTCAAGGCGCTGAAGGCGTCGGGCGAATGGCGCGGCCAGGGCCAGGTTCAGGGCCAACCCGTGGCGATGGCGCAATGACCGCCGAGTTCGGCTCCTTCGCCCTTGTCCTGGCCTTCGCCCTGTCGCTGGCGCAGCTCGGCCTGTCGGCCGGCGGCCGCTGGCGCGGCTCGGCGGCGCTGTCCGGCGCCGGCGAGGGCGCGGCGGCCGGGGCCTTCATCTGCACCGCAGTGGCCTTCGCGGCGCTGATGTACGCCTTCGTCACCTCCGACTTCTCGGTCGCCAACGTGGCGGAGAACTCCCATTCCGCGAAACCACTTTTCTACAAGATCACCGGGGTCTGGGGCAGCCACGAGGGCTCGATGCTGCTCTGGTGCCTGGCGCTCACCGGCTATGGGGCGGTGCTGGCCTTGGCCGGAGGGTCGTTGCCGGCGCGGCTGAAGGCCAGCGCGGTCGCGGTGCAGGGCGGCCTCGGCGTGCTCTTCCTCGGCTACACCGTCTTCGCCTCCAATCCGCTGATGCGGGTGGCCAATCCGCCGGTGGAGGGCCATTCGCTCAATCCGCTGCTGCAGGACCCCTTCCTCGCCATCCATCCGCCGTTTCTCTATTCCGGCTATGTCGGCATGTCGGTGGTCTTCTCCCTGGCGCTCGCCGCCCTGATCGAGGGCCGGGTCGACGCCGCGTGGGCACGCTGGGTCAGGCCCTGGGCGCTGGCCGCTTGGAGCCTCCTGACCATCGGCATCATGCTGGGCTCCTTCTGGTCCTACTACGTGCTCGGCTGGGGCGGCTGGTGGTCGTGGGACCCGGTGGAGAACGCCAGCTTCATGCCATGGCTGGCGGCCACGGCCCTGCTGCATTCGGCGACCGTCACCGAAAAGCGCGGCGCCCTGGCCGGCTGGACGGTGTTCCTGGGCCTGGTCGCCTTCACCTTCTCAATGCTGGGCGCCTTCCTGGTCCGCTCGGGGGTGCTGACATCGGTGCACGCCTTCGCCATCGATCCGGCGCGGGGGATTCTGCTGCTCGGCATCCTCGGGTTCGCGGCGGGCGTCGGCTTCGTGGTCTTCGCCTGGCGCGCGCCGAGCCTCGCGCCCGGCGGCCTGTTCGCGCCGATCAGCCGCGAGGGCGCGCTGGTGCTGAACAACCTTTTCCTGGCGGCGGCGATCGCGGCGGTGCTGTTCGGCACGCTCTTTCCGCTGATCCGCCAGGCCTTGAGCGGCGACGCGGTCTCGGTCGGCCCGCCCTATTTCAATCGCACCTTCGCCCCGCTGATGGCCGCGGTGCTGGTGATCCTGCCGATCGCGCCCTTGATGCCGTGGAAGCGGGCCGACCTTAGGGGCGCGCTGCAGCGGCTCTGGGTTGCGGCCGGCCTGGCTGTCGCCACGGCGCTCGCATCCTTCGCCCTGGCCCGGCCGGGCCAGGCGGTGACGGCGCTGGGCCTGGCGCTCGGCGTCTGGTTGATCGCCGGGACCCTGACCGAACTGGTCGAGCGCGCCCGCGGCGGCGGCGCCGAGGCCGGCGAGGTCTGGCGGCGCCTGCGCCAACTGCCGCGCGGCGCCTGGGGCATGAGTCTCGCCCATATCGGTCTTGGCCTCTTCATCCTGGGTGCGGCCATGGAGACCAGCGGCCGCATTGAGGCGGCCAAGGTGCTCAGCCTCGGCGAGACCATGAACGCCGCCGGCTACCAGCTCACCCTCGGCAAGGTCGGCGATGTCGACGGCGCCAACTACACCGCCCAGCGCGCGACGCTTTCGGTGACGCGCAACGGCTCGGCCGTCTGCCAGGCGGCGCCGGAGCGGCGCTTCTATCCGGCCAGCCAGCAGACCACCTCGCGGGTGACCATCTGCGTGCGGGGCCTGAGCGATCTCTACATGGTGCTGGGCGAGCCGCGCACGGGGCCTGCCGGCCAGCCGGCCTGGCTGATCCGGGTCTATTGGAACCCATGGGTGCGGCTGATCTGGCTCGGACCGCTGATGATGGCCCTCGGCGGCGGCGTCTCGCTGTCGGACCGGCGATTGCGTTTCGGCGTGCCGCGCCGGGCCGCCGCGCCGGCTGCTGTCCCGGAGCCGGCGGAATGAACTGGCGGCTGGCCTTGGCGACCCTGGGCGCGGTGTTTTGTCTCGCCAACGCCGCCGCCGATCCTGCCGACCAGCTGAAGAACGCCGCGCAAGAGGCGCATGCCCGGGCGCTGTTCCGCGAAATCCGCTGCGTGGTCTGCCAGAGCGAGTCGATCGACGAGTCCGACGCCGATATCGCCCACGACCTGCGCCAGCTGGTGCGCCAGGAGGTGGCCGCCGGGGCCAGCGACGCCCAGATCAAGGCCGATCTGGTCAACCGCTATGGCGAGTTCATCCTGCTCAAGCCGCGCTTCTCGCTGGCCAACGCCGCGCTCTGGCTGACCCCGTTCGTGGTGGTGCTGTTGGGGGCCGGGGTGGTCTTCCTACGCCGCCGGCCCACGAGGGCCGAGACCAATGAGCTGTCCGAGCCCGAGAAGGCGCGCCTGGCGGCGCTGACCGACAATTGAGCGCACGGCCACGGTTGCGCCACAGTTGCGTCCCTCAAAACGCCTATGATGGCTTGAAAGAGGGGTACGACCATTGGCGCCAATGCCCGTCACGCCTAGGTTTAGGCTGACGCATTCGCGCCTCGTTTAGCATGGCCCGAAGACAAGGATCGTTTCGACTATGGCCTCTCTGAAATCCGGCATCATCATCGGCGTCGCCACAGCCGGTGTCGCGGCGGCCGCCCTGGCCGGCGGCGGTGTCCGCTGGTCGCCCAGCTCGATGGGCGTGTCGCGTCTGGCGACGACGCCGATCTCGACCGCCACCATCTTTTCGCCGCCGCCCGGCGCGCCGCTCTCCTTCGCCGACATCTTCGAGAAGGTGGCCCCGGCCGTGGTCTCGATCGAAGTGACCACCCATCTGACCTCCCGCGAACTGCAGGGCATTCCCGGCTTCGGCATCCCCAACCTCACCCCTCCGGGCGGCGATGGCGGCGGCGACGACGGTGACAATGACGGCGACGACAGCGGCGGCGGCGGAAGCGGCGGCAAGCCGGCCTCGCCCAAGGCCGAGTCCCAGGGCTCCGGCTTCTTCATCTCGGCTGACGGCTATGTGGTGACCAACAACCACGTGGTCGAGAACGCTGAGGACATCAAGGTGACCTTGAAGGACGGCACCATCCTGCCGGCCAAGGTCATCGGCCACGACGAGGCGACCGACCTGGCCGTCATCAAGGTCGAAGGCCACGACTTTCCGTTCGTCGATTTCGAGAACTCAGCCAAGCCGCGCGTCGGCGACTGGGTGATCGCCATCGGCAATCCCTACGGCCTCGGCAATACCGCCACCGCCGGCATCGTCTCGGCCTATGGCCGCGACATCGGCGACAGCTTCGTCGACTTCATCCAGATCGACGCGCCGATCAACCGGGGCAATTCCGGCGGCCCGACCTTCGACATCTACGGCCGGGTGATCGGGGTCAATTCGCAGATCTTCACCCCCTCGGGCGGCTCGATCGGCATCGGCTTCGCCATCCCCGCCGATGTGGCCGACAACATCACCAAGCAGCTGATCTCGGGCGGCAAGATCACCCGTGGCTATATGGGCGCCAACATCCAGAACGTGACGCCGGACGTGGCCGCCAGCCTCGGCATGGGCAACCGCAAGGGCGCTCTGGTCGCCGACCTGGTTCCCGGCGGTCCCGCCGACAAGGCCGGCGTCAAGCCGGGCGATGTGGTGGTCGGGCTGGATGGCCACGACGTCGGCTCCAACACCGAGCTGACCCGCCTGGTCGCCCAGTCGCACAACGGCGACATCCTGCACCTGACCGTGCTGCGCGACGGCAAGGCGCGGGAGATCGACATTCGCTCGGGCACGCGCCCGTCCCAGGAGCAGCTGGCCGCCCAAGAGAACGGCGGCGGAGGCGGCCAGTTGATCGCCCCTGACGCGCCGGCAGCCGAACATCCGCATGTGCTGGGCTTGACCCTCGGCGCGCTGGACGAAGGGGCGCGGCACAAGTTCAGCGTTCCGTCCGACCAGAACGGCGCGGTCGTGCTCGGCGTGAAGGATTCCTCCGACGCGGGCGACAAGGGCCTGAAGGCCGGCGACCTGATCGTGCGCGCCGGCGACACCAGCGTGGCCGAGCCGCGCGACGTGCAGGAGGCCGTCGCCACCGCCAAGAAGGAGGGGCGGCCCTCCATCCTGCTCGGCATCCGGCGCGATGGTCACAACTACTTCGTGCCGATCAAGATCGAGGGATAGGCAAACCGAGGACAGGATCGTCCGTCCGGGGGGAAGATGCGGATTCTGATCATCGAGGACGACGCCGAGGCGCGCGCGGCCATGGTGCGCGGCTTAGGCGAGGCCGGCCACGACACGGTTCACGCCGCCGACGGCGCGCTGGGCCTGGAAGCCTCCCGCCAGGGCGGCTTCGACGTGATGGTGGTCGACCGCATGATGCCCAATATGGACGGGCTGACCGCGGTGGAGACCATGCGCCGCGAAGGCGACCAGACCCCGGTGCTGTTCCTGTCGGCGCTCGGCGAGATCGATGACCGGGTCACAGGCCTGAAGGCCGGCGGCGACGACTATCTGGTCAAGCCCTACGCCTTCGCCGAACTGATCGCCCGGGTCGAGGCCCTGTCACGGCGGCGCGAGACCGGGGCTGTGGCCACCACCCTGCGCGTCGGCGACCTTGAGATGGACCTGATTGGCCGCTCGGTGCGCCGCGACGGCAAGGACATCGATCTGCAGCCGCGCGAGTTCCAGTTGCTCGAATTCATGATGCGCCACGCCGGCCAGTCGGTGACGCGAACCATGCTGCTCGAGAAGGTCTGGAACTATCATTTCGACCCGCAGACCAATGTCATCGACGTGCATGTCTCGCGGCTGCGCGCCAAGCTGGACAAGGGCTTCAACCGCCCGATGCTGACCACGGTGCGCGGCGCGGGCTACCGGCTGGACGGCTAGCTTATGCGCCTGCCGCCGCTCTTCCGGACCACCCCGTTCCGGCTGACGCTGCTCTTCCTGGCGTTGTTCGCGGCCTCGGCGGCGGCCTTTCTGGCCTATATCTACCTGACCACGGCCGGCGAGGTGACGCAGATCGCCGACCGCGGGGTCACCACTGAGACGCTGGGCCTGGAGGCCATCTACAAGGCGGGCGGCGACGCGGCCCTGCTGCGCCGCATCGCCCAATCCGCCGCCAATGATCGGCCCTATGTCTATCTGTTGACCGACGCCAACGGCCAGCGGCTGGGCGGCACCTTGCCGGCCACGCCGGTCAATGACGGCCAGGGTCCAGGTCCGGTCTGGATGCATTTCACCCGCAACCTGAAAGCCCCGCCGGAGTCCGGCGGCGGCCGGCGCTGGGCGATCGGCCAGACCACGCGGCTGGCCGGCGGCGAGACCCTGATCGTCGCCACCGACGTCACCTATGCCGAGGTCTTCGTGCTGCGCATCGTGCGCGCCATGTGGGGCGCCGCGGCCCTGGTGGTGCTGCTCGGCCTTGGCGGCGGCCTGCTCGTCAGCCGCAACGTCAACCGCTCGGTCGGGCGGCTGAATGCGGTGGTGGCGGCGGTGCGCGGCGGCGATCTGCGCGCGCGGGTGCCGCTGCAAGGCGGCCGCGACGAGTTCGACGAGCTGGGCGCCGGCCTGAACGACATGCTGGACCGCCTGGAGCGGTCGATCGCCAGCATCCGCCACGCCGGAGACGCCATCGCCCACGACCTGCGCTCGCCACTGACCAGGCTGCGCACGCGGCTCGAGATCGCCCTGATCGATGTCGAGGCCGGCAAGGGCGATCCGAAGGCGGCCCTGGCCCAGGCGCTGGACGACGCCGACGCGCTTCTGGCCACCTTCGCCACCGTGCTGGCCATCGCTCGGCTGGAGGCGGCTGGCGCGACCCCGAAGTCCGCCTCGTTCGATCCCAGCCAACTGGCCGCTGACATCGCCGAGCTCTACGAGCCGGCCTGCGAGGAGCATGGGCTGGATTTCAAGGCCGAGCTGGCGCCGGGACTCAGCGTGCGCGGCGACCGGGAATTCCTCGCCCAGGCCCTGGCCAATCTTCTCGACAATGCGGTGAAATACACTCCGCAGGGCGGCGCCATCATGCTGCGTTCGCGGCGCCGCTCGTCCGGCGAGATTGAGTTCTCGATCACCGACACCGGTCCCGGCGTCGGCGACCAGGATCGCAGCCGCATCGTCCAACGTTTCGTTAGGCTGGAGAACAGCCGCAACCAGCCCGGCGCGGGCCTGGGCCTGTCGCTGGTCGCGGCGGTGGCCAAGGCGCACGGCGGGCGGCTGGAACTGGACGAGGGCCCCGGCAAGGTGGGCGAGTTCGGGCCGGGCCTGCGCGTGGCCCTGGTGTTGCCGAGGGCGGCGTAAGAGGCGCGCCCATGCTGGCCGATCGCCTTCGTCCCTGCGGGCCGGTGCTGGACAAGGCCCGCGCCGCCGATCTGCTCGAAAGCCTTGGCGAAACCGCCGTCGCGGACGGCTGGGGCGAGGCGCTCGGTGCGGCGTCGGAAGCGCTAGCGCCCGTCTTCGCCGCTTCGCCCTATCTGGCCAGCCTGGCGCGGCGCTATCCGAAGGCGCTGGGGCGGATACTGACTGGCGAGCCCGAGGCGGTCCTGGAAACGATCCTGGCCGAGGCGACGGGCGCGCCGGTCGAGCGGACATTGCGGCGCGGCAAGTCGGAGCTGCACCTTCTGACCGCGCTCTGTGATCTCGGCGACGTCTGGGATCTGGACCAGGTCACCGGCGCCCTGACCCGGTTCGCTGACGCGGCGCTCGCCGTCGCGCTGGGCGAGGTGGCGCGCCGGGAGGTTGAAGCCGGACGTCTGCTCACGGCCGACGGGGGGGAAGGCCCGATTCCGGGCCTCTTCTGCATCGCCATGGGCAAGTACGGCGCCTTCGAGCTCAACTATTCCAGCGACATCGATTTTTCGGTCTTCTACGAGCCGGAACGTCTGCCGCTCGCGGAGGGGATTGAGCCGACCGCCTTCGCCGCCGGCGCGACCCGCGTCCTGGCTGAGTTGCTGCAGGCGCGCACGGGCGACGGCTACGTCTTTCGGGTCGATTTGCGCCTGCGCCCTGATCCGTCCTTCACGCCGCCGGCCGTGCCCGTCGCGGCGGCGATCGACTACTATCAGGGCCTCGGCCAGAACTGGGAGCGCCTGGCCTTCATCAAGGCGCGGGCGGCGGCGGGCGATGTCGCGGCCGGCCGGGCGTTCCTCGATGAGCTCTCGCCGTTCGTCTGGCGGCGCAATCTCGACTTCGCGGCCATTTCCGACATCCAGTCGATCAAGCGGCAGATCCATGCCGAAAAGGTCGATGAGCGGCTGACCGCCAAGGGCGCCGACCTGAAGCTCGGCCGCGGCGGCATCCGCGAGATCGAGTTCTTCGTTCAGACGCAGCAATTGATCCTCGGCGGCCGCGACCCGGCCCTGCGCTCCAGCCGCACGCTGGATGCGCTGGCCGCCCTGGCTGCGGCCGGTCACGTCGCGACGGAGACGGCGGCGCAGCTGACGGCGGCTTACGGCGAGCTTCGCGCGCTGGAACATCGCGTCCAGATGATCGCCGACGAGCAGACCCACAAGCTGCCGGAGTCCGACACTGAGCGGCGTCGGATCGCGGCGTTGTCGGGCGAGGCCGACCTGCGCGGCTTCGACGCCAAGGTCGGCCGGCTGCTGCGCAGCGTGAACGGCCGCTACGCCGAGCTGTTCGAGGGCGGCGAGGACCTGTCGTCGCGCTTCGGCAGCCTGGTCTTCACCGGCGTCGACGACGATCCGGAGACCCTGAAGACCCTCGCGCGCATGGGATTTTCCGATCCGCACCGCATCGCTTCGACCATCCGCGCCTGGCACCATGGCCGCATCGCCGCCACGCGCGGCGAGCGGGGCCGCGAACTCTTCACGCGGCTTGCGCCGCGGCTGCTAGAGGCCGCCAACGCCACTGGCGCGCCGGACGCGGCCTTCGTCCGCTTCGCCGCCTTTTTCGAAGGCCTGAGCGCCGGGGTGCAGGTGCAGTCGCTGTTCCTGGCCCAGCCCGGCCTTTTCCAGCTGGTGGTCGAGGTCATGGCCTTCGCGCCGCAACTGGCCGCGACCTTGGCGCGGCGGCCGGCGGCGCTGGACGCCATGCTGGACCGCGGCTTCTTTTCGCCGGTTGCGCCGGGCGAGGATGAGGCGGTGCTGAACGCTGCTGTCGCCCGCGCCGGGCCGGGTTTCGAGGCGGCCATGGACGCGTTGCGCCGGGCCCACCGCGAACAGAGCTTCCGCGTCGGGGTGCAGGTGATGAGCGGCTCGGTCAGCGCCGCGGAGGCCGGGCGCGCCTTCGCCGACCTGGCCGACGCCTCGATCGACACCCTGGCGCCGGCGGCGCTGGCCGAGGTGACACGCATCGGCGGCGACTTTCCGGGCGCGGTGGCCGTGGTGGCGCTCGGCAAGTGCGGCTCGCGCGAAATGACCGCCGGCTCCGACCTCGACCTGATGACTCTCTATCGCGCCCATGAGCCGCACGCGGCCTCGGCCATCAAGGGGTGGGCGGCCGAGACGACCTATGGCCGGTTCACCCAGAGGCTGATCGCCGCCCTGTCGGCGCCGACCGGGGAGGGCGGCCTCTACGAGGTCGACATGCGGCTTCGCCCCTCCGGCTCGAGCGGACCGGTCGCGGTCAGCTTCAAGGCCTTCGAGGACTATTACGAGCGCGACGCCGAGACCTGGGAGCTGCTGGCCCTCACCCGCGCCAGGGTCGTCTGGTCAAGCGACGACGGTTTTGGCGACGCGGCGACCGGGGCGATCGAGGCGGCGCTGCGGCGGCCGCGCAAGCGCAAGGCGCTGGCTCGCGACGTGCGCGACATGCGGGCGCTGATCGCGCGGGAAAAGCCCGCCGCCGGCTTCTGGGATGTCAAGCTGGTGTCCGGCGGCCTGGTCGATATCGAGTTCGCCGCCCAGTACCTGCAATTGGCCCACGCCGCCGACGGCGGGCCGCTTAGCGTCCACACCGCCGATGCGCTGGCCGCGATGGCGCAGGCGCATCTGGCCGAGTCCGCGCCGCTCGAGGTCCTGATCGAGGCCTGGCGGCTGCAGCAGGACTTGTCGCAACTGATGAAGCTTGCGGTGACCGACGCCGCCGATCCCGATAGCGAGCCCAAGGGCTTCCAGGCCGCCCTGGCCCGCGCCGGCCATGCCAAAACCTTCGCCGCCCTGCGCGCGCGGCTGATACGGGTCCGGGCCGCAGCCATGGCTGCCTACGACCTGTTGGTTCCGGCTTAGACGGATTGGCGCTTCGCCCCACGTTAGATCGGCACATCCAGGCGGCGCCCGTTTTGGAGTGGCGGGCGTTTGCCCGCACTATGGCCGGGACGAGGGGGGCTTGAAGCATTGAGCCAAGGCCGCGATCCGGACGAAGCGCTGGTGGCCCGCATCGCACGTGGCGAGCCAGGCGCCGCCAACGAATTCGTGGCCTTGAAGCTCGCGCGAATCCTGGCCCTGGCCCGGCGCATGCTGACCGATCCGACCGAGGCCGAGGATGTGGCGCAGGAGGTCTTCCTGCGCGTCTGGCGCCACGCGCCGGCCTGGCGTCCGGGGGCGGCGCGGTTCGACACCTGGATGCACCGGGTGGCGCTGAACCTCTGCTATGACCGCCTGCGCCGCCGCCGCGAGACGCCGCAGGCTGAGCCGCCTGAGATGCCCGACACCGGTCCCGCACCCGATCGTGGCCTGCAGGCGGCCGATGTCGGGCGGGTGGTGGAGGCGGCCATGGCCAAGCTTCCCCATCGTCAACGCGAAGCGATTGTGCTGTGTCACTATCAAGAGCTGGGCAATATCGAGGCGGCGGAACTGATGGGGATCAGCGTTGAAGCCCTGGAGAGCCTTCTGTCGCGGGCCAGGCGCAGCCTGCGCGCGACGCTGGCGCCCATGGCGCGAGGGCTTTGACGGGGGGTGATGAGGTTGAACGTGGAGCCGATGGACGAAGAGCGATTTGAAGGGCTGACCGGGGCCTATGGCGGCGAATCCGCCCGCTGGCCGCAAGCCGAACGCGCGCCGGCGCTGCGATATTTGGCCGCAACACCGGCCGCGCATCGCACCCGGGCCGAGGCGCTGCAGCTGGACGCGATGCTCGACGCTTGGTCGATGGATGCACCCGGCGCGGCGCTCGCCCAGCGCATCGCGGCCGGCGCGCCCGCCACGCGAGGCCTGCGCGCCCGCGACCTCTGGCTTTCCGGGGTCGGCCTGGCGGCGGCCTGCGTCATCGGGATCATGGTCGGCGCCGGCCTTGGTGCATCCAGCCAATCCATGACCCATGAGACCGATACCGCGACCGTCAATGTGACCGCGGCCCTGGACGGCACCGCGCCGGCCGTGCCGGCCCTCGACGAGGGATCGAGCTGATGAGCCCGCGCGCGCTCTGGATCGCGCTGGCCCTGTCCCTGGTCGTCAATGTCTTCGTCATCGGGGCGGCGGCCGGCCTTTTCTTCGGCCGCGAATTCGGGCCGCATGGTGGACCGGGGCCGAGGCCCAATCCGCTGATGACCGCGGCCGAACAGCTCGACCCCACCGATCGCGACGTCTTCAAGGCCCTGATGCAGGACGAGGCGCAGCGCCAGGGCCCGACCCTGCTCGACGCCCGCATGGCGCGCCGCCAGGCGGTTGAACTGATGCGCGCCCCGACCTTCGACCGCGTCGCCGCCGGCGCCGCGCTCGACCGCGCCCGCGCCGACGACATGCAGGCGCGGCAAAAGCTCGAGAACACCATGCTCGACTTCGCCGCCAAGCTGGACGCGCCCAACCGCGCCGTGCTCTCCGAAGGCCTCGGCCACGGCCCGGTCATGCGCTGGATGCAAGCCCACCATCAGCTGGACGCGGCGGGGTCGTCGGGGCCGCCGAAATAGGCGCCGTCGTCCTCTGATCCTCCCACGGAGGTGGAGGATCCGGTGCGGGTTTTACGCCGCGTAGGCGCCGGCCTGCGCCGAGTGGCGGATGGGCAGGGTGACGCTGACGGTGGTGCCGACGCCGGGTTCGCTGTCGAGTTCGAGGACGCCCTGGTGCAGCTCGACCAGGGACTTGGTCAGGGCCAGGCCCAGCCCGGTGCCCTGCTGGGTCTTGGAGTGCTGGTTTTCGATCTGCTCGAACGGCCGGGCCAGGCGGTCGAGATCCTCCGGCGAGATGCCGATGCCGGTGTCGCGCACAATCAGCCGCACGCGTTCGTCGCCGCCGTCGCGGCGCATCTCGGCGCCGACCTGGACCTTGCCGCCGGCCGGGGTGAACTTCAGGGCGTTGGAGAGCAGGTTCAGGATCACCTGCTTGATGGCGCGATAATCGGCCTCGATCTCCGGCAGCGCCGGCAGGTCGAAATCCAGGTTGAGGCCGCCGGCGTCGGCGCGGTTGCGCATGAGCCGCACGCAATCCTCGACCACGTCGGCCAGATGCATCGGCTCGAAGCGCAGGTTCATCTTGCCGGCCTCGATCTTCGACATGTCGAGGATGTCGTTGATCAGGGC
>FSWT01000563.1_pt1 | contig 13996 bp, 15 predicted proteins | sample 1638051 | NCBI WGS metagenome assembly FSWT01 (sample SAMEA3914788, study PRJEB12502) | metagenome | biome: forest; material: soil | place: Canada | collected 2011-07-03 | depth 0.1 m
TCAGTGTTCATGGGTCACCCGGACAAGCCAGGTGATGACGGTCTAAGGCCCGGCGCGTTGTACCGGCCCGGCCGCGCCTAGCTCACCGCCCCTTCAGTTCATCCACCAACGCGGCCGCGCGACCGACATAGTCTCGCGGGGTCAGCGCCAGCAGCCGCGCCTTTTCCCCCGCCGGTAAATCCAGGCCCTCGATGATCTCGGCGAAGGTGTCGGGGCCGACCGGTTCGCCTCGGGTCAGGGCCTTCATCCGCTCGTAGGGACTCTCGGCGCCGGCCTTGCGCATCACCGTCTGCAGGCCCTCGCCCAGCACCTCCCAGGCGCCGTCCAGCTCGGCGGCCAGCTGGTCGTCGGCCACCCGCAGCCGGCCGAGGCCGCGGGCCAGCGAATCCAGCGCCAGGCAGGCATAGCCGAGCGCCGAGCCCAGGTTGCGCAAGGTCGAGGAGTCGCTCAGGTCGCGCTGCAGCCGCGAGATCGGCAGCTTGCCGCTCAGATGCCGCAAAAGCGCATTGGCCAGGCCGAAATTGGCCTCGGCGTTCTCGAAATCGATCGGATTGACCTTGTGCGGCATGGTCGAGGAGCCGACCTCGTCCTTGACCAGCGCCTGGTTGAAATAGCCCAGGCTGATGTAGAGCCACATGTCGACGCTGAGATTGGTCGCGATGGTGTCGACCCGCGCCACCAGGTCGCAGGCCTCGGAGACATAGTCGTGCGGCTCGATCTGGGTGGTCAGCGGATTGTGCTCGAGACCGAAGGACTCCACGAACCGTTTGGAGGCGGCCAGCCAGTCGATGCCGGGATAAGCCATGGCGTGGGCGCTGAAAGTGCCGGTGGCGCCATTGAACTTGCCGAGGAAGGCGAGGCGGCGCGCCGCCTTCAGCTGCCGGCCCAGCCGATAGGCGAAGACCGCGAACTCCTTGCCGAGCGTGGTCGGCGTCGCCGGCTGGCCGTGGGTGTGGGCCAGCATGCGCACGTCGCGCAGGGCGGTGGCGCGGGCCTCCAGGTCGGCGACCAGCGCCTCGAGCTTGGGGATCCACACCTCGGTGATCGCCGCCTTCAGCATCAGGCCATAGGCGAGGTTGTTGATGTCCTCGGAGGTGGCGCCGAAATGGATGAACTCCCGGTACGGATAGACCGCCGTGCCCTCGGTGCGCGCCTTGATGAAGTACTCCACCGACTTGACGTCGTGGTTGATCACCCGCTCGGTCTCGCGGATGGCGGCGAATTCGGCGGGGCCGAAGTCGAGGTAGAGCGCACGCAGGGCGGCGACGTCGGCGTCGGCCATGGGCGGGAATTCCGGCAGCTTCAGGTCGCGCGACAGGAAGACCAGCCACTCGATCTCGACCCGCACCCGGTTGCGCATCAGGGCGAATTCCGACAGCCGCTCGGCCAGCGCCTCGGTCGAGCGCCGATAGCGCCCGTCCAGCGGCGACAGCGCCATCCCGGCGGCGAAGGCGGCGGATTCCTCGGGCGACATGGGCGGGTTCCTTAGGGGCGGACTAAAGACTCTCGGCCGCCTCGTACGCGCGTGCGGCGCCGGCGCCAAGGATTCGCGGGCGCCTAATGAGCGGCCGCCTCGATGATTGCCGACTAGCCCACTTTTTCTCGTCATGGCCCGACTTGTTCGGGCCACCCATGATCACCGACTTCAATCAGTGTTCATGGGTCAGCCGGACAAGCCGGGTGATGACGGTTTAGAGCGCCGCGCGGACCAGCCTGCTCAGCCGGGCCTCACCCACAGCATGTCACCGTCAGGCCCGGCGACCGCCTCGCCTTTCGTCCCCACCGGCTCGGCCGTCCCGTCGGTGAGAAAGGTCAGGCCCGCTTCGTCGGTGACCTTGGCCAGGAAGCGGCTCTTGCCGTCCGGGGTGCGGCCGACGACCAGGCCGAAGGTGGCTTCGCCCGCGCGGTCGTAGAAGACCGTGTAGGTCTCGATCGCTCCCAGGCCGGCATAGGTCTCGTCCAGGCTGGGCGCGGGGCCGCGCTTGGCGTCCGCCTCGGCCTGGTAGTCGAAGTCCTGCGGGAAGGCCGCCGCCGGGTTCGCACCCCCGGTCAGCACGATCGAGTGGTTGTGGTTGGCATAGCCGCCATTGGCGAAGATCAGCCCCTTGCCGCCGGCCTGGCCGCGCAGCTTTTCGGTCATGCAGGCGACGGCGTGGGCCATGGGCACGGCGATCGGGCCGCCGCCGAAGGTCAGGCCGCCATAGACGGTGGTGGGCCGATCCAGCGGCCAGTCCAGCACCCGCCTGGCCATCTTCGGAATGGTCGGAAAGCAGGAATAGAGCTCGACCAGGTCGAGGTCTGACGGCGCCAGGCCATTCAGCGCCAGGGTGCGGCCAATCGAGGTCTCCAGCGCGATCGAGCGATCATAGCCCTCGCGCGCCAGGACGTCGTCCGGCTCGTTGGCCGCGGCGCCCAGGCCGACATAGACCAGCCGGTCCTCGGCGATCCCAGCCGCCCGCGCCGCGGCCAGCGAGGTCACGATGAAGGCCGCGCCCATGTTCACCGAACTGTTGGCGACCATCAGCTTGTTGTACGGAAAGGCGATCGGCCGGTTTGACGGCGAGGCCTCGAGAATCTCCTCGGGCGTTCGCGCCGTGCGCAGCCAGGCGTCGGGATTGTCGGCGGCGACCTTGGACGACAGCGACCAGAGTCGGGCCGATTCGCCCTGCGCCTCGTCCAGGCTCTGACCATAGGCGGCGCGGCCGGCGTTCTCGTAGAGCGGATAGATGGTGGTGGGGGTCAGGAGCCCGTAGCGGCTGCGGTGGCTCTGCGGCCGGCGCCGCGCCCCCTCCTCCAGCGCATTGGGCGGCCGGCCGTCCGGCGCCTGCGCGGCGCGGCGATGCGCCTCGGTGCGCAACGCCTCGCCGCCGACCACCGCGGCGACCGAGACCTCGCCGGCGCCGATGCGGTTGGCCGCCTGGTTGAGCAAAAGGATCGGGGTCTCGCCGCCCGGATAGGAGCCCTTGCCGAGCAGACGCGGCCGCACCCCCAGCCGCTCGGCCAGCGCATCGGCCGAGCCAGCGTCGCGGAACGAGACGTGGTCGATCAGGAAGAGCGACTCCAGCTTTGCCAGCCAGCCGCCGCCGGCGTCCGCGTCCGCCTTGCGCAGCGCCGCCTCCATCAGCCCGACCGTGTCCAGCGCGGCCTGAGCATCGGCGGTCCGGTCACTGACCTGCCCGACGCCGATGATCACCGGAATCCGCGAAGGGTCCTGCTGCGCCATGGTTTCGATCCTCCCCGTGTCAGGCCGCGGTTCTTCGCTGACCTTATCGTCGAGCAGGCGCGGTTCGACTAGAGGCCGTAAGCCCTCCCCTTCCCCCATCCGCCAACGGGAAGGGTTCCGGTGGGGTCACCACTTCTCCACCCAGGGCCGCAGGACGACCTCGAACGCCCAGGTGGACCGGTGCTGGCGGTGCAGTTGCAGGTAGGTCTCGGCGATGCGGTCCGGGTCGGCGAGGTTGTCGTCGACGCTGGTTCCGGCCAGCCGGTGGGCGCGGCTGCCGTCTTCCTGCCGCCAGCCGATCGCCGCGTCGATCGGCACGTTGGCGACGTGGATGCCCTGCGGCCCCAGCTCCCGCGCCAGGCTCTGCGCCAGCCCGGCCTTGGCCTGGCAGGCCATGGCGAAGGCGCCGCTGGCCGGAAAACCCTTCAGCGCCGCACTGGCGTTGGTGAAGATGAGGCTGCCTCTGACCCCGTTGGCGTCGGCCTCGTTCTGCAGCATCCACCGCGCCGCCTGCTGGCCGACCAGAAAGGCGCTGAAGGCGGAATTGCGCACGGTCTCGAAGGCCATGGCCGGATCGGCTTCGGTGATGGTCTTGCGGAAGATGCCGGGAACGCGCCCGTCGATATTGTGCACCACCAGCCGCGGCGCGCCGAGATCGCGCGCCACGTCCTGGAAGAGCTGTTCCACCGCTGCCGGATCGGCGGCGTCGCAGCCATAGCGGCGCGCGCCGTGCGCCGTCTCCAGCGCGACCATGGCCGGCTTGTCCGGGTCCCTGGCCGCGACCGCGACGCGAAAGCCGTTCTCGGCGAACAGCCTGGCGCAGCTGGCGCTGATGCCCGGGCCTCCGCCGACGATGAGCGCCACGTCGTTTTGATCGGTCATCGGGGTCACCAGGGTTCGCGATAAGGGCGGACCTCGGCCAGGAACGACCAGGCGTCCCTGGGCTGGTGCGCCAGGTGAAAGACTTCGCCGGCGATCGAGGCCGGCGAGATGAAGAATTCATCCGGCGCGTCGGGCAGCCGCTGGCGCTGCCAGGGCAGGTCGATCACCGCGTCGATGACCAGATAGGCGACATGCACGCCCTTTGGCCCCAGGTCGCGGGCGAGGGATTCGGCCAGGATGCGCTGGGCGGCCTTGGTCGGCGCGAACCCGGCGAAGGCGGCGCGGCCGCGCTGGGCCGAGGTGTTGCCGGTGACGATCAGCGCGCCTTCGCCAGCCGCGACCATGGCCGGCGTGGTCAGCCGCGCCAGATGGAACAGCGCCATGGTGTTGACCTGGAAGTTGCGCTCGAGCACTTCCGGCTCGATCTGGGTGAAGGTCCCGAAGGCGCCGCCGACGGCGTTGTGCACGACGACCTTCGCATCGCCCAGGGGGCCGATCGCGCGCTCCAACGCGGCGGCGGCGGCGACGTCGCAGGGCACGGCGATCGAGTCCGGGATCTCCCGCTCCAGGGCCGCCAGCCGCTCCGCATCGCGCGCCAGCATGGCCACGCGATAGCCACCTTCGGCGAACCGCCGCGCGATCGCCGCCCCCGTCCCCGGCCCGACCCCGGTGACAATCGCCAGCGGTTTCATGCGGCGCGCTCCAGACCCGGGTCCGCTCGGCCGCGCCGTATCAAAAGCCCTCCCCCTCGATGGGGGAGGGTTGGGTGGGGGTGTGGCCGCTGAGTCTGGGTGAAGAACGTCATTAGGCTCTGCGCCCAACAGCGCTTGCTTGGCATCGCATTGCCAACACCCCCAACCCTGCCCTTCCCCCATCGAGGGGGAAGGGTTCTGAGTGGGTTGCGGCGGGGTCCGGCGATGCCGGCAAATCTGCTCAGAGCGCTCAACGCTGGCCCTACCGTCCCTGAAACACCGCCGCCCGGCGCTCGACGAAGGAGCGGATGCCTTCGGCGGCGTCGGCGGTGCCCATCACCCGTTCGCGGATCGCTGGAACCGCGTCGATAGCGGTGCGCTCTCCCGCCTCGGTAAAGCGACGGCCAGCCTCCTTCGTCACCTGGACGCCGAGCGGCGCATTGGCGGCGATGATCCGGGCGATCTCCATGGCCCGCTCCAGCTGGCGACCGGCGGGCACGACCTCCTGCACCAGGCCGATGCGGAAGGCCTCCTCGGGCCCGAACTCGTCGCACAGCATCAGGTGGTACATGGCGTTGCCCCATCCGGCGCGGGTGATGTAGCGGAAATGCGCGCCGCCCAGCGGGGCGATGCCGCGCTTGGCCTCCATCTGGCAAAAGCGCGTGCCCTCGGCCGCCACGACGATGTCGCCGGCCAGCGCCATCTCGATCCCGACCGTGAAACAGATGCCCTGGACGGCGGTGACCAGCGGCTTGCGGCAAGCGTTGCGCAGGCCGAACGGATCGATGTGGTCGTCGGGAATCTTGGTCGGCGTCGCGCCGGGTCCGAAGAATTTCGGCATGTCGAGCCCGGCGGTGAAGTCTGCGCCCTCTGCGCACAGCACCCCGACCCAGAGCGAAGGATCGCGGTCGAGCTCGGTCATGGCGGCGGCCAGTTCAGCCATCATCTCCGGCGAGAAGGCGTTCTTCTTGGCGGGGTTGTCGATGACGATCTTCAGGATGGCGCCGTCCCGCTCGCTGCGGACCCGGCCCGGTGCGACCGTGCTCTCGCTCATGGCGTTTCCTTCCGCATTCTGGATTATGTTCGTCATTCAGAACGATGATGACTATAATCCTGTTCGTCAACAGAGGAGTCGCGCGGCATGGGACATTCGCAGGCCGGCAAGGCGCAAAACCGTGAGCGGATCCTGGCCGAGGCCGCGCGCCAGATGCGCCAGGGCGGGCTGGAGTCGGTGAGCGTCGGGCCGCTGATGAGAAACGTCGGGCTGACCAATGGCGGCTTCTACGGCCATTTCGAGAGCCGTTCGGCCCTGCTGGCCGAGGCGCTGGAACGGGCGCTGTTAGAGGGCGAGGCCAAGGCCAGTGCGCCCGGCCGGCCGCGCGGCTTCGCCCAACTCGTGCGCAGCTATCTCAGCCGCTCCCATCGCGATGCGCGCGACAGCGGCTGCGCCATCGCCGCCCTGGCCTGCGACGTCGCCCGCGCCGATACCGCCTCGCGGGAAGTCATGAGCGACCACATCGACGGCTTCATCGCCTCGGCGGCCGAGGCGCTCGGCGGCGATGAGGACGCCGCCATGGTTGCAGTCAGCGCCATGGTCGGCGCCCTGGCCCTCTCCCGCGTCGCCACGGACCCCGCGCGTTCGGACGCCTTCCTGAAAACCGTGCGAGACCACCTCAAGGCGCTCGACTAGCGTGCTCGCGTCGGACGGCTTAGCTTGCCGCCGATTTCCGATCGAGGTCGCGTCATGCCGATAGGACTGCTCATGGCCGCCGCCGTGCTTGCCTCGCCGCCGCCGGGCGGCGTGCTGGCCGGCGAGACGGCGCACTACGACGCGATGGCAGCCGCCGAGGCCCGCGCGGCCGACCGGCGGTTCAGCGGCTCGGACTGCCCGGACGCCAAGGTGGAGACGGTCTCTTTCACCGAGTCGAAGCTCGTCGAAAATCCCCGACTGATCGCCTGGCGAGAGAAGGTCCGCGTCACCGGATGCGGCCATAGCGCCGTCGAGAACATCAATGTCGCGCGATTCGGCGACGAGCCGCCATGGCGGATGGCCGCCGGCCTGCCCGGCGAGACCTATACGGACACGGTCCTGCAGAGCGTCGTTTTTCCCGCCGCGATCGCCCAGGCGAAGATCGACCTGGCGACCGACTGCCAGACCGCGACGCTGAGCGACATCTATGTCGCCGCCCGTCCCGGCGGCCTGGACGTGCTGGCGACCGGCGCCGCGCTGGTTCAGGCCTCGAAGGATCGCCCGGTCGTGAGCCTGCCTGCCACGCTCGCCCCGCTGCGGGACAAGCTCGCCCTCGACGGCGCCTGGCTGGAGGTCTGGCCCCTCGCGGCCTGCGGGCAGGATCGCACCCTGGGCGTGGTCTTCATTCCGCTGAAGGACCAGTCGAAGAGCCTCTATGTGTTCATCCCCATCTGGCGTGAGGTCGACGCCAACGGCGTCGTCCAACGCCCCCGCGCGGCGCCGCCGGAGGAGTAGGCAGGCCCCTCTCTCACCGCCCCCGCCGGAGCGCGGCGACAGCACCGGCGGCGCCCTTCGCCATCTGGGCTTCGATCTCCGCGGCGCACACATACGGCTGGTGGGCGCGGGTGAAGACGGCGAGCGCGAAGGCGCGGCCGTCGGCGTGGGTGATCACGCCGATCTCGTTGCTGATGCGGCCGGTCAGCGAGCCGGTCTTGCCGGCAAAGCTGGCGCCGGGCGGCCGGCCGCGGCCGATGCGGGTGGCGAACTGGCGCGCCATGGTCGCGCGGACGTGTGAGCAGGCCGCTGGCGAGGCGGCCTCATCGGTCCAGATGGCCGCCAGCAGCCGGGTCATGTCCCGCGTGGTCGAGCGGTTGGTGCGGGTCGCGTCATAGGCCGCGCAGGCGTCGATCCGCGCCGGGTCGGTGGCCGCGCGCCGCGCCGCCTCCCCGAGGGCGCCGCCTTGCGCGGCGGCGTAGGTCGCATAGCCGGCGAAGCCCATGTCGCGGCCGATGCCGTCCCAGGTGGTCTGCAAATCGGCCTCGATCACCGTCGCTGTGCAGCTGCAAAAGGCGGCGCGGGCGTTGATCGCCTCCAGCCCGACGGCGGCGACCAGGTGATCGGTCGCGGTGTTGTCGCTGAGGGTCAGCATCAGCCCGCAAAGGTCGCGCAGCGAGATCTCCACCGGATCGTCAAACGCCGTGACACCGGCGCCGCCTGCCGTGTGCCGCTCCGGCCCGATCAGCAACCGCCGGGCCGGGTCCAACTCGCCAGCCTCCGCCTGGGCCCAGAATTCCAGCGCCACCAGCACCTTGAACACCGAGGCCAGCACCACAGGTGCGTCGGCCTCGATGCCCAGCGCCGCGCCGGACCCGAGGTCCACCGCGTGCAGGCGGACCGCGGCGCCGGCGGCTTCGAACCCCGCCGCGATCGCGCGCGCCTGCACTTCGAATTCGGCGGGATTCTCCGGCACGGGTCGCCTCACGCAGTGTCGCCGCCGAGCTTAGGGACGCGAGGCGGTGGTGTCATCAGACCGTGGGCGCCGCCCCCGCGCCAGAACCTGAGCGGACCTACGCCACCAACGCCGGCACCAGCAGCGCCGACAGGTGTTCGCGATAGGCGCTGGCCGACCAGCCGCGCCGGGTCACTAGGTCGTCCCAGGTCGCCGAGGATGTCAGCGTCCAGACGAGATCGGCGGCGACGTCCGGGTCGAGGCCGGGGCGCAGGCGGCCCTCGTCCACGAGGCGTGCGACCACTGCGCGCGCGCCGGCCAGGCGGTGGTCCAGCCGGTCGCGCCAGGCCGCCTCGGCCGCCGGGTCCTGCCGGCGCAGCACCTCGAAGGCGTCGACGACCGGCTTGTAGGCGGGATTGAGCCGCGCCTGCAGGTCGACCAGGGCCGCGAGGGCGTCGAGCCCGGTCGGCGCCGCGCGGATCTTCGCCACCTCATCGACCAGGCCGCGCCGTCCGTCGATGTAGCGCAGCAGCCCGATGAAGAGGTCGGCCTTGTCCTGAAAGATCAGATACAGCGCCTGGCGCGACAGCCCCGCGTGCCTGGCGATGGCGCCCATCGAGAGGGGACCCTTGGCCTGGCCGATCAGCGCGGCGGTCGCCGCCAGGACGCGGGCTCGGGTGGTGGTGGGAGCGCTTGACAGGGTGTAAAGTCCGGAGCTAGTGACTTGACACACTGTCAAGCGCGTCGGCGCGGCGCACAAGCCCTTAAGGAGAGCCCTCATGCAGGTTCATGTTTTCAAGGGCGTCGGCCGGGTCTTCGCTATGACCGCGGACGCCGACGGGGCGAACCTGCCGGCGCAGTACGGCCCCTGGACCGCGTTCAAGACCATCGCCATGCACCCGGACGAACCCCAGGGCGGGGTGGACGTGAACGCCTGCCTCGCAGACATCGAGGCGTACGGCCTGCACCTGACCGATGCGCACGTCCGCATCACGCCCCTGGCGACGGGCGACCAAGCCCCCTAGGGCCCGACGCCGCGCTTCTGGCTAAGGCTGAATCAGGCGTATGGAGGTCGGGCAAGGCGGCTTCAGGAGACAGCGCCGATGAAGCTCCATCTCGGTCTTGGCCCCATCCTCGCGGTCGGCCTGGCGCTCGGCGAGCCCGCGCCGGCCCTTGCCGACACAATACATTTCATCTGTACCCCGTCGGGCGCCGCCGCCCGTCCCTTCCATGTCAGCTTCGATACGGCGGCCAACACGGTCACCGACCAGGGCGCCAGCCATCCGATGCAGGTGACCCCCACCGCCGTGACCTGGACATGGCCGCGCGTGCCGCCCGACCAAGCCCCCGCCTTCGCCGACTACAACCGCGCCACCGGCCAGCTGCACGAGTGGGGCAACGGCGCCAGCCTCGCCGGCGGCGGCTTCGTCGGCGCGTTCGACGCCGTGGCCTATTGCGAAAAGGAAGACCCGGCGCCGTTCTAGCTAGCCGGCGTGCGAGGATGTCAGTGGCTGTTCGCCGCCAGGACGATGACCAGGCCGTAGACATAGGCGGCGACCGAGAGCCAGAACTTCACCGGATGCTCGTCGCGGTGGATGAGCTCGCCGTAGGAATGGACAACGCGTCCGCCAATGCCCAGCGCAAGCTCCCACGCGAACCAGCCGGCGAGCCCGACGGCGACGAGATGGGCGGCTGCGTCCATGAGGTCGTCTCTCCGCGGTTCAGGCCGAAGCGGCGCAGCGGACGCGCCGAGGCTGGTTCTACTCACGCTTGATGAACGCAGCCTGTCTGGAGCCCGCCGGCGTGCGACGCGGATGAGCCAGAATTAAGCGGCGCGGCCGGCCTTGGCGGCCTAAGCATCGTCGCTCGAAAGCCGGGAGGGGCGTTTGCGATGAGACGACTGGGTCTGGCGTTTGTGCTGTGCGCCGCGCTTTGCGGCCTCGCCGGCTCCGCCTTCGCCGGCCCGGTGGGCGAGCGGCATCTGACCGCCAGCGATGCGAGCGCCGCGCTGAGGGACTCCTGGCATCTGCCCAGCTTCCGGGTGGTCGTCTGGTATCCGGCGGCGGCGGGCTCGGTCGAACGGCGCATCGACGAAAAGCCCTATTTCGTGGTGGGCGCCGCGGCCCAGGGCGCGGCGTTCGCCGACTCAAGGCCGCGGCCGGTCATCCTGCTCTCCCACGGCAATGGCGGCACGGCGCGGATCATGGGCTGGTTCGGCACGGCCATGGCGCGGGCCGGCTATGTGGTGATCGCGGTCGACCATCCGGGCAATAACGCCCTCGACAAGATGACGGCGCCCGGCAGCCTGCTGCCCTGGGAGCGGGTCCATGACCTGGCCGCGGCGCTGGCCACCGCCGAGGCCGACCCGATCGTCGGCCCGCATATCGATGACGGTCGGGTCGGCGTCGCCGGCTTCTCGGCCGGCGGCTTCACCGCCCTGGTCGCGGCCGGCGCGCGCGTCGACATCGCCCGCTTCGTCCGCTTCTGCCACGCCAACCCGACCGACGGGAACTGCAAGCCGCAGAAGGAGCTGCCGCTGACCCTGGCCGACATGGACGCCACCATGGCCGCGCCGGAATTCGCCGGCGCCCTCGCCCACTCCGGCGACGACCTGCGCATCCCGCAGGTGCGGGCGGCCTTCGCCATCGCCCCGGCCATCGTCCAGGGCCTCACGCCGGAGGGCCTGCGGCGCATGCGCGTTCCGGTGGCGATCATCCTCGGCGATGCGGACCCGATCGCGACGCCGGCCACGAACGGCCTGGTCGCCGCCCGGCTGATCCCCCGCGCCGCGCTGAAGGTGCTGCCCGGCGTCGGTCACTATGACTGGCTGGCCACCTGCACCCCGGCCGGCGCCGCCGCGCTCGACATCTGCGCCGACAAGTCGCCCCAGGACCCGACTCACGCCGCCGCCATCGCCATGGCGCTGGCCCTGTTCGCCCGGACGCTGGGAACGCCTTAGAGGCGCCCGGCGCTCAGCACTCCACCCGGTTCACCGCCAGGCCGCCGAGCGAGGTCTCCTTGTAGATCTCGTTCATGTCGGCGCCAGTGCGCTTCATGGTGGCGATCACCTTGTCCAGGCTGACATGGTGTTCGCCGGCGCCCAGCAGCGCCAGGCGCGCGGCGTCGATGGCCTTGATCGCCCCCATGGCGTTGCGCTCGATGCACGGGATCTGCACCAGGCCGCCGATGGGATCGCAGGTCAGGCCGAGATTGTGCTCCATGCCGATCTCGGCGGCGTTCTCGATCTGGGCGTTGGTGCCGTCCAGGGCGGCGGCGAGGCCGGCGGCGGCCATCGAGCAGGCGACGCCCACCTCGCCCTGGCAGCCCACCTCCGCGCCGGAGATCGAGGCGTTGCGCTTGTAGAGCGCGCCGATGGCGCCGGCGGTCAGCAGGAAGGTGCGCCGACCCTCGGCGCCCCCATTGTGGAAGCGGTCATAGAAGCGCAGCACCGCCGGGATGATCCCCGCCGCGCCATTGGTCGGCGCGGTGACCACCCGCCCGCCGGCGGCGTTCTCCTCGTTCACCGCCAGCGCCCACAGGTTGACGAAATCCATCGGCGCGAGCGGATCGGCGCGCCCGGAGCCTGCCTTGGCGATGATCGAGGCGTGCAGCCGCTTGGCCCGCCGCATCACCTTCAGCCCGCCCGGCAGTTCGCCGTCGATCCGCATGCCGCGCTCGATACAGGCCTCCATGGCCTCGAACAGGCCGTCGAGCCGGGCCTCGACCTCGGCGCGCGGGGCCAGCGCCGTCTCGTTCTCCAGCATCAGTTCGGCGATGCTCAGGCCCGACGCCCGCCCGGCGGCCAGGAGTTCGGCGGCGGAGGCGAAGGGATGCGGCGGCGGGGCGGCATCAGCTTCCGGGGCGTTGCGGCCCATCTCGTCCTCGTCGCGGACGAAGCCGCCGCCGACGGAGAAGTAGCTGCGGCTCGCGAGCACCTCGCCCGCGGCGTCGAAGGCGGTGAAGGTCAGGGCGTTGGGATGCTGCGGCAACCGCTCGCGGCCAGCCCATTCGATGTCCCGCGCCTCGTCGAAACCGATCGCCGGCCCATCGCCGGCCAGCCCCAGCCGCCCGTCAGCGCGCACGCGCGCCAGCGCCGCCTCGCCAGCGTCGGGGTCCATGGTCGCGGGATCAAAGCCCATCAGCCCCTGCATCACCGCCCGGTCGGTCCCGTGCCCGCGCCCGGTCAGCGCCAGCGACGCATAGAGATTGATGCTCACCCGCGCGACGGCCGAAAGCCGCCCCGCCGCCTTGAGGCGCGCGACGAACAGCCCCGCCGCCCGCATCGGCCCCATGGTGTGCGAGCTGGACGGCCCGACGCCCGGCTTGAAGATGTCGAAAACACCGACGCTCACGGCTCGGATGGCCTTTCTCGGCTCACGCATGATCTGGCGGGCCGTGATAGTGGCCTCAGGTCGGTCGGTCTAACGCTAAGGTGGCCCCGCGTGTGGCGCGCGGGGGGCGGCGCGCGCCAGACTTAGGCCTCAGAGGCGGCCCTTGGCCTCCAGCGTGGCGCGGATCGCCTCGATCCTCGCTTCGCCGATGCGCAGGGCTTCGGGCGAGGTGTGGACCGAGTAGTAGCCGAGCACCAGGTCGTGCGGGTGCGGGGCGGCCGAGCCGAGGACGAACTCGGCGTCGGTGCGGGCGGTGAAGGTCGCCGCGCCCTCGCCGGGGGCGAAAACCACGATCTCGCCGGCCTCGAGGGCCTGGTTCGAGGCCTCGACCACGCCCTTGCCCAGGCCGGCCCAGAGCACGCTGTGCCCCGCCGGCGGCTGGTAGCGCCAGGTCTCGCCCGCCTTCAGGGCGACGGCCAGGTAGTTGATCGGCGACGGGGCGTCGATGGCGCTGGCCGCGCCCTCGTGGCGGCCGAGCAGCACGCGGGCCGGGCCAGCCGCCGGGATGTCCGCCGCGCTCTGGTAGTGGCTCTCGGATGCGCCGAGCTCAAGATGCGGCGGCAGGGCGACCCAGAGCTGGAAGCCGCGGGTGCGGCCGGGGTCGCCGGCGCCGCCGGAATGCCAGACCCCCTTGCCGGCGCGCATCCACTCGACGCCGCCGGCGCGCAGGATGCCCGTCGCGCCATTGGTGTCCTCATAGCTGACGCTGCCCTCGGCGACATAGGTCAGGGTGGCGAGGCCCGAGTGCGGGTGCAGACCGAAGGTCGGGAACCGCTCGCCGCCATTGTCGAACAGGTCGAGGAAGACGAAGGGCTTGAGGATCTCCCCGAGGTCGCCGGGGCTCATCAGGCGGGTGATGGCGCCGTGGCCGCGGCCGCGGGAGCGGTGGATCACCGGCCGGACGGGGGTTTCGAGAAGGGTTGCGGTGTCGGTCATGACTGATCTCCGGGATTTGAGGGGGGATGCGGTGTCGGACGGCGCTCGCCGCCCGACACGCGGATGGGGTCTAGCGGGCGGCTTGCAGCGCAGGGGCGGCCGGGCGGGCGGCGCGGGCGGCCAGCCAGGCGTCGACCGAGAAGCGGCCGCCGCCGAAAGCCACGACCTGAAAGAGGCCGCCCATGATGGCGATGTTCTTCATGAAGTGGATCAGCTGGTTCTGGTCGGCGAAGTTGCGGTGGAAGGTCAGGGCCGTAGCCAGGGTGAAGACCGCCATGCCGGCGGCGACCCAGCGGGTGCGGACCCCGGCGATCAACAAAGCGCTGCCGAGGATTTCGACGGTGGCGGCGATGGCGAAAGCGGCGAGCGGCGCCGGCAGGCCGACCGAAGCGATATAGCCCAGGGTGGCGCCCGGCGCGGCCAGCTTGGAGAGGCCGCTCATCAGGAAGAGGA
>FSWT01000446.1_pt1 | contig 13713 bp, 11 predicted proteins | sample 1638051 | NCBI WGS metagenome assembly FSWT01 (sample SAMEA3914788, study PRJEB12502) | metagenome | biome: forest; material: soil | place: Canada | collected 2011-07-03 | depth 0.1 m
CCGCCGCGCTCAGGCAGTCGGGGCAGAGGCAGTCGCGTCCCTCGATCACCGGCTTCAGCGCCGGCAGGGTTTCGCACCAGCAGCCGCTTCCGTTCGGGCTTGAGCCTGGGCCGCAGCGGAAGGCAGCGCCGCAGGTCGGGCAGGTCTTCTGGCGGTCAGCCGGCATGGGCTACAGGCCGCGGCATCGGCGCAACTTCATCTTCGCGCGCATCGAGGCGACGGTAGGCGTCGGCAGGCCCCGTCCAGCCGAACCGGTCGGGATGGATCAGGTGGGCCAGCAGGTCCACGCCATCGACAACGCGCGGCCCTGGCCGGGCAAAATAGCTGTTGGCGTCGACGACATAGACCCGGCCGTCGCGCACGGCGGGCAGGTCGCGAAATCCGGGCCGCTCGAAAAGGGCGGGCGCACGCTCAAGCGACGCCTCCAGATCGTAGCCGCAGGGCATGACGACCAGCACCTCAGGCTCCCAGTCGAGCACCTCGTCCCAGCCGATCCGCACGGAATCGCTGCCGAGCCGCCCGAGCGCGTCCTCGCCGCCGGCGATCCGCACCATTTCCGGGACCCAATGGCCGCAGCAATAGACCGGGTCCAGCCATTCCATGCAGAAGACCCGCGGGCACCGGCCGATGGATCGCGCGGCTGCTCCCACCACCTCCAGCCTGGCGCGGCCGTGGGCGATCAGGCGCTGGGCGCGCGCCAGCCGCCCGGTCGCCCGGCCGAGGTCGCGCAGATTGTCGTCGATCTCGGCCAGCGAGCGCGGGGTCATCCAGAGGATTTCCGGCGTCTTGCTTAAGACCCGCAGCAGGGCGGCGATGTCGTTACCGGACGGCGCGCAGACGTCGCAGAGGCTTTGGGTGATGATCAGGTCCGGCGACAGCGCCTCGATGAGCTCGGCGTCGAGTTCGTAGAGGCTGAGTCCGTCGCGCAGGCGCGCGGTCACCGCCGCATCGATCTCGCCCTGGCTCATGGTCTCCAGCGCCAGCGCGTTGCGCACCACAGCCGGTTTGGATTTCGCTTCGGCCGGATGGTCGCATTCGTGGGTCACGCCGACCAGCTGGCCGCCGAGACCGAGCGCGCAGACCATCTCGCTGGCCGAGGGCAGCAGTGAGATGATGCGCGCGGCGGTCATGGTCAGGCCGGTTGGGCGGCCGGCGCCGCGCGCAGCGCCGGAATCCGGTGCTCGGCAAGGGCGAAGCCGCCGAACAACAGGGCTGAAAAGAAGAGGTCGCCGGCGAGCGTGTTCTGGAAGAAGGGCAGGGCGGCGGTGAAGCAGGCCGCCAGACCTGCGAGACTGTGCGGATAAAGGGTTCCCAACGCCCAGACGCCGAAATTGGTCACCGCGAAGAAGAGCAGGGAGCTGGCGAGCGTCGCGGCGGCGATACGCAAAGGTGAGCGGTTCTGACGCAGCAACCATCCCAGGCAGACGCTCAGCGCCATGGCGGCGTAGACGATCTCCATGTGGCCATAGAGGCCGAGCACCAGGTCGCTGAGGAAGAGGACGGCCAGCGGGGCGACGAAGCCGGCGGCGCGGTTGGTCAGATAGGCGCCGCCGAACAGGCCCATGGCCGCGATCGGCGAGAAATTCGCCGGATGCGGCGCCAGCCGCAGCATCGCCGCGGCGAGGATGGCCAAGAGCATCACGGTCGGTCTGAGCTTGAGCATGGTGTCTTCCTTGAGGGGCATCCTAAGCCGTCGGCTCCAGGTCGCAAAAGCAGAAGCCGTCGCGCATGACCCGTTCGCCGATGACGATATCGACCGGCCGGGCGAAGTTCGGGCCGTCGAAGACGAAGGTGTGGAACTCGCCGTTCTCGCCGCACGGATCGACGCCCGGCGGCAGGTCGGCGAGGAGGTCGCCGTCGACGATCCGGCCGGCGAAGGCGGCGTCGAGCTGGGCGGTGTCGACGCAGACGATCACCGCCTTGAAGCCGCCCTCGATGAAATCACGGACGAAGGCGCGGGTGTCGCGGCCCCAGACCGGATAGAGCGCGGTCATGCCGTTCTCCGCCATCATCCGGTCGCGATAGGTCCGGATGTCCTCCAGATAGAGGTCGCCGAAGGCCATGGTCTCGACGCCATGGGCGCGGGTCTCCGCCAGCGCCTCGGCCATGGCCGCCTCATAGTCGGCGTTGCTGGCGCCCGCCCGAATGAAGACCTCCTGCAGCGGCAGGCCCAGAGACTGGGCCTGCCGCGCAAGAAGGGTTCGGCGCACGCCGTGCATGCTGATCCGGTCATAGTCGCGGGTGACGGTGGTCATCAGGCCGACGACGGTATGGTCGCCCGACCGCTGCACCTCGTGCAGGGCCATGCAGCTGTCCTTGCCGCCGCTCCAGCCGATGACCACCGGAACCATGGCGCTCCCTAGTCCTTCAGTTTCACGCCGAAATAGACCGCCGTGCCCGGCTCGCCATAGCCGAACACCTCCTCATAGTGGGTGTTGGCCAGGTTCTCGACGCGGGCGGTCAGGCGGATGTGATCGTTGACGTCATAGCCGCCAGCCAGGTCGGCGACCACGAAGCCCGGCCGGATCACGTTGGAGCTGTCGAGGCCAAGATCGAGATCGTCGTCCTCGCCGCGCACGGTGAAGGCCGCGTCGAACTTGCCGTGGGTCCAGTAGAGGCTGGCCGAGGCGGTGTTCAGCGGCAGGCGCAGCAGCCGAACGCCGGTGGTGGCGTCGACGGAGTCGACATAGCCGTAGGCCGCCTCGACGCGGAACCCGTAGCCCAGCACGACGTCGGCCTGGGCCTCGACCCCTTGCGTGCGGGTGCGGGCGATATTGACGTAGTGGCCGCTGGAGGCGAACTCGATCTCGTCGCGCATGTCCAGATGATAGGCCGTGGCCTTCAGCGAGACGCGGCCGTCGGCGGACTTCCAGGCCAGGCCGCCGTCATAGCCCTGGGCATGTTCGGGCTGCAGCGGCACGCGCGGCGAGAAACAGAAGTCGCAGACGGTCTCGCTGATGGTCGGGGTCTTGAAGCCCTGGTTGAACGAACCCTGGACGCTGAAGCCCCAGCCGAGATCGTAGGTCGCCCCGACCCGGGCCGTGGTCTGGGCCTTGAAGGTATCGGGCGCGTCGTAGCGGACGCTGGCGATGGCGGTCAGCGGGCTGATCGGATGCAACTGGACCACGCCGAAGCCGGAGGTGGCGTCGAGGTCGAATTTCTGACCGGTCGAGACGCTGGCGGCGGTGTTTTCCCGCTCGGCTCCGGCGATGAAGGAGACCAGATCGTCCGGCGCGCCCTTGGCCACGGTGTAGCGATAGACCTGGCGGTAGGCGACCGAACTGGAATCGCCGGATTCGCCGTGGTCGCCGCGCTCGATCTGGTAGTCGCTGACGCTGACGTCGCTCTTCAGTCCCCAGGGCCCGAGAATGCGGGCGCGGCCGAAGGCCTCGATGCTTTCGCTGTCGGCTACGTCGTTGGTGTCCATGAGCAGGAAATCCGGCGGCGGAAACCCGTCGATGTCGGTGACGGCGCGATTGTAGCGCACCTGGGCGTCGAACCCGAGCCAGTCGGTCAGTTCGTAGCGGCCGCGGATGTCGGCCGTGAACTCGTAGTCGCCGTCCTTTTCGCTGTTGTGGAAATTCGGCAGACCGAACGGGGCATAGTTGTCACGGACGTCAGCGGCCGAGATGCCCTGGGTGTCGAAGCTGGAGACGCTGGCGCCCAGCGCCCATTGCTGGGTGCTCTTGCCGACCGAGGCCGAGGCCCGCCAGGTGTCGAACGAGCCGCCCTCGAGGCTGGCCTCCACGCCGTTCGGCTCCTTCGTGGTGAAGGAGACCACCCCGCCGATGGCGTCGGAGCCCCAGAGTGCGCCCTGCGGCCCGGTGAGGATCTCGACGCGGGAGATGTCGCCGAGATCCAGCGCGCCGAAATCGTAGCCGCCGGAGGGCGAGGAGGCGTCATTGACCGGCACGCCGTCGATCAGGACCAGGGTCTTGTCGGTCGGTGCGCCGCGGATCGACACGCCCGTCAGGCCGCCGAAGGCGCCGGACTGGGTGACCACGACGCCCGGAACGGTCGTGAGCACGTCGGCGGCGAAGGTCGCCTGTCGCGCCTGGATGTCGGCGTCGGTGATCACATAGACGTCAGGCGTCGTCGCGAGCGTGGCCGGCACCCGCGTCGCGGTGACGATCACGTTCGGGCCGGCCGTCGGCGGCGTGGCCTGGGTCGCATCCTGGGCGCGGGCCGCCGTCGCCAGCAGCAGGGCTGCCGCTGAGGCCGAGAGGGCTAGGGTCTTCCATCTTGCGCAAATCATGGCGCTTTACCGTCCTGTTCACCGGGACCGCATCACGCCGAAAGCGGGGATTCGCTTGGCGCAGCGGCGATCGATGCCGCTGCGACGGAAGGCGCGCGCGCCTTCCCGCGCCTGGGGTCTGGACCCGGACCCCCGGACGAGCGACTTGGACGGCAGGTCTCCTGACTTGCGGGTCGCCGGGTTCGCATCCTCGCCTTCCCGAAGCGTCTGAGCCTCAGTGGCGTCGCGTCTCAAATGACGCGATATGGACGCGGCCCTCGCCGCTCACAGTTGCGGGCACAGCGCGGACTTGGGGACGAACCCCTCACCGCATTCCCTCTTGGCCTCCGCCTTCGCGGAGGAACCGTCCGGGTGCGTTTATCGGTGAAGCTTGCGACTAGGGCAAGCGGGGGAACGAGGACCGCCAAGGACGCCAAGTTCGCCAAGAAGAAAAGGTCAGCGTGGACCCTTCGCGATCTTGGCGTCCTTGGCGGTCAAAAAGGTTCGGGTCCGCTTCGCGGGATAAGCAGACGAAAGAGGCGCTCTCTACGCGCCTTTCGCCTTCATCTCCTCGGCCCAAAGCGGGGAGGAGCCTTTCATCAGGCGGATCAGGAAGCGGACGACGCCGATGTCTTCCTTGGTCTTCGCATCGGCGATGGTGACGTCATACCAAACGTTCTCGGTGCGCGGGCTCTCGGTCAGCTTCAGGATCTTGGTGCGGCCGACATAGTCGACATCGGCGCGGAAGGGGCCTTTCAGGGCGCGGATTTCCAGGGCGCCGAACAGGCCGACCGCCTGCTTCTGCTGGCCGAGCACGACCGAACGCACGCCGTGCGCCAGATGGATCACCGTCCCCGGCGGCAGGATGTTGTCGTCGCTGTATGCCGGAATGTCCTCGGTGATGGTCGACAGCGTGCGCAGCAGCGCTTCACGAGTGACCTTGAGCGGAATGTCGTGCTGTTCATCGCCGACCTTCACGTCGGCCAGGATGCGCAGCCGACCCGGCGCGGCAGGGTCCTGCATGTCCATGCGGCGGACCAGCTCGGCGCCCTCGTCCGGCACGGTCAGGCTGGCCGTGGCCTCGCAGATCTGGTCGCCGGGCTCGTTGTACATGCGCAGGCGAATGCGCTCGTCGCCGGCCTCGGCCGTCGCGCGCACGCGCTCATTGTCGACCGTCGCCTGGGTGAAGAAGGCCGACATCGTGCCGCGTTCGAGCCACTTGTCGCCGTAGATCTCCAGGATCTGCGGCACGAACTGGTTCATGTGCACCGAGCCGGGCACCGTGCCGCCCTTGAAGCCCAGCTTGGAGGCGACGGCGTCGTCGTGGATCGACCCGCCGGCGCGGGCCGAGGCGGCCCGCGCGGCCGTGACCTCGGGACCCCCGACCTGGAACATGTTGCGAGGCGCGCGGAATTGGCCTTCGAGCACTGCGGCGGTGTCGGACATCGGTGGTCTCCCTGGTGCGGTCCGTCTTCGGTGCGGGCCATTTTTGAGTTTTCGTCCCTTGAGTTCGAACCGGCGCGCGGCTTTCGTCAAGGGGCGGCAATTGCGTTGACGCCGGGACCGCGGGGGTCCTAGCCTTTGGAACTCTTCTGGACCGAGCCCGCCGGCTGGCGGCTTGACCCCGAAGAGCCAAGCGACTTCAATCGCTAGACACCCCTGACTACAAGCCAAAAACGATCAGGGGGCCACGCGTGGGAGGAAATCGCGATGAACGATATGAGCCTGAGCCCCGGCCTTGATCTGGGCGCGCGGGTCACCGAGGCGATCAAGGTCGGGATGATGCACGCGGTCTGGGCCGACGTGCAGCCGCACAAGGTCGCCGTCTATGAGCTGAACGGCAAAAAGCGCACCTTTCGCGAGCTGAACGCCAACGCCAACCGCGTCGCGCGGCTGCTGCGCGCCTCAGGGCTGAAGGCGGGCGATTCCGTGGCCCTGCTCTGCACCAACCGCGCTGAATTCTGCGACGTGCTGTCGGGCGTCATGCGCACCGGCATGCGCATCACCCCGGTCAACTGGCACCTGACGGCCGAGGAAATCGCCTATGTCGTCAAGGATTGCGAGGCCAAGGCGCTGTTCGCCGACGCTCGCGTGGCGACAAGCGAAGCCGCGGCCGATCTCTGCCCCGATCTCCTGCTCAAGGTGGCCATCGACGGCGAGATTCCTGGCTTCCTGGGCTATGAGACCTCGCTGGCGCCGCTCGATCCGCACGACATCGAGGACCCCTCGCGCGGCTTCACCATGCTCTACACCTCGGGCACCACGGGCCGGCCGAAAGGGGTGTTCAAGCCCGGCGCGCCGATGCCGCAGTTCGACGCCGCCCGTGACCGCACACGCGAACTGCACCTCTGCACTGGGCCCGCCTATCACGCCGCGCCCCTGATGGGCGATGTGCGCGGGGCCCTGACCAACGGCGTGCCGCTGGTCTTTCTCGACAGGTGGGACAGTCTCCAGGTGCTGGAGACCATCGAAAAGATGGGCGTCACCCACAGCCATTTCGTGCCGATCATGTTCCAGCGCCTGCTGGCCGTGCCGGCAGAGGTGCGGGCCAAGTACGACCTGAGTTCGCTGGTCTCGATCCGCCACGGCGCCGCGCCCTGCCCGCCGGAGATCAAGCGCGGCATGATCGAATGGCTGGGCCCGGTGCTGCGCGAATACTATGCCGGCTCCGAAGGCGGGGTGGGCATCGGCATTACCTCCGAGGAGTGGCTCGAGAAGCCGGGGAGCGTCGGCCGCCGGCCAAGGCCGGACGCCGCGCGCATCCTCGACGAGGCTGGAAACGAGTGCCCGACCGGGGTGGCCGGCGCCATCTATATGAAGCTGCCGGAGACCGGCGCGTTCCGATATTACAAGGACGCGGCCAAGACCGAGGCCAACCGCAACGCCGGCTATTTCACCATGGGTGATGTCGGTTATTTCGACGAGGACGACTACCTTTTCCTCACCGGCCGCAGCGCCGAGACCATCATTTCCGGCGGGGTGAACATCTACCCGCAGGAGGTCGACAACGAACTGATCAAGCATCCAGCCGTGGAGGACAGCTGCACCATCGGCGCACCCAACGAGGAGTGGGGCGAAGAGGTGCGGGCGGTGATCCAGCTGAAGGCGGGCTACGCGCCCAGCGAGGCGCTGGCCCAGGAAATCCTCGATCGTGCCCGCGCAGGCGTCGCCAAGTACAAGGTCCCGCGCGCCGTCGATTTCGTCACCGAGCTGCCGCGCAGCGCCGCCGGCAAGGTGCAGCGCAACCGGGTGCGCGAGCCCTATTGGGCCGGCCGCGCCCGCCAGATCTGAATTCAGGAGCAAAGCCATGGCCGACTTCGGCGCCGACACTCAGACCGAGGCCTTCCGCGACGAGGCGCGCGCCTGGCTGAGCGAAAACTTCCCGCCCAGCCTGGCCCATGCCGGCCCGACAGCCGCCATGGGCGGCGCGCGCGAGCTGACCCCCGATGACGAGCTCTGGCGGGGGCGCATGGGCGAAAAGGGCTGGGGCGTGCCGACCTGGCCGAAGGTCTACGGCGGCGGCGGACTGTCGGCCGCGGAGGCCAAGGTGCTGGGCGAGGAGATGGCGGCCATCGGCGCCGCCAACCCGATCGGAGGCATGGGCGTGATGATGTTCGGCCCGACGCTGCTGGAATACGGCAACGAAGAGCAGAAGAACCGGCACATCCCGCCCATCGTCCATGCCGACCTGCGCTGGTGCCAGGGGTTCTCCGAGCCGGGCGCCGGTTCCGACCTCGCCGGGCTGCAAACCAAGGCCGAGGACAAGGGCGATCACTTTCTGGTCAACGGCCAGAAGATCTGGACTTCGGGCGCCAACTTCGCCGACTGGTGCTTCTGCCTGGTGCGCACCGATCCCACCAAGAAGCATGAGGGGATCAGCTTTCTTCTGATCGACATGAAGACGCCCGGCGTCGAGACGCGGCCGATCAAGCTGATCTCGGGCGCCTCGCCCTTCTGCGAGACCTTCTTCACCGACGTGAAGGTGCCGAAAGAGAACCTGGTCGGGCCGCTGAACGGCGGCTGGACCATCGCCAAGCGGCTTTTGCAGCATGAGCGGAACGGCATCGGCTCCGGCAATGCGCGGGCCGGCGCCGGTCCTAACCTGCCCGACCTGGCCAAGACCTACGTCGGCGTCGATGCGGCCGGCCGCATCGCCGATCAGGATCTGCGCCAGCGCATCATCCTCTTCCAGATGGAACAGCAGGCTTTCCAGCAGACCCTGGCGCGCACCGCCGCAGAGGGCCGGGGCGGCAATCGCGGGCCGAGCGCCGCGACCTCGATCATCAAGAATGTCGGCTCGTTCCTGCGCCGCGACGGGGCGGAGCTGACCATGGAGATCATGGGCCATCAGGGCCTGGGCTGGGAGCCCGACCCTTTCACGCCCGAGGAACTGGCCGCGACCCGCCTCGTCCTGTCGTCAAAGGCCGGCGGCATCGCCGGCGGATCGCAGGAGGTGCAGTGGAACATCATCTCCAAGCGCATCCTCGGCCTGCCGGACCTGAACGCGCAGAAGGGATGACGACCTACGCCCGGACGTAGTTGTCGCTGTTCGGCGCGCAGACATAGCGGCCGCCCAGCGCCCCGTCGCGCAGGTAGATGTGGATCTCGACCGGCGCGCCGACCTGGGCGATGCGGGTCCCGAGGCTGCAGGCCGCGGCCTCGGCGGCGGCGCCCGAACGGAAGAACATCTCGCTATCGAAGGCGTCGGACTTGACCGTCCATCCATCGGCGCTCGGCGCTACGGTAATCGCCTGGACCATCGGAAAACTCCCTACGCAACACGAATTGCGGGCGTCAGTACAACCGGTTTGGGGCCTCAATAGGCTCGGTTGGTGACAGTCTCGCAGCAGTGCGCCGCCCCGGACTCAAAGCCGCTCCGTTTGTCGCGACGCAACCGCGAACAAGCTCCAAAACGAGATCGGGTTCCGGAAATGTGCGGCGGGCGATGATTGACGTGGGGCCACGGCGGGATAGGTTGGGTGCAGGCATTCACCTTTGGGAGAGCCGCCGATGAGGTCCTTTCGCGCGCTAATTCGACGCCGCCGGCGGCGCGTGGCCAAGGCCGCGTCGTGGCTCGACCGCCGCATTGACCTGATGGCGGCCTTGGGGAGACTCCTTGGGGACCTGCCGTTCGGACCGCGGCTGCAGCCGATCCCGATCCGCATCCGGCGGCGGCGCTGAGTCCCAGTCCCGAACGTATCGCCAGGGCTGAGCGGCTAGGCGACTATTTCGCGCTGCAGCTTCGTTTCGCCGGCCATATGGCTGAGCGCGCGGCCATTCCGCTGGCGCAGTCCCTGAGCGACTACACCAATCTGCAAAGACGGTTTGGGCTCGGCCACTCCGGCGTCGGTCCGGCGCCGGCGGAATGGCTGGCCTATGTCGGTGAGATGGAGCGATTGGGCTCGGCCGAACAGCGGCTGGACTGGACCAAGCGCTTCTACGTCACTGCGCCGGAGGACCTGCCACCCGAAGATCGCCGCTTCTTCGGCTGTTTCGGCTGCGATCCGCCGAACGAGGCCGGCGCCGTGCAGATCCATTTCAGCAATCGCGACAGCACCGACGGGATCGGCCCGTTGAGCCGGACCAAGACGCCGCGCCGACTGGCCGAACTGAAGAGCATGTTCGGCTTCATCCGCGAGGCCTGGGCTGACGCGAGAGGCGTTCAGGGCGGCTCGTGGCTCTATAATCTGGAGGCCTATCGCCGCCTCTTCCCGGCCGCCTATGGCGACTCGCGCCGGCCGCCGCCGAGCCCGGTGCGCCTGGGGGGCACATCGAGCTGGGGCCAGTTTCTCGATCACCGCGAGGCGGTCAAGCCCGACCTGCGCGCGGCCTTCCTGCGCAACATCGAGACCATCGACGTCGATGCGCCCTGGCTGGCCTTTCCGTTGCCGGCGCTCAGGACCAGCGCCCCGATCGTGCTCTTTTACGAGCTCTACGGGCTCTAGGCGCTGGCGCTGGCCTTGGTTGCGTTGCGCGCCTTGCCGCCGCTAGCCGAGACCATCAGTGCGATCAGCGCCTCGGTCACCTTTGGCTCCAGGCCCTCGGTGTGGCCCTTGTCCAGCCGCACCACGTCGGCGATCACCCGACCGTCCCTGGCGTTCGGATAGACATAGACCTCGGCCGTCCCCGGGCGGGGCAGCAGCCCCCAACCCTTGGTGGAGAATTCCTGGCGGCCGGTGTCATGGATCTGGCCGGGCTCGGTATCGACGATATCGGGCCGCCGCTCGCGCGGGCCGGCGCCGTACTTGTCGGCCCAGGGCGAAGTGTCCGGCAGCGCGGCGATCTCGTGCTCGCCGGTGGTATAGATGAAGGAGAAGTCGCAGGTCGGCGGCCCGCCTGGCGCCGGCCGCGGCATAGTCCTCTCCTGGCCAGGCGGCAGCGGCGGGCCGAAGCCGGGCGCCCGCTCGGCCGGCCCCATGCGGCCGCCGGAGAGGCTGAGCCAGCCGTCGACCCGGTCCTGGAAGAAGGGATCGTCGCGCAGCAGGCGGTTGGAGGTCATGCCGCCCTGGGAATGGCCGGCTAGCCAGAAGCTTTTGATATTTTCCGACCCGTACTTGTCGAACACGTAGTCCACGATGTTGTGCAGATGGGCGTCGTCGGCCTCGTCGACCCAGCGCCTGGCTGGCTCCTTGGTGGCGGCCGACGGCGTGGCGATGACCAGCCGGTATTTGTCCTTGTAGTCGACGGCCGGGAAATAGGCGCGTTGCCAGGCGCCGACCGAACCGCCCCCATGCAGGTTGAGGATGAAGACCAGCTTTTCGCCGGGCTTCAGGTCGTCCGGATCGTCGAGATAGAATTTGCGGCCGGTCTTTTCGTCCAGCGCGGCGATGCTTGGCATGGCGTCCTCTCCCATTGTTTTTGGCGCCGTCGCTTAAGGTCCGCGGCGCTCCTGGCGCCGGAAACTGATGCGGCGAGGGCGCCCGAGCGGCAAGTGAAAACTAGTCAGGGCAGCCTACAAAGTGGCCTGCGCCTCGAAGGGCTCGCGCGCGCCGCGGGGCTCTGTTAAAGGCGGGGACATGAGCAGGGATCGCCCAAGGGTTCGAATTAACCGCCCGGTGTGAAGCCGCCGATTAAAGGCGGCGCGCGCCGGGTTGTCCGCCTGACTGTTCGAACCCCATGCTGGAGCCGACCATGGCCCCCCCTAATTCTCCTGGCCAAGCCAGTTCCGACACCACAGCCGGCCGCGACTATCGCGAGACCGTCTTCCTGCCCGAAACCCCGTTTCCCATGCGCGCCGGCCTGCCGAAGAAGGAGCCGGAAATCCTCGCGCAATGGGCCGAGCCGGACCTCTATACGACACTGCGCAAGGCCCGCCAGGCGGCCGGGGCGCCGCTCTATGTGCTGCACGACGGCCCGCCCTACGCCAATGGCGCCATCCATATCGGCCACTCGCTGCAGAAGACGCTGAAGGACTTCGTGGTCCGCTCGCGCTTTTTGCTCGGCTACGACGTCGACTACCTGCCCGGCTGGGACTGCCATGGCCTGCCGATCGAGTGGAAGGTCGAGGAGGACCTGCGCGGCAAGGGCCGGCGCAAGGACGAGGTCTCCAAGGCCGAGTTCCGCGCCCGCTGTCGCGAGGAGGCCGACCGCTGGATCGGCGTGCAGATGGACGGGTTCAAGCGCCTGGGCGTGCTGGGCGACTGGGGCCGCCCCTATTCGACCATGGATTATTCAAGCGAGGCGGCGATCGTCGCGGAGTTCCACAAGTTCGTCGCCTCGGGCCAGCTCTACCGCGGCTCCAAGCCGGTGATGTGGAGCCCGGTCGAGCGCACCGCCCTGGCCGACGCCGAGATCGAGTACCACGATCATGTCTCGCCGACCGTCTGGGTGAAGTTCCCGGTGCTGGAAGGCACGGACGCGGCCCTGGGCGCCTCCGTGGTGATCTGGACCACGACCCCCTGGACCATCCCGGCCAACCGCGCCATCCAGTACAGTTCGGACATCACCTATGCCGTCTACGAGGTCGAGGCGATCATTCCGGGCTTGGCGTTCGAGCCCTGGGCCAAGCCGGGCGACCGGCTGATCGTCGCCGAGGCGCTTGCCGATGAGGTTCGCACCGCCGCCCAGGTGGCGAGCTGGAAGCGGCTGAGCGACGTCAACCCGTCCGGCATGGTCTGCGCCCACCCCCTGGCGGCGCTGGACGACGGCTACGACTTCCCGGTGCCGCTACTGGTCAGCGACTTTGTCACCGAGGATGTCGGCACCGCCTTCATCCACACGGCGCCCGGCCACGGCGCCGACGACTATGCGGTCTGGTTGGCGCACGGCCATCGCGACATCCCGGACACCGTCGACGCCGACGGCGCCTACTATCCGGACGTGCCGCTGTTCGGCGGACTGAAGGTGCTGGAGACCGAAGGCAAGAAGGCCGGCAAGTTTGGGCCGGCCAACAACGCGGTGATCGAAAAGCTGATCGAGGCCGGCAATCTGCTCGCCCGCGGCCGGGTCGAGCATTCCTATCCGCACTCCTGGCGCTCCAGGGCGCCGGTGATCTTCCGCAATACCCCGCAGTGGTTCATCCGCATGGACGAGCCGCTGAACGACAATATCCATGGCGGCCGCACCCTGCGCCAGACGGCGCTGACGGCGATCGAGGCCACCGCCTTCTATCCGGAGGCCGGCCGCAACCGCATCCGGTCGATGGTCGAGACGCGGCCGGACTGGCTGATCAGCCGCCAGCGCGCCTGGGGCTCGCCGCTGGCCATGTTCGTCGACAAGGCGACCGGTCAGCCGCTGCGCGACGCCGACGTCAACGCCCGCATCGTCGACCTGATCGCCGCCGAGGGCGCCGACGCCTGGTTCACCCGGCCGGACAGCGATTTTCTCGGCGGCCACGATCCGGACCGCTATGAAAAGGTCGAGGACATCCTGGATGTCTGGTTCGATTCCGGCTCGACCCACGCCTTCGTGCTGGAAGACCGCGCGGCCCAGAACGCCTCGTCCTGGCCGGACGGCGCCCCGCGCCTCGGCCCCGACACCCGCTGGCCGGCCGACCTCTATCTGGAAGGCTCCGACCAGCACCGCGGCTGGTTCCAGTCGAGCCTTCTGGAGAGCTCCGGCACGCGCGGCCGCGCGCCGTTCGAGGCCATTCTGACCCACGGCTTCACGGTCACCGAGGCTGGCGAGAAGATGTCGAAGTCGCTCGGCAACGCCGTCGATCCGGCCGATGTCATCCGCCAGAGCGGCGCCGAGATCCTCAGGCTCTGGGTGGCGATGGTCGACTATACCGAGGACACCCGGATCGGCCCGGCCATCCTGCAGACCACGATCGACGGCTATCGCAAGCTGCGCAACACGGTCCGCTACCTGCTGGGCGCGCTGGAGGGCTTCGGCGAGGCCGAGCGGGTCGAACTCGCCGACATGCCGCCCTTGGAGCGCTTCATCCTGCACCGGCTCTGGGCGCTGGATGCCGAGGTGCGGGCGGCCTACGAAAACTACCAGTTTCAGGACGTCTGGCGGCCGCTGGCCGATTTCTGCTC